>ERZ1066124.929-NODE-929-length-10980-cov-7.509199_pt1 | contig 10980 bp, 9 predicted proteins | sample MGYA00382771_ERZ1066124 | MGnify/ENA primary metagenome ERZ1066124 (study PRJEB33369, sample SAMEA5778354) | biofilm metagenome | biome: Industrial cooling water; feature: Water cooling tower basin; material: Biofilm | place: United Arab Emirates | collected... | reverse complement strand
CCGCCCCACCGCCTGCGCCGAGCGGGCGCCGTGCTGGCAGTACACCACCACCGGCCGGTCGGGCGGCACCACGCCGGCCGCCGCGCGGGCCACCTGGCCGAGCGGCAGCAGCGTGGCGCCGGGCAGGTGGCCGCGCCCGAACTCGGCGGGGGTGCGCACGTCGAGCAGAAAGGGCGGCGTGGCCGAGGCCAGCGCGCGTGCCAGGGCGGCGGCGCTGATGGGGGCCGCGGCGGGGTCGGCGGCCCCAGCGGGCGCGCCCGACGGCGCGCACTCGGCGGCGGGATCGGCGTAAGCGGCGGGGTCGGCCGTGTCGAGCGTGACGCGGCCGTGGACGGGGTGGCGCCGGAAGCGGATGGTGCGGGTCTGAAACGTGAGCGCGTCGATGACCCAGAGCCGGCCGCTGAGCACGTCGCCCGCGCCGAGCAGCACTTTCAGGGTTTCGGTGGCCTGCGCGAGGCCCACCAGGCCGGGCACCACGTTGAGCACGCCCGCGTCGGCGCAGGCGGGGGCTTCATCGGGGCCGGGCGGCACCGGAAACAGGCACCGGTAGGTGGGGCCGCCGCGGTAGTTGAAGACCGCCACCTGCCCCTCGAAGCGGTCCACCGCCCCGGACACCAGCGGCCGGCCGAGCGCCACGCAGGCATCGTTGAGCAGGTAGCGGGTGGCGAAATTGTCGGACGCATCGACCACCACCTCGTAGGCGGCCACCAGCGCGCGCACGGTGGCCGGCGTGACGCGCAGCGGGTGGGTCTCCACGCGCACGTGGGGGGTGAGGCGCCGCACCTGGCGGGCGGCCACCGCCACTTTGGGTTGCCCCACGTCGGCGGTGCCGAACAGAATCTGGCGCGGCAGGTTGCTTTCGGCCACGCGGTCGGCGTCGGCCAGGCCCAGGGTGCCCACGCCGGCGGCGGCCAGGTACTGCACCACCGGACAGCCCAGCCCGCCCACGCCCACCACCAGCACCCGCGCGGCGCGCAGCCGCGCCTGCCCGGCCTCGCCGACTTCGGCGAGCTGGAAATGCCGCGGATAGCGGCGGCGCTCGGCGGGAGTAAACATCGGGTGGGCAACAACGAAGCGGCGGTCGGTTCACGATTCAGGCCTCAGCGAACCAGCAGCTTCTGGGTATAGGGTTGGCCGTCGAGCGTCACCGTCACGACGTACACCCCCGCTTGCGGCCGGTTCAGGCGCTGACCCAGGGGCAGCTCGTGCGCCCCTGCCGGCAGCGACTGGTCGGCCTCAGCCCACACCGTCCGGCCCAGCAGGTCGCGGACGTGTACTGCCACGCGCGTGGGTCGGGTCAGGGCGAGGCGTAGCGCCGTTTCGTCGGTCAGGGGGTTGGGCGCCAGGGAAGCACCGACGGAGGCCAGATCAGGCGCTAGCCCCAACACCCGGCCTTCGATCCGCACATTGTCCAGGTAAAGGTTATTGCCCGAGGCCAGGCTGGTCCCCTCGAACTTGATCATCACGCTGGGCTGATTGATGAACCGGCCGACGATGCTTATGGAATCGGTGCGCCATTGTGCCGACGATGTCGGGGCAAAGTTCGGCTGCATCACCGACGTGGTGGCGAGCGCTGTACCGGCCTTGTTGTACCGCAGCATCCAGGTGCGGCCGCAATCGGCTGAGAAGTACACCCGTAGCTCATCGGCCGAAGCGGTGCTGCGCCTGGCGTAAGCGACATCGAACTTGATTTTCGGCTGCGGGTTGGTAGTGGCCAGCCCCCGGGTATCGAACGAGGGCGTGATCAGCGAGGAGATGGTCTCCGCCGGGATGTTGCCGTTTTGCAGTTGATAGGTTGCCTGCCCGTCGCTGGCAACCAGGCCCGGTACTGCGGTCGGCGTGACCAGGCGCCAGCGCCGGACCGACGGTACGGCACTGGATGAAACGCTCTGAAAAACCGTATCGATGCCGGGCGCCTCGAAGCTCTCCTGAAATGGAGCTGCTCGGGTTCCGACCGGCAGCACATCCACGTCCAGCATCAGCGGGGCGCTGCTCACGCCACCTACCCCTGCCACTGTCAGCATCACCATCTGCCGGCCGGGGGCGTTGAACGTGACCGTCGGGCTGGCCGACGTGTCCGTCGCGGGGGTCGCGTTCGAGAATGTCCACTGCCGCGACACGACCGGCGCATTGTAGGAAACGTCCGTCAGCGTCACCGGCTGCCCTTGACATACTACGAGCTTGGTGCCCAGTTGGGTCAGTTGACACGTCGTGACGTAGGGAATGGGGTCTGGCGTCCCGACTACCTGTCCGTCGGCCACGCCCGCAGCCAGCAGGTTCGCCGGGCTGACGAGCGTTTGCAGGTACGAAATGCTCCGGAACGCCGCATCCACCCGCGCTTTCTGGCCGCGGGTAAACATATTCTGGCAGTTGTCATAACTCATAAAGTTTTCGATCTGATCCACCACGTTTGCGGTGTAGGGGCTGCCCGGCCCCACATCGTTCGGGCAGGTGTTCTGCGACTGGCTACAGCCGTAGGTTGGCCTGATGTGGGGGGGCGTATCGCAGACCCGGTCGCCGGAGGTCAGGCACGTGGTGCCACAGCCGCCGCCGTCAGTAAACGAATGGTACAGGTTGAAGCAGTGGCCTACCTCGTGCGAGGCGGTGCGGTCTACCGTACCGAAGGCGCCCGTCCAGGAGTCGGTGCGCATCACGAACCCCCACGTACTCCACGGCCCGGTGCCGGGGAATTGGCCATAGCCCAGGATAGTGCCCCCGCCGCTGCCACCATTAATGCTGGGCACCAGCCAGATGTTGAAATAGTTTGGCCAGTGCGGGGCAGCCGTTTTTACCGGATCGCCGCCCCCGGAAGTACTCTGCGCCGACGACGTGATGCGCTCGATGCCGTCGGTCGGGTTGCCCTGTGGATCGAGCCGGGCCAGGCGAAACTCGACATCGAGCGAGGAGGCATACGGCCGGAAGAGCGCGCGAGTGCTCCCTGTGTCGGCGTTGAGCCGCATCCAGTCGCGCTTCATCACCTCGAAACCGTTCAGAATCTGCTGCTTCGAGACCGAAGTCGCGCCGCACGGCGTGATGACGTGAATGACGGTGGGCACGATGTGGCCCCCGGCGGGGCGCATCGCCTGCGCCAGGGCATCGTCATTCTGCATCCGGGCCGACAGGTCTTCGGCGGCCGCGCGCTCGGCTTCGAGCACCGGGTCGTGGAAAGCCGTCTGCAAGGCGGCGGTGTACTCGTCGGTGGCGCACCAGCGGGTGCCCTTCTGAGCATAGCCCGGCTGGAAAGCCAGTGCCAGCAGCACGCCTACCGGGAAGCTGCGGAGAAAAATGGATCGCATCGGGTTAAAAAATGGGGAACGTTAAGGGCGGCCACCCGCCACGTGAGTGGCCGCGACGTGCGCACAACGCGCCTATGATAGCCTAAAATTACGAAGCGCCCCCGAATCTCGCGCCGGAATGTCGCCCGTTGCCAATATCTCAGCAAGATTGTGTAAGCCAGCGGCCCCGCCTGGCAAATCCGGCCGGCCGGCCGGGGCCGCGCTGGCGGGCCATCTTTGACCCTCGGTTCCTATCTCTGCCGCGCGCCCCCGATGCTCAGTTCCCTGATTCAGCAATACACGGCCGACCCGGAGTCGGTCTATACCACGTGGTTCGTCAACGCCCCGGAGCGGCTGAAAGCGTTTCGGACCATTCGGCGGGGGATTATGCAGGTGGTGGACGACATTAAGAACGGCGCGTTTCCGAACGACTTCAAGGGGTCGTCGCTGGAATTCGTACTCAACGCCATTACCGAGCAGAAGCAGGTCTTCGAGGGAGCTTCGCACCCGTTCTACTGGAAACCGAAGCTGCGGATACCCGACATCTACGAGCACCCGGACAACAAGCGCGCGTTCGGGCAATTTCTGGACGCGTGCCTGCGAGCGAAAAATGAAGACCAGCTGATCCGGCAGATTATCGCCCTCGACGCCTTGAAAATCAAAGGGCTGGGGCCTGCCGTGGCGTCCATCCTTTACTTCCTGCACCCCACGCTGCTGCCGCCCTGCAACACGGCGATTCTCAACGGCTTCAACGCCATCTTCCGCGAAAACCTCAAACTCGGGAGCTGGCCGGCGTACCTGCGGATGCGCCAGGTGCTCGTGGAAGCCAACGCGCGTCACCGCAACGAGCTGAGCGCCGACCTGGGCGCCATCGCGGGTTTGTGCTTCGAGGTGGGCGCCCAGAAGATGCTGCTCGGGCCGGACGAGTACCTCTCGAAGCCCGAGCGCGATAAACTGACCAAGTTGCTCGACAAGCGCCACGCCACCATCGTAGCCGAGCAGCAGGAAGAGAGTCAGCACACCGAGATGCAGTACCACCTGCTGCGCATCGGCCGGGCGCTGGGCTACGACGTGACGGCGGCGTCCAACGACCGCGGCCGGAGCTACCAAGGCAATTCCTTCACGTTTCTCTCGCTGAACGCCTTTCCGGCGTTTCCGACACTCGACGCCGATACGCTGGCGACCATTCGCCTGATCGACGTGCTGTGGTTTGAGCGGGGCACCGACAACGTGATTGCCGCCTTCGAGGTCGAGAAATCCACCTCCATCTACTCCGGCATCCTGCGCCTGTCGGACCTGGCCTGCACCATCGCCGACGGCGACGAAACGTTCTACATCGTCGCGCCCGATGCGCGCCAACAGGATGTGGTGGCGCAGCTCTCGCGCCCGTCTATCCGGCAGGCGGGCGTCCCGATGCGCTACATCCTGTTTTCGGAGCTGCGCACCCACTGCGACGCGCTCTGCAAACTGGGGGATGATCACCGGATTTTGCACAAAATCGCGCGGGTGGTAGAGTAGGCCGGCCGATCAGGCCCGCCCGAACGACGCACAGAGGTAGAGAAGGACGTTCCAGCACATATGCCGTAAAAAACTCAAACGCCTCACCGCTGCCAGACGGTGAGGCGTTCGAGTTGTAGGGTCGCCTGGTGCTGATGGCGCAGGGTTAGTCTTGCGCGGATTTCTGCGTCAGGAACACGTCTTGAATCAGATAATGGCCGGTCTTTTTATCCTGCTTTAGCAATCCGGCGGCGGTTTTGTTGATTTCGGTAATCCGGGTTACCTGCGCCGGGTGTTGCGCCACATCCTGCGTCAGATTATGGCGATTCAACAGCTTGATTTCGCCGTTGAGACCAAAGCTGTAATAATGCCGGGTATTCCGGTAAGGAGCGCCACCCGTCCGGCGCCGATACAGCATCAGGTTGCTGGTGCGCAGAACCCGGTAGAACTTGTCGTTGGCGAACCGTAACGTGTCGCCATTTTCGTCCCGAAATCCCCAGACTTTTGCATCCAGGGGGATTCGGGTACGCGTATCGCCCGACCGTGCGACCAGTTCATTGCGAATGGTGGCAATATCCACGGCATCATAAGCCGTCGCCGCCAGCCGGTTGGGCGTGTCGGTATACAGGATGGCGGCCGTAGGCCCACTGGGTGCTTGCTTGGTTGGTTCCCCAGCCAGCGCCGTTGATAAGCCGACGGCTATCGCCACAACAACTAACGGAAAATGCATTGTGGTAATGGGGCGTTAATCGCCGAATACGTAATCGTAGATGGCCGTTCCAGCTGAGGCGCCCCCCAACACACCAAGCACCCCGCCGCCGGCGCCTAGCAGTCCACCTGCGACGTCCGAAAGGAAATTGCCCCAGTTGAACTTGAATCCGGCTGGTGGGTTCATCCCAGCTTGGGACAGCAGGTAGTAAATGCTGTATCGGGCAATAGCAAAGGCGGCCAGGGCGTCGCCTTTACGGTCGTTGCCTTCCTGTTTCAGAAACAGGCTCTCGAAGCGCAGGATGGTGGCAATGCCCGCATTGCCATCAGCAATCGTATCGAAGGGTAATTTCGTTACTTCGTCGAAACACGAGATAATCGCTTCCTTTTCGTCCGAAGAAATCTTCGTGTGTTCGGTGATGGGCCGGTAGTTGTTGAAATCGACGCGGCTCCACAAGCCTTCGTAGCCGTAAATCTGATCCATAAACGCCAGATTCACCTGACCACCATAAAGGTCTTTGATGCTTTCTTCCGTTTTGGCTTTGATGAAGGCTTCTTTTTCGTACGGGTCAGTAATCTCACCGATTGCCTTGCCGTAATTCTTGTTGATGTAAAACAGCACGAAGTTGTGCGCTACACCAAGCATATCTTGGGGGTTGTTGGGATTGCCGGGTTGAATCGGCATTCCGGGAAGGGATGCGGACTTTGCCATTTGGTGAACTGGTTGAAAAAGGAGAAATTGGACCTTTGTTCAAAGGTACCAGATTGCCGGAGCGTTTGTCAAGAGCAGTTGCTGACAAAGTAGGCAAACTGCTGAGTTGTGAAGTAAACAGCGTAAATACATAGGCAAGCCGTAGACCATCACGCCATCCAACCCTTCAAGGCCCGGCTTCGCCCCGTTGACGTTCGGTTTCGTCCCTCTGAGGTCCAATGTCAGACCTCAGAGGGGCGGTTTGGCACCTAAACGGGTTGAAACCGCCCCCGGAAGGTCCGGTTTTGGCCCAAGCAGGACCGAAACCGGACCTTCCGGGTCCGAAACCGCTTCTCTGAGGTTCGGTTTCGGGGTGCCTACGTGGTAGGTGGCTTGGGCGGGCGGCCACCGCCGTTAGAAGGGAAGCGTTGGCGCAGGTCGTCGTAGGCGGCCTGGGCGCCGGGGCGCTTGTTTTTCGCCAGAAACTTGATGTTGTTGTAGATGATGAGCGCGGCGGCGTAGGCGTCGGACCCGGCGAGCATCATCGTCGAATCGGTGTCGAGCGCCAGGCCGGCCAGCAGCATATGCACCGGCGAGAGGCCGGCAAGGGCGTCGGCGTCGGCCTGAAACTCGCTCATATCCACGAAATCGGGTACGAAGCTGGGATTGTTGGCGGCGTAGTCGCGGATTTTGTTGACAAAGGCGACGGTCTTGTCGGCCATTTTGAGCATCGTTTCGCGCTGCTCCGGCGTGAGGGATTGCAGGTAGGGCCGCAGCACGGCGGCGCCCTGCTCGAAGTGGTCGAGCGCCTCTTTGCGCCTGGCGGCGGGAATCGGGACGGTCAGCCGGTGTCGCATCGACGGACCGCGCCGGGTGGGGAAGGAGGGAGCCGCCCGCCACACCGCAGGTGTACGGCCTCGCCACCAGATTCGCCGCCGGCAGCAACGCAATTCTGTACATTGGCCTCTCTTGGCGGCTAAAACCCGAAGCCCGCGCGGCCGGTACATCCGGGAGAGGCACACATTCCCTCACCCCCAACTACCCCAATGCACACCCAAAATCAATCCCTGCTGACTGCCTTGGCTGCCTGCGTGGCCGCCTGCGAGCACTGCGCCACGGCTTGCCTACAGGAGCCGAACGTCAAAATGATGGTCCGCTGCATCGCCCTCGACCGCGACTGTGCCGACATCTGCGCCCTTACCGCGCGCTTCGTGGCGCGCGGGTCCGACCATGCGGCCCACCTACTGCGCGAGTGCGCCGAAATCTGCCGCGCCTGCGGCGACGAGTGTGAGCAGCACGCTGCCCATATGGCGCACTGCCGCGAGTGCGCCGAGGCGTGCCGCCGGTGCGAGGAAGCGTGCAACGCCGGCGTGATGGCCTGAGCAACGGCGTAATTGTGCAAGCCGGCGGCCCGAATCGTGTACGCCCGGCGGGCACGGCCGCGCCGAGGTTTGGGGTTTGAAACCGGGCCGCCACGGGGGCGGCCCACGTTTCACCCACTCAATAGGTACACCCGATGAAGACCCAGACCTTCAAAACCACCATCAACTGCGGCGGCTGTGTGCGCGCCATCACGCCCGTCCTCAACGCCGAGCCCGCCATTGCCTCGTGGCAAGTGGATACGGCCAACCCCGACAAAGTGCTCACCGTGACCGGCGACGTGAGCGCCGAGCGAGTGGAGTGCCTGCTGGAAGAAGCCGGCTTCAAGGCCGAGGCACTAGCGTAGTGGCGTTTGGCTGCCGTCCCGCTATCGCCCCTCATTTGCCAAGTCTACCCGCGCTGGCTGACGCCACCCCTGACGACACGCCCAGCAGTTCGCCCCAGCGTGTAGTGAAGCGGAGCATCCGGTTTTCGGTCCGCGCCTGCCACCTGCCCACCGTGGCCGTCATGCCCGCCGCCGCGAACCTCACCGCGCCCCGGCCGAACCGCTGGTTCAACCCGTCAAACACCGCCAGCAGCTCGACACGCGGGCGCGCCGGGGCGGCAGCCGGCGGGTCTGTGAGAGGCGCGGGGTCATCTTCCATCTCAACGAACAGGCCGTCCTGCCGCAGGGTGGCAGGGCGCAGGTCGGTGAGGATGACTCCGGTCTTGACGTAGGGCGTCCCCGGTCGCCATAGCCGCTCCAGCCTGCGCCGTGCCGCCTTGAGCAACACGGCCGGGTGGTGCGAGGCGGCGGGCAAACTCAGCGTAGCGGCGCCGGGGTGGTGGGCGGCACCCGCCGCGCGGCAGGGGTAGAGCAGCACCGTCAGCGCGCCGACCACCAACGCCTCGGCCCGCAGCTTCTGGGCCGCGCAGGCCACGCCAGTCGGTTGCCAACGGCAGGCACGGCTCGCCGCGCAGTTCGCGCACCAGCCGCTCGCCCACCACGCCGTCGATCTGCTGCCGCGCCCAACCCAGCGGCACGGCCGCCAGAGCGGCGGCGGTGCGGATGCCGGCGGCCAGCAGGTAGCCGTAGAGAGCGTAAGTTGCTGCTCAGGACCAGCAACTGCAGAGTGACGCCGGGCCGGCGGTGCGCCTCAAACCACGGCTCACCTATCCCGATGCTCAGTTGCTTGGCCTCCGGCGAGCGGGCGATGACGCAGCCGTCGTTGTTGGAGAGTACGACCACGGCGCACCCGTCTAGCCGCGGGTTGAAGACGCGCTCTCACGGGACGTAGAAGTGATTGGAGTCCACGAGGCCGTACCTCGGGGGCGTGCGGATACAGGCAGCGGTTACAGGTCGTGGATGACACTCGTGACTACGTCCCACACCCGCAGCTCCCGGCCGTCGGGGGACACACGGGCGGGTAGGCGGGGTTGGCAGCTTCGAGCCACGGTGCCTTCCCTCACCACAGGATGTCTATGCGATTCAAGCCAGTGCAACCAGACGCCTGTGCGGCGGGTGAGGCGCGAGGTGGTTTCCAGATGATTACATGTGTGGAAAAAGGGTGCAGATATGACCCCTTCGAAAGCTCGGCCTAAGTCCCCAGGAAAGCCTCTATCTCTTCCGCCAACAGGTCGGTATAGGGGTGCCGTGCCTTCAACTCTGGCTGCTGGGATACCAGGCCCGGTAGGTAGCCATCGTCCGTTTGTACGTCGATTTACAACCTGTTCGCTTAATACTCGACCAGAAGTCCGGGTCACGACCGGCGACGAGCAGCGCCTTTTTCAACACGGAGTTAGCCAGGTCGTATTCAATCGGTACGAATCGCTCAATGGCTTGCCAGTGGGCGGTGAGGTACGCCGCCATTGACTCCTGCACCCCAGGGTGCAGCAGATTGCTTAGGGTGAGCGCAGAGACCAGACCTGGCGCCAAGTGCTGCTGGAACGGCCGCATTCGCCTCAACTTCACCTCGAATCGCAGCAGCGGGCGGCCGATCCCCAAGCGCCGGGCTTTACGTCCGTGATAGACGCCCTTGTTGTACAGCTTCAGCTCGTAGTCGCTGTGCCTCGCCACGTACTCCAGGTAGTCCCGCACCCCTCCTGATGGATAGACAGGAATGAATGGCTTGCCTTTATGCTTCCCCAAGCCCCGGAGAAAGGCCTGTGGGTCATCAGGCGTTGCGAGGTTGAAGCCCGCTTCCAGCCAGTACACCTCAAAGCTGTCGGCGGGCAACCCGAAGGCATACTCCAGCTCCGCCACAGACGTCTGTACATCAGCGCGACCTAGCCGAACCAGGTTATTTCCTTTGGCGAACGAATGGAGCGATCCTTTGATGGCGCCCCTGTAATGGCCCTGGCAGTAATCGATTCGTAGGTTGCACAGTACATACCGGGTGCTCCCATTGGAACGCCTGGTGCCCGTCTGGCTGGTGAAGACGGGAGCGGCCAGTAGCGACCCTTCACTATCGGGAGTTGGTTCGAGCGGTCAGAAACGGAGGTGTACGTAGTCGTACACGCCGCCGATCGTGGTTGTGGGGTTGCCGGCTGATCTCCGCGACGGCCGGCCGCCACCCACGCCACCAGTTCGGCGCGCGTGAAGTGGAGGCGGTTGCCGCGCTTGTGGTGAGGGATGGGCCGTGCCGATACGAGCGCGTAGATGCGCGCCTTACTGAGTCGGGTAATCTCCTGTGCCAGTTCGATGCCGCCTACTTCGGCCGCTTGTGGCTGCTGGGTCCGCAGATGCTGGAGAGCTTCCAGGGTCAACGCCTCCAGGTTTGTGAGCCGCGCGTTGAGAAGGTCGAAAGGGTTTTGCATTGCCTTGCGTCAGTGATATTGACGAGGCAAAGCTTCCGGCGACAGCAGGGGTGTGACCGGTTATGACCGGTCACAAAATCTTGGCCCTAAGTGTTCGTAGCTCACTTTTAGCTCGAGTTAGTGGCTCCCCCTCTAGATGTGCGATCACGGCCTCTATATCAGCGATAAGCGGTTTCAATTGACGCCCGTCAACCTGAAGTCGGCTCTGCGGCAGTATGTAATCCAGATACTTATGGTATAACTTCTCTCCGCTGCTATACCTGTAGCCAGCTGCAATCTCTGACGCCTTGCTTCGGGGTATTGAATCCTTGTTATAGATAAAAAGTAGCGCGATTTGCCTTAGCGACAAGGATGGTGTGTCAGAAGGTAAAGTTGGACTTTCCGCTACTAGGGCATGCACTGCCTCTTCCGCTGCCTCGCCCTTGTCTCTGGGTGTCGGGAAGGGAAATGGTGGTCCAGCGCTTATAGCGTCGTGCATCCAGGCAATTGCTGTTCGGAATTTTCGAATCAGGATGGGCCGCGTGGCCGGCTTAGATTCTTTAAACTCCTCTAGCCGTTCTTCTAAAAGCAAGCGTATGGGTCGTGTCTCAGTCGTGTGTATGTTGTAGGTTTGCGAAATGGTTTCTGACCTGA
>ERZ1066124.927-NODE-927-length-11005-cov-7.013881_pt1 | contig 11005 bp, 12 predicted proteins | sample MGYA00382771_ERZ1066124 | MGnify/ENA primary metagenome ERZ1066124 (study PRJEB33369, sample SAMEA5778354) | biofilm metagenome | biome: Industrial cooling water; feature: Water cooling tower basin; material: Biofilm | place: United Arab Emirates | collected... | reverse complement strand
GCCCAGTTGCCGGGCCGCGTTGAGGATTGTCGTACCGTCCGGTACTTCGATTTCCTGGCCGTCGAAAGTGATTTTAGCCATTGCGTTGAGCAGGCGGAAAGTCAGTAGTCAAGAAAAATTTAGGCGAGCACCGCCTCACCCCGATACACGGCCCCCGGCTGGGTAGCCGCCTTCGGGTGGCGCACGTGCCACTCGAACTCGTGGCGGAAGTGGCGCACGGCGGCGGCCACGGGCCACGCCGCCGCTTCGCCGAGCGGGCAGATGGTGTTGCCTTCAATCTGCTTCGCCACGCTCACCAGCAGGTCGATGTCGTGCTCGTGGCCGTGGCCGTGCTCGATGCGGTGCAACACTTTTTCGAGCCAGCCGGTGCCCTCGCGGCACGGCGAGCACTGGCCGCAGCTTTCGTGGTGGTAAAACCGCGAAAACGACCACGTATTCCGCACGATGCACGTGCTTTCGTCCATCGCGATGAACCCGCCCGAGCCGAGCATCGTGCCCGTCACAAAGCCGCCATCGCTCAGCGATTCGTAGGTCATCAGGCGCGGCTCGCCGGCCGCCGTTTTCAGAATCAGCTCCTTCGGCAGAATCGGTACGGACGAGCCGCCCGCCACCACGGCTTTCAGGTCGCGGCCTTTCCAGATGCCGCCGCAATACTCGTCGGAGTAGATGAACTCCTCCACCGGCACACCCAGCTCAATCTCGTAAATGCCGGGTTTGTTGAGGTGCCCGCACGCCGAAATCAGCTTCGTGCCCGTCGAGCGGCCTACGCCAATCTTGGCATACTCGGCGCCGCCTTCGTTCACGATGACCGGCACGGCCGCGATGCTCTCCACGTTATTGACCACCGTCGGGCAGCCGTACAGCCCCCACACGGCGGGGAAGGGTGGCTTGTTGCGCGGGTTGCCGCGCTTTCCTTCCAACGATTCGAGCAGCGCCGTTTCCTCGCCGCAGATGTAGGCGCCGCCGCCGGGGTGGACGTACAAATCCAGGTCGTAGCCCGACCCCAGAATGTTTTTGCCCAGAAAGCCCTTCGCGTAAGCCTCGTCAATCGCCTTCTGCACAATCCGCAGCACGAACATCAGCTCGCCCCGGATGTAGATGTAGGCCGTTTTGGCGCCCAGCGCGTACGACGACGTAATCATCCCCTCCACCAGCAGGTGGGGGAGCTTCGTCATCAGGTGGCGGTCTTTGAAGGTGCCCGGCTCCGACTCGTCGGCGTTGCACACGAGGTAGCGCGGCTTGTCGGATTTACGGTCGAGGAAGCTCCATTTCATCCCCGTGGGGAAGCCGGCGCCGCCGCGCCCGCGCAGGCCGGAGGTTTTTACTTCCTCCATCACCTCGTCGGGCGTCATCGTCTTCAACGCCTTCTCCACCGAGCGGTAGCCGCCGTGGCGGCGGTACACGTCGAAGGTGTCGATGTTGGGGACGTTGAGGTGTTCGGTTAAAAGCTTGCGGCCCATTTGGGGAAGAAATGACTATCGGTCCGAAAATTTGTCTTCCAAGCGCTTGATTCGCTGCTCGTGCGCTTCGATCTGCGTTTGTTGCCCGCCGATGGCTTTGGTAATCGTGTACGCTAAAAATTCGGCGTTTTGCGTGTTCTGTTCCATCATCAGCTTAAACAGGCGATTGTTATGCTCCTGTTGCTGATTCGTGATCTCGGCAAGTCGCCGAAAGCCATCGTTGAGCCGCTCGACGGCCTGACGGGTCGAGTGCATCTCAATCAGAATCTCGGATACCACCAGTGGTAAGTCCTTGTCGCGTTCGTTTGCCATTGCTGAAGAGCTAAGAAGTTCGCAATTTCGTCAGCAGCGCGTCCACGGCGCCGGGCTTATCGAGCCACTCGTGGAAATCTTCGCGGCATTGGAGCATCGGCGCGGTGCCGCACGAGGCGAGGCACTCCACTTCTTTCAGCGTAAACATTCCATCGGCCGAGGGCGGGCCGCCGAATGTGGCGCCGGTTTTTTGTTCCAGCTCGGCCATCAGCTCGTCGGCGCCGCGCAGCAGGCACGGGCCGGTGCGGCACACTTCCAGCACGTGCTTGCCGACGGGTTTGAGGTTGAACATCGTGTAGAACGTCGCCACCTCATACACTTCAATCGGCTGGATGCCGAGGATTTCGGCCACCATATCCTGCACCTCCGGCGACACCCAGCCGCCGAACTGCGCCTGCGCCAGATGCAGAATCGGCAGGATGGCCGACTTCTGCCGCCCTTCCGGGTACTGCTTGATGAGGCGCGCGACTTCGCGCTGGTTTTCGGGGGTGAATTGCGGCTTGACAGCCGGGGAAGTAACCTCTTGCATCAGGGTAATCAGGACAGGCTAGCGAGGATGGAGTGAAAAACGGCTCGCTGTGGGAGTAGTTCGTGATGCACCACATCCCAGACAACTTCGTAACGGACTGCGTAGTACTCGTGAGCCAGAAAATTGCGGTAGCGTTTGAGCATCTGCCAATCAATCTGTGGATACCTGTCCCGGAGTTGCTGAGTGACTTTGCCGGCGGCCTCCCCAATGATTTCCAGATTACCGACGGTAGCCCGGACGGCCATTATGTGGTCAGAAAAATTGCCGCGGGTGAGGCCCGCTACGAACTGCTCAATTTCGAGTAGCCGCTCCACGATGTGCGCTATGCGCTCGGCATCGCTAAGCGCGGGCGGCGGATTTCTCATAAATCAAACGTTTGTCAGCGTCCACGTAAGGGCGGAAGCGAGCAAATAAGCTATCCTCAGGCACCACATCTACCTTACGCCCCAGCAAACAAGCCAGTTCTTCCGGCCAACGAAACAGGTTGGAGCCGATGTATTGGTTGTAATCCAAATCCAGTAGCAAGTCCACATCACTGGCTTCATCGGCTTCTCCACGCGCATAAGAGCCGAACAACCACGCCCGCCGCACCGGCGCAGCCGAGCGGAAGTAGGTACGGATCTGGTCAAGCTGTTCGGTCGTGAGGTGCATATGATTCAGGTGGTTACCCATCCAGCTCGCCCGCAATCACATTCAGCGACGAGAGCGTAACAATGGCATCCGACAGCGACTGCCCGACCACCATCTCCGAATAAGCCTGGTAATAGATGAAGCACGGCCGGCGGAAATGCAGCCGGTACGGCGTCCGGCCACCATCCGAAATCAAATAAAAACCCAGCTCGCCGTTGCCGCCCTCCACCGAGTGATACACTTCACCGACCGGGGCTTCAATCTCGCCCATAATAATCTTGAAGTGATAAATCAGCGCCTCCATATTGCGGTACACGGCCTGCTTGGGCGGCAGGTAATAGTGCGGCGCATCAGCGTGGAAGGGGCCTTCGGGCAGGTTTTCGAGTGCCTGGTTGATGATGCGGAGGCTCTGCCAGATTTCTTCCTGGCGCACCATAAACCGGTCGTAGGTGTCGCCAGTGGTGCCGACGGGGATATCGAACTCAAAATCCTGGTAGCTCGAATACGGATTCATCACCCGCACGTCGTAATCGACGCCCGCCGCGCGCAGGTTCGGGCCGGTGAAGCCGTAGTTGAGCGCCCGCTCCGCCGAAATGGGGCCGACACCCTCGGTGCGGTCCATAAAAATGCGGTTGCGGTTGAACATCGTCTCAAATTCGCGCATCACCGTCGGAAACTCCTTCACCCACGTGCGAAGCTTGTCGAGGGCGACGGGCGTGAAATCGCGCTCCATCCCGCCCACGCGGCCCATATTGGTGGTGAGGCGCGAGCCGCAGATTTCCTCGAAAATCTCGTACACCTTCTCGCGCTCCTGAAACACGTACAGGAACCCCGTAAACGCGCCCGTATCGACACCCAGAATCGAATTACAGATGAGGTGGTCGCAGATGCGCGCCAGTTCCATCACAATCACGCGCATATACTGCGCGCGCTTCGGGACGGTGATGCCGAGCAGCTTCTCGACCGTCAGGTGCCAACCCATATTGTTGATGGGGCTGGAACAGTAATTCATCCGGTCGGTGAGCGGCGTGATTTGATAAAACGGCCGGTGCTCGGCAATTTTCTCAAACGCGCGGTGGATGTAGCCAATCGTCGGCACGCCGCTGATGATGCGCTCGCCGTCCATTTTCAGAATATTCTGAAAAATGCCGTGCGTAGCGGGGTGCGTAGGGCCGAGGTTGAGCGTGGTCAGCTCGTTGTTCAGCTCGTCGCGGAGCTGCAACGGGGCGCCCGGCCCGGCCGCCGAGAAAAGCGGCAGCGGCTCCTGCGCGGGCTGCACCCGCCGCTCGGTATGTTCGGGGCCGCTGGGGCCGCTGATAAGGTGATCCATTGAGAGTTTCTGGTTTCTGGTTTCTTGTTGCTTGTTGCTAGTTTCCGTTGATTTTGAACACGAAACCAGAAACAAGCAACCTCTCTACCGGCCAAAAAAAGAATCGGTCTTGTCTTCGCGGGTTTGGTCTTCGAGTGGATATTCGCGGCGCATCGGAAAATAATCCATATCCTCGACGTTGAGGATACGAATCAGATTCGGGTGGCCCGTGAAGGTGATGCCGAAGAAATCGTAAGCTTCGCGCTCCATCCAGTTGGCGGTGGCCCACAGGTTGGTAAGCGTCGGCATCACCGGATCGAGCACGGGGAAGAAGGTTTTGAGCCGGATGCGCGTGTTCGTCACCAGATTGTGCAGGTGATAAATCATCCCCAACTCCCGGTTGAGGTTGTTGGGGTAATTGATGCCACACATCGTGGTGAGGAACGTGAAGCCCAGCTCGCCTTCTTTCAGGAAGTGCATCAGCTCCAGCGTCAGTTCGCGCTGAAACGTGAGTGTGAGCAGGCCGTGCGGCTCCTCCACGTCGGTGAAGGCGTCGTCGCCGAAGCGGGCGCGGAGCGTGGTAAGGAGGTGCTCGTTGGTCATTGGGGGAAAAACTTCAAGCTGTAAACTCCAAGCTGCAAGCCCCAAGCAACCGTGCTTGCAGCTTGCAGCTTACAGCTTCTCACTTAATGTTGTACGACGCCAGCAGCGCCTGATATTCCGGCGAGTTGCGGCGGCGGAGGCTTTCGTTGCGGGCCAGCTCCTGCACCTGCATCAGGCCATCGAGCACTTGTTCGGGGCGCGGTGGGCAGCCGGGCACATAGACATCGACGGGGATGATGCGGTCGATGCCTTGCAGCACCGAATACGAGTCGAAAATGCCGCCCGAGCACGCGCAGGCGCCCATCGAGAGCACCCAGCGGGGTTCGGCCATCTGCTCGTACACCTGTTTCACCACGGGCGCCATCTTCTTAGCAATAGTGCCCATCACCATCAGCAAATCGGCCTGTCGGGGCGAGAACGACGGGCGCTCCGACCCGAAGCGCGAGATGTCGTAGTGCGACCCCATCGTCGCCATAAACTCGATGCCGCAGCACGAAGTGGCAAACGGCAGCGGCCACAGCGAGTAAGAGCGCGCCAAACCAATTACTTTTTCGAGCGAGGTGGCGAAGAAGCCCGCGCCCTCGAGGCCCTCGGGCGCTTCCACCATCTGTATCTGCTTACCGGAGCCGGCCAGGGCCGGCGGAGTCGTAACGCTCATATCCAGAATGCCCGCGAAGGGCGATGAATCAGAGAAAAACCGTTGTTTTCAAACGAGTGGGCCGGGTTTCGGTCCGTAGATGCCAACACCGGGCAGGCGGCGAAGGTTTGGAAATGTAACACCGAGTGATACTCGGTGTTACATTATTCCCACTTCAACACGCCCTTCTTGATGATATAGTAAAACCCCGCCAGCAGCGTACCCATAAACAGGATCATCTGCACGAAGCCCGCCAGCCCGAGGGCGCGGAAGTTCACGGCCCAGGGGTACATAAAGATGACCTCCACGTCGAAGAGCACGAAGAGGATGGCGATCAGGAAGTACTTGACGGAGATGGGCGTGCGGGCCTGGCCGGTGCCTTCGATGCCGCACTCCCAGGCGGTGTTCTTGATCTGCGACTTGCGCTTGGGCCCCACGGCGTGCGAGAGCGTCATCGCGAAGACCACGAAGCCCACCGCGCAGGCCAACTGGATGAAGAGCGGCGTAAAGTCGCTGGGGGCGTAGGCGGGCGTATGCACCACCGGAACGTCGAGGAAAAGCATAGCAGAACGGGAGAGCGGGCGCCGCGCCGGAGGGCAAAAGTACGGCTCCCCTGCTTAACCCCTGACCCCCCCGAAACGTTGGGCTGTGCGCCGCTCCTGACCGGCGCAGCCACTGGGCCGCATCTCTTTCGAGGCGACGGGAAGCAAGAAAGGCCTTCCGGTGAGGAAGGCCTTTCTGAGCGAGCTATACCATCAGGGGGAAAGATCAGGGGAAGAGCGCTTCTGCCACCAGATACCGGCCTGTCTTCCGGTTTTGCTGGGTGAGCTTCTGCCCTTGATCACTTTTGAAAGTACGGAGCCTGTTCAGCAAGGGCTCATTTCTGGCTAGGTCTTCTTCCAGATTCACGAACCGAAGTTCGCGGATCGGACCATCCAGGCCAAAGCTGTAATAGGTCTTGCGGCTGTCGTACACGTCCACCCCCTTTGCTGAGTTCGGGAGTATCACTTCCGACCCCTTCGTGTAGATACATAAGGTATCGCGCCGCGCCAGTCGGTAGAACTCTCGCTTATCTCCCCAGCGCATCGTGTCACCCTTCGCCGTGCGGAAGCCCCAGACGCCGGCCGTCAGCGGAATGGTTGTTCTTTTATCATCCATTTTCGCCACCAGTTCCTCTTTTAATTCTGCCTTATGAAGGCTTTCGTAGAGGGGCCACTTAGCTGTTGACGATCTAGGAGCCTTGTTAAATACGGCTGCCGATGGTTGTGCTGAGGCACAGGAGAAATAAAATATTCCTCCAAACAACCACAGTAACAGTCTCTTTTTTGCCAGAAGTGACATAAATTCCCAGGGGGTTAATCTACAACGACTTTGTCGTAGATGGTAGAAGCTCCTACTGCTCCACCGATTATGCCGCCGGGTCCAGCCAATAGGCCCCCAACGGTTCCGCCCACTGCGTCAGCAATAAGCGTTCCCCACTTGATCCGTTGCGGAGATGTGGGAACCCCACTGTTTAAGAGTTCGAAGTATATGCTGTAACGGGAGATGGGAAAAAGATCAGTGCGTTGATCTTCTCCTCACCTTTTGGTTGCGAGAGCAACCTGTTTTCGTGTTCGATAATCTGCGCGATTGCAGAATTGCCATTTAGCGTCGAGTTGAAGGGGTATTTAGTTACTTGATCCAAACAGTTCAGGATAGCCTGACGTTCGTCATTGGGAATATCGAAATGTTCGATGATGGGCGTGTAGTTGGTGAAGTCAACCGCACTCCACAGACCTTTATACCCATAAACATCATCCATAAACTTCCAATCTACATCCAGCTTGTAGATGCTGTTCAGACTTTCTTGTGTCTTCGCCTTGATAAAGGCTTCTTTTGCTGCTACTTCCTTGATCTCGTCGATTTGCGAGCCGTACATCCGAAGGACGTAGTCCATCAAGTAGTTGTGGCCTGCGCCGAACATATCCATAGGATTGCTCGGGTTGGAGGGCGAAAGGAGTAGGTGGGAGTTAGGTTGGGCGGACGCCATAAAAACTGTTGTTTGAGTGAAAAAATTTCACGAAAGTATTAGCTGCTAGGGCTGATAAATAGCACTATGCTGAATTTTGCGGGTAAACAGCATAGGACGCGAAATGAACTGTTTAAAATCTTAGGCGAGCCAATCTACTCCTCCGCCTGCCGCCGGTCGCGGTACACGCCATCCGGCTCAATGGTGAGGACTTCGGTGGCGGGGGCGCCGGGGTTGCCGGTTTCGGGCAGCACAAACTGCAGCAGGATGCCCGGCTCGCCGCGCACGCTGAACTCGGCGGGGCGGGTGGGCACGAGTACGCGTTCGGTTTCGCCGGGAATCAGCAGCACCAGCGAATCGGCGGCGGGCCGCAGTTGCACCCGGAACGCCTCGCGCGGCGACGGCCCGTAGAGCCCCGCAAACCGCCGCAGCTCGGACACCAGCGGCTCACGGGCTTCCGGGTCGAGGGTGGCCGAGACGGCGCTGATGTCGCCGCGCGCATCGGTGGCGAACACGAACGGGATGCCGCCGCCGCCCACGGGCTCTTGGGCGGCGCGGGCCTCCGGTTTGGCGGCCTGATTGGCGGCGGCACTGGCCGGGGTCTTGGCCGACGCGGCCGGCTCCGGCCCCACCGTGGGCAGCAGGGCGCGGGCGTCGGTCTCGAAGGTCTCGTAGTGGTAGTGGCGCAGGGCCACGGCCAGGCCGTGGAGGTCGCCGCGCAGGTGGCCGTCCGGGGTGGGGCGCAACACCAGATCGCCGTAGGCGGGGTGACGGTAGCGCCCGGCGTAGGCCGTGAGCGGGTGCGAGGGCCGCGTGTTCGGCACCCGAAACGGGTCCGGAATCGAGTCACTGACGGTTTCGGCGGCGGCCGATTCCTCGTCGTAGCCCTGGTAGCGGCGGCTCCAATCCAGGGGGGAGAGGCCCGCGAATCGGTCCAGGAGCGTGTTGGTGAGGATGTGGGGCAGTTCCGAATCGTCGAGGTTGGCCAGCACCACCACACCGATGCCCTCGGCCGGCAGGCAGGCCATTTCGGAGGTGAAGCCGTCGAGCGAGCCGGAGTGCTGCATCATCCGCCGGCCCCGGTAAGTGCCCAGCACCCAGCCCATTCCGTAGGTGTCGGTATAGACATCGTCGTCGGGGGCGGTGAGGTCGTAGGTCATCTGCGGCTCGTGGGTGGCGTGCATAGCGGCGGCCGGCACGAGCTGGCGGCCGTCGAGGCGGCCGTCGGTGAGGGTGGCGCGCAGCCAGCGGCCCATATCCGTGGCCGACGAGTTGATGTTGGCCGCCGCCCCCACGGCGTCTACGTCGTCGAGGGGCAGGGCTTCGAGGGCGGCGGGGTCGAAGGCGGGGTCGGCTGCCGCCGTGGCGGCGGCGGGGCGGCGGCGGGTGGGGCCGCCGCTGGTGGTGGCCGGGCGCGGCCCCACATCGGTGCGCAGGCGGTAGGGGCGGGCGTGGTCGGGGTCTTTTTCGGAGTCGTGGACCGAGAAGTTGGTGCGCGTCATTCCGAGCGGGAACAGGATGCGCCGCCGCGTCACGGTTTCCCAGGTGGCGCGGTCGGGCTGCACTTCCTGCACCAGTTGGCTCAGGGCCGTGTAGCCGAGGTTGGAGTAGTGAAACTGCGTGCGCGGCTCTTCGGCGGCGGGCGGCAGGAAGCGCAGGCGCCGCACCAGCTCGCGCCGCGTGAGGCCGGGGGCGTGATACCAGGCCAGGTCGTGGCGCGGTACGCCCCAGCGGTGGCTGAGCAAATCGCGCGGGGTGAGGTGCAGCGTCGCCCAGTCGTCGTGGAGCCGGAAGGCGGGCCATTGGTCGTGGACGGGCGCGTCGAGGTTAATTCTGCCTTCCTGCGCCAGCAGACACACGGTGGCGGCCCCAATGGACTTGGAGCACGAAGCGATGCCGAAAATCGTGTATTCGGTGGCGGCCAGGTTGCGGGCCGCGTCGCGCAGCCCGAACCCGCGCGCGTACACCACGCGGTCAGCCGTCACGACGGCCACGGCCAGCCCCGGCACCTGCCACTCGCGGCGCAGGCGCTCAATCTCCTGATCGAGGTTTTTGAGGACGTTTTTGGGGAGCCGCACCACGGGCGTGGGCTGGGCAGCGGCGGTGAGGGTCAGCAGCGAACCCGCCAGCAGGGCAACAACGAATCGGCGCAGCATCGGAACACAGAGCAGGAGCAGCGGAGGAAGGGCAAAGGTCGGCCAAAAAAAAGCCGCCGCGCCCAAACGGGCGCGGCGGCCAGGAATGCAGTACCCGGCACCGTCCCGGTGCCAGCCGGGTCGGCGTTGGCGAGGCGTTCAGTTGCCGCCGGCACCGTCCCGGTGCCGGGTACGCCGTTCGCCGTCAGTTGCTGCCGGCACCGGGACGGTGCCGGGTACGCCGTTCGCCGTTAGATGCCGCCCTCGTGGGCGGCGCCCGACTCGTCGGCCAGGAACGGGTAGCGGTAATCGGTGGGCGAGACGAGCGTCTCCTTGATGGAGCGCGCCGACACCCAGCGCAGCAGATTCAGGGAGGAGCCGGCCTTGTCGTTGGTGCCCGAGGCGCGGGCGCCGCCGAAGGGTTGCTGGCCCACCACGGCGCCGGTAGGCTTGTCGTTGAGGTAGAAATTGCCGGCGGCGTTGACGAGCGCGCGCTCGGCTTCGAGCAGCGCGGCGCGGTCTTGCGCGAACACGGCGCCCGTGAGGGCGTAGGGCGAGGTTTCGTCCACGAGCTTCAACGTCTCGGCCCACTTGGCATCCTCATAGACATACACCGTGAGCACGGGGCCGAACAGCTCGTCGCACATCGTGACGTACTTGGGGTCATCGACGCGCAGCACGGTGGGCGCGATGAAGTAGCCGACCGACTTGTCGTAGGTGCCGCCAGCCACCACTTCCACGCCCGAAGCGGCTTTGGCCTCGTCGATGTACTTCGCCAGCTTATCGAAGGATTTTTCGTCGATGACGGCGTTGACGAAGTTGGTGAAGTCTTCGGTCGGGCCCATTTTCACCGTTTTCAGGTCAGCCACCAGCTTTTCTTTGATGACGAACCACAGGCTCCTGGGTACGTAGGCGCGGCTTGCGGCCGAGCACTTCTGGCCCTGGTACTCGAAGGCGCCGCGCAGCAGGCCCACGGCCACCGCGATGGGGTTGGCCGAGGGGTGGGCCACCACGAAATCCTTCCCGCCCGTCTCGCCCACCAGGCGCGGGTAGGAGCGGTAGAGGTGACGGTTTTCGCCGACGGTCTTCCAGATGCCGTCGAAAACACCCGTGGAGCCGGTGAAGTGGATGCCCGCAAACTCGCGGTGCTTGAAGACCACCTCGCCCGCCGTCGGCCCGCTCACGAACACCAGGTTGATGACGCCATCGGGCAGCCCCGCCGCGCGCAGCAAGTCCATCAGCACGTGCGCCGAGTAGATCTGGGTGTTGGCCGGCTTCCAGACCACCACGTTGCCCATCAGGGCCGCCGACGACGGCAGGTTGCCCGCAATGGCCGTGAAGTTGAACGGCGTGAGCGCAAACACGAAGCCCTCCAGCGGCCG
>ERZ1066124.923-NODE-923-length-11117-cov-25.958687_pt1 | contig 11117 bp, 13 predicted proteins | sample MGYA00382771_ERZ1066124 | MGnify/ENA primary metagenome ERZ1066124 (study PRJEB33369, sample SAMEA5778354) | biofilm metagenome | biome: Industrial cooling water; feature: Water cooling tower basin; material: Biofilm | place: United Arab Emirates | collected... | reverse complement strand
CACATAACTAAATATTATTCAAGGTGAGACTAGCCCACCTTAAACAATTTATCGTCTCCAAGTGACTTTAGGTAAGATCTGATTCATGTCTACTCGGTTTTTGTATTTAATCGAGAAATTCAGTAACGAATCAAGTAGAGAATCCGATAGATAATGAGGTTCTAAACCTAAATCTAATAACTTCGTATTTTTAGCATTAAAGTAATGTTCTTCGAGTTCAATTCTAGGATTTTCGAGGTTATTAATCTCGACATCAATTCCTAAAGAAACTCCCGCTTGTTTCACTTTATAAGCTAAATCATTAATGCTGAATAATTCCGTAAATTGGTTAAAGACGCGGAATTCACCAGCTTTAGCAGGATTGGCGATCGCGAGTTCCATACATCGCACCGTATCCCGAATATCTAAAAAGCCTCTAGTTTGCCCACCTTTTCCGTATACAGTAAGAGGATGACCAATGGCTGCTTGAATACAAAAACGATTTAAAGCCGTTCCGAAGACACCATCATAGTCAAGACGGTTAATTAGCATTTCATCCATTCCCGTTTCATCGGTGAGAACGCCATAAACCACACCCTGATTTAAGTCTGTTGCCCGTAGTCCCCAAATACGACAAGCAAAATGAATATTATGACTATCATGAACTTTACTCAGGTGATACATACTTCCAGGTTGTTTCGGATAGGGAAGTGTATCTTTACGTCCATTATGTTCGATAGTGATGTAACCTTCTTCGATATCAATATTCGGCGTTCCGTATTCGCCCATCGTTCCCAGTTTAACTAAATGAGCATCTGGGAAATCTTCTTTCATCGCATAGAGAATATTTAGAGTTCCGACAACGTTATTGACTTGAGTCATTACCGCGTGTTCACGATCAATCATCGAAAATGGCGCAGAACGTTGTTCACCAAAGTGTACGATCGTATCGGGTTCAAATTGACGTAAAGATTTACTAAGGAATGTATAGTCTGTAATATCACCAATATACAAATCGATATGTTTACCCGTTAAATCTTTCCAGCGTTGGAGTCGTTGTTGAATTGGAGCAATTGGAGTGAGTGTATCAGCCCCTAATTGAGCATCCCAATGCCGACGTATTAAATTATCTAATATTGCGACTTCATAACCACGATTCGATAAATATAAAGCAGTTGCCCAACCGCAATAGCCATCACCGCCAATAACCAGGACTCTCATACTATAATTTGTCAAGTGTATTTGTTACTCTTTCGGTAAATTTATCAGGTTATGGCCTCCTCTGGCACACTTATTTCTAGTTTTAGGAGGATGATTTAAAGGTAAATGCAGCACTCACCAAGCATCCCCAACCGATTAAAAATGCAACTCCTCCTAATGGTGTAATTGCTCCTAACCATTTAATACCACTTAAGGCTAAAGCGTATAAACTTCCTGAAAAAAGAGTAATCCCGACTAAAAAAGCAATTCCTGCACCAATCAAGAAACTTTGTCCTGTTTGAGACTGACTTAGAAAAAGAGCCACCAATAACAAAGCCAAAGAATGATACATCTGATATCGTGTACCTGTCTCAAAAATTTCTAAAGCGCGTTCTGTAAGACGATCTTTTAAGGCATGGCTGGCAAATGCTCCACCCGCAACCGAGATCGCTGCTAAAATAGCTCCCAATCCCAAAAACATCGATGATTTCATAACCAAAAAAATGATGCGTATTCATCGTATTTTAGCTTTGAGCGTGAAAAATTGCGCTACTACTGAAGCAGTGAAATCGTTATGATCCACATTATAGGACAATAAAAAGTTTGCCTTTTAGAAAGAGGAGGTAGCTGAGGTAATGTCAACCCTGTTACGAGATTTCTGGTATGTAGCGATGCCAGGAAAAAATCTAAAAGTGGGTCAACTGGTGGGAAAAAAAATGTTAGGTGATCCAATTCTCGTTGGACGAAGGGATGATGGTCAAGTTTTTGCGATGCGGGATATTTGTCCACATCGAGCTATACCTTTACATCACGGTTGGATCGAAGGTGACGGGGTTTGCTGCTGTTATCATGGCTGGAAATTCAACACAGAAGACGGTAAATGCTCTCATATTCCCTCAATGACGGAATTCGCTCAATTAGATATTCAACGCATCAGAGTGCAAAGTTATCCTTGTCGAGAAGTGCAAGGAAATATTTGGGTTTATATTCCGTCAAACTTTAGCCAAATTAATCAATTAGAATTACCTCCTGTTCCCATCATTGAAGGTTTTGAGGATATTCTTCCCCAGATTTCAGAAACGCTTCATTTTGCCTGTCATATTGATCACGCAGTCATCGGGTTAATGGATCCTGCACATGGGCCATTTGTTCATACTTCTTGGTGGTGGCGTAGTGGGCCGAGAAAATTTAGAGTTAAAGAAAAGCTGTATGAACCTGTGCCGATGGGTTTTCGTCTGGTTCCCTATGATATGCCTGTTAGTGCTAAACCTTATAAGCTTTTGGGTAATAAGGTTTCTATTGAAATTATTTTTGAGTTGCCCTCCGTCCGCACTGAAATTTTAAGAGGCGATCGTCATCAAGCTTGTGCCTTTACAACAGTGACACCCATTGACGAAACTCAATGCGAAGTTCATCAAAGTTTATATTGGACAATTCCCTGGATGGGGCTTTTTAAACCGATTCTACGTTCTCTAACTTTACAGTTTTTAGGGCAAGATCGAGATGTGGTCATCAAACAACAAGAAGGTTTAGTTTATAATCCACCGTTAATGTTAATCGATGATGCAGATACACAAGCAAAATGGTATTACCGACTCAAACAAGAATATTTACAGTCGCAACTCGAAAAACGCTCCTTCAAAAATCCAGTAGAAAAGAGGATATTACGCTGGAGAAGCTAAAACTTGTAAGAAATTATCTTGAGGAACTTGTTAGAATACTTCTAGCAGTCTCCTAATGTTGGAGTAGACCCCTCATGGATGCCATTTATATCCCTCATCTTCTTAAAGCTACTGACCATAAAAGAATCATTGTTCTTGATGATTTTATTCTAGGGCTAGAAACCCTTACCCCAGTTCGAGGTAAACTTGCTATTCGTCATGGTGGCACTTTTTTAGATGTTTTTGTGCAAGCTGAAACGATTGTTACTTTGACTTGCGATCGTTGTTTACAACAATATAATCATCGTATTCATCTCCAAACTTCTGAGATTATTTGGTTAGATGAAAATGCCGATCAAGATAAAAATATTCCTCTGGAAAGAGAAGTTGCCATCGAAGATTTATCCGAAACTCTCGCTAGTGATGGTTATTTTGATCCCGATACTTGGCTTTATGAACAATTTACCCTGACCATGCCATTACAAAAACTCTGCGGTAAAGATTGTCAACAACCATTAGCAACAACACAAACCAATGATTCTTTAGTTGACCGCCGTTGGTCTTCTTTAGAAGCTTTAAAAACACAATTACCTCAGTAACAAAATCAATAATTACTGTAGAATCTTGGGGATGATTCATCATAGCACATCCCCTAAATTAGGTTAGTTTAGTAAATAGAAAAATTTAGCGGAAAAAATTATGACTCAAGTAATTAGCAAGGAACAAGAAATTTTAGATCAAGTACAAACGTTAACGCTACAACAACAACAACAGGTTTTAGATTTTATTGAATTTCTGCATTACCAAACTCAAAAACCTAAGCAAGAGTTAGAAATGGAAGAACAAGAACGATTAGCTTTTCAAGAAAAACTGAAAAAGTATGCGGGTTGCGTAGATGGTGGCCCAGGTGATTTAGCGACTAATAAAGATTATCTTAGTGGAAAAGGTTGGAAATGAGTAGAGCTATTTTGTTAGATACAGGGCCATTAGTAGCTTATGTTAATAGACGAGAAAATCGTCATGCTTGGTCAGTAGATGTCTGGCAAACTATTTCTAAGCCTTTATTTACCTGTGAAGCAGTTATTACTGAGGCTTGTTTTCTATTACGAGATGTCTATAATGGTGAAGATGCAGTAATGGGTTTAATGAACGATGGATTGATTGAAATTCCTTTTAAGCTTAATGACGAAGTCGCAGAAATTAGAGAACTGATAAAGCGTTATCAGTCGGTACCAATGTCGTTGGCTGATGGGTGTTTGGTGAGAATGAGCGAATTAATTAAAGACAGTTTGATATTAACACTTGATAGTGATTTTAGGATTTATCGTAAAAATCAAAAAGAAATAATTGAGTTAATCATTGCTGATTAATATATTAATCTAAACAATGCCAGAGCGTAATGCTACGACGGCTGCTTGTACCCGATCGTCAACTGCTAATTTATTCATAATTCCCCGCACATGAGTTTTAATTGTATTGGGACTAAGATAGAGTATTTCGGCAATTTCAGTATTACTTTTTCCATCAACAATTAATCTTAAAACTTCCATTTCTCTTTGTGAAAGTAAACTAATATTAGAGTTGGGTTGTGCGGCGGGTGGTTTTAAATTTTCAATGACGAGACGAGCAATTTGAGGATCTAGATAGGTGGCACCATCAATAGCCGCTTCTATGGCTGTTAAAAGACGATCTAAACTCACTCCTTTGATACAATAAGCATCAGCCCCACTAGAAAGAGATGCTACCACTTCAGTTTCCAGGGTATGAGAGGTTAAAATAACAATCCGAATTTGGGGTGATTTTTCTTTAATCGCTTTTGTTGCTGAAATGCCATCCAGACGCGGTAAACCGATATCCATAATGATTAAATCAGGTTTGAGGTCTAAAGCCAGTTGAACCCCGCTATAACCGTCTTCTGCTTGCCCAATAATCTCAAATTCACCATTTTGGCTTAATGCTTGTTCTAAGCCCAGTTGCATCAAGGGGTCATCTTCAACAATTAAAATCCGCATAAAGGTGCAAAATTTACATAAAAAGAGAAAAATCTAGATAAATCTTCATCCAATAGGGTGAAGTCATCTTATATCAGTTTAGGCAATCTTTAAAGAGGAAACAATTCATTTTTTGGGCGACTGTATTAAGATGACCCGATGCCTATTCTAAAGAGCGAAAAATATTTTCAGTCTCAAGCGTTGGTGACACAGAGTGCCAAAATTATGGTAGTGGCGATCGCTTATCTGATTCTAGGTTGGTTATCTACGCCCTTTCCTGTATGGTTTCCTGCGGGACTGGGGTTAGCTGCATTATTGTTATGGGGTCAAGTGGTTGGGTTAGGAATCTTTAGCGGCGATTTTCTGCTCAATTTAATTTTAGGTGAGACTTGGGAATACGGGATTGTTTCAGCACTAGGCAGTACCTTCGGGGCTATGGTTGGTCTAAACTGTCTACGTTATTTTCGCTTTTCACCCCATTTTCTTTCTTTAAAAGATGTTTTAAGTTTAGTTTTTTGGGCGGCTTTATTAGCGACAACGATTAATGCAACTTTAACAACATTATGGCAATTCCATCATTCTCTATCAGGCTCAAATCTACAACTGACTTGGTTGAGGCTTTGGTTGGGTGATAGTGCGGGAGTTATTCTCATCACGCCTTTTTTATTGCATCTAAGGTATGATTGGCGGTCTTTATGGCATCCTCAGTCTAAGTGGCGTTTGTTTGAAGCTTTTCTGTGTCTTGGGTTATTAGATGGTGTGGGCTGGCTTGTGTTTGATGCCCAACAAATCAAGATGGATGCGTTGATTAATCATTTCTCAACGACCCAATATTTAGAATATTTACCGTTTCCTTTTGTCATTTGGGCTGCGATTCGATTTTCGATCTGGGGGGCGGTTGGTGCTAATTTATTGGTTGTTTTATTGGCAATGACTGGAACGGCTACAGGAGTTGGTACATTTATTCTACAAACACCGAATGATGAACAAGCAATTTTACTACTCCAAATTTTCCTCATCATTTTATCGACCACTTCTTTGTGTTTAGCGGCGGCTATTAATGAACGACAACAACTCAACAGCACTTTAGAAGAACAGGTGATCGAAAGAACCTTACAACTACAAGAAAAAATACAGGAAACTCAACAACTATCCCAGATGAAAACCATTTTCTTACAGGCTATTGCTCATGATTTACGGACTTCTACTTTAGGTTTATCGATGTTGTTGAAAAATTTACAAAATCATTCAAAGGAGCCAAGTATTTTTTCAAATATTAATTTAGATCGCATCATTCAAAGTAGCGATCGTCAATTAACTTTAATCAATGCTCTGGCAGAAGAGCAATTTTCTAAACAAAATGGATTAAGTTTACATCTACAAAATGTTTCTCTTGCGGAAATCGTTAACAATCTAAGTAGCGATTTCACTCAGCTTTTTGACTTAAATAAAATCACTTTAAAAAATCAGATTTCAACCGATCTACCCAAGATTAAAGTAGATTCTCAACAAATTCGTCTTGTTTATGAGCATTTATTAACAAACGCCATTAAACATAATCCTCCAGGGCTTGAAATCACATTAGATGCAACAATGGAAGATCATTTACTCAAATGTACGATTTTAGATAACGGTGTTGGCATGACCCCTCAACAATGTCAACAATTATTTAAGTTATATGTACGGAATCAACACAATCAACGACTGACAGGAATTGGTTTAGGATCTTATCAATGTCGCCAAATTATTGAGGCGCACGGCGGCCAAATTGGGGTAAAAAGTGCGCTTTCTTTGGGGACTCAGTTTTGGTTTACCGTACCATTAGCGGATTGAGCATTGGTTGTTAAAGTCACTTCTTTGACTTCTCCGAGTTTGCCTAGGGGTTGAGCAGGTTTATCGTTGACCGTCATTTTGACTGCTCCAGCATTTCCTGTTTTGATATTAAACGTTTTTTTCGCCGTCCATGTTTTTTGTGCGCCTGCCTCTAGAATGCCTCGATAAGCCAATTGTCCATCTACAAAAATTTCTAGCCAAGAGCGATCGTCTAGTTTTAGAGTAATGGATAAAGTGGAGGGGGAGGCTACTGGAGAGGGCGATGCAGAAACCACGGGAGAAGGCACAGGAGAGGGACTCGGTTGAGCAACAGGTTGTATGGGTGCTGGTGGGGGTGGAGGCGCAACGATGGGCGATGTTTGGCTCTCAGTGGTATTCGGCTGTGAGGTAGTAGTTGGAGTCGGTTGGGGACGCAAGAAAAAATAGCCTAAACTAGCGAGACCCAACGCGCCTATACCCAATAAAATATAGGGAAGTGATGATTTAGAACCCGACGACGTGGCAACAGATGGAGAAGTTCTAACGGCAGGTACTGGTTCTGGTGTAGCTACAGACGTTTTAGCCACTGGTACTGGTTTAGAAGCCGTTACAGACGTTTTAGTGACGGGTGCGGGTTCAGGAGTTGCTACTTTTTTCGGTACGGGGTGAACAGCTACTGTTTTCGGTTCTTCTGAGGTTTCGACGACTTCGGGTTCCGCGATGGCTGAGATACTATTGGCTAAGGCATTACCATCAATTTTTAAAACCTCTCCATAGCGACGAATAAAACCTTTGACGTAGACTAATTCGGGTAATTGCTCAAGGTTTCCTGTCTCTAAAGCTTGCAGGATCGCTATGCGTATCATTGTGACCGCCGCGATGTCTTCAAGAGATAAAGTTTTTTCTAATCGTTTTGAGCGAAGATAGGCTCCAATGCTTTTAAATTGTTCAGCTTGGGCAGAACTCAGCTTCAGCATAGTTGGCTCCAAGATATTTTTTACTATTTTTGTTTTATATCTTAATCTGCTAAAGTGCCTTAGTCGAATCAATGAAATGATTCTTGTCATCAGCCCTTAAATGATAGTTCAAATGACTAATGACAAAGAACAAAGCATTGTTTTTAGTGACTTACTTTTTCGATGGCTCGTTCCAAGATATTGACTCCTAAATCAATTTCTGATTCTGAAACGACCAGAGGAGGAACAAAACGTAAGACTTTTGGCCCAGCAGGAGCCAATAATAAGCCTTCCGATAGTGCTGATTTGACGATATCAGGAGAGGTTAGGGAAACTTCTTCATAAATTTCCATACCGTTTATTAAACCCCAACCGCGAACCTCTTTAAATAGTTTCGGGTATTTTTTGGCGATCGCTCTTAAACGGCTTCGTAATTGTTCGCCACGAGCTAGTACATTTTCTAGTAGATGGTCTTTTTCGATGGTTTGTAAAACGGCTAAACCTGATGCACAAACAAACGGGTTACCGCCAAAGGTACTCGCATGATTTCCTGGTTCAAACACATCACAGAATTTCTTACACATCATGGCACCAATGGGAATACCACCCGCTAACCCTTTGGCTGAGGTAAAGATGTCGGGTTCAACGCCTAAATTTTCATAGCCCCAGAGTTTTCCAGTCCGTCCGACTCCGACTTGTACTTCATCAAAGACCAACAGAATACTATTTTGGTCACAAATTTGGCGCAGTCTTTTGAAATATTCGACATCGCCTGGACGTACACCACCTTCACCTTGCAAGGGTTCTAGCATAATGGCGGCTACACGACGGTTTCCTTCATCAAGATCTGCGATCGCATTTTCGACGGCTTCAATATCGTTGTAGGGAATATAGGCAAACCCTGGAACCAAGGGATCAAAATCTTTTTGATATTTCGGTTGTCCTGTTGCGGTGACAGTAGCGAGGGTTCGACCATGAAAACTAGCCTTGGCGGTTAAGATAACGGGTTGCTCAAGAAAATCTAAAACCGTATGAGCATATTTACGCACGAGCTTGATCGCGGCTTCATTGGCTTCTGCACCAGAGTTACAGAAAAACACGCGGTCTGCACAAGAATGCTCAACAATCCATTTAGCGAGGTCACCTTGTTCGGGAATATAGAATAAATTAGAGACGTGATGTAATTTTTGGATTTGTTGACTCACAACCTCGATTAATGCGGGATGAGCATGGCCAAGGGTACAAGTGGCAATTCCCGCGACAAAATCAAGATATTCTTTGCCTTCTGTGTCCCACAAACGACAGCCTTGACCTTTGGTAATGGCGATGGGAAATCGGCTGTAGGTATTCATTACATAGGTATCAAAGCTGTCGGTTAATGAGGCAACCGATGGGAATTTTGTCAAGGAGGGGTTATCTAAAAGAGTTTCTGGACTCACGAGAGGCTCCTAATTAATATAAGAATATGGGAATTGTAATCAATCTTTACGTTAAAATCTGTTCATTTAAACTCAATCTAGGACTTTCAAAAGTCCTGGCTGATTTCATCTTAATCTAACTTTATGTTATTTTGCTTTGTAGAATGACTCGCGGTTAGACCCGATTTTTAGATAAACTACATTAAGTTATCAAATTCACCTTGATATTATGAGTGTAGTTAGTCAAGTTATTCTCAAAGCCGACGACGATCTTCGCTATCCGAGTAGTGGAGAACTCCAAGGAATCCAAAAATTTTTACAAACGGGCGCAGTACGGATTCGGATTGCTGAAGCCTTCGCCGAAAATGACAAAAAAATCGTAGACGAAGCCCAAAAGCAGTTATTCCGCAAACGTCCTGACTATCGCGCCCCTGGTGGTAACGCTTATGGTCAGCGTCAATACAATCAGTGTCTTAGAGACTATAGCTGGTATCTCCGTTTAGTTACCTATGGTATCCTGGCTGGCGATAAAGGCCCGATGGAGCAAAGTGGCTTGATTGGAGCTAAGGAAATGTATAATTCCCTTAACGTACCTGTACCTGGAATGATTGAAGCCATTCGCTGTCTTAAAAATGCGGCTTTGGCTCAGTTAAGTCAAGAAGATGCTAATGAAGCTGCCCCCTACTTTGACTACATTATTCAAGCCATGTCGTAAGTGGCATTGATACACTATAAGTCTGAAGTCTGAAAAGGGGTTAGACTCAATCTCTTTCAGAATTCAGACTTTGCTCTTTCAAAGGAGACAGCTCAGCCATGATGCTTTTGTACAAAAATCGCTTCCTTTGGCGTTTTTTTGTTCTATTCTTTTTAATGCCTACGATTTATAGTATTTTTGGCTGGTCGATTACCAATGATACTGAAGCTTGGAGTCAGTGGCTCACCGAAAGCAATCAACTGCAAAAGTTGAATATTATTGTGTTAGAAGAAACGGCCCGTCAAATCCTCTACGGGTTATCCTTGTTAACTATTTTAGGTGTAACGTTTGGTATAACTATTTGGAGTGGGGTTGTTACCAGTTTGTTAGCTGCTTGTTTTAAGTCGAACATGACGGCGATCACGGCTGTTGTGTTTTGGTCTTTAGGTCTAGCTTTAATTATTATTTTTATTAACTATTTTGCTGAGTTTATGCTTTTGTTGGGCAGTGCTATTTTAGGGCGTTTAGAACTTCAAGAATCAGGCTATAATAATTGGCAGACTTGTTCTATCTTGACAGCAATTTGTGTCTGTAGTTTCGCAATTGGTTTATTAGGTTTCGAGTGGTTACAATTTACGATGACTACCGTTTAATCATAAAATTATCTTAATTAATTATGCCTGAGCCGAAAAAACGCAATTATCTTCAACGAGTTTTGATTATTGCTTCTGGACTTGCTTTCTTGAGTTTAATGATTATTCCTTTGGTGGGTTTAGTATGGAAATCTCCCGAAGCGACTCAACCCACTAATAATCCTAATGCGGCGGCTAATGGAGATCTTAAAACTTTACAAGCCGAAGCACAAGGCTATGAGCAAGTTTTAAAACGAGAACCCGAAAATTTAAGAGCTTTGCAAGGTGTAATTGATACTAAGTTGAAAATGGGTGATTATCAAGGAGCAATTCCGCATCTAGAAAAATTATCCCAAATGTATCCCGATAATCCTCAAGTTTTACAACCTTTGGCTCAAGCTTACGCGATGACGAAAAATGTTGCGGGAGTGACAAAAGTCAAAGGACAGTTAGAAAAAATGCTGGTTCAAAATCCTGATGATCCTCGCATCTTACAAGCAGTAGCACAAATGCGTTTAGTTGTCAATGATTTAACGGGCGGGATTGAAATTATGGAAAGATTAGCCAAAATTTATCCGCAAGATGAAAAATTAAAACAAGCGATCGCGATGTTAAAGCAAGAGCAAAATAAGCAAATCTCTCCCGATATGTTACAACCGATTCCCACACCCACCAAATAATAATTGGCTCCTGCTTCTAATCCTTGTAGACGAGCTTCTGTAAACTACCCCGCCATAAATGGCGAAGCTTTTGGTAGCCCTAAATCTATCGGAC
>ERZ1066124.918-NODE-918-length-11261-cov-7.801624_pt1 | contig 11261 bp, 11 predicted proteins | sample MGYA00382771_ERZ1066124 | MGnify/ENA primary metagenome ERZ1066124 (study PRJEB33369, sample SAMEA5778354) | biofilm metagenome | biome: Industrial cooling water; feature: Water cooling tower basin; material: Biofilm | place: United Arab Emirates | collected... | reverse complement strand
GCGGTACCCCGGCCCAGTGCGCCAACCCGGCCACGCAGATCCAGGTCGACTCGTTCTCGATCGCCAACCCGCGCCTCGGCTCGGAGACCTCGCGCCAGTGGTCGCTCGGTGCCGTGTGGGATGCCACCGACTGGCTGAACATCAAGGCCGATTACTACAACATCGAGATCACCGACGCGATCAACGCCATCGGTCCGCAGGACCTGGTCGACCGCAACCTCGGCCTCGACCCGCGTCCGATCCCGCCGGGCCTGTCGGTCACGCGTGATCCGGCCACGGGTGCCATCACCCGCCTCGTGTTCGGCTTCGTCAACGAGGGCGTCATCACCACCGATGGCATCGATGTCGAGATCAACACCGACTTCGACTTCGGCGACGTGGGCAGCCTGCGCAACCGCCTGTTCTACAGCTGGGTCAACTCGTACGAGATCGACGACGGCCTCGACGTGACGGAGTTCATCGACTTCCGCGGCCAGCCGCAGTCGCGCGCCAACCTCGAGACGGTCTACTCGATCAGCGACTTCGAGTTCGGCTGGAACGTCGAGTACATCGCCAAGCAGGACGCCGGCACCGTCGTGACGCCGTCGTGGATCACGCACGACCTGCAGGCCACCTGGAAGGCGCCGTGGAACGGCCGTCTGTCGGTCGGCGTGCTGAACATCGAGAACGAGCTGCCGGTGCAGCAGTCGTTCGGTGGTCGCGTGTTCAACTTCAACCTGTACAACGCCTACGGCCGCCAGCCGTTCGTGCGCTACATCCAGAGCTTCTAAGCTCGGAAAGGTTGGATGCGGTACAAGGAGGGGCCGAAAGGCCCCTCCTTTTTTATTGTTCTCGCGTGATGCCCACCCAGCACGACGCCGACGCCATTGAAGCCTGGCAGCGCTACTGGCGCTCCGGGGCGCTGCACAGCCTGTCGCTGGGGGAGCGCAATCTCGACGGTGCACTCGGGCAGCGCTGGCGGGACTGGTTGGCTCGCCTGCCTGCGGGCTGCGTTGTGGCCGATCTCGCGTCCGGGAACGGCCCTTTGGCGCGATTCGCGCTGGGGCTGGACGGCGGTCGCCGCGACCGCGCGCGCGTCGTGCACGCCGTCGATATCGCGGCTTCGGAGCCGCGGTGGCTGGACGAGGTGGATGCCGAGACCCGCGCCGCACTGCGCTGGCACGGCGGGATTGCGCTGGAGGGGCTGGATCTCCCCGGCGCGGCGGTGGACGCCTGGGTCAGTCAGTTCGGATTCGAGTACGCGGACGTCGTCCGCGCCGCGGCGCGGATTCGCGCGCTGTCGTCACCGCGCAGTCGGTTGGCGATGCTGGTGCACCACGTCGATTCGCTGTTCGTCACCACGGGCCGGCGCGAGGCGGAGGCCCTTGATCGCCTGCTGGGGATGGAGGGGCTCGCCGATGCCGCGACCCGCCTTGCCCCGCGGCTCGCCGAGCGACGCTCCGGACAGGCTTGGGATGCAGACCAGCGCGCGGCGGCGGATGCCGCGCGTTTGGCCTACAACGGCGCCCAGCGCGACCTGGATCGCTGGCAGGAGGCGCAGGATGGTTCTGGCGGATTCGCGATGGCGCCGGTCGTCGACGAATTCCGTTCGGAAATCCATCGCGCCTTGGCCGCCGAGCAGCCGATCGGCGCGGTGGCGTCGGTCATTTCAGCCTTTGCGGCCACGCGTCGTCGTCTGGGCACGCTGATGGCGGCGGCTCGCGACGCGGCCGCCATGGCGCAGTGGTGCCGCGACTGGGAGGAGGCCGGGTGGCGCGCCTCGCTCGAGGCGGCGCACGAGGACGGTCAACTGATCGGGTGGTGGTTCGAAGCCGAGCGGGACGCCCAACGCACCGCGTGACGGTGGCCCCGAAACGTCGCAGAACGTGAGCCCAGAGCACGTGTCCGCGCCTGCGGCCGGATGCGGCCGTCTTTGCCGGGCGCGAGGCGCCGTTCGGGCTAGAGATCCTGCTGGTAGCGGACGTACGGCACGCGACCCTCGTCGCGCGCTTCCGCGGGATCCCGCGGCACCACCGGGTTGTCGCCGGTGCTGAGCAGATTTTGCGCGCCGACCGTCAGGCGACCGGCCCACGGCGTCCGCCACGTCAGGCCAAGGCCGAGCGTGCCGTAGGCTTCGTCCTCGCCCGGGACGCGGACCACGCGGCCCACCACTTCGCCGCCGAGTGCGCCGTAGCCGCCGCCGACGCTCAGCGTGCGGCTGTTCCACCGCGGCGCCACGCTGCCGGGCAGCACGCTGTTGGCCGGCATCAGGCGGGCGCGCGCAACGCTGCCGCCCACGCGGATCCAGCCCTGTTCGCCGAGCCGGAGTTCACCCAGCAGGCCGAGGTCGTTCTGCTCGAAGCCGAGGCCCGGGAGCCCGGCCAGCGGCGCCAGCTCCGGCGTGTGCAGCGAGAGCGACGTGCCGGGGAGCAGGCCGTCGGTGCTGGCGCGGCGCGCCGTGCCGAAAGCGGTCCACTCACTCCGCCCGATCCGCGTGCCGACCTGGCCCGAAAGCAGGCCGCTGGGCGGCGGGGCCGGTCGGCCCATCTGCGTCACGAGGCAGCCGTCGCGCAGGCGGTCGAATCCGCCGGCACTGTCCGCGCAGAGGAGGCCAAGCTGCGGCTCGGCCGAGGCGGCGAGGCTGCCCGCCAACCGACCGGACGCGCCCGTCCATCGCGTGCCGAGCGCGCGGGTTGCGGCGCCGGTCTCGAGCGTGGACGTGTCGATCCAAAGCACCGCCTCGAGCTTGCCGCTGCTGCTGTTCCACACGGGAACGGCCATTGCGTCGCCGGCGGCCGGTGCGGTGGCGGCGCCCGGCGCAACGAGGCCGCCCGGGCGCGCTTCGGCGGGGCGCGCATCGACCGAGGCCGCCGGCGCCTGCGCGCGCAGACCCGCGCTCGAGAGCGCGAGGGCGGCGGCGAGTGCAGTGGCGAGCAGGGCGCGCATGGATGGATTCGAGTGCGGGTCGGGCGGCGAGTTCCCGGGTGCCCGAGGATACCAGTTTACGCCGTTTTAACCTGAACGTCCTGGCCTCCGCTCACTGCAGTCCCGGCGCCTCGGGAGCCCGCAGCGCGGGGTCGGGACGGAACAGCGCGGCCACGGCGTCCGCGTCGAGGCGGTAGGCCTTGCCGCAGAACTCGCAGTGCACTTCGACGCGCCCGTCGTACAGCGCCGCCGTGGCCTCGACCTCGCCGAGGCCGCGAAGCATGTCCTCGACGCGGGCCTGCGAGCACGAGCAGGCGAAGCGCAGGGGCTGGTTCGACAGCAGGCGCACGCCGTCCTCGTGGAACAGCCGCCAGAGCAGGTCGGTGTCGGGGCCGGCCAGCAGTTCAGCCCCCCCGAGCGTGCCGAACAGCGCCTCGGCGCGGGTCCAGCCGTCGCTGTCGGCGCGCCCGTCGCCCGAGCGCTCGGCGTCGGGCAGCAGCTGCAGCAGCAGCCCGGCGGCGCGATCGCCGTTCGCCGCCAGCAGCAGGGCGGTGGGCAGCTGCTCGGATTGTCGGAAGTAGCCGGTGAGGGCCTCCGACAGCGTTTCTGCCTGCAGGCCGACGAGGCCTTGGTAGCGCTGCACCTCGCGCTGGCTGGGGGGCAGCGTTTCGATCGTGATGGCCAGCATTGAGCCATCGCCGAAGTCCTCGGGGCGGATCTGCGCCGGGAGCGTGCCCTCGTGGCGCGCCAAGCCGCGCAGCGTGCCCTGCGACGTGCACTCGGCGAACAGCGTGCGCAGCGCGCCGGTGCCCCGCAGCTGCAGGCTCAGCCGTCCGTCGACCTTGACGTGCCCGGCGAACAGCGCGGCAGCGGCGGCAGCCTCGCCGAGCAGCGCGGCGACGGCGTCGGGGTACTCCGCGCGGCCGCGGATGTCGCGCCAGGTGTCGTCGAGGCTGACCAGCACGCCGCGTACGCCGGTGCGTTCGATCAGGAAGCGGGTGAGGGTGTCGGGATTCGCCATCGGTGCATGGACAGCGCGGCGCGGGGACGCCACGCTTCGCGCTCGGTTTCGAAGAGGGACGCGGATGGTAGCGCGGGGAAACGGGCGACGCCGGCGCGGCGGACGCGGCGGCTGGCGGGCATGGCTGTGGCGCGCGCTGTGGCTGCTGCCGCTCGCCTTCATCGCGGCGACCGCGCTGCAGGTTCTCGCGCTGCGCTTCATCGACCCGCCGACCAGCGCCTTCATGCTCGAGCGCCAGCGCGAGGCGGCGCGCAGCGGCGAAGCGGACTTCGCCCTTCGCTTCGTCTGGGTCGATTGGGACGGACTCTCGCCGGAACTCCCGATCGCGCTGGTCGCGGCGGAAGACCAGCATTTCCCGACCCACGCGGGTTTCGACCTCGAGGCCATCGATCGTGCCCTCGAGAGCAACGCGCGCGGCGGCCGCGTGCGCGGAGCGAGCACGATCAGCCAGCAGGTCGCCAAGAACCTGTTCCTTTGGGAAGGCCGCAGCTGGGTCCGAAAGGGCATCGAGGCCTGGTACACGGTGCTGATCGAGGCGCTGTGGCCCAAGCGCCGCATCCTCGAGGTGTACGCCAACATCGCCGAGTTCGGCGACGGCGTCTACGGCGCCGAGGCCGCCGCGCGGGCCTTCTTCGGCAAGCCGGCCGCGCGCCTGACCGCCGCCGAGAGCGCGCGACTGGCGGCCGTGCTGCCCAGCCCGAGGCGCTACAGCGTCGCCGCGCCCGGGCCCTACGTGCAGCGCCGCACGGCGTGGATCGCGCGGCAGGCGCGGAACCTCGGCGGCCGCGCGTACCTCGCGGACTGCTGCGGCGTGCCCGGGGCGGATGTCGATAAGCTCGCGCCATGAATCCCCGCGTCGACCTGGTGCTGCTCGTGGCGGCCCACAACGAGGAGGCCGCGCTGCCGGCCCTGCATCCGCGCCTGCTCGCCGTGGCGGAATCGCACGGCCCCGGGGCGCGCATCGTCTACGTCGACGACGGCAGCCGCGACGCGACGTGGACGCTGCTGGCGGCCTTCGCGGCCGCGCATCCGGCGCGCGTCGGCGCGATCCGCCTGTCGCGCAACTTCGGCAAGGAGCTCGCGCTCACCGCCGGCCTCGACCACGTGCCGCCGGGGGCCGCCGTGGTGGTGCTCGACGCCGACGGTCAGGACCCGCCCGAGCTGGTGCCGGACATGGTCGAGCGTTGGCGCGCGGGCGCGGAAGTGGTGTTCGGTCGACGCACCGGTCGCGTCGGCGAGCCGTGGCTGAAGCGCGCCACGGCGGCCGCGTTTTACCGCGTCATCAACGCGCTGTCGGACACGCCGATCCCGCGCGACACCGGCGATTTCCGCCTGCTCGGGCCGCGGGCGGTCGAGGCGCTGCGCGGGCTGCGCGAGCGCCAGCGCTTCATGAAGGGCCTGTTCGCGTGGGTCGGTTTCCGCGCCGAGGCCTTCGACTACGAGCGCGCGCCGCGCGTCGCTGGCGCCAGCAAGTTCAACTACTGGCGGCTGTGGAACCTGGCACTCGAGGGCATCACGGGGTTTTCCACCGTGCCGCTGCGCGTGGCGACCTATGTCGGCCTCGCCAGCGCGGTGCTCGCCTTCGTCGGCGGCCTGTGGGTCATCGCGCGCACCCTGCTGTGGGGCGACCCGGTGGCCGGCTGGCCGTCGATGATGGTGGTGATCAGCTTCCTCGGCGGCCTGCAGCTGATGGCGCTCGGCATCATCGGCGAGTACCTCGGGCGGCTGTACCTCGAGGCGAAGCAGCGGCCGCTCTACGTGATCGACGAGACCGTGCTGCCCCCCGCCTGAGGCGTGGGCCCGGGCTCGTGCGGCATCGGGGCGCGCGGCGCGCGGCGGCCCTTGAGGCCGGAAACCGCGGGCGTATGATCGGCGGCACTCACACACGGGAGCCGGCCATGCGCAGCGTGCGACAGATCCTCGATGGCAAGGACACGCCGCTGGTGGCGATCGGCCCCGACGAGCCGGTGCTCGAGGCCGTGCGGCGGATGGCCGAGGCCGGCGTCGGCGCGGTGCTCGTCATGGAGGACGGCGCCCTCGTCGGCATCCTCACCGAGCGCGACTACGCGCGGAAGATCGTGCTGCAGGGCCGCGCCTCGGCGACCACGCCGGTGCGCACGATCATGACCTCGCCCGTGAAGACCGTGACGCCCGAACAGCGCGCCCGCGAGTGCATGCAGCTGATGAGCGACCACCGTTTCCGCCACTTGCCGGTGGTCGAGGAGGGCGCCGTTCTCGGCGTCATCTCGATCGGCGACCTGCTGAAGCTGGTGATCGAGGAGCAGCGCGCCGAGATCGCCGCGCTGCAGAGCTACATCGCGAGCTGAGGCATGGGCCGGTTGGCCAGCGCCGCGCGCTTCCGCGCGATCGTCGTCATGGCCATCGCGGTGGCGGTTGGAGGTTCCGCATGCGGGGCCGAGGCCGTGCCCAGCCCCACGAAGCAGAACGGTGCGGCCCCGCCCCCCACGCTACCGCCCGCGTCCGCCGGCGCGGAACCCTTCCCCGTGTGGCATCCGCTGCGCAGCGGATGCTTCCGGGAGGTGCTCATGCAGTCCGCGGCGGATTGGACCAAGGCAACGCCGGCGCACGAGGGTGCGACGTCGACGTCTTCCCTGCGCTTCTGGCGCCACCGCGAGGGGCACGCCGAGGTGATCGTGATCGACAGCGGCGGCTCCCCGCGCCTGTCGAGCGAGCAGACGCCCTTCATCATCGTGGCGAGCGGGGCGTGGGCCCGGACCTGCGTCGAGCGTCTCGCGCCGATCGACTGCCCGGAAGCGGAAGCGCTGCGACGCCAAATCCTCGATCACCGCGTCCGCATCGGCGAAGACGTCGCGGAGGACGGCCGCATGGCGCTGTTCCTGCATGCGACGTCGTTTTCCGTGGAGGTGGTCGATCAGTACGCCACCCGGAACCGATGGTCGTTTCTTCCGGAGCACGCGGATTACCCACTCTGGGAAGAGCGGTTCGCTTCCGTGGACCGCTGCTTCGCGAAGGTGCGTTCCGCGATGGAGCAATGGGCCTCGTTGCCCGAGGCCCCGCCGCAAACGCTCTGAAACGCCTCAGTAACTGCGATCGCCGCCCAGCACTTGGCCCAAGCCGCCGAGCACCGAGCCCTCGTCGCGGCCCGGCCGCAGCGCCGCCTGCATCATGCGGCCGGCCAGGCGCGAGAACGGCAGCGACTGGATCCACACCTTGCCGGGGCCGGTCAGCGTGGCCATGAACACGCCCTCGCCGCCGAACAGCATCGACTTCACCGAGCCCACCGACCTGATGTCGAAGTTGACGCCATCGGTGTAGGCCACGACGCAGCCGGTGTCGACATCGAGGCGTTCACCGGCGCTGAGCTGGCGCTCCATGATCGTGCCGCCGGCGTGCACGAAGACGAGGCCGTCGCCTTCGAGCTTCTGCATGATGAAGCCCTCGCCGCCGAACAGCGCGGTCATCACCTTGCGCTGGAAGTGCATGCCGATCGACACGCCGCGCGCGGCGGCGAGGAAGCTGTCCTTCTGGCAGATGATGCGGCCGCCGTAGTTCGACAGCGTCATCGGCACGATGGTGCCAGGGTAGGGCGCCGCGAACGCCACCTTGGCCTTGCCGCTGCCGCTGTGCGTGAACACGGTGGTGAACAGCGACTCGCCGGTGACGAGGCGCTTGCCGGCGCCGACGAGTTTGTCCATGAAGCCGCCGCCGCTGCTGGCCTTGCCGTCGCCGAACACGGTCTCCATGGTCACGACGGCGTCCTTGTACATCATGGCGCCGGCCTCGGCGACGGCCGATTCGCCCGGATCGAGCTCGATCTCGACGAACTGCATGTCCTCGCCGTAGATCTTGTAGTCGATGACGTCGGAACGCTGGCCGCCGCTGAAGGCCGGAGGCGGCGGCGACGTGACGTTGCCCGCGACCGACTCGGCGCGGAGTTCGGCGCAGGCGGCGATCGGCACCCACTCGGCGAAGCCGGCGCGCCAGCAGTGGCCGTTGGGGTTGCGCGCGGCTTGGGCGATGGCGGCAGCGCTGTCGAGCGGGCCCATCTGCTGGCCGCTGTAGCTGAGGTACCACTGGTGCATGGGGGTCTCCGGGGGCGTCGGGAAGAGGAGGTGCGGCGAGCGGGCCGCTCGCTCAGAGGCCGAGTTCGGCGTGCAGCGCCTCGCGCGCGGCGGCGTCGAGGCCGAGGCGCTGCGCGAGGTCGTCGAGATACCGCACTTCGATCTCGGTGTCGCGGCCGATGGCGATGACCGACGCCACGTAGACCTGCTCGCGCTGCGCCGGGCGCGTGCGCGCGACGAGTTGGGCGACCGTGAGCGGCGCAGCCAGTTCGCCCTCCAGCGCCTCGATATCGTCGGCGTCGAGACCGGCCTCGCGGGCGCTGCCGAGGATGCGCTGGCGCTCGTCGGCGTCGATCAGGCCGTCGGCGTTGGCGGCGCAGATCATCGCGCGCAGCAGGTGCATGGCCTCGACCGCGCGCTCGGCGTCGCCCGGCGGCGCGGCGGCGGGCGCAGGCGGCGGCGCGCTCGCGGCGGTCGGTGGCGGGGGCGGAGCGCCATACGCCGGCTGCGGCGGCGGGGCGGGAGGCGTCGAAGCACCCGGCTGCGAGGGCGATGCGCCCTTCGACTTGTAGTGGTCGTAAGCCGCGATGGCGAGGCCTAGCGCGCCGAGGCCGATCTTCGCTTTCGTGGCGGTCGACAGGCCGCCGCTGCGCCGCGCGCCGCCGCCCAGCGCCCCGCCGAGCAGGCCGCCCAGGCCGCTGCCGCCCGACGAACCGCCGAGCAGGCCGCCCAGGCCGCTGCCGCCCGAAGAACCGCCGAGCAGGCCGCCCAGGCCGCTGCCGCCCGACGAGCCGCCGAGCAGGCCGCCGAGGGCGCTGCTGCTGCCGTAGCCCGACTTGTGTCGGCGCTGCTTGCCGCCCAGCTGGCCGCTGAGGGCTTGGTTCATGACCTGCTTGAGGAGCTTCTCGGGGTCGAACACGGGGGATTCCTTCTTCACGCCGGACGGCGCGGCGCATCATGCCAAAGCGCCGTTAACCCCCCGTCAGTGCCGGAGGTCCTGTGGCACACTGCCGCGCCTTCACTTTTCCTTGAACCCCGGATCACGCGCGCCATGGCGGACAGCAACGACAGCCACGCTCCGCGCACGCCGTTCCGCGTCTGGCGCGCCACCCAGTGGTCGCTGCAGGGCCTCGCCGCGGCGTGGCGCCTCGAGAGCTCGTTCCGACTCGAGGTGTACCTGTTCGTCGTGCTGGCGCCGCTCGGGCTGTGGCTCGGCGAGACCGGCGTCGAGCGCGCCCTGCTGGTGGGCAGCCTGATGCTCGTGCTGATCGTCGAAGTGGTGAATTCGGCGGTCGAGGCGGTCGTCGATCGCTTCGGCAGCGAGTGGCACGAGCTCGCCAAGCGCGCCAAGGACATGGGCTCGGCGGCGGTGTTCCTGTGCGACCTCAACGTGCTGCTGTGCTGGGGCCTGATCCTGCTGCCGCGCTGGCTCTGAAGCCGGGCCGGCGCGCTTCCTTCCTGACGACGAGTGACGATGATCGAATTCCTGACCAGCCCCGAACTGTGGATCGCCCTGCTGACGCTGGCGACCCTCGAGATCGTGCTCGGCGTCGACAACCTCGTCTTCATCTCGATCGCGGTCAGCAAGCTGCCGCCCGAGCAGCGCCCGAAGGCCCGCAAGTTCGGCCTGGCGTTGGCCTGCGTGACGCGCATCGCCCTGCTGCTGACCCTGGCCTACATCGCCGGCATGAAGGCGACGCTGTTCACGCTGTTCGGCCATGCGTTCTCGATCCGCGACCTCGTGCTGATCGGCGGCGGCCTGTTCCTGCTGGTCAAGGGCACGATGGAGATCCACGACACGGTCGAAGGCGCCGGCGAAGACGAGAGCATCGAGACCAAGCCGTCCGCGGTGTTCGGCTGGGTGATCGCGCAGATCGCGGTGATCGACATCGTGTTCTCGCTCGACTCCGTGATCACCGCAGTGGGCATGGTGCCGGCCGACCAGACCGGCATCATGGTCGCGGCCATCCTGATCGCGGTGGCGGTGATGATCCTCGCCTCCAATCCGATCGGCGACTTCATCGACCGCCATCCGACCGTGAAGATGCTGGCGCTGACCTTCCTGATCCTGGTCGGCGTGGCGCTGATCGCCGACGGACTCGGCTTCCACATCCCGCGCGGCTTCCTGTACTTCGCGATGGCGTTCTCGGGGCTCGTGGAGGGCCTGAACATGTGGGCGCGCCACCGGCAAGGGAAGAAATCGCGGATCCGGCGGGGTCCGGCGTGAGCGCTTCGGAGCGGGGCGGTCCCCCCACCGCCAGCGGCAGCGCGCTCGCGCCGCTGGTGCTGAAGAAGGGCGAGGAGCGCCGCCTGCGCGCCGGACACCTGTGGGTGTTCAGCAACGAGGTCGACGTGGCGCGCACGCCGCTGACCGCGCTGCAGCCCGGCCAGCCCGTGATGCTGTTGGACAGCACGGGCAAGACGCTGGGCAGCGGCTACGCGCACCCGAACACGCTGATCGCGGCGCGCCTTGTCGACCGCGGCGGCCACGCGCTCGACCGCTCGCTGTCCGTGCATCGATTGAACGTGGCGCTGGCGCTGCGCGAGCGCCGCTACGCCGACCCGTACTACCGGCTGGTGTTCGGCGAGAGCGACGGCCTGCCTGGCCTCACCGTCGACCGCTTCGGCGACGTGCTCGTGGCGCAGGCGACGACCGCGGGCATCGACCGGCTGCAGGACGAGATCACCGACGCGCTCGACAAAGTCTTGAAGCCGCGCAGCATCGTCTGGAAGAACGACAGCAGCGCGCGCGCGATCGAGGGCCTTGCGGATGACGTGCGCGTGGTCGGCATGCCGGTGGACGGCCCGGTCGAGGTGCGCGAGGGCCGCCTGAGCTTCAGCGCCGACGTGCTTGAGGGGCAGAAGACCGGCTGGTTCTATGACCAGCGCAGCAACCGCGATCGCCTCGCACCGTGGCTGAAAGGTGTGTCGGTGCTGGACCTTTTCAGCTTCGCTGGCGGCTGGGGCCTGCGCGCCGTGGCCGACGGCGCCGCGAGCGCGGACTGCGTCGACGTCTCCGGCCGCGCCATCCAGGCCGTGCGGGCGAACGCCGAGCGCAACGGCCTCGCCGATCGCGTGACCGGGCACAGCAGCGACGCCTTCGATTTCCTCAAGGCCGCGCGCGCCGAGCGCAGGCGCTGGGACGTGGTCATCGTCGACCCGCCGGCCTTCGTCAAGCGCAAGAAGGATTTCAAGGAAGGCGCGCTGGCCTACCGCCGCGTGTTCGAGGCGGCGATGCAGGTGCTGGCGAAGGACGGCCTGCTGGTGGCCTGCTCGTGCAGCCACCACTACCC
>ERZ1066124.917-NODE-917-length-11276-cov-7.670261_pt1 | contig 11276 bp, 8 predicted proteins | sample MGYA00382771_ERZ1066124 | MGnify/ENA primary metagenome ERZ1066124 (study PRJEB33369, sample SAMEA5778354) | biofilm metagenome | biome: Industrial cooling water; feature: Water cooling tower basin; material: Biofilm | place: United Arab Emirates | collected... | reverse complement strand
CCTGCGGGCGCTGCCCGGTGCTGGCGGGTTGCCCGACGGGGCAAGAGAGCGGCAAGCGTTGAGCGGCAAGCCACAAGCGGCAACGTATGAGCGCGTTACTCAAACGCCAAGCCTGACGCCAACCGCTTGTAGCTTACGGCTTGTAGCTTACGGCTTATAGCTCAAATCTTGCCACTCACCCCCGCTGCCGCACCGCTTCAAACGTAAGCACGGCCGCCGCCACGCTCACGTTGAGCGAGTCGATGAGGCCGCGCATCGGGATGATGATGGTCTCGTCGGCGCGGGCCAGCGTGGTGGGCGTGAGGCCGTCGGCTTCGGTGCCGAGCAGCAAAGCGGTAGGGCCACGAAAATCGGCTTCGGTGTAGGCGCGCGCGCACGGCGTGAGGGCGGCGGCAAACGTGCGGATGCCGCGCGCGCGGAGCCAGTCGAGGCCCTCGTCGCGGCCACACGCGATGAGCGGGCGCGTGAAGGCGCACCCGATGGACGCCCGAATCACGTTGGGGCTCCATACGTCGGTGCGCGGGTCGAGCACGAGTACGGCATCGACGGCGGCGGCGTCGGCCGTGCGGAGCAGCGCGCCGAGGTTGCCGGGCTTTTCCACGGCTTCGGCCACCAGCAGCAGCGGGTTGGCGGGCAGGCGCAGGTCGGCCAGCCGCCGCGCGGGCGGGCGCACGAGCGCCACCACGCCATCGGAGCCGTCGCGGTAGGCCACGCGCTCGAAGGCCGCGGGCGCCAACTCCCACGTGCGGGCGGGCGGTACGTGCAGCGCCGCCAGCGCGGCGGGCGGCGCGGCGTTGGGCAGCGCCGGGCAATGGTACAGCTCCGCCACTTCCACGCCGGCCGCCGCGGCCACCGCCAGCTCGCGCAGTCCTTCCACGAGGGTTAGACCTTCGGCGCGGCGGTCGGCGGCCTTTTGCTGAAGGCGCAGCAGGCGCTTGACGCGCGGATTTTGGGCAGAAGTAATGAGGTCCATCGCGGGTTTTTGAAGGGAAAGCCGGGAAGCGGCGAGCAGCGTATGCGGGGATTCCGGTATTTTCTGCCGAAATTCGCCCCGCGTCGGCACCCGCCGTGATGTGGTCGGGCGCTGAATGTCGTACCGCGAACCGTATCTGCCTGCCTGTCAGTGGAAACCACCTCGCTTCTCAATGCCGTCACGCAGCGCGTAAGCGTCTTGCTGGCGGAGCACACCGCCCTCCGCGCCCAACTGTCGGCCGCGCAGCAGCGGGTGCGCGAGCTGGAAGATCAATTGGCCGAGCAGACCGACCGCCTCTACGACCTTCAGAGCCAGGAAAGCATCACCCGGATTGCCGGCTCCATCGCAGCGGACTCGTCTGCCGCGACGGAATTGAAGCTTCGTATCAACGACTACCTCCGCGAGATCGACCGTTGTATCGCGTATCTCAAAGACTAGTCTCTTCCATTCGCTTGCCGGCGGCCGTGGTCGCGGGCAGTGGTTTTCGTAGCTGGTGTAACCGTTTTCGCCGATGAGCGAGCCGCTGATCAAGATTCGCATCAAAGTCGCCGAGCGGGAGCTGCCGATGTCGGTAACGCCCGACGAGGAGGCCCGCTGGCGTACGGCCGGGCGGGTGCTCAACGAGCGCATCCGGCAGTTTCGTGACGAGTACGGCCTCCCCGATCAGGACGTGCTGCCGATGATTTCGTTGGTGGCCGTCGCCGATCAGTTGTTGGCCGAACAGGAGCGCGACGCCGTCGGGGGCGATTTCCGACAACGCCTCCAGCACCTGCACGACCTGCTGCAGTCGGTTCCGACCGGCCCGGCGGCCGGGCGCGCGGCGGCGGCGTCATCCTTCACCACGGGCACCACTGGTTAACTGATAGATACTGAGCTGATTGTTCCGGTCGCGCGCGGCTGACCCCCGCTGCTGTCTTCTCATTCAGTCACCCGGTCGCTGCCCGCCCGTCAGGCGCGGGCTTCGGCCTCGAAGATAGCCGTCTGTATGGACTCTACGACCCTCATCACCTGCCTGCTGGTGGCCCTTGTGGCGCTGGCGGCGGGCTTTTTCATCGGCCGGGCGCGCGCCCAGGCTGCCATCACCGACCACGAAGGCCAGGCCCGCGAACGCGCCGCCCGCCTCGTGGCCGACGCCGAAACCCGCGCCGCCGACCTACAGGCGCAAGCCGAAAAGCTCAGCCAGGAAAAAGTCGCCCGCGCCGAGCAAACCATCGCCGACCGCCAGCAAAGCTCCAAAGAGAAGTTTTTGCGCCAGCGCGCCGAGCTGGAAGAAGAAGTAAAAAGCCGCAAGGCCGCCGTGGTAGCCGGCGAAGACAAGCTCCGCCAGCAAGAGCAACTCATCGCCAAGCAGCTCGAACAAACCACCCGCCAGCTCGAATCGGCCGCCCGCCGCGAAACCGAGCTCGAGGAGTTGAAAGCCACCCTCCAGGCCCGCTCCGACAAGCAGCAGGCCGATTTTCAGGCCCGCCACGATAAGCAACTCGCCCGGCTCGACGCGCAGCAGCAGGAACTGGACGCCGCCCTCGCCGCCACCGCCGAAGAGCGTGCCGCCATCAACGCCCAACTCGAAACCGTGGCCGGCCTCACCGCCGAACAGGCCCGCGAGCAACTCGTCGAGAACATCCGGCAGGAAGCCGAGATGAAGGCCGCCGCCTACGTGAAGGACACGCTGGCGCAGGCCCGCCTGACGGCCACGAAGGACGCGCGCAAGGTCGTCGTCGAGACCATCCAGCGCACGGCCGCCGAACACGCCATCGAAAACTGTGTGTCGGTGTTCAACATCGAATCCGACGACGTGAAGGGCAAAATCATCGGCCGCGAAGGGCGCAACATCCGCGCGCTGGAGGCGGCGACGGGCGTCGAGTTCATCGTCGATGACACGCCCGAGGCCATCATCATCTCCGGTTTCGACCCGGTGCGCCGCGAGGTGGCGCGCCTCTCGCTCCACCGGCTGGTGCAGGACGGCCGCATCCACCCGGCGCGCATCGAGGAGATCGTGGCCAAAACGCGCAAGAACATCGACGAAGAAATCACTGAAATCGGCGAGCGCACCTGCATCGACCTCAACATCGGCGGCCTCCACCCCGAGCTGGTGAAGATGGTCGGCCGGATGCGTTTCCGCTCGTCGTACGGCCAGAACCTGCTCCAGCACTCGCGCGAGGTGGCCAACCTCTGCGCCACGATGGCCGCTGAGCTGGGCCTCAACGTCAAGCACGCCAAGCGCGCGGGCCTGCTCCACGACATCGGCAAAGTCACGACCGAGGAGCCGGAGCTGCCGCACGCCATCATCGGGATGGAGCTGGCCAAAAAGCACAAGGAGCACCCCGACGTGGTAAACGCCATCGGCGCCCACCACGACGAAATCGAGATGACGGCCCTCATCTCGCCCATCATTCAGGCCTGCGATGCCATCAGCGGCTCGCGCCCCGGCGCCCGCCGCGAAATGGCCGAGAGCTACATCAAGCGCCTGCGCGAGCTCGAGCAGCTCGGCGCGTCGTTCAAAGGCGTCCAGCAGTGCTACGCATCCTCGTCGATGCCGAAAACGTGACCGACGAGCGCGCCTCGCAACTCTCGTTTGACATCTCGCAGAAGATTGAGAAGGAGATGCAGTACCCCGGCCAGATCAAGATCACGGTCATTCGGGAGACGCGCGCGGTGGCATTCGCCAAATGATGCGTTGACGCACAAACCGCTGCACGGGCGGGCGCAAGGCCCGCCCCTACGGCCACGCCACAACCCGATCGTCAACCGGCGCCCCCGGTTCCCACTTTGGGAACGGCGGGCGCCGGTTGGCGTTTATACCCCGCCCGCTAACTTGCTCGCCTTATGACGCCATCGCCGACCATCCAGCCTGCCACGGTCGCCTTCGACCCCATCGTGCTTCGCGGCGACCTGCACGAGAACCTCACTGACGAGCAATTTTTTGCATTCTGTCAGGACAATCCTACTCTGCGGATTGAGCGGCTGCCCGACCATACGATCACCATTGTGCCGCCTTGTTTGCCAGATGCCTCGTTTCAGTCAGGCGAAGTCTTCGGCCAGCTTCGCGATTGGAATAAGCGCACCCGCGCCGGGAAGCCTTATGAGTCGTCAGCCGGCTTCACGCTACCGGATACGGCGATCCGCTCGCCTGATGTGGCGTGGATTTCCAACGATTTGCGTGCGCGTCTGACGCCGGAGCAACTCAAATCTTTCTGGCAGGTAGCGCCTGATTTTATCGCTGAGGTGCAGTCGTCCAGCGATTCGCTACCCGCTCTGCACGAAAAAATGCGCGCCTGGATCGGCAACGGCGTACGGCTGGCATTCCTCATCAGCCCCACCACCGAAACCGCGTGGGTGTACCGCGCCGACGGCACCGTGACTGAAACACAAGGCTTTGATGCTCAACTTTCCGGTGAAGACGTGCTGCCGGGCTTCACGCTGGAGCTGGCAGAGCTGCGCGGGTAGGCTCTTGGCCGGCCGCGCCTATTTCAGCATCTCGTAGTAGCGCAGTACCCGCTCGTCCTTCTCCTGCTCGCGGATGGCCTCGAGGCGGGTTTTGATGTCGGGGTTGGTTTCGCTCAGCCCGTAGAGCGCCTGATAGGCACCCAAGCGCACGAAAAACTGCTCGTGCGTACGCGCCAACTGGTCGAGGCGCTCGATGCCGGGGGCGCGGTCGGGGGTGGGCAGGTTTTGCAGAAGCTGGCCGTACTGCTGCGTGAGCGAGTACAGCACCACGCCGGAGGCTGCGTCGAGCTGGCGCAGGTACCACGCCTGGCGCGCGGGTGTGGGGTGCGCGGCGTAATACTCACCCAGGGCGCCCACCACGTCGGCGTTGAGGCTACGCTCGAGCGGCCGGAGCGCGCGGTCGAGGTCGTCGTCCTGGTGCAGCGCGGTGAGGCCGCTGAGGGCGGCGCCGGCCACGCGGTAGCTCTGGGTGGTGTCGGCGAGGAGGCGGCGCAGAAGCTGCACGGTGGCGGTCGTGTCGCCGGTCAGGGTGGTGAGGGTGCTGATGGCGGCGGCGCGCACCTGCGTGTTGGGGTCGGTTTCGGCGAGGCGGCGCAGCTCCTTGCGGACGTTCGCTACGTCGTCGAAGGCGTATTTCTCCAGCGCCCCCGCCGCACCCGCCCGAATGCTCCAGAACGGGTCGCGGAGGGCGGCCACCACTACGGCGCGGTCGGCGGGGTTAGGGTCGGTGGCGTCGCGCCCGAAGGCACTGGTGGCGCAGTGCCGGATGGCCTCAAACCGGTGCTGATACTTGCCGCCGTGGTAAAACTGGTAGCGCCACTGCTCATCGGAAAGCTGCTGCTGCACCGTGCCGAGTATCTGCGCGTCGTCGTCGAAAATCACCAGCTCGGGCGCCGTCGTCAGCGGAAAGCGGAACTGCTCGACGGCGTGTGCCACCGTCACGGGAAATACTTGTTTTTTGCCGTTCGTCCAGACTGCGAGGTTCACCGGCAGGCGGTAAATCGGCGCGAACATTGAATCCTGCCGCTGCTCCACCTGCACCACCAGCGTGTCGTTGGCCCACTCGTGCCCGACGGCCAGCTCGGCGTGGCCGGGGCGCAACATCCACTGATCGAAAAACCAGTGCAGATCTTCGCCGGTCACTTCCTCGAATACCAGTCGCAAATCCGAAATTTCGGCCGACTTGAAGCGGTGGCGCGTGAGGTAGAGTTTGAGCGCCGCGAAAAACGCCTCGTCGCCGATCTGGTGGCGCAGCATATGCAGCACCCGCCCGCCCTTCTCGTAGGAGTGCTGATCGAACATCTCCTCGCGGGCGTTGTAGCGGTACCGAATCAGCGGGTACTGCTTGTCTTCGGCCTGCCGTAAATAGTCGTTCAAGTCGCGCTGCTGCACGTAACCGGCGCCATCTGGGCCGAAGCGGTGCTCGCTCCAGAGCAATTCCGAATAATTGGCGAACGACTCGTTGAGCGGCAGATTCGACCACGATTCAGCCGTCACCAGATCGCCGAACCAGTGGTGAAACAGCTCGTGGAAAATGTAGTCGTCCCATTCTTTGTCGGGCAGCTCGCGGCGTTCCATCTGCAAGCCTTCGCCGTGGACGGTGGCGGTGGTATTTTCCATCGCGCCGCTCACAAAATCGCGTACGCAAATCTGGGCGTATTTGTCCCACGCGAAATCGACGCCGAGGAGCTTCGACGTAAATTCCATCATTTCGGGAGTGCGCCCGAAAACGGCGCGCGCCGTGCCCGCGAATTTCGGCTCGACGTAGTATTCCACCGATTTGCCGCGCCATTTATCGCGCACGATGGCGTAATCGCCCACCGCGATCATCGTCAGATACGGTGCGTGGGGTTTGTCCTGGCGCCACACGTCGGTACGGGTGCCGTTGGCGTTTTTCTTTGACGAAATCAGCAGGCCGTTGGAGAGCGTTTTAAATTGATTTTCGACGGTCAGCCGAATTTCCTGCGTCATTTTCTGATTTGGCCGGTCAATCGTCGGAAACCACGCCGAATTGGATTGCGTCTCGCCCTGCGTCCAGATTTGGCGCGGCTTGTTGCCGTCTTTGCCGGTGGGGTTGATAAAATACAGCCCCTTATCCGACGTAATGGCATCCGAACCACCCGTCCTGCGCTCGTTGGGCCGCGCCGTGTAGCGGATGCGCACGGTGTACGTCTCCTGCCGGGTGTACGCGCGGTCGAGGGCGATGGTGAGCGTCGTGAGCGAGTCGTCGTAGGTGTATGGCAGGGGCCGCGCCGCGCCTTTGGCGGGCACCAGCGCCACATCCTGAATCAGAAATTGCTTGGCATCGAGCCGCAGCGCCGACTGCGGGTAAAAGTGGGGCCGCAACGTGAGCGTGGCCGTGCCGAGCACGTGCTGCTTCTGATAATCGAACCGCAGGTCGAGCTGCGTATGCACCAAATCGGACAGCTTGGTGGCGGCGGGTTGGTCGGGCGCCGGCTCGGGCACGTAGCCGGGCACGGGCAGTGCCTCACTCAACGTGCTGCTGATGACGGCGGCCGAATCGGTGGCGACGGTGTCCTGCGTCACGATTTCGTCGGCGGCCGTGGCAAAGGTGCCGGGGCGGCGCTCGGTGGCGGAAGGCCGGCACGCCGGGGTGGCAACGGTGGCTGCAAGCAGCGCCGGCACCAGCCAGCGGCGAAACGGAACGAGGAGAAGGGTTTTCGGGAGCATCATCGACAAAGACGATTGGGGGCCAGGCGGCGACGGCAACACCGCCTGCCCGAGCCAGTGGCGGCCGGAAGGAACCGGTGCGGCGCCCCGAAGTTGCAGCCGAAACGGCGAAAGTGCCGGCCGGCCGGCAACGGAAGGTGGTAGAAGAGAAGAGCCGCAGATAGCGGAAGGGCCGCGCCTATGCAAATTATAAAGTGTGATTATAAAAAATACAAATGTTTTTTGTCGTTTAACTTCATTCCGCCGTACAATTTATTCGAGGAACATTTATCTTGTTTTTCGCTCGCTGATTCTTATACTTTTGCACTTGCGCGGCGGCAGCGGGGCAGCAGTCTTTCGTTCGTTCACATTTTTTCGTTTCGCAAGGCAATGGAAAATTCGACTTTTAAAATATGCGGGGGGCGCTGCTTGCGATACCCCTTCTGGTGTTAGGGGCGCTATTGTGCCCGGACACGACGCACGGGCAAGCCATTGTGGCACCTACGACGGGCGACGTGACGATGGCAAGTAGCATCACGACAGCCCCCTCCAACACGGGCAACGATGTAGCTTCCTCGCCGAACGGCTCGCAACTACGGGTGATGTGTTGGGATGGCGCCACGCCCGCCTTCGGGTTTCAGTTCTACAACGGAGCGACCGGCGTGACAGCGGCGATCAAAATCCAGAACATCCTGGGGCCAACCATCACGGGTGGCATCAAGATCGCCGATCCGGACATCGTCGTCAACCAAGTGCCGGGCAACACCAGCAACTGGTACATTATGCTGGTGTATGTGGTGCAGTCGAACAACAGCTCGTTCCAAAACCGCATCTACTCAGAGGTGTGGACGTACAATGCGAGCACCAACTCTGTTACGAACACCGGAGCGCCTACGCAAGCCAGTACCTTGTCCACGGCGTGTAGCAACCCAAACGTGGACGCATCGAGGAACTATGATGTTGCATCATCGCCTGCACTGATTCAGAGTAGAGCGGTAATCGTGTACGAGCAAGGAGGAGTTATAAGGGCACGAACGCGCAACGCCGCCTCACCAGATTTCAGTGCGGGCTCAGGGGGCAGCTTTACGCCAGTGAGTATACGGAGCTTTACTTCCGGGGCGACCAATGTTCAGCCTGATGTGGCAGTACACGACTTCTCCGTTACCCCGGTAGCTGGTGGTCCCACTACTCCATATAGTCAAGTAACGGTCGTGTTCGTGGAAACCACTACTGGTACCTCATCTGCGAAGAATGTTCGTGTAGTATCCAGTACATTCAGCAGTGTGGCAACGGGGGCAAGTGCCACTGGCGCAATCTGTAGTTACCAGACTCCTCTTGTAACCCACATCGCTGAACGGCCCCGCGTGGCGGCGCAATTCTTTCTCGATGCCACGTACGCGACCGACTGGGCAGTCACGTTTCGGAAAAACGAAACCGGCGCCGATGACGAAATCTACGTAGCTGCCAGCTCGGGCGGCACGGTCACGCAACAAACCATCAATAACGACCTGACGGGTTGCCCCAATATACAACCGGCCATCGCGTACAGCGGCGACTTGCTGCTAGTGGACTGGACGTATAGCGGCAACTGCCTGACCGGCAGCACCAATACGACCGACGTAATAGCCCGCCGGTTGTACTGGATCGGCAACCCGGTGGATGTGGACTACCTGCGCGTGAACGCCGTTTTCACGGGTACGCAGGCCGTGCCGTGCGTGGCGGGCCGCTTCGTGAATGACTACAACACCTTCTTCGGTTGGTACGCTGCCAACGTGAGCCAGATGCGCTTCAAGCGTAGCTTCTATAACAACAACCCGTTGCGGCCCGGCCGAGGCATTGCCACTGCGCCGGCACCGGCAACCGGCTTAGGCTCGGAAATAGGGCGTGTGCAGCTGTACCCCAACCCGGCCACCGGCGCCGCCCGCCTGCGGCTGACACTGCCATTCGGCGAGACACCCACCGACGTGCGGGTGGTGGACCTGAAAACGGGGAGTTCGTTGAACGCAATGGTCCCGGCCGCCGCGTTGCGCGGCGAAGAAGTGGCGCTACAGGCGCTGCTGCCGGCCGGTGCGCCAGCGGGGCTGTACGTGCTGCGCCTCACCACGAGCGCAGGCGTGTACACGGAGCGGTTCGAGTATCAGCCCTAAGCCTAATCAGGGCCGTTCGTTTCGCCCCGTATGCCGCCGGGTCGTCGCCCCCGTGCCCCGCTTTGGCGGGGTGCGGAGGCGGCACAGATTCCGGCCACCGGCAGCGGCGGGGCGCCGACGGCCGCTTCGGTATGCACACGCAATTACCTTCGCGCCAATGCGCTCGGGCAACGCTTCTGCTGGCGGTGTTGCTGCTCTCGCACCTACTTAAGGCGCCCGCCGGATTGGCGCAGACGACCGCCGAACCCCGCTATTACTGCCGAGAGCACCTCGGCTTTGGCTCTCCTGTAGGTCAGCCGCCCCCCATCTTCAACGAGGCGTACTTCCCGTCAGCGGGTGCGGCACTACAGCTACTCCCCAACCCATTCAACTACGGGTTACCCTTATGCGACTCGAGCGGCGCGATGCGTTACGCCACTGTCGGCAATGGGTCGTTGCGACTGATACTGGACCGAGCAGGGTCGATAATTCCCACTTCATTGGGTTTAGTTTCAGCGACGGCAAAAGGTGTCCTTACCGGACTAATTATTCCGGTGCCACACCGGCCGCGTTTCAGTCTGGTGTTCTGCCTGACGCGCCAGCCCAGCTCCTCCAACAACCGGGGGTGGGAAGTGTCGGTGCTGGACGGCCGGCTGCGCGGCGGCTTGGGCGATCTGGTGGTCCACCCCGACAGCCTGCGCCAACTGCTGGTGCCGGCCGCCTGGGAAGATGAAAGCGCACCCCTGACAGTAGTGCGCCACGCCAACGGGCGCGACCTGTGGGTGGTGACGGCGCAGGGCGGTACGGGTTTTCTGGCGTTTCTGGTGACACCGGCCGGCCTGACGCGGCACGTGACGGTCAGCCAGATGGGCACCTTCGCGCAGTTGCGGCGTGGGCGGCGTGTCTCGGGCGGCTACCTGCAGTTTTCGGCCAACCAGCGCACGGCGGTGCTGCTCTCCTACGGCGAGGCGCAGCGTTACGACCCGGTTACGGGCGGGCCGCAGCCAGCAATTACGCTGGAACGATTCGCCTTTGACCCGGCGACTGGCCAATTTTCAGCCCCAGCGTTGCTCTACGCAGGGTTTACGTTCAATGGGGGCGGTAGAGGCGGCGGCACCGGAGATCAGCAGACGCTGGGCATCGCCCCCAATGGCGAGCGCCTGTACGTGGGTGAATCTGTACTGGCGGCTGGCCGGCCTGACAGTAGTATCGGCTACGCGCTGGTGCAGTACGACTTGCGAGCAGCCGATTCCGTCGCGTTCAAAGCGTCGAGGGCCGAAGTGGCTCGCCGCATTCCGGCAGTCGGTGTTGGGAGCTACCACGGTATTCTATCGGGGCTAGACGGGCGCGTATATTGTCTCCAGAATTTTCGTGTCGATACAACCGGCAACGGCAGTTTTTCGGCGTATATCGACGTGGTAGACCGCCCAGCGGCCCCGGCGGCGAGGTGCGGCTTTCGGGCCGATGCTATAGTGCTGTCTCCACCGGGTCAGCAGATTTCTATGCCTCAATTTCGCCGCTTCTTCCTGCCGCTGGCATACAACGCCGTGCTCCCCGTTCTACGGGCCGTGCCCCCCATTTGCCCCGGCTCGCCCAGCCGCCTGACGCTCACCCAGCCGGGCGCGGTGGACTCGGTGCGCTGGCACTACGCCGACGGCTCGGGCGTGGTTGATACGGGCTTTGCGGCTACGCACGTATTTCCGGGACCGGGCCAGTGGGCCGTAACCGTCACCTACCGCTACAACGGCTACGGCGTGGATTCGCTGACCCGCACCGTGGTGGTAGCGCCCGCGCCGCCCACCGCGCTGCTGGCCCCGCTCGCCGATGCCGTGCTCTGCGAAGGTGCCGGCGCGGCCGACGCCATCGTGTTGCGCGCCCGCGCCGATTCGCTGGCCACCGGCCTGCGCTGGCAATGGGCCGGGCCGGGCACCACCGCCGCCGACACGCTGCCCACCCTGGCGGCGCGGCAGGCGGGCACTTACCGCCTCACCGCCCGATTGGGCGCCTGTTTCAGTACCGATTCGGTGACGCTGCGAGCCGCCCCGTGCACGGTGTACAAC
>ERZ1066124.914-NODE-914-length-11335-cov-7.835372_pt1 | contig 11335 bp, 8 predicted proteins | sample MGYA00382771_ERZ1066124 | MGnify/ENA primary metagenome ERZ1066124 (study PRJEB33369, sample SAMEA5778354) | biofilm metagenome | biome: Industrial cooling water; feature: Water cooling tower basin; material: Biofilm | place: United Arab Emirates | collected... | reverse complement strand
GCGGTACTCGGCCCAGCGTTCGGCGGCTTCGGTAGCGCTCTGTTTTTTCCAGAAGTGGTAGAGGTACGCGCGCCGCTGCCGGGTGGTGCCGGCGGCGGCCAGCGTCTCCACAAACGCCGCTTCGGCCACCGTGGCCACGGGCCGCAAACTCAGCAGATAGTGCGGCAGCAGCGCCGAATCGAGGTCGGCCACGAAGGTACCCTTCAATTCATCGTCCGAAGTGGCGGTGGCGCGGGCGCCCAACACATCTTCGGCGCGCGGGGTGGGCATCCCGGGATTGGAGCGTTGGAAGGGCTGGGCGCTCGCGGTTACGGGCTTGCCGGCTTTGTCGAGCACTTCGACCAGCAACTCGCAGTTGCCCGAGGGCACGGCGGCCAGCGGCAGCCGCGCCAGAATGGGCAGCACGGGCGCGGCCGTGTGCTGCACCCGGCGCTCGCCCACCGTCACGGGCGAGGCGCCATCGAGCAGCCGCACCCGGTAGCGCAATGTCACGGATTGCCCCGCGCCCGCCGGCACGTCGGTATGATAGACTTCGGTGTAAAACAGAATCTCCTCGACGGCAATCGGATAGAAATCGCTCACGCGCCCCTCCAGCGCGTAATCGCCTTTGCTGAACCGGTCGGGCTTGGCGGGCTTGACGATTTTTTGGGCCGATTCGAGCAACTGAATATCGGCCACTTGCGGCCCCAGTCGGGCCGGGAAGCCGGTCGTGGTCAACGGCAGTTCGATCCGCACCTCGTCGCCGCCCGGCCCGCGCACCTGGTCGGTGCCGGTCCAGGCGAGGGTGTGGCGGCCGGGCGCCACCGCCAGCCGCTCGTGCAGGCGGAAGGGCAGCCGCACGGCCGTGGTGGTGTCGGGCAGAGCCGGCGAGCGCAGCAGAAACTTCTCGGCCGCGCGGATGCCGCCCGCCGAATCGGCCACGGTCACGGTCAGCGCCACGCGCGCCACGTAACCGCCGGGCGTGTGCTCGTAACGCACGGAAGTGCCGTCCACGGTCACGTAATACTCGATGAGCGTCTGCTTGTCGCTCACGCGCAGACGATACGCTTCGACCGTGAAAAACAGCGAGCGCCCGGCCAGCGTCGGCAGCGCAACGGCCAGACCAAGCAGGAAGGCGAGTAGAAAACGCATCAGTAAGGATGAATGAGCAGGTGATGAGCAGTCGTGCCGGGCCGACCCGACCACCCGCAGACAACGCAACGACAAAGAAAATGCCCCCGCCCGGCAACACCGGACGGGGGCACCATTCAGGGAGCCGCCCGCGCGACTTCGCCGAACCTACGCCGCCAGCGGCAGCGCGTCGGCGCCCGTGTCGAGCGTACGCCACATCGTGGGCGCGGGGACGGCGGCCAGCGTCGGCTCCACCACCGTACGAAGGCGCTCGGCGGGGAACGAGCCGAGCAGGTGCGGCGGCAACGTGGCAATGACCTCGCGGTACTTCTCCAGCCCCAGCGCTTGCGCGACGTAGGTTTCGTGGATGCCGTTGAGGTAGCGCACGATGGTCATCAGCGACTCGTGGAAGTGTCGGAAATCGATTTCCGCTTCCACGTAGCGCTCAATCTCGCGGCTGGTGGCCGAGATGCGGAGCCGCCCGAGAAGGTCGAAGAGCGTGGTGTAGCCGAGGCGCCACGTAATCTGCTGCCAGTGCTGGGGCTTCCATTTGTCGAGCGGTTGGCCGGTGCGGGCGCTGCGGATGGCCGTGTTGGGGTTGGCCTGCACCTGCTGGCGCACACTGGTGGCTTTGAGGCGGCGGGTGGTCCGCAGAAACTGACCGATGTTGGCCTGCGCCTCGATGTCCTTGCCCGCCAGGCTGAGGCCGGGGCGGTAGGCACCCAGCGGCAGGCGCTGCACCGCAAAATCGGGGTAGTGCCCGGCGGCGTAGTAGCCCACGGCGCGCGGGTAGGCGCCGCGCACCACCAGGCGGCCCACCTCGCGGGCTACCACGGCGGCGTTGCGCGACCGAATGCCGCGCGTGTGCAGAAACGCCTCAAGCACCCCAAAGATAGCGTAGTAGGCTTGCGGAAACGTCCAGTGCAAGGCGTTCCGCAGGTAGTTTTCATCGCCCAGCTCGGCCGTGGCGCGCAGGGCGTACTCAGTGCTCCAGCCGGTGTGGAGCAGCCGCACTACCTCGGCCTGCTCGGCGTCGGTGAGTGACGTAGCGGGGGTATCGCGGAAATACGGGAGCTGCCGGAGCGGCGTGGCGTCGGAGGCGGCTTGCCCGATGTGGTACGCGATGGCGTGAAAGTAATTCAGAAAAACCTGCGCCGGAATGGATTTTCGCCAGGTTTCGGAGTCGGTCTGCGGGGCCGTCGGGTCGGCCTCCGGGGCCGTGCCAAACAGCGGAATGATGCGGGCTTCGTGTTCCTGATTCATACGGCAGCATAACCAACCGGGGCGGTTTTAGGTGCCGGAAAGGGGAGATTTTTGCGAGTGTTTTTTGCTACCTAATTTATTGATAATCAAGATTTTGAAATCATATTGAGAACGTATTTTTGTGTGTAATATCTACGCAGTCAAAAGCGCTGTTTGTAGGCTGTCAGGCAGGCAAAAATGTAACGCTGAGTATCACTCGGCGATTGGCGGTTGGGCAGCGCAGTTAGGCGCAACCCAGCCGCCGTCGGTGGGTGATACTGGGCATTTTTCTCAGCCGCGTTGCCTAACCGCCGTCACTGAGTGATACTCGGTGTTACGTTTTCTCAGCCGCCGCTACGGTGGCCGTGCGTGGACACAAAAACGCCCCGGCGCCGCTTGCGGCGCCGGGGCGTTTGCTTACCGCCTCACCCCGCCCCAATCAGAGGTCGCGGACGATATTGACGGCTTCCTGCAGGTACACATCCTTCTTGAGCTTCTTCGTGAAGTTGTCGGCGCGCGCAACCTGCACGGAGTCTTTGGCGATGGCGGCGCGGTCGGCGGCGAGCTGACGGACGGCGAGCGTCGGCATCGACTTTTCAAGCTCTTCGTACCGCTTGTTGTCGGCCTTTGCTGCGGCTTGCTCCTTTTGGTAATCGGCGAGTTTGAGCGAGCGCACCGTGTTGTCGGCCTGCTTTTTCAGGCGCTTGGCGATGTCGTCGATGGTGCGAAATTCGTCGTTTTTGGCCACGCGCGCGGTGCTGGCGGCCTTCACTTTGGCCACCGGCACGGGCTGGCGCCACGCCTCGTAGGGGGCGGGCCGAATCTCGTCCCACGCCAGCGGGTAGGCGGTTTCCTTCTCGCCCTGATCGAGGTAGGCGTACATATCGGGCAACACCACGTCGGGGGTCACGCCGCGCAGTTGGGTGGCGCCGCCGTTGATGCGGTAGAATTTCTGCGTCGTGAGTTTGAGCGAGCCAAACGGCTTCACGGCGTTGTACTCGGAACCGAGGGCGTCGTCGAGGTCGAAGATGCGCTGCACGGTGCCCTTGCCGTAGGTGGTGGTCGAGCCGACGATGACGGCGCGCTTGTAGTCCTGCATCGCGGCGGCCAGAATCTCCGACGCCGACGCCGAATACGAGTTCACCATCACTACGAGCGGGCCGGCGTATTGCACCCGCGAATCGCGGTCGGGCAGCACGTCGGTACGGCCGCCGCTGGCCTTCACCTGCACGATGGGGCCTTGCGGAATGAACAGGCCCGACATTTCGACGGCATCCGACAGCGAGCCGCCGCCGTTGTTGCGGAGGTCGAGCACGATGCCATCGACTTTCTCGGCGGAGAGCTTCTCGACTTCCTTCCGTACGTCTTCGCCGGAGTTGCGCCCACCGGAGCGACTGAAATCGGCGTAGAACGACGGCAGCCGCAGGTAGCCGATCTTTTTGCCGTCTTTCTGCTCGATGACGGCCGATTGGGCGTAGGTCTCCTGAATCACCACCAGATCGCGGATGATGGAGATGACCTTTTGCGAGTTGTCGGGCTTCCGTATCGTCAGGCGCACTTCGGTGCCTTTCTTGCCCCGGATCAGCAGAATGGCGTCGTCAAGGCGCATTCCTTCGATGCTCACCGGCTCTTTCTTGCCCTGGGCCACGCGCAGAATCACGTCGCCGCTTTTCAACTCGCCCTGGCGGTACGACGGCGAACCGGGCACTATGTCGGCCACTTTGATTTCGCCGTCGCGCTCCTGCAACGTCGCCCCGATGCCTTCCAGGCGGCCGGTCATCTGAATGTCGAAGTTGGCTTTGTCCTTCGGCGGGAAATACTCGGTGTGCGGGTCGTAGGTGTTGGTGATGGCGTTGACGTAGAGCGAGAACATATCGCTCGCCGACTGCTGGCTCATCCGCCGGAACAGGTCGGTGTAGAGCTTGCCGACTTTAGCGCGGGCATCGGCTTCGAGTTGCGCCATCGTCTTGTTCTTCACTTCCGAGGCGGGCACTTCGGCCGATTCGGTGGCGTCGTCGTCGGCGTCGGGGGTGTCGGCCAGCGGCGATTCGGTGGCGCGGTCGGCGGCTTCGGCCTTCTTCTCGGCTTTGGCGACCTCGGGGTTCTTGGCTCGTTCCTGAGCCGCAATCAGGTCGGCGAGCTGCGCCATCACCTGATACTTGAGGTACTTGCGCCAATGCTCGCGCGATTCGGTCGGCGACGCGGCGTACGCCACTTTGTCGTCGTCAAGCTCCACTGATTCGTCTTTGGTGAAGTCGAAGGGCTGCTTGAGAATCTCGTCGCAATACTGATGCACTTCCTTCACGCGGGCCGTGTAAAGGCGCGTGGCGAGGGTGTAGAACTCCTCGGAACCAGCCCTCACCTGGTCGTCGATCTGGTTTTTCTGCCGGTCGAGCTGCGCGATGTCGTCTTTCAGCAGAAAGCGGCGGCTTTTGTACAGACCCTTCATATAGAGGCTATACACGCGCCCGGCGAAGGCATCGTCGAGCTTTTCCGGCTCGTAGTGGGCGGTGCTCAGGCCGGCGAGCACGGTTTTCAGCAACAGCTCCTCGCGGGCGCTGGCGGGCACGTGCTTACTGGCTTCTGCGCCGCGGTGCAGGGTGGTGTAGCCGGCCAGGGCCAAAGCAATAGCCGACACCGACAGAAGCGACGTCAGGCGGGCAGAACGGAACGACATAGACAGGCGAAAAAAGAGCGCGGCACGGCGCTCCGGCAGGAACAAGGATACGCAAAAAGAGTGCCCTCGGGTGCGAGGGGTTGCGTGTATCTGCTTAACCCCCGAACCTGCCACCAGGTTGGCCCTCGCGCCGTGGCAACGGCCCAAAGACGCGCAAATCAGCCCATTGGCTGAGGTTGGGCATAAAAAAACCTCGCTGAGGCAGCGAGGTCTTTCCCGGATTAATCTGTTCAAGGGACAAAGTAAACATATCGGCGCCATATCAGCCAAATCGGAAGAGAATATCTGTGGCATAATCGAGAAGAAAATTTACACAATCCGGTGAAGCGTTTTGGGTGAAGCCTACCTGTTACGTAGCAAATCGGCCTAGACCGAGAGCGCAACGCTCTCAGCCTAAGCCGATTCAGTAATCAGGCGGCCGGTGCCACGGGCACCGGCCAAAAGTCGGTTACGAGTAGATGCGCTCGCCGTTGGAGCGGCGGAATTCGTCCTGGAAGTACTGGCGGTCTTCGTCGTTGCGGTGCTTGACGCCCATCACGATGCCACCCTCCTTGATGCCGTGCTCATACTCGGTGGCGTGCTCTTCGGGGATGCCCGAGCCGACCAGCGCGCCCACGAGGCCGCCCGTGAGGCCGCCCGCGCCCGCGCCCACCAGCGACGCCGCCAGCGGCCCGGCCACTACCAGCCCGAGGCCCGGCAGTGCCACGCTCGTGCCGATGGCCGCGATGGCCGCCACCACGGCACCCACGGTGCCGCCGATGGCCGACCCCACGCCGGCGCCCTCCATTGCTTTGTCGCCGAGGTCGGTGTCGGCGGTGCCTTCACCGAAATGCGTTTTGCGTGTCTCGTCCGACATCATCAGGTTCACGTCGTCTTTGGTGTAGCCACGACGGTGCAGCGAGTCGTAGGCGCGCTCGGCGGAAGCGCGGTCGCGGAACATCGCGGTGGTCATTCCGGTCGAGCCGGAAGTGGGCGACGAGTCAGACGCGGCCGACGACGAGTTGCGGAACGATTCGTTGCCGCTCGACGAAGGGGTTGATCCAGTGTTTTCGCCGTAGGGGGGCATATTGCCAAAACCACTCATTGGGGTAAGGAAGTAGGGGGTGAGAAAATGAAACTGCCGCGCCGCTCACCGGTTGAGGCGGGCAGCGCGGCGTTTCATACGCCCGGCGGGCGGTAGGGTTGTGGTCGGGAAGCTCGGGGCGCACATTGCGCCGGCGAAAGCTGGCTCCGGCGAGTCTCCGTCGGCTTATCGCCAGCTCATCATTAGTTCTATTCGCGCACCAGCCGCCGCACGGCGGTGCCGCGCGCCGTGGTCAGGCGCACGGTCAGCAGGCCGCGCGCGGCGCCCAGTTCGGCGGCAACCAGCGTGGCCTCGGCGCCGCTGACGGTGCGCGCGAGGACGCGGCGGCCGACGGCATCGAACACTTCCACGGCCACGGCGCCGGCGGGCAGGCCGCGCACCGTCAGGGCCTGGCCGACGCCGACCGGGTTGGGCGCGAGGCTGACCGTGGCGAGTGCCGCCGCGTCGGGGGCGGTGCCGAGCGTGATGCGGCGGTAGATGTCGCGGTACTCCACGCTGGTGGGGGTTTCCTGCCCGCCTATCTCGGCCGTATTGATGGTCAGTAGCGGCACGTGGTGGCCGTTGGCGAGCCACTTGTACTCGTAGCGGGTGGGGAGCTGCAAGGCAATCGGCATCTGTCCGCCGATGGCGAGCGAGTCGTAGGCGTCAAGCTTCGTCCGCACCCGAATGGTGCTGAACGTGCCGAACGGCGTGATGAGCGTACCCCATCCGTCAACCCGATTGACACGGTTCTGGTCTTGCGACAGAAACGCCGTGCCCGGCACGTTGGCCTCAAAGTACGACTGCGACGAATCCGGCGCCGACGCGAACGACAGCGGGAAGCGGTACACCACATCCTGCATCCCGGCGTTGAACGTGACCGGCAGCGCAAACCCCGTTACCGACGCGCTGAACCCTACCTGCCGATAATCGGCCGTCTGTGCACGGAAGTAGCCGTACAAATCGCCGAACGACAGGCCGCCGCCACCGGGAATCGAGTCGAGCGGCAACTCGACGGGCGTGGCCACCGTGGCGCGGTTGGCCCCACCGAGCGGCCCGAACGTGAAGGCCGCCAGCCCGCCGGCCACGCTCGTCGGCACGAAGCGCGCGACGCGCTGCCCCACGGGCGTGAGCATCGAGTAATCCCAGCTCTGGTTAGGGCCGGTAAGCTGAAAATCGACGCCGACCCCCACGGCCTGGCTCAGCCGGAGCGTGTCGCCCACGACGGGCATATCGGCCTGCGTGATGGTGGGGCCTTGTGCAGCGGCCGACACGGCGGCGGTTACGGCCGTGAGCGTCAGGAGGGTATGGAATAAGCGCATAGGCGTGACGAGTGAGGCGAAATGGCGGATTCAGACAGTCAAAAGTACGGCCGTGCGGCGCCGTCGGCAGACTGTCGGGCGGGCTGCATCTTTGGTGTGCCTTCCGTGCTCCCTTTCATTCCGCTCCGCGTGGCCGCATCTTCCCCAGAACAGCAGCAAACCCACATCGCCGACTACTACGACGAGTTTGCCGCGCGGCAGCGCCGCACCGGCCTCAATGCGCGCCTATGGGCGCTTTACGAACGGCTGCGGACGGCGGGCCTCGGCCCCACCTCGCGGGTGCTGGAGCTGGGGTGCGGCATCGGGGCGCTGACGTATCTGCTGGCCCGCGCCACGCCGCACGGCACCGTGGAGGCGGTGGACCTCAGTCCCGAATCGGTGCGGTTTGCCACGGCGCAACTCGCGGGGCAGCCCAATGTAGTGGTGCGCGTCCACGACGTGGTGACGTACCAGCCCACTGGCTGCGACTTCGATTTCATCACGCTCTTCGACGTCATCGAGCATATTCCGCTGGAGCTGCACGGGGCGCTGTTTCGGCACGTGGCCACGCTGATGTCGCCGCACACGCGCCTGCTGATTCACATCCCGCATCCGCGCCTTATCGAGCATCTACGCCGCCACGACCCGGCGTCGTTGCAGGTAGTGGACCAGTCGGTGGAACTGGCGCCGCTGGTGGGCCACCTGGCCGCCGCCGGTCTGGTGCTGCACTCGCTCGATACGTACAGCTTGTGGCAGCAGGATGATTATCAATTTCTTGACATTCGTTTGCCCGCCGCGTTCAGTAACCAACCGTGTGCGGCAGGGTTGCTGAGCCGCGCCGTGGCGCGCGCTCGCCATATGTGGCGCGGCTGGATGGTGCGGTACCCATCGTGAGAGGCGCGCTTGCGCTGGATGACCACTCGCGGCGGCTGGGTTATGTGGCCGCGTCTGTCCCAGACGCGCGCCGGACAGGAGATTGATTTGGCGCGCGTCTGGGACAGACGCGGCCACTTGCTTAACCGCGTTGCCCAGCCGCCGTGGTCGCCCCACCCCCAACCCCATTTCTGGGGCCCCTACCCCAATCCCCAGCCGGGGAGGGGAGCTTTTTTAGTTACTGCCAGCCACATCTATCCTCACATCCTCACATCTTCATATCCTCCCATCCCCCACAATCCCTTCACCATCTCCATCTAGTGCGCCCTTCGTTTCGGGCATCCACCAATACACCGCCAGCGAGAGTGCCGCGCACCCCGCCACATACCAGTAGAAAACCGGCTCGACGCCCATCTCTTTCAGTTTGAGCGCCAGCAGCTCCGACGAGCCACCAAACACCGCCACCGTGAGCGCGTGCGGCAACCCCACCCCCAACGCCCGCACCCGCGTGGGGAACAGCTCGGCCTTCACGATGGCGTTGATGCTGGTGTAGCCGCTCACGATAAGCAGTGCCACGGCCAGCAGCCCAAACGCTTCCCACGGGGCGCGAACGCGGCTCAGGGCCGTCAGCAGCGGCACCGTGCCGAGTGTGGCGCCGACGCCGAAAAACAGCAGCACCGGTCGCCGGCCGATGCGGTCGGAGAGGGCGCCCAGCACCGGTTGCAGCACCAGCGCGAACACCAGCCCCGCCAGCGCCACCCGCGTGGCCTGCGGCTTGCTGAATCCCGCCGTATTCACCAGAAACTTCTGCGCGTACGTAGTGAACGTATAGAACGCAATGGTGCCGCCCAGCGTCAGGCCCATCACCGTCAGGACGGCGCGCGGGTGCCGGGCGAGTGCCCGCAACGGATGCTCGGTGGGATGCTCGGCGAGGTGTGGGGCGGTCCGCTCACGCTCGAAATCGTCGGTTTCAGGCATTGTGCGGCGGAGCCACAGCGCCGACAGCGCCGCCGCCGCCCCCACCACGAACGGCACCCGCCAGCCCCACGCCAATAGCTCGTGCTCAGACAGCGCGGCCTGCAGGCCCATTTGCACCAGCAGCGCCAGCAACTGCCCGCCGAGCAGCGTCACGTACTGAAACGACGAGTAAAAGCCCCGATTGCGCGCATCGGCCACTTCGCTCAGGTACGTGGCCGAGGTGCCGTACTCGCCGCCCACGCTCAGGCCCTGCACCAGGCGGGCCAGCAGCAACAGCGCCGGCGCGCCCACGCCGATTGCCGCGAACGGCGGCGCCACGGCAATCAGCAGCGACCCGCCGCACATCAGCCACACGCTCAGCAACAGCGCCGCGCGGCGGCCGTGGCGGTCGGCGTAGGCACCGAGCAGCCACCCGCCCACGGGCCGCACCAGAAACCCTACCGCAAACACCGCCGCCGCCTGCAGCAACTGCGCCGTGTAGCTGCCCTCCGGGAAAAACGACGGCGCGAAGTAGAGCGAAAACACGGAGTAGGCGTACCAGTCGTACCACTCCACCAGGTTTCCGATGGAGCCGCTGACGACGGCGCGAAGACGGGAAGTCACGGGATGGGGGAATGTGCTGATGTGCTGATGTGCTGATGTGCTGATGTGCCAATGGGGTAATGGGGCTGCTGGTAACTAAAAAAGCTCCCCTCCCCGGCCGGGGAGGGGAGCTTTTTTTGATTACTGCCAGCCACACCCCACCACCTCACCGTATCGCCTCCACGTGCTTATCGCCACCCAACTGCTGCATTCCGCGCTGTACGCGCGCGGCTTTGCGGCGGATTTTCCAGTCGGGGCGCTTTACCGAATATTTGTTCGGGCTGGGCAGCACCGACGCGATGATCGCCGCCTGGTGACGAGTCAGCTTTCGGGCGGATGTTTTAAAGTATTTCTGCGCCGCCGCCTCCACCCCGAACAGGCCGGGGCCGGTTTCGGCCACATTGAGGTACACCTCCATTATGCGGCGCTTGCCCCACAGCATCTCGATGAGAAACGTGAAGTAAGCTTCGGCGATTTTGCGGACGTACGAGCGCCCCTGCCACAGAAACACGTTCTTCGCTACCTGCTGCGAGATGGTGGAGCCGCCCACGATTTTCTTGCCCGTGCGGTTGCGCTGGGCGGCTTTGTACATCGCGTCGAAATCGAAGCCGTGGTGAGTCAGAAAATTCTGGTCTTCCGCCGCGATGAGCGCCAGCGGCACGGCGGGCGCCACGTCGGCGATGCCCACGAAGCAGTAGCGGATGGGCTGATGCAGCGAATCCGGCCCGAAGCCGCTCACGCGGCGGCTCAGCATCGTGAGCGTGGCCGGCGGCGCCAGCCACCGCAGCACCAGCACCCACAGAACACTGAACAGCACAAGCGCTCCCACCGCCTGGCAAAACCAGCGTTTGAGCGGCAGGCGGGAAAAGCGGGCTTTCAAGCGAACGGCGGGTTTCTGCCCGCAAAGCTACCGCCCAGGGCCGACGGCCCCGGCGGCCGTCCGCTGGAATCGTGGGGCACCGGCGCCCTATTGCACCAGGCCGCTCGGCGGGCCTTGCGGAAACTCGGCCTGGATGGCCCGCTCGATTTCGGCAATGCGGTTGCCGGGGTTGGGGTGCGTCTGCGTGAACTCGGGGCCGCGCGGCGAGCCGCCCCCGACGCGCTCGAGGGTTTGCATCACGCCTACCATCGCGCGGGGGTCGTACCCGGCGTCGGCGGTGAAACGCACGGCCATTCGGTCGGCTTCCAGCTCGTCTTCGCGCCCGAAGCGCAACGTCATCAGCTTGGCCACCATCGCGGCGCCGGCGGCGGCGGCGGCTGTGGAGGGGCGCTCGGGGTCGTACACGGCTACGGCAGCCGCGCCGCTCAGCCCCTGCGTGAGCTGCGACTTGGCCACCTGCTCGGCCGAGTGGCGGCCCACCACGTGGCCCACTTCGTGGCCGAGGACGCCCGCCAGTTCGCCCTCGGTTTTGAGTTGCCGCAGGATGCCTTCGGTGATGAAAATCTGCCCGCCGGGCAGCGCGAAGGCATTGACGGTGGTGGGGTCGGCCAGCAGGTGAAAATCAAACC
>ERZ1066124.904-NODE-904-length-11536-cov-26.537497_pt1 | contig 11536 bp, 9 predicted proteins | sample MGYA00382771_ERZ1066124 | MGnify/ENA primary metagenome ERZ1066124 (study PRJEB33369, sample SAMEA5778354) | biofilm metagenome | biome: Industrial cooling water; feature: Water cooling tower basin; material: Biofilm | place: United Arab Emirates | collected... | reverse complement strand
TTACATCAAGTAAACGTTCTGTATTGTCACCAACAACAGTTTGATAGTAATGAGGTATCCCTAAAGCAGCTAATTCTTGAGCAATAAATTGAGAATTGCTGTTAAGAATATCACCTAGTAATAGCTCGGTACCAACACAAATAATTTCTGCGCTCATTTTATATAAATTAGGAGTTAGGAGTTAGGAGTTAGGAGTTGTAACTCATAACATATTATCTATTTTTACCTATTGGTAACTCCAATTTATTTATATTTATAATTCCTCATTCCTCATTCCTAACTCCTCATTCCTCATTCCTAACTCCTAACTTTAGACCGTCTCCAGACTTTCCAAGAAGTATAACTGAGTAAAGATGTAGCAGCACAGGCAAAAATGGCGCCACTAGGAATTCCGACAATTGCCATCGCCAAACTACCCATCCACAATGTTAAGGAGTAAATAAATAAAACTGCCCACCGATGAGATAATCCAGCATTGAGCAAGCGGTGATGTAAATGACGTTTATCGGCACTGAAAGGTGATTTACCTTGACGTAAACGCAAAAGAATTACAGCGGACATATCAAAAATGGGTACTGCTAAAATTACATACGGCAGTAATACCGCAGTCACAGCAGGAATTTTTACTAGACCAATAATACTAACGGCAGCAAGAGTAAAGCCCATAAAATATGAGCCACCGTCACCCATAAAAATTTGGGCCGGGTTAAAATTATATCGTAAAAATCCTAATGAAGCTCCTGCAAGTGCGGCAGCAATTAATGCAGCAGCAGGTTGCTTCATATATAACGAAACGACAAGTAGTACAACAGCAGCAATTCCCGATACACCTGCTGCTAATCCATCTAATCCGTCAATCCAGTTAATCGCGTTTACCATTCCAGCCAACCAAATAACTGTAATTGGTAAACTTAACCACCCAAGATGAACGATACCAAACATTGGAATCGTAACAAAATCTATACTTACACCAGCTTTCCAAACACAGGAAGCTACAATTATTTGTAGTAGTAAACGTATAAATGGTGACAAGTTTAATAAGTCATCTGCAAAGCCAATTGAGAAAAAACCTATTCCTCCTAAAATTACACCAATAACTTGCCATTCTTTGTCTGGAGGCAAATTTCCAAATCCACCTAACCACCACACTAGAATTAATGAAAGCATGGCGCCAGCGAAAATGCTCACACCTCCAAGACGAACCATTGGACGTTGATGGACTTTTCTTTCTCCAGGCTTATCAAGTTTTCCGCTTTTGATACCAATATTTCTCACATCTGGTGTAGTCCAGAGAACGACTACTGCGGCAACAAGAAAAGCAATCAGATGATATATCTGGGCAAGCATTAGTATATTTAACTAGTAATGTATACAACAGTTTTCAATTGAATTTTATTTCAGATACACTCTCAACTTTATATATATACTAAGCTTTAAATGCCAATCAGTATAGTGTTTTTAATCTACGTAATCTTAATTTAAATATAATATTGGGGTTAATATTTAGAACGGGCAAGGATGCCCGTTCCACAAGTGTTTTTTATACCAAAGCTGGTACAGGTGTTTGGATATGAGGATATAGTGGGAAGCGCTCGCATAAAGTTGCTACTCGGCGCCGACAATCATCAGCTACACTATTAGACTCAGGGTTAGTCAAGCAGTCAGCAATAATATTGGCTATTTCAATAAATTCTGCTGCTCCCATTCCCCGTGTCGTCATTGCTGGTGAACCTAGTCGTAAACCACTAGTTACAAATGGTGACTCTGGGTCAAATGGCACTGTATTTTTGTTAGCAGTAATATTTACTTTACTAACAAGTTGATCTGCCTGTTTTCCTGTCATTCCAACGCTACGCAAATCTACTAACATTAAGTGATTATCTGTGCCATTGGAGACAATTTTTAAACCACGCTGTTGCAATTGGTTAGCCATTGCACGGGCGTTTTCGATAACTTGGGCAGAATAAGCTTTAAATTCAGGTTTGAGTGCTTCGCCAAAGGCAACAGCTTTACCCGCAATTACATGTTCTAATGGACCGCCTTGGGTACCTGGAAAAACTGATTTGTCGAGTTTTTTACCTAGTTCTGCGTCACGGGTCATAATTAAACCACCACGAGGCCCGCGTAAGGTTTTGTGAGTTGTTGTTGTGACAACATCACAATAAGGGATAGGGTTAGGGTGGTGTCCAGTTGCTACTAATCCAGCGATATGAGCAATATCTGCTAGCAAGTAGGCGCCAACTTCATCCGCAATGCTACGGAATTTTTCAAAGTCAATAATTCGTGGATATGCTGAATAACCGCAAATGATGAGCTTAGGACGCTCCCTTAGCGCCTGCTCACGGATAGCGTCGTAGTTCAACTGTTCGGTTTGTTGGTCTACACCATAATGGGAAACTTCAAACCATTTACCTGAGACGTTTACTGGTGAACCATGAGTTAGGTGTCCACCATGTGACAAATCCATCCCCATGATTTTGTCACCAGGAGATAGTAGAGTTAGAAAAACAGCAAAGTTAGCTTGGGCGCCTGAGTGAGGTTGAACGTTAGCATGTGCGGCGCCGAATAATTGTTTAACGCGGTCAATAGCTAACTGTTCGACTTTATCCACATATTCACAGCCACCGTAGTAGCGTTTGCCGGGTAAACCTTCAGCGTATTTGTTCGTTAGTACCGAACCTTGAGCAGCAAGTACCGCAGCTGAAGTAAAGTTCTCACTCGCGATTAACTCTAAGTGGTCACGTTGACGTTGCAGTTCGTCACCTATTAACTCCGCAACCGCTGGGTCAGAAGTTGCCAAAAAATCAGAATTTGTCTTAGTCATAGTCTTTAAGTTGAGCATGTAGCTATTTTAATCCGACTCCCTACTATAAATCGTAGGGATTCGAGCCTTCTACAATTGCGTTAACCATGATAACCTTCTTTTGCGACTCTAGGTGTGAAATCAAGTTGTAAAGTATTGATGTGTTTAATTAATTTCTGTATTAGTTATGACAAAAACGCTGGATTTCCAATATATCTAACTTAAAATATTATTAAGAATAATTTTTATTATTAAAGCATTACAAATAATAACCTATGTGTTATAAAGAATACTACTAATTCTAACTGGGTAAGAATTAGGAATGTTTTTTAAAAAATTTATCATCACAAAGAAATAAAGAAACCGGGTTTCTACCCAAAATCTTTATTTTTATTACAAGGTATCGGTAAAGAAACCCGGTTTCTAAGATATTTCAAAATAGGGGAATGGCATGTTAGCAGCGATTTTAACAGAAAACCAAATTTTGGCGCCGTCTAAAGTTTGTCAGTCATGTATGCTGGCAGATGCAAGTGGTCAACCGCGTTGGCGCGAAGGACAACTGTACTGTGGTCGGGCTATTGATAAAATTACAGCAGAGCAGCCCGAACAGTATCAGTGTGCGATGGGGTTTCGCGTTGTTAAAGTTGATTAAAGTATTCTTGATTACTCTGTTAGTGTTCGTTTAGAAACTGTTTTTGGTTTTCGAGTCACTTCATTTTCACTAACGGTATAAAATATAGGCTCGTATCTTGGCTGAATCACAACTGGTTGGACTATTGGTTGAACGCTGTTATCAATAACTGCTTGAACAGCTGGGCTTGTGGCTGGCTCTGTAATTGCGTAAAATAAGTTCTCGTATTGATTCAAGGCGTTATCAAACGAGTAGTTTTCTACTGCGTACTTTCGACTGTTGTAGCCAAGTGAGTTAACAAGTTCTGGCGCCGAATATAATTGCAAAATAGAGTTGGCTAATGCGTCGGGGTCTTCTGGAGGAACGACAATACCACCACCACTACTAGATATTGCCTTTGCCGCTGTGCCTGTATCGGGTACTGATGCTATAATGGCACGTCCACTTGCTAGCGCTACCTGAATTTTAGACGGCATATTGAACGAAATAACATTTTTCTTTTGTACCACCAAGCTTACATCTGCGGCAGCTAACATTGTTGGTAACTTTTCACGTTTTTGAAATGGTAACAATATCACATTGTCGGCGCCGTATTTGTCGCATTCAAGTTGCAAACGCTGTAAACCTTTAGCTTCTCCAACAATTACTACAACAATATCACGGATGTGGCGCACCTGACTTGCGGCTTTGACGACAGTCTCTAAACCTTGAGTTAAAGCAATATTTCCTGAGTACATCACCACAAACTTTCCGTTAAGGTTGTGGGTATGACGAAATTCATTATCTTCTTTAGACAAGGAACGAATAAAATTTACATCTACCCAATTGGGTATTTTGACCATTTTGTTGGCTGCAACGCCTTTTTGTAACAAATTATCAACGAATCCATCAGCAATGACGCTGATTTTGGTTGCAGTGCGGTAAGCAAATTTTTCCAGCGTCTGAAAAACTTTGATTAAATATTTGTTTTTGAGTAAACCAACGTGAATTGCAGCGTCTGGAAGAATATCTTGAAGGTTTAAAACTACTGGGCAACGGTTCCACCATCCTAATAAAGCAGCAGGGACACAGCAGGGGAGCGATGGTGAGGTAGTTAGTATAACCGAAGGGCGCCAGCCAGATAATGCTGGGACAAAACTGGTTAGTGCAAAACTAGCGTCGAGCAAAATACGGTCGAGTAAGTTTGGCTGAGGACGTATCCAAACGAAACTACGTTGAATCTTAACGCCGTTCTTCTCTTCTGTAACAAAAAATTTACCACGATACTCTTTATAAATTTGACGCTGAGGGTAATTAGGCATTGCTGTAACTACACGCACCTCGTGTCCACGCTTTACTAAACCCTCTGCTAGTTCGGTCATCAAGGGAGCAATACCAATGGGTTCGGGGTGATAGTTGTAAGAGTAAATTAAAATTCTCATAAATATAGTAAGTTTGAACAGCCCTGGTCGGTGATTTAAAGGCAAGTTTTATTTTGTTATCGCTTACCTAAAAAACGCTGGTTACTATTAATTTTCTCTTCAGAGTTTATTAATGTCCGTTTTTTTTCGTTGAAGATTGAGTAAACTTGAAGTCAACTCTTTACATAGTGCGTAATACTTTTTTTACTTGCGCTCATTTATTTTATGTTTACTTAGAATAATTTATCTCCGTGAATACCCTCGCTTTTAGAGGCGAAAATATTTATATAACTAACCTATACAAACATAATATTCAGTATTTACGCTTGTAATCGTTATTATTTAGTGTTTAAATTAGTAATTGCAAATTGCAAATCGAATCTAAATTATTGGTATTAACCGAGACAGCTTTAACAAATTCCCCCAATAACAAGCTAAAATGACTTTAAGGTTTCTACGTGAAAAAAAACCTGGTTTCTTCAAGAAACCAGGTTTTTGAGTGATGATTAGTTGTATTTTAGACGGCGCCGCTGTTTTTCTTGAACAAAATTGTGATGGTTCTGAAAATCAGCTTGAGGTCGTATAGCAAAGTCCAATTCTTCTGGTATTGCAAATCAAGACGAATTACATCCTCGAAACTGCGTATACTAGAGCGACCGTTTACTTGCCACTCTCCAGTCATCCCTGGTTTCACGTCTAAACGTTGCCATTCGGGCACTTCGTAACGCGCAACTTCATCGGGTGTAGGAGGTCTAGTACCAACCAAACTCATTTCGCCTTTGAGTACATTTAAAAATTGTGGCAGTTCGTCAAGCGAAGTGCGTCGTAAAAAACGTCCAACTCTTGTGACTCGCGGGTCGTTATCAATTTTAAAAAATGCACCTTGGACTTGGTTTTGCTTTAGTAGTTCAGCCTTTTTGGCTTCTGCATCAACGCACATCGAACGAAATTTCCACATTCGGAAATGTTTACCCATCCAACCACAGCGCGTTTGAGCAAAGAAAATTGGACCTGGGTCATCGATTTGGATAGCAATTATAATTGGAATTGCCAAGATAGCGGTAATTACCAAACCTACAACAGCTCCAACGATATCGATAAAGCGCTTCATCCAAGATTTGACGCTTAGATGAGTTGTGGGTAAGTTTTCTTCTAACTGATCTACTCGCGATACAGGTTCGGACTTTGATTCAATTGGGAAAACTTGATCTAATCCGGTCAAATTTAATACTGCCATCACCTGTGGTGTGACATTCCGCAACGTCATCGAAATTCCTTGTTGTTGAGCAATTTTGAAATTACTCACCAAAGCACCTAACCCACTACTATCCATAAAAATAGTATTGTCAAAAGCAATAATAATTTGTTTCAATACGTTATCTTTTTGGGTTAGGTCTTGGCAGGTTTGCTTGAAAGCTATAGCTTCAAGTACGCTCAACCTTGTAGGAACCTGAACTATTGCCGTATCCGCTTGGTATTTAACGGAAAAATCTGCCTCTGTGGGTTGGCTAGTCATGAAACTTTGTACTGAAACTTGCTGTAATTATTAATTTTCCTAAACATGATTATGTTGTAATAAATACTTTACCGTTCTTAGTGTACTTAATATATAACTACTACGATGGCATCATAATCATTCGTTCACATGCTCTTGTCTCTAACTATAGTTTTTTTACTATGGCGCCTCCTGTACTTAATATTGGTTCATGTAGTTTTGCTCAAAGTTAAAACATATTCGGTACTACAATGTCAATTTTATTACAGTCTTATCTTAGCTGTGTTTTTAGTCACGTTCTTTGATATATCGATAGTATGACCGCAAAAACAACTGTCACAACTGCTACAACTAATGCACGCTTAGTTGAGGTGTTTTCAGCCATCCAAGGGGAAGGACTAAACGTTGGAACTCGTCAGATTTTTATCCGGTTCGCACTTTGTGACCTGCGCTGTCACTTTTGCGACAGTTCCAATACATGGAATGCACCAACAACATGTAGAATTGAACGCTACCCTGGTTTACGCGATTTTGAAGTATATTCAAACCCTGTAACATTATCTATGTTAGTCGAATGGGTTGAGCGACAAAATATACCTCAGCTACACGATAGCATTAGCTTGACAGGTGGCGAACCACTTCTTCATGCCTCTTTCCTTGTTGAATTTTTACCGCAAGTCCGTAGTGCCACTAAATTACCCATATATTTAGAGACTGGTGGACATCGAAGCGAACAACTCGCAATGGTGTTACCGTATCTTGACTCAGTGGGTATGGATTTTAAACTTGAAAGCGTCAGTGGTGAAAAGCGTTTAGTAGAACACGCGCGCTTTTTACAAATATGTCACGATTCACAAGTAGAAGTTTTTGTCAAGATTATTGTTTCAAGTTCGACAGATGTAGAGGAGTTAAAGCAAGCAGCGCAAATAGTCGCGGACATAAATCCATTAATTCCAATATTTTTGCAGCCTGTAACACCTTTAATATCGCCAACACATGCCGAAAAAGAAATAATGGCGCCTTCCCCCGACCAAGTTTTGGTATGGCAAGCCATGATGAAGCGAATAGTTAAGCATGTGCGAGTAGTTCCTCAAACCCATAAGATGTTAAACCAGTTGTAAAGCTAGATTTACTCGATATCGAGCGAATTTTCCATATTGTAGAGACTTTCTCGCTAAGTCTCTACAGCTTTACAGTATTTTCAAAACAACAGCACAAAACTTTTGTAGACGTGATATTTGTAGACGTGATGAATCACGTCTCTACTGATTAATCACGTCTTTACATATCATCATCGGCGCTTCTGGGAGATTTGCCACGAACTTTGTTGGCACTGCGTTTTAGTGCTGAGAGACGCGCTTCATATTTAGAGCGTTCACGCTTACTGTTGGTGGTATCAATCAAAGTTTTTAGGGCACTACCAAGACTTTTATAAGCGTTGGGAAGAGTGTAACCGAAACGCTGTGCAAGTCCAATTGCCTTTTCATCTGCTTCAATTAGTTCGCGTGCGATTTTTTCGCCACTATTTTTTTGATACAGGCGCCATCCAGAAACACCGCATAATGCTAAAGCGAGGATTAATAATAATCCATCTTGTACCCAAAGTTCACCAACGGCGCCACCTAAACCAATAGCAAGTGCCGCCATTTCCCATCCATCTTTGGGAATAGTATCATTTTGAACGCGAGCGACTTCATGCCAGAATAACAAGTTGCGCTGGTCGATAGCGAGAGAGTCCCATTTCACCAAATCGATTTGAATTTCAACTTGGTCTTTACCAATTTCTTCGCATCTAACAAGGGGTGGATTGACTTCTGTCGTTCCTTCTACCGTAACCCAGCTTTGTAATTCAGGTGGCAATAAACCTTTTAATCGACGTAATTCGCTCATTTCTGCCTTCGCAGAAGAGGTTGCATAGGATGTCATATATCCAGCCCCAGAATAAATCAGTACAATAGAGTATCACTTTGGAGTATAGCTATTTTAAAACGATTTATGTAGAGACGTTACATATGTAAAGACGCGACATGTAAAGACGCGACATGTCGCGTCTCTACACACATGATTGGGTAGTATCGCTATACCCCATAGTTCATCAAAAAATTAAAATATATATAGATATATTATAAAATAACCATTTTTAACTGTGACAATATCTGGTAAAGTATTACCGCTCGTAAAAGACCCCGAACGGTTAGAAAATCGCCTCAAAGAAATTCCCCCACAACCTGGGGTATATTTCATGCGTGATGCTAGTGACCGCATTATGTACATTGGTAAGTCTCGAAAGCTGCGGTCTAGAGTTCGTTCTTATTTTCGTGACTCGCAACGTTTGACTGAGCGCATTGCGACAATGGTTAAGCAAGTGACTGATATTGAGTTTATTGTCACCGATACAGAAACCGAAGCACTCGCGCTTGAAGCAAACTTAATTAAGCAGCATTTGCCTTATTTTAATGTTCTGCTCAAAGACGATAAAAAGTATCCATACGTATGTATTACTTGGTCAGAAGATTATCCGCGTATTTTTATCACACGCAAACGACAGCTTGGTAAAGGGAAAGATAAATTTTATGGCCCTTATACAGATTCGCGGTTGTTAAGAGAGATATTACGCATTTGTAAGCGTATTTTTCCGTTACGTCAACGTCCGCAACCTTTATTTAAAGACCGTCCTTGTTTGAATTACGATTTAGGTCGTTGTCCTGGGGTATGTCAAAAACTTGAGACTCCCGAAGAATATCGTAAGACAGTGCAAAAAGTCGCGATGGTGTTTCAAGGACGTGGGCAAGAGTTGGTAGATATATTAACTGAGGCGATGTGTAAGCAAGCAGAAGCGTTAAACTTTGAATCTGCTGCACGTTATCGTGACCAAATCAATGGGTTAAAGTCGTTAACAGCAGACCAAAAGGTATCGCTTCCCGATGATACTGTTTCGCGTGATGCCATTGCTTTGGCAAAAAATGATAATCATGCTTGTATTCAATTATTCCAGATTCGTGCAGGTCAGCTTGTTGGGCGCCTAGCATTTGTTGCGGATGGAAGTGCAGAATCGGGAGCTATAATACAACGGGTGTTAGAAGAGCATTATCAAACTGCTGATGATGTAGAAATTCCTGCCGAAATATTGGTACAGCACGAGTTACCCGATACTGATATATTGGCTGCGGCTTTGAGTCAACGTAAAGGTCGTAAAGTTACTATTGTGGCGCCACAACGTCAACTCAAAGCAGAATTACTCGATATGGTAGAGCGTAATGCTCAGTACGAGTTAGAACGAATGCAGAAGTTGGGTGACCGTAATTCGGAGGCAATGCAAGATTTAGCGGCAATAATAGACTTACCCGACTTACCCCACCGCATCGAAGGTTACGATATTTCCCATATTCAGGGTTCTAATGCAGTTGCTTCGCAGGTTGTATTTATCGATGGTTTACCTGCAAAACAGCATTACCGTCATTACAAAATTAAAAATCCTACAGTTACAGCAGGTCACTCAGATGACTTTGCCTCACTTGCGGAGGTTATACAACGAAGATTTCGTAAATTTATCGAAGACCCACAGTTACAGCGTTTAGGAAATCCTGATTTTCCTGACTTAGTAATGATAGATGGTGGTAAAGGACAACTTTCTGCCGTTGTCGCTGTTTTAGAAGAAATGAATTTAATGGAAGATGTGCGTGTTGTCAGTTTGGCGAAAAAGCGTGAAGAAATCTTTTTACCTGGCGCCAGTTTACCAGTGGAAACCGACGCAGAACAACCAGGAGTGCAACTTTTACGACGCTTACGCGATGAAGCACACCGTTTTGCCGTTACCTTTCACCGTCAACAACGAAGTGATAAACTGAAGCGGTCACGTTTAGACGAAATACCAGGTTTAGGAAGTCACCGTCAAAAACAACTGTTGGCTCACTTCCGCTCGGTAGATTATATTCGTTTAGCAACACCAGCACAACTCGGTGAAGTTCCAGGTATTGGCCCGCGTTTAGCTCAAGAAATTTACGATTATTTCCACCCGTCAAACTGATGGATAGTATTTAAAAATGCAGCTTCTACAAAAGAAATGATGGGTAATTGACAGGAGCGAAAATTCCACTCTCGATTACCCATTACCGATTACCCATTACCCATTACCAACCACTACCTTAGCAAATCTCTCAAAGACTGTTAATGTCTAACATTGGAATTTTTGATTAAATTTTCTTACAAAATAATATTTTTACTCATAATTAACAAAATATTAATTAATTATTAAGTTTTGTATAGTCGCATCGATAAAATATACCTATGTAAAGCTTGCTTTTTTAAGTTTATTAAAAATTTCTGTACTGATTTTTACAATATTTTAGCTTTTTAACGCATAATGATTCTTTCTTGTAAAGTATTGAAGCTTTCAGTACGTATTTCAAGTCAGAATCTCTTTTTTTGTGAAAATAGTCCCAATATCTCGCATGTCAGCTGTGCAAACTGGATAAATAGTAAACTTTGATACCAAATATGAGTTGTTTTTTTAACTAAACTCATATAAAGTGTAGTGTTTTACAGATAGAGGTGCGATTGAAAATAGGTTGTTCTCAAGGGTTACGCATTAGGGATCATTGTAAACGCTTTGAGGTAACAAGTAAAAATAATTAGCTAATATGTCTGAAGTTATATAGGCAATTGTAATTTTATTGAGCATAATAGAAAAACATATCTATAAGTTTTACAGAAGGCAGGTATCAGGAAAACAGTTGGCGCCGATTGTGTATTTATGTAAAGCGACTTGCGTTGATTGACTTGTTTCAATGCAATAGCTGAAGAAACTAATTTGAAAGCTAGGTAAGTTAGGGTAAATTGCTGACTTATTTATTGAGAAGTAATCCTATTAACTTAGCGAATTTGATGAATACGACTTAGATAATAAAACTCGATAAATAGAATCTAATTACGCGCTTACTTTACGTAATTGCTTGCCTGAAAACTACCGAATTTGTAAAACTTTAAGAAACTAAAACAATTATTAAAAGGGGCAATAACAGTGCAAATTATACAAAAAATACGCTGTCCTAACTGCGGTAGTGAAGGTGAAAGACATTATATTTCAGAAAGTCAAATACAAAGGACGCAGTGTCCAGCTTGTGATTATTTAATGATTATGTGTACTCGTACAGGCAGAGTCATAGAAGCTTACGCTCCAGGAATTCCATCATGTAAGTAAAAGAAAC
>ERZ1066124.903-NODE-903-length-11541-cov-23.436880_pt1 | contig 11541 bp, 11 predicted proteins | sample MGYA00382771_ERZ1066124 | MGnify/ENA primary metagenome ERZ1066124 (study PRJEB33369, sample SAMEA5778354) | biofilm metagenome | biome: Industrial cooling water; feature: Water cooling tower basin; material: Biofilm | place: United Arab Emirates | collected... | reverse complement strand
AATTACCACTCTATCAAGGAAAGGTGTGTCTTTTTCTCTTTCATGCAACAAAGCCGTTGAAGTCTGTTTCTGCTCCAAGCAAATTTCATCTAGAGCGCTCTCCGAAACCGCCCTGAATTTCCTGACTATACATACTGCTGATGTGGGGAAGAAATATTCAACAGCCAAACTTCAACCAACGGCATTCCCCAACCTTGTTGTCGTGCCAGCAGAGAAATCACCTCGCCATCGTGCTGCATCTGGGCGATCGCAATCGCCCAGACAGATCGGCACTAGTAAGTGCCTAAGTATTGGACGAATTCCAGTTGCGAACTCACGGCATTGTACAACCGCAAGTCGGCGGTAACGAGTTTGGCTTGCATGAAAGCTGCTAGTGCCAAATATAGCGCATCATAAACAGTGGGGTCAAAACGACTAGCTAAGCTGTAGGCTTGACGTAGAACGGTTTGTGATTCCACTGTAGGAATAGAGAGCAGCAGTAGATCCTCAATCGTACCGATCGCTTCTGCTGGGGTAATTAAGCTTAAACGCTGTTTTTTCCAAGTAATGTTACTAACTTCCGTCAAAATCAAATCTGGTGCTACCAAGTCCACTACCCCTGCCATCCAGTCAGATTGTAAGGCAAGCGCTTGTTGCTGTAACTCTTCGGGAAAGAACCATTTTGCCACGACATTACTATCGACCACTAGTAGCATTAACGACTCCGATCTTCGGCAATTAGTTCGGCTGAATCGGGCGTGACTCCGACACGCGTTGCGATCGCTTCTCGTCGCTGCTCGATCCGTCGCCAAACTTCAGTGCTAGGACGCTGATGGAGTTTTAGAGTTCGCTCCAACAATACTAAAATTTGTTGATTGACCGAACGCCGTTCATGCTCAGCCATTTGCTTGAGCTGCTGATACAGCTCGTCAGGTACGTCCCGCAGACTAATATTTACCATACTATCACTCGGCTTTTGATGGCAAAACTATAGCATAATTATAGCGTAATGCTACTAATATGAGTTGAAGGCTAACTGGTTGTTGAAATTGATGTCAGGCAGCAATATCAGGCAAAGAAACCCAGATCCCAGTTCGGCTATAAAAATCTTCGCGCTGTTCCAAGTTAAAACCTCCCAACAGAACAGCTAACCAAGTTTTCACCAGTACATCTCCTAAATCTTTCTCCTGTGTAGCTGGATACTGCACCTGCGATACTATCTCAACTAGTGGCAAACACTTTACAGTCATATTAGCGAAACAATCAGCAATGGCGCTAGCTTCAGCAGAAACATCTTCAGTATGAGCGAGCGCTAGTATGAGATCTTTTTGCTCTGCATCGGATGGAGCTGAAGTACTCTTCTCTTCTAGTTGCTCTACCATTGCCAATACTGCCGACTTATCTACTTGTCCGACTAGAGAATTATTGGTAGCGATCGCAGTTGGGGGCTGTCGATTTTGGGGATACTGTACTGCTTGGGGTGGCTCAATTAAATCCGATAAATCTAAATGTAGCGACTGCACGAATAGATCGGCACATTCATCGACATCTACAACTGGTTCGGTCGGATTGTACTGGCTTTCCCATTCCCAAATCAGTGACTCTGCTCGTGCCGCGTAAACTGCTGCGATTCGCGCTAGCCCCTCAGCTCCGATCGCCAACTGTTGTGCCAGATCGCCATGCTCCATCACCCGATCTAAAGATAGCAGCAGCGATCGCACGTCCGCCGACTCAGGGGACTCGCTCGCAACATCCAATGCCTGCCACAAATCCAATTCGAGTTGTACGATTTTCACCACGTTTTTAGCTATTGGGATGCATTGGACAAGGGCGAATCGGGCAATTGGTTGGATGCAGTTCTACCGTAGAACGGAATCGCTCGATTTTGACTCTGCTATGACTAGAAAATCCCTCTAATATTCTCATCAATAACATTCTCACTTGTGCTTCTGCCAGTCCCAAACAATGCACTGGTTCGATTTTCGCCACTCGATGGTTTCCCATCCACAGTTCGGCTCCAATTGCGTGTAGGGGCGAGTCTTTTGTTTCTCGGTAGAAGTGAGCAATTGCTGCGGGAGCTGCGGGAGCGGGAATTTCTAGAATTGCTGTCTGCGTTGGCTGCGAAAGTTCTGGCGCGATCGATTGGCGGCGGTGTTGTTTGCGATTGTAATTTCGCACTCCGCGATGGCGATAGTAGGAGCGGCGATTGTGGCAGCGCTCGTCATCCCAACAGCGATCGCCTTCCACTCCATGTTTGAGCTTGGCTTCGGTGACGCTCAACTTCGAGCATAACCTGCATTTTTCCTGGCTGGGGCGAGACATGACTACCCCCTCAATGGTGCGAGTAAGTTTTCTAGCCACAGGGCATCAGACTCGGATAAAGGTGGTGGCGGTGGCGTGACGCGATAGTCGATTGACAAATCGTAAGCTGCCTCATCGTAAATAGCATTCAATACAGCCGTCAGATCGAGGGGTACGTCAGGATCGGGCTGGCGCAGTGGCACGGGAATCACGGGCAACCGATCTTGCAACCCCAACGTCCAAACATCCACCATGCCCGATTGGGCGCGAGTCAGCTCAATTAAATATGGCACGCTTGGTAAACGCGGATGATTGAAAGGGCGACTGCCTCGGCGTAGCAAGTCTAATTCGATTAAGTTGACTCCTGCTTGGTAAAGGCGTTGGCGTTTTTGGCGGTATCCAGTTAATCCTGGTTCGCGCTTGTTGACGGGGGAGAGAATTTCGATGCAAGTTACCAAGACGTTGAGTGCGGTGTCGCGGATTTCTACAGTTGGCACGCGGACTTCAACTGGTTGCAGCACGGGCAGCGTTAATTGAGCGGGTGTCGTAGCGATCGCACCAGACTGAGTTAGTTGTAGCGCACCTACTTGGGAGGAACGAACTTGAAGGACTTCCACATCGGGGTAGAGAATACCGACTTCAGCTTCTGGGGCGTTATCTTCCACCAAATAAATTTCTAGCCTAGCCGTGTAACGCTTACGCAGTAGCGGCACTAACACCTGGCGAATCTTATTTGCCAGTGCCGAATGCACGTCTGACCACAAGTATCCCTCAAGGTAGGGGTCCATCCCTGGAAAGGGCGAAGGCATGATAGGGGAGTCGATGACAATCTTCTGTATTGTACAACTTTAAACACTAAATTTATAGTACACATGAACTATTCTGAATTTAGTCGTAGTATAGCCGGACAAAAGATAATGAATACTTATTTTATATGAAGGAGGTGATATACTGAATTGAAACCAGAAGTTGACCAATTCATAAGTTGACCGACTCGGTTTTCGTCGCTCACCTCGATGAGGCAGATTGCCTTCAGCCGCCATGTCCCACGAAACCGCAATTGGGCAGGAAAAGTCTGTAGTAGACTGGCTAGCACCAGAACCACCCAGCAATCTCGTTTTTGACGATGGAGAACCATTGGAGACTAACCGCCACCGAATTGCGATGAACGTTCTGATTGATTCGGCGCTGTCGGCGCTAGCCGAGCGATCGGACTTTTTCGCGGGCGGTAATATGTTCGTCTACTACAGCCGCAATCAAGCGATGAATCGCGATTTTCGCGGTCCAGATTTTTTTGTCGCCTTGGATGTAGACGGTAGCCGCGAGCGCCAGGGCTGGGTTGTCTGGGAAGAAGACGGTCGCTATCCCGATGTCATTGTCGAATTACTTTCACCCAGTACGGCAAATGTGGATCGCGGGGTGAAAAAAGATTTGTACGAACGGGTGTTCCGCACTCCAGATTATTTCATCTACGATCCTTTTGCTGCCGACTCCTTACAGGGATGGCACTTGGAGTTAGGGCGCGGCTACCAGCCCCTGATCCCGAACGAGCGCGGTTGGTTGTGGTGCGAAACTTTAGAATTGTGGCTGGGAACTTGGTCCGGTTGTATCCGCCGAGAACCGCCGACTGGAACTTGTGATTGGCTGCGCTTCTACGATCGCGCCTTCAATTTAGTCTTGCTGCCAGAGGAAGTCGAAAAACAAAGGGCAGATAGACTGGCACAAAGGCTGCGGGAATTAGGCGAAAACCCCGATCTAGTTTAGGTATTACCGCAATGAACATTAGCGATCGCCTACCACCCATCAAAGTAATTTCTTTTAATTCTGCTAGCTTGGATGCTGCGCCCCCATCTCAACCCAGACGGGGTAGACCTGCCAAAATTGGGACGGCACTAACTGATATCCGCGTGACTAAAGTTAGAGAGTTTATCAACAGTAACAACTTAGCACCTAACTCGCGCAAGGTTTACGAACGAGAATTGAGGCGCTTTATTGCCTGGACCGATCTGCTGTGGGGAGAGATCAAACCGCGCCATATCGCCCAGTACAAAGCTTATTTAGTGGAGGAAGTGCAATCTCAATCGGGTAAATCGCTATCTAAAAGCAGTATCAATAGCGCGATCGCCACGCTCAAAAGCTTCTTTGGCTGGATGGTGCAAGCCTATCCTGACATACTTGCTGTCAACCCAACTGCAAGTGTGAAGCTAGAAAAAATTCCTCTACCCCCTGCCCAAAGTTTGACAGCCGAACAAGTACAGCGAATTTGGGCGGCGACCGAGTATCTGGGCGAGACACAACAGCGGGATCTAGCTTTACTCCACATCTTGAGTCACGGCTTGCGGGCTGGGGAGATCGTCAGCCTCAACGTCGGTGCGTTTGATGGCGAACTGATCTTTGTGGCAGACACGAAGACAAACGAGCCGCGATTAGTGCCGCTGCGAAAACAGAGTCGCGATGCACTCAAAAAGTATTTGTCATGGCGCGAAGAACAAGGAGAGGAAGTATCGAGCGATCGCCCCTTGATTTTGTCCCATCATGCAACTCGTAAAGGAGAGCGATTGAGCTATCATGGCATCTACTTTGCCGTAGAAAAGATCGGTGAATTAGCAGAAATTCCTCAGCTACATCCACATTCGTTCCGTCATACTTACAGCACCGAGTTGTTGCTGATGGGTGTCGATCCCACCCACGCCAGAAAATTGACCGGACATCAGAGCGAGAAAGCTTTTCGGCGCTATACCCTGCGCGGCGAACAAGAAGCGGCGATCGCTGCTTACTATCGTGCAGCTGGGGAAGAAATGGAGCAACAAGATTTAGAATGAGAACATTCCCCTGTTTGGTAAAGCAGCAATCTATCTAACTTTCCACAATGGGCATTGACGCACTTCCCACCTCAAATGAAAACAAAAGCCCAACGATTGCTGGTAGTTCATCCGCATCAGTTGCGCCATACCTTTGCCACTCGCTTGGTGCTGATGGGCATAGACAGTTATCTAGCGCGGAAGCTGAGAGAGCGAAAAATTTCGGGGGAGATGAGGGACACAACGCGGTAAGATGACTCAATGTCTGATTCTGCTGAAAGAGTCATATATCAACTAAAGGTGGTGCTGTTGGGCATCAGCCCGATGATTTGGTGGCGCATACTTGTCAGCAGCCACAGCACGATAGAAGACTTGCATTACACCATCCAGCTGGCAATGGGGTGGGAGGATATTCATCTGCACCATTTCATCATCCACGGTAAGCAGTATGGAATTACCCAACCAGGTGGAACAATATTTAGCGATCGCGCTTGTGGAGTAAAACTCTCGCCCTTTGGGTTTAGGGAGAAAGAAAAATTTCTATACGAATATGACTTCAGCCACAGTCCGGTAATGGGTGCATGGCGTTATTGGTGGCGGCATCAAATCAGAGTAGAAGCTATCTTAACACCAGACGAAAACCAAACTTACCCAATCTGCACTGGTGGTAAAGGTGTTTGTCCCCCAGAGAACTGTGGTGGTCCTTGGGGCTTTATGAAAGCAAGGGAAGAATTTTTGATTTGGGACGTGTTAGAGCGTTTTGCTTCAATGTTGAGGGACGGGAACTTTGACATGGATAGGGAAGAAGCCAGCGAGCTACTAACTTGGCTATTGGTTTATCAAAACCGCTTCGACCTTCAAAAAGTCAACCAGCATTTACTGCAATACGCCACCAAAGACAGGAAGTCGATGTTATTTTTCAAGGGGATAGCGTGAAATTTAAAGTTCAAGTAGTTGTTGAATCAGAATCAGGAGAAAATCAATTAATTCAAGAAGTTTTACAAATTGAAAAGGGGAATCTACAACCTGAAAATTTAGGACTTGCGCTAGCCCAAGGCAAGGAGTTATTGCTTCAGACACAACGCAGTATAGTTGAGCGACAAATAGAAGAATATCAAAAGCAGCAAGAATTATGCTCGGATTGTGGTAAGAAGTTATTGCATAAAGATAAACGGACAATCACACATAGAACGCCTTTTGGTAAATTAAAACTGCAATGTCATCGATTATTTCACTGTGCCTGTACCGAGCAGGCAACTCGTAGCTTTAACCCAGTAGCAAACCTGTTAAAAGAGCGCACATCACCCGAATTGCTCTACCTAGAATCAAAATTTGCCTCCCTAATGTCCTATGGGCTGTCCAGCAAATTATTACAAGAATTACTACCAATAGAAGGAGAAATAAACGCTACATCTATACGGAACAATCTACACTCACTTGGTAAACGCTTAGAATTAGAGTTACCGGAAGAAGCAGGAATATTATTCGAGGGTTGCCAAAGAGATTGGGAGAAGCTCCCCAGACCAGGTTTACCCTTGGTAGTGGGTATGGATGGAGGATATGTTCGTTTCTATGATAGGAAATCTAAAAAAGCCGGGAATTTTGAAGTTATCGCTGGCAAGAGTATAAAAGCAGACGGCACATCCAAATGTTTTGGCATGGTTTATTGCTACGATACCAAACCCCAATGTCGAGTATTTGAGGTGTTAAAATCTCAAGGGATGCAAATGAACCAGCAGGTCACATTTTTATCTGATGGAGAAGAGATTATACGTGACCTACAATATTATCTCAACCCCAATGCCGAACATATACTTGATTGGTTTCACATCACCATGCGGATAACTGTGATGAAACAAATTGCCAAAGGTATAAGTAAAGAAGATTTGTCAGCAGGTATAAATAGCGAATCCATCCTCAAAGATTTGACTTCATTAAAGTGGTATTTATGGCATGGCAATGTCTTTAAAGGATTATCAAAAATTGAAGATTTAATCGATAGCGCCTTTGTCTTAGGTTCGGATGATGACGAGCGAGAAGCAAGTCTTGAGGCACAAAAACTCTGCTCTCATTTAGAAGAGTTTGAAACTTATATTTCAAATAATGGGCAGTATATTCCCAATTATGGCGAACGCTACCGCAACGGCGAACCGATTTCCAGCTCCTTTGTAGAGTCTGCCGTCAATCAAGTTATCAGCAAGCGATTCGTGAAAAAGCAACAAATGCGTTGGACTCCTGAAGGGGCGCATCTTCTTCTCCAAATGCGTTCGCTGGTCTTGAACGGGGAGTTAAATCGTAAATTCCAGCAATGGTATCCCGAACTGACAGTTAATTAATTTTACCAACTTTTGTGTTTAAGTTGGTAAAATTAACTTATATATCCCAAGCTTTTCAGGAGTTTGGGTCATGCTCAAACAACTCGTCCAACTAACGAAAGTTGGTAAAACAGAAAAACAAGAGCGTCAATCGCCTAACTCTCGTAAATACTCCGAAGTTAGGACTAGGGAGCATTTGTTACCAGAAGAAGTTGAGGCGATGCGGCAAGCCATCAAAAAATCCAAAGGTTGCCACGCTCATCGAGACTCAACCCTAATTTTGTTGCTCTACCGTCACGGATTGCGGGTGGCAGAGGCAGCAGCATTGAGGTGGGAGCAGATAGATTTTAGTGGTGGAACGATTTACGTCAAGCGAGTCAAGAAAGGAACTCCTTCTACTCAACCACTTTACTCTGATGAAATTCGTTCCCTCCGCAAGTTGCAACGAGATTATCCTGCTAGTCCTTATGTTTTTCAGTCTTCTCGACGTGGACCGTTAGCACAGGACACTGTAAGTGGAATTGTTGAGCGGGCTGGCGAGTTAGCGGGTCTGGCTTTCCCAGTTCACGCACATATGCTGCGGCATGGAACAGGTTACTATCTGGCGAACCGAGGTACTGATACTCGGACAATTCAAAGTTACTTGGGACATAACAATATCCAGCACACAGTCCGTTACACGGAACTTGCATCTGCCAAGTTTCAAGGACTTTGGGACAATTAACATTCGATCATCTATTTAATCTAAGTTATCGCCTAGCGTGTTGCCTATCTCCCCCGAAATTTTTCGCTCTCGTGTGATGGAAGAGCGATAAATGAGAGTACAATCCCGATACCGCATTGGTGAACGTTTTCAATCGAGTCTCTGTAGCCCAAGCGCGAATATTATAGGCAAAAGCCAAGCGTGACAAGTGAAACCGAATCTGAAAACAAGCTATCGCATTCGCAATTGGTTAGGAGTATGAGCAAGTCCTGAAGCAGCGAGGTAGTGTCACCTTCTAGGTGAGTGAAGAGGTGGTCGTACAGCGGCACACCGTTGTGAAGACGATTTTTGACTGTTCGAGAAGATGCACAAATGAAACAGACAGGCATGAAAGAAAAAAATCAGCACGAAGTTCTACTTTTCCGTCAGTACATGTTATGTACTACCGCTATCTGATATGACCAAAGAGTAAAAACCAAGACAGTAAAAATTTTTAATGCAAGCTTGACATTAGTAGATAAATTGCTTTAGTATCACCCAAGTCTAGTACAAACAATTATCAAGAACTGACTATCTCATCTACCACGATCTGAGTCAGTTGGTTTTCCAGGTTTCAAAAAATTTCTGCAACACAGTCCATAGAAGCAGTGAAGCAGTATTGAGTTAGTTGGTTCGTCTCTGGGGTAATTGCTGGTCAGCAGTTATCCCAGAGACGACCGCTCTAGATAATTTAAATATCTCCGATGCTAAGTTCTCAAACTCCATCAAGAAAAAGAAATCTGTTCCGGCTGTTTTCGCTCGTTTTCGGACTCGTCTTTGCATTACTTGTAAGCACCTATAGTCCTACCATAGAAATAAAAAATACTGAAATCCTCTGGGACACCTATGGCGTTCCTCACATCTATGGCAAGGATATCAAGAGTCTCTTCCATGCCTTTGGCTGGTCACAAATGCAAAGTCATGGCAACCTACTCTTGCGCCTCTATGGACAAGCACGCGGACAGGCTGCCGAATACTGGGGACAGGAATACGTGGAATCGGATCGATGGGTACGAAAAATGGGAGTTCCCGATCGCGCCCAGCAGTGGTATAAATCACACAAACCAATATTTCGCAGCTATCTCGATGCTTTTGCCGAAGGAATTAATGCTTATGCTCAAGAACATGCCGAGTTGATTGACGACGAAGTTGAGGTCGTGCTACCAGTTAACGCAGTAGATGTACTGGCTCATCTTCAGCACGTGCTTCATTTTACATTTGTTGTCTCTCCGCAGAGTGTGAAGGGCATCAACAGCCAGCAGCGCTCAGCTAATACCGCGCATAAACCAGCAATGGGGTCTAATGGTTGGGCAATCGCACCCTCCCATTCTGCTAGTGGCAACGCCATGCTACTTGCCAACCCACATCTTCCTTGGTCCGATTCATTTCTCTGGTACGAGAGCCAGTTGAGTGCCCCAGGCTTTGATGCTTACGGAGCAGCCCTTGTTGGTATTCCTGTCCTAAGCATTGCCTTCAATGACTATCTGGGCTGGGCTCACACCGTAAATACGCACGATGGCTGGGATGCATACGAACTAACGCTCACAAAAGGGGGCTACCGATTCGACAGCAAGATTCGAGCCTTTGAGACGAAAACACAAACTCTCAAAATCAAGCAGGCTGATGGTACGCTCCGCTCAGAACCTTTAGAGATCCAACATTCCGTACACGGTCCTGTCATTGCCGAGTCAGACGGCAAGGCGATCGCACTGCGTGTCGTTGGTCTGGGGCAGCCTGGGGCACTAGAGCAGTGGTGGGAGATGGCACGCGCCAAAAACTTGGTTGAGTTTGAAACTGCTCTTAAGCATTTACAAATCCCTATGTTCACCGTGATGTATGCGGACCGGGACGGACATATCTTGCATTTGTTCAATGGTCAGGTACCAGTTCGCTCTCAAGGTAATTTTGAATATTGGGAAGGCTTGATTCCTGGTGACACCTCTACCACCTTGTGGACAAAAACTCACCCCTATCAAGATCTTCCCAGAGTACTCGACCCACCAAGTGGTTGGCTGCAGAATGCGAACGATCCACCTTGGACAACAACATTTCCACTCGCCATCAAACCAGATAATTATCCGCCATACATGGCACCGCGTTTCATGAATTTTCGGGCGCAACGTTCCACTCGAATGCTGGCAGAGGATGAAAAAATCTCTTTCAATGAAATGGTTAAATACAAGCATTCGACCCGCATGGAACTAGCGGATCGCCTGCTTGACGACCTGATTCCTGTCGCTCGGCAGCAGGGAAGCGAATTAGCGCGTCAGGCTGCCGATATACTAGATGCCTGGGATCGCCAAGCTAATGCGAATAGCCGAGGCGCAGTACTGTTTGCCGCCTGGGCTGAAGCGATGGATTTGGAGAGTCTGTTTGCCATTCCCTGGAATGAGAACTCCCCACGTACTACACCGGATGGCTTAGCTAATCCTAGTAATGCAGTCGCGACCCTTGAGGCAGCTGCATCCAAGCTCAAGGCTGCTTACGGAACGCTTGACGTGCTGTGGGGCGACGTTTTTCGGCTACACTATCGCGACATAGATCTACCTGCCAATGGAGGCCCTAGTGACCTTGGTATCTTCCGAGTGCTTGATTTTGCCCCAATGGAAGATGGGCGCTTCCAACCTATCCAGGGCGATTCTTACGTCGCTGCTATTGAGTTTTCTAACCCAGTTCGTGCTAGCGTGCTGACGAGTTATGGCAATGCCACACAGCCAGATACGCCACATCTGGGAACTCAGTTAAAGCTGTTTGCTCGTCAACAGCTGCGACCAGTCTGGCGATCGCGTGAGGAGATCGAAGCTCATCTTGCTTCACGTAAAGTCTTCTGAGTTCTGCTGTATTACCAATTTCCTAAGTACAGGACAAAAACTGTAAGACATCCAAAAAATCATCCATTTTCTGCACTAAATTGAGAACAATATTTCGGAGATGGTCAAAGCCATAGCGAAAAATACTTTTGGCTCTGCGTCCATGCTTTTTAATGGTGAGTGGTTTGAGTTGGTGTAACCATTCACCTGTTAGGATGACTCAACACAAGGCTAGTGAGAGCAATACCAGAAGTTGACTCAAACGCTCAGAGTCGGTTAGATGGGTACATTCCAAACAAAACCCACGAGTGCGCGAAAATGCCAAAAAGTGTTTCAATTCCTCATCGCGCTCGCGTAATCGGAAATGGTAGATTTGGGTGTGGTTTGAGTGGCAACGACCAGTAAGGAATCATCCTCTAATCTCGACTTTATCCATTAGGCGGCGTAGCAGAGCAAGTCGGACCCAGTGTTGAAGAGGGCACGAGGAACTTTAACCGTGTCAACATCAGCACTCGACAACTGAAAAGTCTGCATTTGCCTTCAGGGGGCGACAAGTGCCCGAAACCCTTTACTGCCAAAGGCTTAGCCATTTG
>ERZ1066124.902-NODE-902-length-11563-cov-28.139034_pt1 | contig 11563 bp, 6 predicted proteins | sample MGYA00382771_ERZ1066124 | MGnify/ENA primary metagenome ERZ1066124 (study PRJEB33369, sample SAMEA5778354) | biofilm metagenome | biome: Industrial cooling water; feature: Water cooling tower basin; material: Biofilm | place: United Arab Emirates | collected... | reverse complement strand
CCCCCCCAACCCCCCCTTAATAAGGGGGGCTAAAAAAAACCTCTTTTTCCCCCCTTATTAAGGGGGGCTAGGGGGGATTTTCCAAGGTTATAATTATTAACATAAGGCAGCTTGTATATAGTAAGATAAAATTCATAAAATATGAGACTAACTATATTTTTTTCAATGCTAGGGTTTTGGCGCCAGTCTTTCTTATCTCTCTGCGCTCTTTGTGTCTCTGTGGTAAAATAGTAGACTTGGCTGTACAGGCAAGGATGCCTGTTCCACAAGGGAAGATTATTTATTTGAACAAGCTTTTAATTTTTCTTGCATTTGAGGTTGGGTGGTTAGATAATCTTTTAACCAGTCGCACCCGCGCGTTAATAATGAGTCTAACTCATCAAGGCGCCAAATTAGCACATTAGAAAATTGACCGCCAGCAATTTGTGCGTAAATATATTTACTATCAGGGCTAAAATATACTGGCGATACAAATTGAGATGAGTACTTATACTCTGCAAGTAACCTACCCAATATATCCCAGATACGAATTTTATTATTTGATACTGTGACAATGCGCTTACCATCTGGGCTAAATTTACCGTACACAACTGTATCTGGATGCGGTATTTCAATTATTTCTTTGCCTGAAGTATCCCAAATAATGGCTTTATTCCCTGGAGAAGTTGTAATAATTTGTTTTCCATCTGGACTGAAACTAGCGTTATAAATTTCTTGATTTGTTTTGATATCTAATAAATTTTGTCCAGATGTATTCCAAATGCTGACTGTTTTTTCTTGAGTAGTAACTATTAGCTCACCATCAGGGCTAAAGCTGGCGCCGAAATAATTATTTTTACTCCCTGGAAATTCAATTATTTTTTTCCCTAAAAGATTCCATAAACTAGAGTAGGTTTTGCCGTCATAATTATATATAGACATAATATATTTACTATTAGGACTCCAAGTCATACCTCTGGATGGAAATGTACTAATTAATTTACCCGAATTTGTCCAAATTTTAGTTTCCTTATTGGTATCATTGTTTGTTGTGGTCATAATATACTTACCATCTGGACTAAAAGCAGCATATAATAAACTATCATTATGTCCAGAAAGCGATAATAACTGTTTTCCAGAAGTATCCCAAACGCGCGCTGTTTTATCATTCGATGCTGTGACAATACGCTTCCCATCAGGGCTAAAATTTGCGCTATTAATAAAATCGGAATGTCCTGCAAATTTTGCTAACTGTTTACCATATTTGTTCCAAATGACTATATATTTGCCAGTTGAAGTAACAATATATTGACTATCGGGACTCCAATTTTCTGCCGTTATCATATATTGTGACTTGATTGTTGTCGCTGGTATTCTATCGGATAAATCCCACATACGAACGATTCTATCTTGCCCCAAGGTAACGAGATATTTTCCATCTGGACTCCAACGAGGACTTCTTTGATTTCCTGATATCGTGGTAATTAAATCACTTGATAAATCCCATGCTTGAAAAGCTTCATCTCTTATATCCCATACTTTTATAGTGTCATCGGTTGTAAAAAGTCGTTTCCCATCAGGACTAAATTCTACACGACTATTTAATTGTTTCTGATTTTCGATTTCCCTTACCAACCTACCTGATAAATTCCAAACAAGAGTTTTTTTAAGAGTTGATACGAAGATATGCTTACTATCAGGACTAAAACCAGCATCCCCAATACCCCATTCTCTGTTTAGTTGAAATTGCCTGCGAAGCTTACCTGAAATGTCCCAAAGGTATGCATTATCAGAGATAGTTAGAATATATTTGCCGTCAGGACTCCAATGAGCGCTTCTCAAACCTGGTTTGTGTCCTGTTAGGGTTCTTAACAACTTACCTGATGCATCCCAAACGCGCGCTACATTATCATTAGAAGCTGTGAGAATATATTTACTATCCGGACTAAAACTAGCACTATTAACTCTACCTGGATGTTTAAGTTGTAGTGATAAATCACCAGATAAATCCCAGACGCGCACTGAAATATTACTGTCTATATAATTTCTACTATCAGGCAGAGTTTTTCTTACTGATTGTTCATCTTTTGTTATTATACGTTTACCATCTGGACTAAAACTGGCGCCTATTATAGAACCTTGGGGTTTCAATATTGCTAATTGTTTACCCGCGCGATTCCAGACACGAACTGTTTTATCATCAAATGAAGTGGTGATAATATGCTTATCATCAGGACTAAACTTAGCATCATAAACACCACCTTTACGTCCTTTGAATTCTGTGATGAGTTTACCTGATAAATCCCAAATACGAGCAGTATTATCAAGTGAAGCGGTGATAAGGTACTTTCCATCATGGCTCCAATTTAAACTTGTAATTTCCTCTTCATGAGGTTTAAGTTGTTTTACTTCGCGAATATTAGCAAGAATTGTTTGCAATGCTAAAAGCGGGCTAGTTGCAGGATATTTTTTTAAAGGTTTATCTTGTGCTAGTTTTTTTAACTTTTGTCCTGCATCTATAGCTGTGACTAAAGATTCAATTTGCTTGGTTTCAAACTGTCGTATTGCTGCAACTCCTGCTTGTTCTATTTTTGTACCTTCTTGAACTTCTTGTAATTGTTTAGTTGCTGAGGTAAAAGCAATAGCTGCTCCAATTATAGAGCAAATGAAAACTCCGGCGCCAATACGGATTTGTTGTTTAGCTTTATGTTGTGCTGTTGTTAAAGTATTATTAGCTTGTTCTAAAATACGACTTTCTTCTTCTTTAAGTGCTAGTGCGGTACTTATTGCTTGTTTTTCTAATTCATTACTCGCACTTAAAAACTGATAATCTTGTTCGGTTAAACTTTTGTTAGCTGCCCAATTTTTTGCTTCCTCTAGTGCTAGTCCTTGCAGTAGTCTAGAATTATCTTGACAGTTGGAGGCAAACCAAGCTAATAATGCTTCTGAATAAGGTCTTAGATTAGCTAAAGCTTTTTCTACCCAATGTAAATCAAATACTGTTGCGTAAATACGATTATAAACTCTTAAATATCCCTCTTGCTCTACAACTAGTCCTGATAGTCGTAACTCTATTTGCTCTGGACTATCTACAGCAGGAATTTGTCCAAATTTTAAAATATTTTGATATAAACCAAGCAAGGCGCCTGTATTTTGCTTGCTCATTAATATTCTATCTTTAATTGTCTTTAAATGGGGTGGTTCGTCTTGTGATTCCCAGTTTTCTACTATTTGCTGCTTGACAATATTTTCTATACAAGTATAATTAATTGTCTGATAAGTAACTAGCAAGTCACATAATTTCTGTGTCAAAAAGGGTTGTCCTCCAGTCCACGCTAAAACTTCTTGCAAAATAGCTTGTGCATCTTCAACTTTTTCTGTTAAACCTTTCGCTAAAGGTGAAATTTCATGTATCTTAAAGCCATCAAGTTGAATTGCCCGACCAATATTAAACGGTGTTCTAATTTTATCTTCTATTAAATCGCTAGGTGTTGCTACTCCAATAATAACAAAAGTCAAACGGTTATATTTAGAATTTAAATTACGCTTTTCATAACAACTTCTAATCCAGGCAAAAAAGTCATCTCCCTGAAAACTCAAGCTTAAAATACTATCTATCTCATCAAGAAAAATAACAATTTTACTTTTAAGAGCTTCTAACAATACTTCTTCAACAAATATATCCAAACGTTGTAAAGGAGATAGTTCGCGGTATTCTTTCCACCACGTTCTAATAAATTCGCTAGGGTTAGTTATTTTAAAATTAGCAACCAATGTATAGACAATACCCGCATACCACTGCTCAGGATTAATATCTTTACCACTGCGTCCAGAAACATCTATTGTAGTAGAAGCGATTCCTTCTGCTTGCAGTCGTTTGATAGTACGAACTTGCAAGCTAGTTTTACCCATTTGTCGGGAATTAAAAATATAACAAAAGTTCCCAGCGATTAGTTCATTATATAGTTCTGAGTCTGCCTGTCTGACTACATAGCTGGGAGCATCTTCTGTTAAACTCCCACCAACTTTATATGAAAAATTATTGCTCATTTCTACATGGTTTAGTAAATATGCTACTACGTTCATGCTCGCATGGGAATACTTGTAGCTCCGATAATTTAGATGATTATATAAAACTTGTGTACTATAAAGCAGGCGCCGCGAGTACTACTGGGAACGCAAAACCAGTAGTACCATTTTTCAATCACCCAAGCTTTTTAAGGGAGGGGTCGTTTATCTCAGCGCTTTGTTCAGGAATACCCAGTTCTACTGAACGTCTTATACTATGTAACCTTTCTCTAACTTGTTGAACCTGCTTTTGACTCATGCCACTTTCCAGGCGTTTCAAGAAATTTTCCTCAAATTCCAACGCCTTCGTACCAGTCCATATGTATTTACCATCTCCCATCACCCAGGAACTAAAAGCACCTGATAGCACTGTGTCTCGATTTTCTGCACCGAACTTTTTAAGCTCTTGATGGTAACGAGCATGTTCTGCGCGGGCAAACTTTTCTTGCGCTGGCGCCATTTCTACACCTTTAAACCAGTATTTAAACAATTCTTCCGTCATCTTGGCTTCCCAACGACGCATTTCTTCTAATTGTTGTGGTGATATATTCTGCTGGTTACTTGAGTCTGAGGTAGAAACACGTTTATTTTTGTCAGCCAATATTTTTAACTTATTTATCTGAGTATCAATAAATGTAACTGCTGGAGCTTCTGGGATAAACTGTTTTAGAAGTTGCGTGCGTTCTTTCTCTAAACCTTGTATTTTTTCATATGCAGCGTTTGATATTAGGTCTTGTGCCGTTCCTTGATATGGTTGTGGTTGTGCGTTGGCTAGTTGCTTATATAAATCTTTAAGTTGAGCGTCAAATTGTTCAATTACTGGAGCTTGAGGTTGAAAACGCGCTAACTCTAATGCTCGCTCAACTTCTTTTTTGGCAATTGATTGTAAAGTTAAACGAGTTGTAAGGTCTGGTGCGGGGAGTGACACACCCATCTGCGATACTTCTTTCCTGAGTTTATCTAATATCTCTTGATTACTAGAATCCATATGACCATTTGCAAAAACTCCATTTAGTTGTTGCTGCAAAATTCTGTCAGCGACTTTGTAATCGGCAATGGCGTTTTCTTTATTTCCTAAATCTCTATAAAGTCTAGCTCTTAATAAGTACTCATCAACGTTAACACTATCGTTACCAATCAATTTAGTCAAATCTGAAATTGCTTTTTGCTTTTCGCCTAACTTTTCATAAGCTCTAGCTCTGTTCCAGTATGCCACGCGGGTAAAACCAAACCTACCTGTATTTAGTTTAATTACCTCTGTATAGTCTGCCACTGCTGCCTTATAATTTCCAATTAGCAGGCGAGTGTTTCCACGCTGATAGTATGGTTCTTCGGCTTTTGGATTGGAACGAATTGCCTGTGTTGCTTTATCAAGCGAAGCTTCTAAGTATTTTTTACATTCCTGTTGATACTTTTCTGTGTCTAAGAAATTTTGTGGTGATTCACAAGCATTTTTGTTATTGGAAGCGAAAATTGGTGTAACCATCGGCGCCGAAAAACCCAGTAGCAATAAAGCAGCTAATGTATAAGCGAATGAGGAAAATGTAGGTAAGACGAATTTCATAACTATATAGTGTTAAATGAGTTTTAGTTTAAGCAGGTTTGCTTTGACCTCTGCTAAACTCATTCTTACGTGGCGCCAATTGAGTTCACTATTGAGTATATCGAGTTCGTATCGACTTTTTATTGAGATGTTGGATGGGTTAAGTCAATAAAGCATTGGTACTATTTGGTAAGTCCCAGAAGTACTACTGGTTTCGATAAAAGGTTCTGAGTGTTTCATGTCAAAAGTTTTGGAAAGTTGTAGTATATTTGTCCCGCCTGTGCAGTGCTGTATTTTTTTTTACCACAGAGACACAGAGTACGCAGAGAGGAGAGTAAACGAGCCGCAAAGGACGCAAAGAAGAAAGAGTATACCAAAACTTTTTACACAGAGCATTATGAGGCGCCATGAGTACTACTGGTTAGAAGCAAATTTCTCTTTCTCTTTTCTCTGTGCCCTAATAGTCTCTGTGGTAAATATATATTGCTAAGACGCAATTATTCCCTTCGGGACACTGCGTGAACGCGTCTCTACCCACCAATTTGTGTAAAATGAGGGGTCTGAATCCCTATTCGCCAGCAGTATCCTACAAGGAGAGCGGTTAATATTTAAGTTTATAGAGTTAACGTTGAGTATTGCTTTTCGTAATTAATCGTGTATCAAATCCCCTACCGCCTAAAAAAACTTGTCGATTTTTTGCTTCTTGTTGGTTAGAAAACTCACCAGCATTGACGTACTGCCCTGTTTCTGTTTTGAAAATAAAGGCGCCTGGTACGTGAGCTTTCACGTCTTCTAAAATGAATCTATTCGTGACTGGTATTACGACCACAAAAACTGCGTTACTCTTACACGAAAGTTTTAATGCCTCCCAAGTTCGCGCGTTTACAACACCAGTCGCAGGTAAGTCTTGCTGCTGTTGATAGCGAATAACCGCCTGTTTGCTAGCTTCTCCAAAGTAACTTGAAGGACGAATTTTGAGGTAGCCTAAGTCGTATAAACGCTGCTGTAGGTCTCGTACATCTTTACCCTCAGAACCTGGTTTTAATGTGGGTCTTTTACAGCGCTGTGAAGTTGGTGGTAAAGTATTTGCCTTCTCGATAGCATTCCAAGTTTGACCGTCTACTATTCCACTAGGAAAAATATCTGAGTCTTGCTGAAATCTCTTGACAGCATTTTCAGTATCAGCAGCAAAAATGCCCGTTATCCCTTGTTTAAAATAACCCCACTCACGCAACCTAAGTTGCAAATATTCAACTTCTAGACCTTTATTATTCCGACGCAGGGTTGAATATTGGCGCCCACTTCTGCGTTGCTTTGTTCTGATAACTGCTATATCTTGTTGAGTAACATTTATTTCTGGTGCTGCTGGTAAGTGTGCAAATGCTTTAGTTGCGATTATATTAAAAAGTGTTAAAGTTACGCCAAAAGATAATAAACCGACTCCAGCTAGACTGGAAAGCTTTTTCCAACTTTTTAAAACGGAAATAACATCGATAGTATCTTTTACCTCTGAGGTTAAGGCAGTACACTCCGAAGCTACTGGGTTCATATTTTTCTCTGGTTTTTGGGTTATAAAGGGAAATAAATTCTCTGAAAACATCGAGTCTAAATATTCACAAACGCCTTCCTGCCCTAATGCATTTTAGAGTAAATAACTTCACTGTTGCTTGAGGGTTTTACGGAAATATTACTATTATTCTTGCAAATAACGGCAAAGCGCACAAGGTCAACAGTATAAATAAGAACCTAATTTCTGAGTTAAAAGCGAGCGTAACACTACACTCGCCATAAAGGATTACTGAGTGGAGCGGGTATCCTTGCCCGCCTTTGTGTACTTCATCAAAGCGGGAAATGCTATATAGTAATTAAATGTAACTACTCCCTTTACGCTCAAAGAATACCAATTCGGAACGAACCGCACTCGTACCCAAAGTGCGCGAAGGAAGAAGAATTTATAGGTAATCTTTTACCAGGAAGGGAGTATACGAGTATTACAACTAAAAATTTAGACAATATGTTACTTAACAATCGCTATCAAATCAAAAAAACATTAGCAGCTGGGGGATTTGGTGAAACTTTCTTAGCCGAAGATATTCAAATGCCTTCAAATCGCTCTTGCGTAATTAAACAATTAAAATTAATTCAAAATAATCCTCAAATTTATCAGCTAGTTCAAGAGCGCTTTCAACGTGAAGCAGCAATATTAGAGGAGCTAGGTGGTAAGCACAATCAAATTCCGAATTTATATGCTTACTTTGAATCGAATGGCTTATTTTATTTAGTTCAAGAATATATTGATGGCGACACTCTAGCGACTAAAGTATCAAAACAAGGAACTATAAGTGAAAGTATTGTTAGAGAAATATTAGTAAGCTTATTGCAATTACTTGATTATATTCATTCAAGGCGAATTATTCACCGAGATATTAAACCTGATAATATTATTTTGCGCTATCAAGATGGTTTACCAGTGCTGATTGATTTTGGTGCGGTAAGGGAAGTCATGGGAACAGCAGTTAATTCTCAAGGTAATCCAACAAGTACAATAGTGATTGGTACACCTGGATATATGCCAAGTGAACAGGCAATGGGTAGACCAGTTTTTTCTAGTGATTTATATAGTTTAGGTATTTCTGTAATTTATTTGCTAACTGGTAAATACCCAGAAGAATTAGAAACAGATTCTCGCACAGGCGAAATTATTTGGCATCATCATGCTTTGAATGTTAGCCCTACACTTAAATCAGTAATTGATAAAGCAATATATTATCATCCACGGGAACGCTTTGCTACTGCAAAAGAAATGCTTGATGCATTACAGAATGGTTACGTACACTTACCTGAGCAAACAGTAGCAAAAACAGCAGTAGTTCAACCGAATCCTATTTATGCTTCTGTCAATAAATCAAAGGAAATCAATCCTATTATTATAGGTATCTTGAGTGCAGGCGCCTTAGTTAGTACTTCTGTCATTGCCAGCATGATGCTAACAAAAACCTCACAAACAGTAGTACAACAATCACCAAGCGAATTAGATTCAACAAAAAACGCTCAACCCTCTCAAAATACCCAATTACCAGCATTAAACACTCCAAAAACTACTGAGCAAACTCAAGCGAATCAAAGCACTACGACTAATCAAACAGTAATAGCATCATCACCCCTACCAAATTATCCTGAGCAAACTCAAGCGAATCAAAACATTACGACTAATAAAACAGCAATAACACCATCACCCATACCAAATTATCCTGAGCAAACTCAAGCGAATCAAAACATTACGACTAATAAAACAGCAATAACACCATCACCCCTACCAAATTCTGTACAGCAGGAAACCAAGTTGGGTAACAATCAAACAACTCCCAATACTTCTTTACCATCTCCACAAACCGAAGTAGTGAATTACTATAATGATATTAACAGCGGTAACTATCAATATGCATGGGATAGATTACCTAAAGCATTGCAGGAAGATACAAAAGTACACCCAAACGGATATGCATCCTTTGCAGATTGGTGGAAAACAGTTAAATCAATTGATGTGCAGCAGGTAGACGTAATAGAAACCAATTCTAATAATACTGTAGTGAATACTCGTGTTACTTATAATATGAAGGCAGGTAACACTATGCGTATTTCTTTAAACTACACATTATCCTGGGATAATCAAACACAGAAGTGGAGATTTATAAGAATTAAATAAAATTAATCTCAATATAACAATAAATATTTATGTTGGGTTGTGCCTCCGGCATACTACGTAAACGCAAAGTGTCTCCCCAACCTACGAAACGCTATACTCGTTCAAATAAATCTAGCCGATATTGTTCTTCGCGTTGACTTTTAAGGTGTTTTAATTGGGTTGGCGCCAATTCTAAAAATGAGTCATGAACTTCATTACCATTTAAAGGATAGTCACGCGCGTATTCTGTCCAGTGTACCAGGAGTAAATGTCCTCCTTTAGTAAGATTTTCTAAAATTGCTGTTTGTGCTTTTTGTAAATCTTCGCGACACCAGTAGTAACCGACTTCTGAGATTAAAACTAAATCAAAGGTTTCTTGAGGGAACTGTTCTGGTATCCGCATGAGTTCAAAACGGACTTGGGGTAGTTTTTTACAGCGTGTACGTGCTTGTTCTTGTGCTATTTTTGATACTTCTACTGATAGTAATGAATCACAGTAAGGCGCCAGTTTCTCTGTTAATATTCCAATAGAACCACCTATTTCTAATGCTGAACGATAACGAGGTTTAGGTAGGGCGTTAATAGTGTTTGTATATTTTTTAGCTTCGTATTCACTTGTTTCAAACTTCCAAGGGTCAGGATTAGTAGTATATAAAGTTTCAAAATAACTTGGTGGCAGGGAATTTTTTTGTACTTGTTCAGGTTTATGGGGTTTGGGAATAGTAGCTGTATTTAAGGCTTCAAAGAATGATTCAATATCTAAAAAATCTGTGGCGCCTACAAAAGGTAATTGTAGTTGTATAGCTGTGAGTACATCCCAAATACCATCACCGACACAAACGATTTTCTCGAATTCTTGTTGATTATATGCTTGTTTTGCTCTTTCTATTGCTGTTGTGACAATTACTTCGCGCGAGTAACTATCGTCAGCAGTCGCAATTGGAAATTTTGTAACGTCTAAACCTGCTGCTTGTAGCTTCATTAAAGCACTGAGGCGCCATCCTCCTGTTGCAAGTGCTATTTTCCAATCTGGCAATAAAGATATTTTATGTAATATTACAGATGCACCAGGTATCTCTGCAAACATATCTGAATTTGTTGAATAACGTTGGTTTAATAATTCAACAAAACAATCTTGAAGCATTGATAACTCTTCTTGAGATGGCGCCCTATCAAATTGTTCATGGAATATTTGCAAGGTGATACCAGAGTCTGTAGTGTGTCCATACGTACTCCAGTCTGTATTTATTTGTGTAATTCCAAATACATCGTTAAAAGCTTGGACGAAGCACTCTGTGTCTACATCGTTGGTTTTGGTCAACGTTCCATCAATATCCAATATTACTAGTTTCATAAGAGGATGTTTGAAAAGTTTGGCGCCGAAGTTTATCCGACTAAAAAACAGCAAACTGTATATTAGTTGCTGCTTGATTAGCAATTTTGGGTTGTTTCAAACAAAATTTGAGGCATTTATTCCTGTTTAATTAGACATAATTACTGACCCTGAATTAGCTTTTCTTTCGCCTAGAGAACAAAGTAACTCAAACACCTAATATTCTACTAAATTCTTTTTGTAGTTGCTAGTTCAAGAACAGATTCAGATATTGGGTAAGTAAAATTATCAATCCAGTTAGGATAAACCGAAATCAATATACTTCCAGCAGCGTTACCGAATTAACTATTCACCGAACTATTTGGTGATAAAAAACTAGTAACTAACCTATTAGCAACTTACGACAATCTTTTTTTTCGCTTTATGAATTTTGCAAAACTGACAGCGGCAACTAACATAATTCCAAATGATAAGTTAGATTCTGGAATCGTTCTAGTTGGTGGTTGGTCGATAGGTGGTTGGTTTACAGGTGGTTGGTTTACAGGTGGTTGGTTGACGGGTGGTTGGTTTACAGGTGGTTGGTTGACGGGTGGTTGGTTGACGGGTGGTTGGTTTACAGGTGGTTGGTTGATAGGTGGTAGATTTACTGGAGGAGTTACAGTCTGTGATTTCACTTTATTAGCTGAGGATAAAAATACTACAGCTAATACTAAAGATTGCACGGTAATCGCTTTCACAAAAGTCATAATCGTATTTTTCAGATAAATAAGTTCTTTTCTTGATGTATTTTTTATCACCCGAAAATTTAGTAATTATTTAACTACATCCACATCTAGAAATTAGACACAGGTAATTACCATTGAGTGAACTTTTGAACTATTAAGCTTTCTGCCTAAAACTTAGTTAGATAATAGAGATATAAATCAGAGCGAGTTTTGATACTAATGCATATCGC
>ERZ1066124.886-NODE-886-length-11944-cov-19.688367_pt1 | contig 11944 bp, 7 predicted proteins | sample MGYA00382771_ERZ1066124 | MGnify/ENA primary metagenome ERZ1066124 (study PRJEB33369, sample SAMEA5778354) | biofilm metagenome | biome: Industrial cooling water; feature: Water cooling tower basin; material: Biofilm | place: United Arab Emirates | collected... | reverse complement strand
AACGTATCGAAGAAAGTTTCTACTCTTAGGTTTGTTTTCCCCACTCTTAAAGGTATACTTGTTACTTCTGAGTTTGGTTGGCGCCTGCATCCAATTACAGGAGAGAGGAAATTACATACAGGAATAGACTTTGGCGCCCAATTTGGCACACCTATTTATGCGGTAGCAGGTGGTAAAGTCGAGTTTTCAGGTGAGAAAGGTGGGTATGGTAATGCTGTAATTATTGAGCATAACGATAATCTTTCTACCCTATATGGACATGCAAGCAAGCTTTATGTAAACAAAGGTGCTTCTGTGGCGCCAGGACAATTGATTGCATTAGTGGGAAGTACAGGATTTTCAACAGGACCACATTTGCACTTTGAGGTGAGGATTAACGATAAACCAGTTAACCCACGCCCTTATTTGCAGCAGTATTTAGCAAAGCGATAATTATGCTGTTAAGAATTTTTATTTCTGGTTTAATTGGTGCTGCTAGTTCTGTTGCTTTTTCTTATGGTGCAGCTTCAGTTCCATGTCGGTCAGGTTCTCATGGCGCCGATACTGTATGTCAGACGCGCGAAGAGTCAAAGTCACTTGACAGTTGGAAATTTGGTTTCATTGCTGGTTCCTTGGTAGGTTTATTGAGAGTCAGAAATTCGCGTATTGTATCTTGCTTGCAGCCTAGTCACGTTTCGGTAGCTTCAGTTTTATGCTTAGGAATTTACACGCTAAACTCACAAACTTTTGGTTTAGGAATTAAGAGTTATAACAATACTTCTGCTGTGAAATCTTCTTACTCCCAAAGAATGCAGGCTTTTTTGGCAACGATTCGCTGGGCTGAGACTGGTACTTCTAATATTGAGAGTTATCGGAAGTTAGTTTTTAGTGGGACTTTTAATGATTTTTCCACTCATCCATTGATTAAACAATGTGCGCCAATTAATAGAAAGCGCGTTTGTTCTACTGCTGCTGGTGCTTACCAGATGCTAGATAAATCTTGGTATGACCTCCAGCCAAAACTAAACTTAACTAATTTTTCTCCCGCTTCCCAAGATAAAATGGCAGTAGAGTATATTCGTCGTAATCAAGCTATAGCTGACGTTGAAGCAGGTAATTTTGATGCTGCTCTTCAAAAAATAGGAAGAGTTTGGGCGAGTATACCTTATAATAACTACAATCAAAATGCGAAAACCTTAGAACAACTGAGAAGTTATTATCAGCGGCAATTATTGGTTTATGGAGGTCAGTAATATGCAAGCAAACTACTCCAATGAAGAAATTTATCAAGCAATTACGTGTCTTCGACAAGCAGGCTTATCAAATCAGGAGATTTTGAAAGAAGCCGAAAACTTATTCGACTTTAGCCAGCAACTATATGTTTTGAATCTTCTTCAAGAGTCAGACTTTGGTAGTAAAATTATCCGCCCTATCATAACTTATGACCATAACTATCTGTTTGAGATGATTTACCAAGCAGTTATTAGTGGTACTAATGAAAATGAGATCATTGAGATTTGTCAATCAGAATTAAGTCTAGAAGATTTGGCTTTTTCTAAATTAGCTTTAGAATATATTTTAATTAATAGGTATATTAGTAAGTACGAGCGAGATGCTTTTATACTTGACTTATATAAGCTTTATCAAGAAGTAAAGTCTTATAATGAATTAATAAAAGTGGCTAATTTAACTAAAAATCTTTATTTGAAGCAGCTAGTTTACAAAACAGTAGAGCTAGTTGCTAAGAAAACAGGCGAAGTTACATCATTATCATTACAGGACGTAACGAAAAATTCTTTAATAGCATCAGATAATTATAATGAGGATGTTAGTATAATTAAAACAGACTTTGAAAATAAGGTTGGTGATATTTTAGTTGAAACCTTAAACGACTTTGGTATTACGTGTAGCTATGTTAATACCAAGACTGGCCCAACCTTTAAGCGAGTCAAGATTAAGTTAGGAAAGGGGGTTAGTTTTAAAAAAGTTCAAGGTTTAGGTAATGACTTAGTACAGCAGTTAGGTGAAGAACTGGGTTTAGAAAACCCACCTATGATATCTGTTGTACCAGGAGCAGTTGTATTTGATATTCCTAGACTTGACAGGCAGGTAGCTTGTTTTTCCGACTATGTTGACCTGACAAGTGAGATTGATATTAGCCGGATAGTTATTCCTGGTGGGGTAGATGTTGACGGTAAGTATATTGAAATCTCCTTATGCGACTCAAATGTTTACCACACATTAGGTGGTGGGATGACCGGCGGGGGTAAAAGTCAACACGAAAAGGCGATGGTTTTATACTTAGCGCTGCGCTATCCCCCAAGTTTAGTCAAACTAGCCCTCAGCGATGTAAAGCTAGTTTCGCTTACTTGCTTTAACGGACTTCCTCATTTGCTGGCGCCTGTTGCCGAAGATGCAGTTAGTACGCTGCAAATTTTCAATTACCTGGTGGCAGAACAGGAACTCCGCTACCAAGAATTTAAACGGGTGGGAGTTGAAAACATTAACGAGTACAACCAAATGTTTTCTAGCTGCCCCATACCTCGAATTATCTCTGTTACTGACGAATGTTTTGACTTGCTCTCGGATACCACTTATAAAGACCCTATGGAAATGGCATTAATGAAACTACTAGCAAAAGCGGGTGCAGCGGGAATTAATATTTTTCTTTTTACCCAGCGTCCAGATAAGGATGTAATCAAACCCCTGATTCGGTCGAACTGTTCGGGTAAGATTGCTTTTATGGTGTCCCGTCCCGAAGATAGCGGCATTATTTTAGGTAATCCTGATGATGACCGTGCAGCTAGCTTATTAGGAGGTGGAGACATGCTTTACAAATCTCCTAAAGGGGTTATGCGTCTCCAAGGTTTATACTTAGGCGCCAAAGCTGACTTTCAAGCATTGCTCGACACATGCATGACTGCCCATACTGATACCCCTTGTTGGAATTCAGGGTTAGATTTTTCTAGCTTTAATACTCTAAATAGTAGTAATAGTGGCGCCAGTAATGAACAATTACGCAATCGGTTAAATAAAGCTATTACTAAATCATTAGTGAATCAAGAAGCACAAGACTCTTTTTCTAGTTTTTCTCTTGATGATTTAAGCAAGTCTCAGATTATTTCTTTACACAGTAGGGGTTACGAACTGCATCAAATCATTCAAGAAGTATTTAAATTATCGCGCGCGGATGGGAGGCAATATAAACGAGTACGTGATGTAGTATACGGTTTTATAGCTAGTTTAGAGTCAGAGTTTGATGAGGATATTGAACTCTAATAACAAGTGATATTCCAATTGGTGGATTATTGTTTAAAACAATAAAGTAAGTTTCGATTCTTACTATCACAATTGGGGATAAAACAGTTGACCGATACTGAAAATTAACTAGTACAGGATAATTTTACGGTTCTGGAAGATTTAAGAGAGTAAGGTGTAGGTTAATTGTTTCTCTCCAAATCCCAATTAAAAAGATGCCGGGGCAAGAGTAATTTTTGTTCTTGTAAACCTGTATTTCAAGAGGGATAAACCATGTTGAGGAAAGTTTGTGGTAAAGTATTTGAGACGGTTAATGTGGCACTGGGATTTATTTCTCTAACTACAATTGCTTTCGGCGCCGTTTCAACTTTTACTGGTTTGGGACTGAGCTTAATTACAAAAGGTGGAGTTGAGATAGTTCCAGAAGAACGTGCCCAAAGCCTAACTAGTTTTGGTATGGGTCTTTGCTTATTCGGTGGAGTTGGATTTGCTGGTGCGGTTGTTGCTGCTGCTGGTGCTGCAAACCTTCTAGATGCAGTTGATAAGGTACAGTCGGAGGAATCTCGGACTTCTGATAATCATCGTGTGGTATTTAAGCCAAGCGATAGCGTACAAAAAGAACTAACTGATTCTTTATATCTATATCAGTTGATGAATCTTAATGGTTGTCGTGCGCTTGATGGTAAGTTAATTGTCGGGAGAATAGAAGATGAACTAAACAGAAAAGTTGTTATCTACGATGAGTTGGGTTCGTTCGATATTGACATGCTAATGGAAATATTTAACGCCGATTGTGACCAAGATAAGCTTGTAGGTAAAGCTTTTTCTTCAACCCTTTCGAGACCTCGTGATGCTGCTCGTGATTTTATTGATTTCCATCGTCCTCAATTACAGTTTAAAGCTGATTTTGGGACTGACATTGAAAAATGTGCTGGATGTCGTAATTTCCACGGTGCCGATAAAGTTGTCTGCGGGTACTATCCTTTCGGCTATGATTCTAGTTGTGCTTGTCCTGATTGGCAGCCAGATAAAAACAATCAGCGAGCTTATTTTCCATACGAACGAGAAGAAGTTATCGAGCGTTTGAATCAGGATATTGAGCCAAATCAGGCGTATTTGATGAAGAACGATGATGGTACTTTGACATTATGGGACAGTCACACCTTACGTAGATTTCACTTTTCGTGGGCAGGAATTCTTCTTGAAGACTCAAATGATTCAGACAGACTTTTAGAATTGGGTACACATGCCCGCTTACTTTCTTACGTCCAATATTTTGCTGTACGCACGGTAATTGAGTTTGATTATTCCGATAAAATTGATGACTTTGCAAAACAGTTAAAGGGGATTGCTACTATTGAGATTGGAGACGAGGGTATTAGCATTCGGACTAACTATTGTCCGCATTTAAATACTTATATTACTCGTACCTACCGTTTTCGTTTTGATGGTGTTCCGCTGTATCCTTACGAATCGATTGTTCCTGTAGAGTTAAAGTATAATTACAATTTAGTTACCTTTATTGGATGGTTGAAAGCTAAAAAATCTAGGGTTGGAAAATGAATAGAGTTTTCTAGAGACGCGGATTTACTGAAAATACTTAGAGCCAAGTATCAGAGGTAAAGATTTCTATTGACTTACATATTCCTTTGAAAGAACCTCAAATAAGAATGCAATTTGGTTTATCTGCTACACCGTAGTAGTAGCAATATTCCTTCTGTTTTGTTAGTGGTTTGTGAATAGTTCATTCAGCACGGGGGAATTTCCCCCACTACTGGGTGAATTATTTATAGTCACCTAATAATATTTGGAGGAACTACCATGTTTAACTTGTTAGACTGTTCTGCATTTGAAACTTCTACTTCAGTTCAAGCTATCAACGATATTTTGTTTCCGGTTGTCCTGTTTATAGTTATTTTTCGGCTCATGTGTGAGATTTTCTTAATCGATGTTGTAGTTGAAGGCAATCTACCTGTAGATGAAGAGTTTAGCAATGGTATTGCCCAAATTCAAACTGATAAAGATACTGCTTTCCAAGAACCTGAAGATAACCATACTCTTAAAAACTCGCTGGTCAACATGGCAACAACAACTGATGAGTATAAAACTAAAACCGAGCTATATAACGTTGATACTGGGCACCAAAATATGAAAGCGTTAGGCATTCGTAAACTTCGAGATTTTTGCCGAAATAGCAAAATAAAAGGGTACGCTAGTGCTTACAACCGACGTGGACTAGATGGATTAGTAAAGTTTTTACTAGCAAAACAAATTTACGCTCATCAAATTGAGCAATAGTTAAATCATGTAAGTACGTTGCTGCGCGAATATTGATGAAAAGCTCCGGCGCTTTCATTGGGATTAACCACATACATGCCTAAATTGTTATGCCCAATAATAAATAAATTTGAAAAAGAGAATTTAAAAACTTTCAAAGTTTGTTCATTAACGTCTTCTTAATAAAAAATATACTCTTTTCTTAACCTATAGGTGAAACACTTAGAAATGCTAAGTATAGAGTTTTATCTATACTTTATGGTGGCAATAGTGTAAATGAACTGATTTCACCGCAATAAGAAAGGAAATACATTTTTATGACAAAGAATGTCATTATCATGATTGGTGACGGCATGGGCTGGGAAATGGCTCGTGCTACTGCGATTTATAAACAAATTCAAGCTGGCAAGCAAGGTACTAACTTAAGTGATTATTATACGGCGGGCGAAGGTAAAGGACTTAGCTATCAAGATTTGTCAGGCTATACACTCGCTACAACATACGGTACAACAATAGCTGACAGTAAAGGAGTTTACAGCACGAATAATTCTGCGTTAGATGGCTCAGACCCCGTAACAGGAGGTAGTGGCGTTCGTCCAGGTTTTGAATTTAACCCTACTTTTAATCCTGGGACTACTGCTGCTGGAGGTGCTTTAGTTGCTGATGGTGTAGTCGGTAACTTGGTTGGTTATGACCCTGTGCGTGGTGGCGCCACTCCTTGGACTCCCGGAACAGACAAAGAGTATATCAAGTACAGTTATCCAGATTCTGCGAATACTGCAACGACTTTATATACCGGAGTTAAAAGTTATAACAACGCTATCGGTGTTGATATTTACGAACAACCTTTAGAAACAATCTTGGTAAGTGCAAACTTACAAGGTAAGTCTACAGGTTTGGTGACATCAGTACCTATAGACCATGCGACCCCTGGCGCAGCATCGGCAGCTGTGAACCGTAGAAGTAAGTACGACGGCGAATATCCAAATATAGATAACATTCTTCAGCAAGAGTTAAGAGTTTATCAGCCTACCGTATTGCTAGGTGGTGGACATCCTTTATCGAATACAAAAGACCCATTACCCGAAGGTGTAGAACCACCTCGCACTGAGGACTTTGTTACTGAAGAAACTTACAACGAACTTAGCAAAAACCCAAATAGTAATATTTACGATTACACTTTTTTGGAAAGAGGCGCCAATGCTGCTGCAACGTTAGCTGAGACTGCAAACAATCTTGACCCGAATAAAGGTGAACGTTTATTAGGTTTATATGGTGCGCGCGGGCAAAATGGTAATTTACCCGTAAGTTCAGCAAATGGAGATTACAGCACAACTGGACTCGATATGTTCAGCGTGTTTTCAACCAAAGGGGAGAAAGTTGATACTAAACGTCCCTTACTTCCGGGAGAAACAGACGCATCTTTCATTGCTACAGAACGCAACGAGAACCCTACACTCAAAGAGTTAACCGATGCAGCATTAAATGTATTAAGTAAAGACAAAGATGGTTTTTGGTTAATGGTCGAAGCTGGTGACATTGACTGGTCAGCACACGACAACAACATGGATAACTTAATAGGTACTATGTTGGATTTTGATAAAACTGTTACTTCCACGATTAACTGGATTGAGAATAATGGTGGTTGGGAAGAAAACCTGCTAATTGTCACTGCTGACCACGACCATTATCTAACACTCAATCCAGATTTCCCTGGTTTGGTACAATCGCTTGGGGGTCAAGCGTTGACTGATTTGGACACACCGGAAGAAGTAGGTCATTACTGGGGTTCAGATCCAAATGTGAAATACGGTTGGGGAAACCATTCTAACCGTCCCGTACCAGTTTATTATCAAGGTGCAGGCGCCGATGTTTTGACAAACTATATTGGTGCTGGTTACGAAAGCTATGGTTATCAAGTTCCTGGAAACCCAGGTCTTGTAGACCAGTCGCAAATTTACAAAACAATGTATGCTGCGGTTACTGGTTCTGCTGATAAACCAACACCAAAAGGTTCTCAAACCTATTATGGTGATAGCAAAGATGACATATTCTACGGTGGAGCAGATAGTGATACTTTCTACGCTGGAGAAGGTAATAACTATATCTTTGCTAACCAAGGTGATAATAAAGTATACACTGGTGCAGGTAATGACCTTATTTACTCAGGTACAGGTAAAGACCTTATTTATGCAGGCGAAGGAATTAACAATATCTTCTCCGGTGCTGGCGATGATACAATTTATACTGGCGCTGGTGACGACCAAATATATGCAGGTGCAGGAAACAATTTAATTTACGCTGGCGAAGGTAATAACTATATTACTGCTGCTGGTAGTGGTAACAATATTGTTTATACAGGTGCCGGCAACGATGAAATTCGCACTGGTGCAGGAAATGATTTAATCTATGCTGGTGAAGGTAAGAATATTATTGCAGCAGGTACTGGTAATGATACTGTATACGCAGGTAGTGGCGCCGATAAATTTATCTTAGATGCTGGCGCCGATTCTGTAACCATTTATGGATATTCAGCAAATGACCAGCTTGCACGTGGTAGTACTCTCAAAGTAACAGATTTACTTACTGTTAGCTTAAGTGGCAACGATACTTTAATCAGTGTTGGTAGTGACTTACTCGCAACTGTGAAAAATACCACTTCTATAACAATTGCTTAAATATTAACTATAATGATAAGCTCAGATTACAGCTTTAAATGGTGAAGACTGAGCCTGCCATATGAAGCTTCTCATGCAAAATACCAGCAATTGATAAAGCTTTACCCAAACTTTCAGGGATTCAAGAAAAAATTGCTTTTGCTTTAGAAAGTTCGCAGTCAAGATGTCTTTATATAATAAAGTGAAAAATGCCACTACACTTGCTAACACAGTAGCTCAATTAAATGATTTCGGGTGTAATTGGTGCCGGACTATCGAAGCAAGCGTTAAATTCCGGTATCCTTAACCTTAAACAGTCGCATTCCATTTGCGGTCACTATTAAAGAGCTTCCGGTATCTGCCAAGACTGCAACTGCTAACCCAACAAAACCAAAAGTACCAAACAGTAAAAATAACCCTTTGGTAACAAGCGAAAACACAACATTTTGTTGAATTACAGATACTGTACGACGACTTAATTCAACGGCGTAAGGAAGTTTTGTTAAATCACTTCCCGCAAGCACGACATCGGCAGTTTCCAACGCGATATCAATCGTACCAAGTGCAAAACTAATATCAGCGGCAGCCAACGCAGGAGCATCATTTATTCCATCACCAACCATCCCAATAACTCCGGTACGTCGTAGCTGTTGAATTTCATTTAATTTATCTTGCGGTAGTAGTTCCGCGCGATACTCATTAATTCCTACAGATTGAGCAATTTGTTGAGCTACTGCATTTCTATCTCCTGTTAGCATCACCAAATTTTTTAGCCCAACTTGTTTGAGTTGTCGTAATGCTTCGCTTGCTTCTAATCTTAATCCATCAGCCAATGCAATGGCGCCTAAAAATTCATTATCATTTCCTACTAATACAGGAGTTTGCCCAAGGGCTTCAATTTTAATTAACATAGATTCGGCTTCACCTGAAATTGGAATACCAACTTCTTTAAATAGACGACGGTTGCCGACTACATAAATTCGTTCTCCTAAGTTTGCCCAAATTCCTTGTCCTGTGAATGATTTAAAGTTATCGGGTATTGCTAAATCCATCCCTCTATTTTTTGCTTCTGTTACTATTGCTTTCGCTAAAGGATGTTCAGATTGCACTTCTAACGATGCAGCAATTAATAGCACCATCTCCGCACTAATTTTATCAGTGTTATAAATTCCTTGAACAATTGGTAATCCCCGCGTAATTGTACCAGTTTTATCAAATGCAAGAGTCTGCAACCTTCCGGCTGTTTCAAGCGCATGACCACCTTTAAATAATACACCGTTACGAGTTGCTGCGCCGATTGCACTTACAATAGAAACAGGTGTAGAAATTACTAACGAACACGGACAAGCAATTACTAACATTACTAACGACCGATATACCCAAACGTTTGAAGGTTGAGCAAATGCTAAGGGTGGAATCAAAGCAATGGCTAACGCGATTAAAATCACAATCGGTGTATAAATTGCTGCAAATTTATCTACCCATTGTTGCGAAGGTGCCCGACTTTCTTGTGCTTCTTCAACCAAATGAATAATTTTCGCTACCGTAGTATCGTTTGCGGTATGGGTAACTTTTACTTCTAAAAATCCAGTTTGATTCATTGTTCCCGCATAGACTGTATCGTCAATCTCTTTATCTTCAGGAATTGATTCTCCTGTAATTGGGGATTGGTCAACGGCACTAAAACCAGAAACAACCAACCCATCTAATGCTATGCGCTGTCCCGGTCGAATTGTGATAACTTCGTTTATTTGAACGCTTTCAATACTGACTGTTTCTTCTCTTCCATTACGTTTGACAGTCGCTGTTGCTGGCGTTAAGTCCATTAGTGCGCGAATTGCGTTGCGGGTACGACCAATAGTGAAAAGTTGTAGTGTGCTACCCAAGGAAAATAGAAAAACTACCAGAGCCGCCTCAAACCAGTCTCCGAGAATAATGGCGCCGATAACCGAAATACTCATCAGCAAATTCATATCAGCACGCCGTAAACGTAATTCAAACAAACCCGCACGTGCTACAGGATAACCAGCAACAATGATTCCAACGCCATAAAACGCGCGCGCTATCCAAATTGGCAATGCTAGATTTTGCGCTATCAAACCTAAAACTAATCCAGTTCCTGCCAGTATTACACTTTGTGCGCGACGGTTATGAAGAAAGAATTGCCAGCTTGTTGCATTTTGTTGTGTAGGTTTGGAATTTTTGTGAGAATGGTTGTGTGAGTGATGACTATGATGATGAGAATTAATGTCAACAGATTGTTCAACCGTGTAACCTAAATGCTTAATCCGTTCGCAAATCGATTCTTCCTGAATTAAGCTCGGTTCATAAGATAATTGTAATCGTTCAGTGGCAAAGCTAACCGATACATCCAAAACACCCGCAAGTTGCTGCAAACCAGCTTCTACAGTTTTTGCACAACTTCCGCAGTCCATTCCATGAATCTTTGCACTAAAAGTTTTTGCCCCAGCCACTTTGACTTGATTATGCTCGTGGTTATGGTCGCAGCAAGCATCACTATTAACGTGCTTATGATTTGGTTCATGATGTTCATGGTCGCAGCAAGCATCACTATGAGCCTGTTCATGCTTGTAGTCATCATCATTAGAATGTACGTCTTTATCAGCTGTACTACTCTGCTCAACCGTAAAACCCAAAGCTTTAATCAGGTTATAAATAGCTTCTTGGCTAACTTTACCAGAGTCATAGGAAACCTTGACTTTTTCTGTAGCAAAGCTCACAGAAGCGGATGCTACTCCATTCAACTGCTGTAAACCGACTTCTATAGTTTTCGCGCAGCTTCCGCAGTCCATGCCAGTGACTCGAAATTGTTGGGATTTAAGGGAAGGTGTTTGACTCATAGGTTTTTGATAAATTTTACCATTTAGATATTTACTTACAAAGACTTTATCACAAAAGTTGAATAGTTATTCAATTATTACATTTATTTATTAAAGATGATATAATATAGAGTGATAATCATTCTTTAAAACTAAGGTAAGTGGTGAAAAAAGCTGTTTCTAAGAAAAACGTAGACAAGTATCAAGACGATAGTGCCTCCCTTGAACAGCTACACTGTGATGAACATCTAGTCCATCTCGATAGTGTACGTGCATCAATGCCAAAACTTTTGCCCCTAGATAAAGCAAAAGAGATGGCAGAAGTTTTTTCAGTGCTGGGAGACCCAAATCGCTTACGATTAGTCTCTGCACTAGCTTCACAAGAGTTATGCGTTTGCGATTTGGCTGCATTAACTCATATGAGCGAATCTGCGGTTTGTCATCAACTGCGTCTATTTAAAGTAATGCGTTTAGTTAAATATCGTCGTGAAGGAAGAAAGATTTATTATAGTTTAGCGGGTAGCACTATTTTTAATCTTTACAGCGTTTTGGCAGAGGATTTAGAAGACTTACAAGCCTAATTTTTGATAGGTTTTTAGGATAACTAAAGTTGCTATTGCATTTCCTGATTAATCGTCGTGTTTTAGCAGAGAATTTTAATAACTCGTAGTGTAAAAATACCCTTAAGAAAGAAGTTCGACAGCTTGTCTTTTGACATAGGTATTTACTTGATGGGAATCTAATGAAAAAACTTATGTTTAAATTACTAACACTCGGTAAAACTTTGAGTTGCGGGCTTGTCGTTACTGGGAGCAATGCAATTTTGTTGGATATGGTCTTAATTCTCTATAAATATGTCTAATTATCAATTAAAATTTAAACTGATTAGATATTTGTTGTTTTAACTTTTGTAAAACTGCTTTTTCATCAATT
>ERZ1066124.863-NODE-863-length-12365-cov-27.663851_pt1 | contig 12365 bp, 13 predicted proteins | sample MGYA00382771_ERZ1066124 | MGnify/ENA primary metagenome ERZ1066124 (study PRJEB33369, sample SAMEA5778354) | biofilm metagenome | biome: Industrial cooling water; feature: Water cooling tower basin; material: Biofilm | place: United Arab Emirates | collected... | reverse complement strand
ATTACAATAAAAAAACAAGGAGAGTTAATTTATGAGCAACCCTAACTTTGAAGCAATGACCACCAAGGAATTGCGGGCTTATGTTTTAGAGCATCGTGATGACCAACTTGCAATTTACGAGCTTGCTAACCGTGTTGAAGCTTCGGGGATAAGGCTAAAATCTCTAGATGAGTTACCGCAGATTATTGAGCGCGGGCGCCAAGAAAATCAATAGTTTGTTTAAAGTCTAGGCGCCTTGAAGTCGAAACTTTACGTTTGCTTTGTGGCGCCTACTGAAGTAAAAATATATAAAATTATGCTAACAGATTCAGATACTTCTGTTGTAATGCCAATTTACTACCAAGTAGCTCGGCACCAAGGGTCATCGTGGGTTTTTATACATGGAGACACATTCTACAATCATTACAACTTACCACGCTTTTCAATTGAGGATACCTTTGCAGGGTTCGGAACTTCGCTTTCCCTAGTAGCGAGAGAGTTTTTCAGAATCAATGGTGGTAAAGAAGGATATTATCTAGCTAATATTCTGGACAAACAATATTATTGCTGCGGTGAAAATTCTTATGATGTCAGAGCTAAATTAAACGAGTTGGGAATTAACAGACCTGAGTAACTAAAAATCAACTAGTACTTGCTAAATGTATAACTAATGTACTATAATCACTATCGCGCTTTGAATCAATAATAGCCTTAAAACCTTTAATTACGTTGAATACTGTATCAAGTGTTACCAAGGAAATAAATTTAAATAACTCAAAGTTAAACCAAATGCGCTCTTGTGATAGCGCGGTTCATGCTTGGTATCGTTTTGTTCTTTCCTACCCACCTCATTTAGTACAAGATTATATTAAAAAGTTTGGTATTAATCATACTCATAAAGTGCTTGACCCTTTCTGCGGAACAGGCACAACTGTTGTAGAATGCAAGAAATTGGGAATTGAAAGCGTTGGTATTGAGGCAAATCCAATGGCTTGGTTTGCTGCTTCAGTCAAGTTAGATTGGACTGTTAATCCAGACAAACTTCTTTCAAGTGCGATGCAAATTGTAGAGAGAGCAAATGATGTAATTGCGAATGAACGAACGCTCTTGACTTTGCCAGTAGAAAGTCAGAAAGTTATTTTGAAAAATTCTATTAGTCCTTTACCGCTTCACAAAACTTTAGTGCTATTAGAGCAAATTCAAACTTTAGCTGATAATTCTTGTTTAAATCATTTATTACTAGCGCTAGCGTCATCTGTAATTACTAGCGTCAGCAATCTCAAGTTTAGACCTGAAGTTGGTGTTAGTAAGAAGCTAAAAGACGATGCTCCTGTTGTAGAAGCATGGTTTTCTGTAGTTAATGTAATTGTGCAAGACCTTTATCAATTACAAATTTGCCATTCTACACCGGCTATTGTTCAAAATGCTGATTCTCGAAATATCTCTAAGAGTTTGATTGCAAATTCTGTAGATGCAATAATTACATCGCCACCGTACCCTAATGAAAAGGATTATACTCGTACAACTCGATTAGAATCAGTGTTATTAGGTTTTATTCAAAATAAAGCTGAGTTGCGGTTGTTAAAAGAAGGTTTGATACGTTCCAACACTCGAAATGTTTTCAAAGTTGATACAGATGATATATGGGTATCGAAACATTTAGAAATTCAGCAAATTGCTAACGAGATTGAAAAACGGCGAATAGAGCTAGGCAAAACAAGCGGGTTTGAGCGACTTTATCATCGAACTGTAAAATTATATTTTGGAGGAATGGCAAAGCATTTAGCTGATTTAAGATATATTCTACGTCCCGGCGCCCAGCTTGCTTATGTAGTTGGCGACCAAAAATCTTTTTTACAAGTGATGATTCGCACAGGTTCACTTTTAGCTGATATTGCTCAAGGTCTGGGTTATGAAGTAGTTGGAATAGATTTATTCCGCACGCGCTTGTCTACAGCAACAAAAGAACAAATGCGAGAAGAAGTTGTTCTGCTTCGCTGGTCAGGAAAAATGCCGTTATATAGTTACCCATTTAGTGATAGACCGTTGTAATGAAAGCTTCAAACCGCTACGAACAAATAATTGAGCGCATTTTTCTTTCTAAGTATCAAGAAGGGATGAGCGAAGTAGATTTTGTGCGACAAGATATTATTGATGTGGCTCAAGAGTTGGGTATGGAGGCGCCTAAAAATGTTGGCGATGTTATTTACAGTTTTCGCTATCGAAGCATCTTACCTGATTCGATAAAATCAAAAGCACCTGAAGGGTATAGTTGGATAATTCGCTCAGTAGGACGTTCACGTTATCGTTTTATTATTGTTCCAGAACAGATAATTATCCCGTCACAGATGTTATCTGAAACAAAAATACCTGATGCGACACCTGGCATAGTTTTAATGTACTCACTTAGTGATGAACAAGCTTTGTTAGCTAGATTACGTTACAATCGCCTCATCGATATTTTTACTGCTGTCACTTGCTATTCACTACAAAACCATTTGAGAACGGCTGTTCCAAATATTGGGCAGATAGAGACAGATGAACTATACATTGGAGTTGACCGTAGGGGTGCCCACTATGTTTTTCCCATACAAGCAAAAGGCAAAAAAGATAGATTAAGCATTATTCAAATTGAACAGGACTTTGCTTTATGTGCAGCGAAATTTCCCTCACTCATTTGTCGTCCGATAGCAGCACAGTTTATGGATGATAGCTTAATTGCGCTATTCGAGTTTGAGCAAAATAATGACCGCATTAGTATTGTCACAGAAAAACATTATCGTTTAGTGGCGCCGGAAAGCATCTCTAAAAGCGAGTTGGAAAGTTACCAACATCGTTCTATTCAGTAGAGTTTGGCGCCATCGTCAGCTAACACGCTCTTGGGAGTTTTCTACTTACGTGCGAGTCGTAGAAATGCCTTTACAACACAATAGTTAAAATTTTTGTTATGTAAAGAAGCTACAAAAGTTAATTTACGACTATTATATAATTGTAGTGTATATAGTTTTAAAGCAATGAGATATTATACCTTATTAGGGCTTTTAACTGAGTTAGATAATCTTAACTCAGAAGAACTGTTAGAAGTAAAAGCAAAAGTGGATAAATTAGTACAATTGAAAACGTCAAATGTTACTGTTTGGGAAAATATAAATCCTCAAAGTCAAGGTATTGACAAAAATCAAACTGATATGAAAGCTTTGGATTCAATGATTGAACTTGTAGATAATTGGCTCAAAGACGATTCTGGATATGATGAGGAGATTTATCCTTTAATAGAAGCTAGCTTAACTCAAGATTAAAATTTTATTTTTAAATGCGACAAGTTGTTTTACTAGATGCTAATCCGTTATCACAAGTCACTCACCCAAAAATCAAGCCCGAAGTAAGAAATTGGATGCAATTTCTGAAAGATAATAATATTGCTTTAAAAGCGCCTGAGATTTCTGCTTATGAAATCAGACGGGAATTAGTAAGGCAAAGTAATAACCAAAGTCTTGAGAGACTTAACTTATTTTTATGAATCTACAGGCAGGGATGCCTGTTCCACAAAACACAAGACACAAGTCACAAGTTACACAATTATTTGCCACAGGGTTACTGTTAAAATTACTGTGGCTAGGTGTTGCCAAATTAATATTCGTATGGGTTGGCGCCCTATTTTCTGTGTCAGTACAAAGGCTAAGAATGCTCCTAATATTAATGTGAAACCTTGTAAGAAGGCAATTACGGCAGGATGTGCGACTACAACGGGTAAAAATTCACCGTTTAATCCAAAGGTTGCAAATGCTACAGGTAATATGCGTCCACCTTCTCCTAAGCCTAAGCGTAGATAATGTGCTAAGTTAGCTGCGAGAACTAATGGTAGGTATCCGTAGGCAAGTTCGATAAATCTACGATTTTTAATCTTTTGAAGTTTAATTATGCTGTGTGCGGTAAAGGGGATTAATATGGGTACTGTTAGAGCTAGTAGTGAGAATGCTAAGTGCTGCTGGAATTGACTGAAGTCAATTATTACGATTTCGCCCAGTTTTGCTTGTATTTCGGGTAAGCGGTGTAAGTAGACTCCTCCTAACATTAGAAATAATAAGGCGACTTCGTATGTATGTGGGGTGTGGGAAGTCCATAGTTCTATACCGGGAGGACGCAAGTTAAATTCAACTGAACGGTGTGGACACGCTTTTAAACAGGTCATGCATAACACACAGTCGCGGTTATCTTCGAGTTGGGCAGGATGGGAATATAGCGGACAACCGTTCGTTTCCATTCCTTCACCTTTTTGTGGGCCACCTTTATAGCATTGGTAAGTGGTGCAAGTTGCTGAACAAATACCTTGTTGCGCGCGTAGTTCGGTCATGGAGAGTTTTGCGAATAACCCGTTCATTCCTCCAATAGGGCAAAGATAGCGACACCAAAACCTTCTTTCAAAAATAGCAGAAAAAATCATGGCGCCTGCAGTTATAAGTAGCAGCAAGCACCCAGATAAATAAGCGGTGTTTTCTAAATGCCAAAGTTCTTCCCACAAAAAGATGAGGGTAAATAAACCATATAGAAACCAACCTCCCCATTTCTCGGCTTTTTCACGTGGCCATTTTTTAAGTTGTCTAGGAAACAATTTGAGTGAGAGTTTTTGCGTAATTTCACCGTAAATCATAAACGGGCAAAACGCACACCATATCCGTCCAAGGAAGGGGAATAAAAACAAAAAACCCATCCACCACCATGACCAGAATAAATTTAATACGAAATTTTTATCGCGCGTTTGTGGTCCGAGGAATAATACCAGGACAATAAAAGCAAAAACAAAAGTCGTAAAACCATAGTTTATTCGGTCTGGGTACCAGTCACTGCGAAGAAATTTTCTAAAGCGCGGATATATATTTAATAGATTGACTCGAAACCGTTTTTTCTTGGTGTCTGCTGACCAAAAGATTTCTTCGGTAAGTTCATTTTGCTCTTGTGCTTGAACTATTGCCCGTTCAACTAAGTTTTCTAACTCTTTTAAGTTGCCAGGAAAGTCATATGATTGTAACCGACGCAATGCTTCGGGTGTAACGCGCGCTTTAGAAATTCCCCGTGCTATTGTGTACAGACTAATATAATAGTCAACTTGCGCTTTGATATCAGCTTTACGTACCCGTAACGGTGGTACTTTTATTATTGTCCCTACTGCACGTTCTACTTCGGGTAATGCTTTTTCTGAGACAATGATTATGCGGGCATTACTGACTCTAGATTCGATTTCTATGTCTTCGGAGCGATTGACAGGTTTATAAGTCCCATTCTTGATTAAATTATTTATACTTGGAAAAAGTTCTTTTGGCAATTCTTGAATATTATTTAGGACTAAAGTACCATTGCCCAAATATTCTAGTAGTCCTGGTTTACCACCATACCTGCCAAACAAATCGGCGCCGCTAGTTTGCAGAATACCACAATTAATTTTAATAATAGGCTCACGGCGATAATTTGAGCCGTAGTGAATTAAAGCGGCAATATTATCTTTTTCTAAACCAGGTTCACCAAAAACTAACACCGACTTACGGTTATTTGCTGCTTCACGAATTTGGGAGCGTAGTTTTGTTGCGTATCTACTGGCGCCAACTATACCGCGTTTAGCTTTAGTCACTAAGTATGGACGCAATTCTAACGAACGTTCTTGCTCGTAAGATAAAGCAGAAGCTAACTGCGCTAATTCGTCTTTTAGTAATATATTTCCAGCTTGGGCAATTTCTGGATGTTGATTAATAATTTCGCGGAACTTCTCCCCTGGAACTACCCATAGATGACATTCACTCAGAGTAGTAACTGTGTATTGTGTATCTTTTTGAAGTAAAAACTCTTTGAGATTAACAACAGTACCAGGAAGTAAACCACAACAAGGCGCCGCATTGTTATTCGTACTACTTGTTTCTATACGACCTTCTTTAATAATGTACAGTGCCGAAGGCGCCGTCCCTTCTTTGACAAGCTGGGTTTGCTCAGGTACGACTTGTTCTTCGATGACTTCGGCAATAGCATCTAATACCGCAGGGGATAAAATACCTAAAGCTGTGCGTTCCTGTAACCATATCGCTGTATCAGGAGATATCATAATGCGTTCTCCGCACACGTTGGTGTATCAATTAAATTATCTCGTGGAGCGGCGCCTCAGAACAAACTCAATTTTTTGCAACAAGCGTATACCTTTATTTTTATAAATTGGTGTTTTTTGACTGACTGTAAAAATTATTACTTTATGAGTGTATCTGATATACCCAACTTGTGGGCGCCTTTAGTGCTATTAAGTTTGATTATCCTGGCTGCTGTATTTTTTAGCCGTAGTTAATGATAGTCCCCTTACTCTCATACTAAGATGCCAACTAATTAACAATTTTCTCCTTATGAGGGGTACAATAAATGCCGATTGTCTTGAAAATTTGAATGTTTCATGATTTCCAGTAACGATTTTCGCCCTGGTGTCTCAATTGTATTAGACGGGTCTGTATGGCGGGTTGTGGAGTTTCTCCACGTTAAACCAGGTAAAGGCGCCGCTTTTGTACGGACTAAGCTCAAAAATGCTCAAAGTGGTAACACCGTAGAACGAACCTTCCGTGCTGGTGAAACCGTACCGCAGGCAAACCTTGAAAAAAGCACGATGCAGCACACCTATAAAGAAGGTGACGAGTACGTGTTTATGGATATGGAAACCTACGAAGAGGGTAGATTAACTGCACAACAAATTGGCGATAAAGTCAAGTACCTTAAGGAAGGTATGGAAGCGAATGTTGTGCGTTGGAATGAGCAAGTGCTTGATGTTGAACTTCCTAACTCGGTAGTACTCGAAGTCATCGAAACCGACCCAGGTGTTAAAGGTGATACAGCTACGGGTGGTAGTAAACCAGCAAAGTTAGAAACAGGCGCCACGGTAATGGTTCCCTTGTTTATTGCACAAGGAGAGCGCATCCGCATTGATACACGCGAAGATAAGTACTTAGGTAGAGAATAAGGTAAATGCCTTAGTACAGATTCTATTTAAAAAAATAGGTCAACTCTAGTACGCTCCTGTTATGTGTCTAGCCGCGAATGTGCCCGGACGGTTCCCTGCCGTCTGTGCAATGCGCGCTCAACTACGCGATACATACTTGGAATGGCGCCATTTCAAAATGCGATTTCTACATTCAAACAGAATATTTTAGATGAGGTAATAAAAACTGTGGCATTGGACTTTAGTGAAATCCGCCAATTATTAACAACTATTGCACAAACAGATATTGCCGAAGTAACGCTTAAAAGCGACGACTTTGAGATAACAGTACGTAAAGCTGTTAGTACTCCTCATCAAATGTTATCTATAGGTCAAGCAGGGTTAGGCAGCACAGAATTAATTTCACAGGCAGCGACACCACAGGTAATAGTGTCACCTCCTGTGGTAGAATCTGTTGCTAATCGCGTGGATGGTGCAACCGCACCCCCAACAAATCCACCCCCGTCCAACGATTCCAAACTCGTTGAAGTAACTTCCCCAATGGTAGGCACATTTTATCGCGCGTCTGCACCTGGAGAAGCTCCTTTCATCGAAGTAGGCGGTCGAGTACGTAAAGGTGATACAGTTTGTATCATAGAAGCCATGAAGCTAATGAATGAAATCGAAGCCGAAATATCTGGCTCTGTGATGGAAATTCTGGTGCAAAATGGCGAACCTGTAGAATATGGTCAACCTCTGGTGCGAATAAATCCCGATTAGGTATTAATCTATATAACGGAGATGTAATTTTCACTAATTCAGTGTAGTCTTGCGGGTCAAACCTGATGAAACAAATGTTGCCTGTACCGCCAGAAGTTGTGCAACAAGTCGCGGAATATTTCAGCTTGCTGAGTGAACCAATGCGGCTAAGGTTGTTGCATCTATTGCGGGATGAAGAAAAATGCGTACAAGAATTGGTGGAGGCAACACAGACGTCTCAGGCAAATGTCTCAAAACACCTGAAGGTGATGTGGCAAGCCGGAATTCTTAGCCGTCGTAGTGAAGGCACCTGTGCCTACTACCGGGTAGAGGATGAAATGATTTTTGAACTTTGCAACCGAGTCTGTGACCGTCTTGCGACCAGACTCGAACAGCAAGCCAAAAACTTTCGCGTCTTAAATACAAAGTGAAATTATTGGTGTTGTAGAGACGTGACATGTCACGTCTTAACCTTTAATTAGACGTGACATGTCACGTCTCTACATGGCTACAACTGGTAATTTTTAGCAAAGCTGTCACGAGTCAAGGGCTGGTCTAATTCCAAACCTTCCCCACCTAGAACATCCAATTGCTTACCGTTTACATCAATGTAGACTTTAGCATTGGGGTTCAGGCTAGTGGCAGTATACACAACTTGCCCCACACGTCCTGTCATCGACGCGCTTCCACCACCACTAGTAAATTCCTCAGATAAATTTACCCGAACAGCATCGTTCTCTATTTTGACTCCTAATACTTTTGTTCCCAATGGAATGGTGCTACTAGTGTCTCCATCATTTTTTGCAGTCAATAAACCATTGAATGCAGCAGCTATAAACTCACTGGGTTTATCTTTAGATGCTGATACCTTTACGGGTAGAGGCACTAATTCTAAATTTTTACCAGTGTCTCTAACTAAATAGATTTCGGCAGTTTGCTCTGTTGTCGCTGGCGGTTTAGTATTATTTTGGCTAACTCTCTCTTTAGGAGGATTGACAGGCTGAGTATTATTTGTAGCTTGCCATGTTATCCAAGCTACACCAGAACTTACAGCTACAACCGCAGCGGAGACTGCCGCAATTACACCAGAAGAGATACGATTATTTCTTGGCTGTTCTCTCATTTTTTTACCTTCCTTGTCGCTTTGAACCATGAGTATAATGACTATTTACCGCACAAGACGAAACTTATAACCTGACATTCAACCATTTTGAAGAAGGTTCAATTCTTACAAAAGCACCTATTTCTAACTCGCTAGCGTTCATATTAAATTTCAGAATTCGCATTATTAAACCGTCAGCTTCCAAGTTACGTAAGTTTAAGCGTTGGTTAAGGTTATTTACTATAACATTTAAAAATCGAACAGGGACTTGTTCTGAGTTCATGAGCGCAACTGGATTAGTTAGCTGGATTTTTCCTGCTGCTACCGTAATTCCTGTTTCTACCGTTACCAGTAATGGTTTATTATTACCCTCCTCCAGTATTTCTACTTGTAAATTGACACGCTGATTGGCTAAAAATTTTACTCTAGGATTTGCAATACGGTATATAGGGTTAGACACCGTATTGACTGAACCCATAGAAGCTATGTTCAGTTTACTAATGCGCGATAAGAATGTTTCTGACTGTAAAAGCTTATTAACATCGGCTTCGGTAAGAACCACCCTAAAACCAGCTTGCAAAGGCTGCTTAAGAAAAGGTCGTTTCCCTATGCTTTGAAGATTAAATTTAATTGCGTCGGTTTCTAACTCCAACGCGGCAATGCGAATATCCTGGCGCCTTAATTGTAGCGAACGTCCAGCAATTCTAACACGGTTAACTTTTCCTTGTAGCAATTGATGCGTTGGTGCATTATCCACACGCACTTGTAATTGTCCAGAAGTAAACTGCGAACGAATTGCCTTTTCTGCGGTGCGGTCAACCACAAGTCCAACAGGAGTTATTAAACCCAGTAACCCAGACAAAAGTATAGTCAACAATTCCATATAAAAGTTATCACGTGCTTTTTATTACATATAGCCTCCAGTAGAGTAGCACTAATAATTAAAATATCAAGTTGAGACGAGGAGATATATACTACTTCATGGTGTTTAAGCTTGATTCCGAACAAAGCAGCAAACCCACAAAAATTATCTCTCTTGTGTCTATCTTGTGGAGCGGGCATCCCTGCCCGCCAATAAAAAAATTTGTTCATTACCATAAGTTTGATCATGACGGGCAAGGATGCCCATCCCACAAGAAGCTATTTCACAAGCAGCTATTTCACAAAGCAGCTATTTCACAAAGCAGCTATCTTACAGAGGTTTTTGTATGTATTTGGACATTTCGGCGCCTATAAGTTTAAATTGCTCAAATGGTAAAGCTTTTCAACATTCGCACAGCAGGCAAAAATAGCCCATTCTTTAATTCAATCTCATAGCGTTCCACAGCAACATACCCATGTGACGCATAAAGATGCTCACCTGTCAACGTAGCAACCAATTCAGCACGAGTATAACCCGAAGCAACAATTGCTTCTTCGCAAGCTCTTAAAATAGCAGTACCAATACCTTTGCGAGCATGGTTAGGGTCTACAAAAAACGCACGAACCCTCGCTGCATCATATTTTGGGTCAAGTAAGGAAGATTCATCTATAGTATGGAGTTGGTCACTACCATATAGTAATTTGCGATAACTCCATCCACCGCATCCAATTATACCAGTATTGTTTTCTACTACAAAATAAGTACCATCTTTGATAAGCTGGCTATCAACACCAAAAACAGAACCCAAGGCGCCTTCTCGAAGTTCAAGAGAATAATAATCTTTTTGTAATTGGTGAACTGAATGAGGGATAAGTTCATGTAAAGCAGGGATATCCTGATGCGTAGCTAGATGTAATATCCATTCCATACAGTTTTATGATATTAAACCGCAAAAATAACGGGAAAACAGTAACGTTAGACTTTTACCGTAGTCAGGCGCCATTCAAAACTTTACTTCTACTATATCGCCATGATTGGCACAAGCTTTTACTATCACTGCTATTTTATGTAATCAAGCACAGTCCAGAGTGGATACGTCCTGTAGTTTTTGCCAATATTGTTGATATTATCTCTCGACCTCAACAACATCAGTTAACTGAGCTTTGGCTTAACGGCGCCGTTTTAGCTGTATCTATTGTTCAAAATATACCTACTCATTACTGGCATATCATGGCAATGAGCGCAGCAACTCGCCAAATGGAAGCTAATTTACGGTATAGTTTGACACAGCAATTACAGCAACTCAGTATTGGATTTTATAAGCAGCGCAGTACTGGTGTATTGCAGTCTAAGCTTTTGCGAGATGTAGAAGAAATTCAAATACTGACTACCTATATTTTTCAGCTTGTACCTGCGGCATTATTAACGATTTTAGTTTCTGTGGTAGTTACTGCGATGCGGGCGCCGTGGTTTCTGTTATTCTTTTTAATTACAATTCCTATTGCAATAATTTTAGTACAGCTATTGAAGGCGCCGATAACTGAGCGTAACCATAATTTTCGGCGAAAAATTGAAGTAATGTCCGCGCACCTAATAGAGATGATAAAGCTAGTACCTGTGACGCGCGCGCATGGAGTAGAGGCAACTGAGATGGAACGTACAAGTTCGCATTTAATCTCAGTCAAAAAAGCTGCAATGCAGTTAGATGGAATTAATGCAATTACGGGCGCCTCAAGTTGGGTAATATTGCGGTTGTTTCATGCAGTGTGTCTAGTAACATCAGGTTATTTGGCTTATACAGGTTACTCTGGAATTACCGCAGGTGATGTAGTGTTACTCGCAGGATACTTTGATACACTTACAGGTTCTGTAGTCCAAATACTCACAGTACTACCGCAAATGGGTACGGGGTTTGAGTCAATTCGGTCGATAGGTGAAATATTAGAATGTCCAGATATAGAACTTAATCAAGGTAAACGTATAGTTGACCAAGTGCGGGGAGAGTTTTTGTTCGATGCAGTTAGTTTTGCTTATCCACACAGTTACCATAAAGCGATTGATAATCTTTCTCTTCAAGTAAATACTAACGAGACAATTGCTATTATCGGTTCGAGCGGCGCCGGAAAGTCTACCTTACTAAATCTTATAATTGGTTTTTTGCGACCAACCGCAGGAAAAATTTATTTAGATGGTCAAGACATGAGCGACTTAGACTTAAGAACTTATCGTCAGTTTATTTCGATAGTACCCCAGGAAACAATACTTTTTGAAGGCACAGTGCGCGAGAATATTCTTTACGGGTTACAAGGAGTTAGTGACAAACAACTAGAACAAACCCTTATTGATGCCAACGCATTAGAATTTATTATTAATTTACCGCAACAGTTAGATACCCTGATTGGTGAAAATGGCGTTAAACTTTCAGGTGGTCAACGTCAAAGACTAGCTATTGCACGCGCGTTAATTCGCAATCCCAAAGTATTAATATTAGACGAAGCGACAGCATCAGTAGACACCGCAACCGAAGCATTAATTCAACAAGCACTCGAACGCTTAATGAAAAACCGTACAACCTTTGTAGTAGCTCACCGACTTTCAACTATTCGTAAAGCCGACCGAATAGTAGTATTAGAAAAAGGAAAAATCGTAGAAATTGGTAATCATCATCAACTTTTACAAAACTCTAATGGTATGTACGCCCAATTTAGAGCATTGCAAGC
>ERZ1066124.862-NODE-862-length-12369-cov-7.528098_pt1 | contig 12369 bp, 14 predicted proteins | sample MGYA00382771_ERZ1066124 | MGnify/ENA primary metagenome ERZ1066124 (study PRJEB33369, sample SAMEA5778354) | biofilm metagenome | biome: Industrial cooling water; feature: Water cooling tower basin; material: Biofilm | place: United Arab Emirates | collected... | reverse complement strand
TGCAATTGAAAGCGGCGCCACTCCCCGCCGGCGCGGACGGCGCGACGCGCTGCATGCTGAGCGTGGTCGACCGCACGGTCGAGGTCCAGGCCGAGAACAATCTGCGCGCCGAGATGCTGCGCGACAGCCTGACCGGCCTGCCCAACCGGCTCGCCTTCACCGAGATGATCGGCGAGGCGGACGTCAAGCCGGTGGGGCCGGTGGGCGCCGATGGCACGGTCCGCCCGGTCGGCCATGCGGTGCTGGTCGTCGACATGCTGCGGTTCAGCCGAATCAACGAGTCGATGGGCAGCCTGTTCGGCGACGAGCTTCTGATCACCTTTGCCCGGCGACTGGTCTCGGCGCTTCGCGCCGGCGACCGGCTGGCGCGCACCGGCGGCAATGAATTCGGGGTGATCGTCACCCTGAGGAACGGCATCGACGATGCGCTGAAGGCGGCCGAGCGCATCCAGGCGGTGCTGGCCGCCCCGTTCAAGCTGGCCGACCTCGAGATCAAGGTCGAGTGCGCGATCGGCGCGGCGATGATGCACGAGGGCAGCGACCCCGAGGAGCTGTTCCGAAGCGCCCAGTTTGCGGTCAAGCAGGCCAAGCAATTGGGAGCGCCGCAGCTTTACCAGCCCGAGGAGGCGAGCCTCGCCCGCCGCCGTTTCTCGATCGAGACCGAGCTTCGCCGAGCGCTGGAGAAGGACGACCTCAAGCTGTTCTACCAGCCGCTGGTCGACTTGAAGAGCGGAAGGGTCGCGGGGTTCGAGGCGCTCGCGCGCTGGACCCACCCCGACCGCGGGGAGATCAGCCCGACCGAGTTCATTCCGGTTGCCGAGGAAAGCGGGCTGATCCTCGACCTCGGCCGCTGGGCCCTGGAGCGCGCGGCGCAGACGCTGGCCGGCTGGGACGCGGCAAGCGGCGGACCGCTGCCGATCCGGCTGGGAGTCAATCTGAGCGCGATCCAGATTGCCCGCGACGACATCGCTGGCGCGGTTTCGAGCGCGCTTCGCGGCGCCGGGCTCGACGGCAACCGCCTCACCCTCGAGCTGACCGAGAGCTCGATCGTCCAGGACCCGCAGCGCGCGCAGCGCGTGTTCGAGGCGTTGAAGGCGCTCGACGCGACGGTGGCGATGGATGATTTCGGCACCGGCTATTCGAGCCTTGCCTATCTCCAGCGGCTGCCGATCGACGTGCTCAAGATCGACCGCAGCTTCGTTTCCGGAATGATGGGCGATGCCGACAGCGTGGCGATCGTCCGCGCGGTGTTGAGCCTGGCCGAGGCGCTGGGCATGTCGACCACGGCTGAGGGCATCGAGACCGTGGAGCTGGCGACGACGCTCGCCGCCTTGGGCTGCGTTGCCGGCCAGGGCTATTATTTCGCGCGGCCCCTCGAAGCCGACGCGGCGCTGGACTTCTTCAAGGGCCGGGCTGAGCGCCGCTGAACCCTAGCCGGCGAGCATCCGGCCGCTGTCCCGCCACTTGAACTTCCAGTTCCGGGCCCACGCCTTCTCGTGGAAGAAGAAGGCGACGGCGTTGATGCACGGCTCGATGAGCGCAATGCCGCCGGCGATCGAAATCGAACCGGTGAAGGCATAAGCGACCGAAAAGCCGATCGTCAGGTGGATGGCGAGATAGGTGAGGGTCTTGAGAACATCGCGCGGCATCCGTCTTAAATAGCCCGCGCGGCGCTTCGTTCCAATCATGCCGAAGGTCCCGGTTGGCTGGGGGAGGACAGGGCCCGCTGCTCGGCCGCCTTGCGCAAGGCCTCGCGGCGACGCTGGACGACATCGCTGAACGCCGCCGCGAGGATTCCGGTTGGCATGGCGATAAGGCCGATGCCGGCGAGCGCAACCAGGCCGGCGAGCGACTTGCCGAGCATGGTCACCGGGAAGACGTCGCCGTAGCCGACGGTGGTGAGCGTGACGATGCACCACCACATCGCGCGCGGAATGGAGCCGAACTTGTCCGGCTGCGCGTCGGCCTCGGCCCAGTACATCAGGGTCGAGGAGACGAGCAGGACGAAGCCGGCGATGCTTATGGTGAGGATGAGCTCGTGCCGTCGCTCGCTGAGCGCCGCGGCGAGATCCTGCCACGCGGTCGACATGCGGCCGAGCTTGGCAAGGCGCAGGATGCGAAGGACGCGGAAAAAGCGAAGCAGCACGCTCCCGCCGCCGCCGAAGGCGAACAGCGTCGGCAGGATGGCGAGGAGATCGATGATCGCCTGGACGCTGAACGCGTAGCGCAGCCGCGGGAAGCGGAAGCGCGCCCAGTGCGGATTGTCGGGCGCGATCCACAGCCGAAGCAGATACTCGACGCTGAAGATGACGCCGAAGGCCAGCTCGGCGAGCCGGAAGGCTGGCTCGCGCCCGGCGGAGACCATCGGCTCGGTGTCGAGAATGGCGAGCGCCGAGGCGACGATGATGCACAGCACCAGGAACTTGTTGGCGAGGCTGAGGCCGAGACCCTCGCGGGCGCGCGGCTCGAGCGCCTCATAGACCCGCTGCCGAACCCCCGCGGCCATCCTATCCCCCCTTCGCCGAAGCCAGTTCGGCGGCAAGGAGTGTCTCCCATCTTTCGCCGTCGGGGAAGCCCTCGGCGACCCAGCGCCGCTCGATCGCCTGGAGCGTCCGCGCGACCGCCGGTCCCTGCGGAACGCCGCGCTTGATGAGCGCGCCGCCGCCGAGCGGAAGGCGCGGTATCGGCCAGTCCGCCAGCGCCGCCGCCTCCTCGGCACGCCCGGCGAGCAGCAGGCGGTCGAGCGCGGCATCGCGGCCGAGCCAATAGGCGAGCGCCGGTCCGCCGGGGGCGACGTCGCGCTCGGCGGCGAGGACGAGCCGCTTACGCGCCTTGTTCGACAGCTTGAGGCGGGCGCCGACGGCAGTTGCAAGGCCCGGATCGGGCGGAAGGAGCGCGGCGAGGCGGCGAAGCGGATCGGCGGCGAGGCCGGCGGCGCGCTCGGCGGCGATCAGCGCGCGAAGCGCCGCGGCGGAGCCGATCTCGGGCAGCACCGGGCGCAGGATCCCGGCCTCGATCATCAGCGCGAGCGTGTCGCCGGGATCGTCGAGGGCGAGGATCTTGACGAGCTCGTCGGCGATGCGCTCACGCGACAGGGCCATCAGGTCGTTGGCGCGCGCGGTGCAGGCGGCGAGGCCAGCGGGGTCCGGCGCGCCCGCGCCGAACCGGGCGTGGAAGCGGAAAAAGCGCAGGATGCGCAGGTGATCCTCCGCGATCCGCTGCATCGGGTCGCCGATGAAGCGGACCCGGCGGGCGGCGAGGTCGTCGAGGCCGCCGAAGAAGTCGCTGATCTCGCCGCTCTCGGTGTCGGCGTAAAGGGCGTTGATGGTGAAGTCGCGGCGCTCGGCATCGGCGCGCCAGTCGTCGGAGAAGGCGACGGTCGCCCGCCGCCCGTCGGTCGTGACGTCGCTCCTGAGGGTGGTGATCTCCACCGGCTGGCCGTCGGCGACGGCGGTGACGGTGCCGTGGGCGATGCCGGTCGGTACCGCCTTGATGCGCGCCTTCTCGAGCCGGGCGACGAGCTCGTCCGGGCGGATGGTGGTGGCGAGGTCGATGTCGGCGACGGGAAGGCCGAGGAGTTCGTCGCGCACCGCGCCGCCGACGTAGCGCACGGTTCCGCGCTCGGACTGGAGCGCGGCGAGGATGCGGCCGATGCCGCGCCGCCGGCGCCAGGCGGCGGCGTCGAGCCTCATGCCAGCTCCAGACGGCGGGCGAGGTTGACGATCATCGCCGCGGTCGCGCCCCAGATGCGCCGCTCCTTCCAGTCGATCTGCCAGTAATGGCGCTCGCGGCCCTCGAAGCTTGCGCTCATCCGGCGATGGTTGGCGGGGTCGAGAAGGAAGGACAAGGGCGCCTCGAACCATTCGGCGACCTCGGCCTCGTGCGGATAGAGGTCGAGGCCCGGCGGGATCGCGGCGACGACCGGCACGACGCGATAGCCGGTGACCGTGCGGTAGGGATCGGCGGCGGCGATCGGGGTCACCGCCGCGGGGTCCAGCGCGACCTCCTCCCATGCCTCGCGAAGCGCGGCGGCGAGCGGGGTCTCGCCGGGGTCGAGGCGCCCGCCGGGGAAGGCGATCTGGCCGGCGTGGGAGCGCAGGTGCTCGCGGCGAACCGTGAGGATGACGCCCGGCTCGCTGCGCCGGGTGACCGCGACCAGCACCGCGGCGTCCTTGGGCGCCTCCGCCGGCGCATCCTCGAGGTCGCCGTGCTGGAGGGCGGGCGGGGGCGGCGCGGCAAGCGCGGCGCCGAGGCGGTCGATGAGGCTCATGCGACGAGCGGGAAGAAGGCGCCGCCGCTCCACACGCCGGGCGGGTCGTGGTCCTCGGCGAGCGCGATGGCGGCGAGCTCGTAGTAGACCGGGCGGACGATGAGCGCCTCGAGCCCGCCGCGAACGAGGATGCGCGGGCTCGGGCCGGCCGGCGTATCGGCCAGGCGAAGCGGGTTGGCCGGGCCGAGGATGACCGCGTCGGCATGGTCGAGCTCGAAGGCGATGCGGCGCTTCTCGCCCTCGCCCTCGCTGGTCATGGCGATGGCGCGGAACGGGGTGACGTCGACCTGGATCGTCAGCTTCTCGACTGGGGTGACGAGGACGTGGCTGCCGTCCGGCTCGCGGCGAAGGACCGTGGCGAACAGACGCACCATCGCGGGCCGGGCGATCGGCGAGCCCATGTGGAACCAGGTTCCATCGGCGGCGATGCGCATGCCGCTGTCCCCGCAATGCTGCGGGTTCCATGTGTCGACCGGCGGCAGGCGCTTGTCGGCGAGCGCCGCGGCAAGCTCGGCGAGCGAGCGGCCGGCAAGCTGGATCGGCGGGCGGGTCTCGGGCATCAGCGCGTCATTGCGAGGAGCGAAGCGACGAAGCAATCCATGCCGCTGGATTGCTTCGCTCCGCTCGCAATGACAATGATCCTTCGATGAAGCGCACCGCGATCGTCACCGGGGCCGGAAAGCGGGTCGGGCGCGCGATCGCCGAGGCGCTGCTCGCCGACGGCTGGCGGGTCATCGCCCATGTGCGGCGCGCGGAGGACGAGGTGCCGACCGGAGCGATCAAGGTCGCAGCCGATCTGGCCGCGGAGGATTGCGCCGAGCGGATCTTCGCCGCGGAGGGGGCGGACGAGGCCCGCCTCCTCATCAACAATGCCGCCCGTTTCGCCGAGGACCGGGTCGAGGGCTTCAGCCCGCGCGAGTTCGCCCGGCACATGGCGGTCAACGTCGCCGCGCCGGTGCTTCTTGCCGAGCGTTTCGCTCGCAGCGGGGGTGGCGGCGACCGGCTGGTCGTCAACCTGCTCGACGCCAAGCTCGCCGCGCCCAACCCGGACTTCCTCAGCTACACCTTGTCGAAGATGGCGCTGGGCGGGTTCACCGAGCTTGCCGCGCGGGCGCTTGCCGGCAAGGGCATACGGGTCAACGGGATCGCACCCGCGCTGATGCTGCGCTCGCCGGGCCAGAGCGCGGAGAACTTCGCGGCGATGCACGCCCGCAACCCGCTCGGCCGAGGGGTCGACCCGGCCGATGTCGTCGCCGCGCTGCGCTACCTCGTCGACGCCCGCACCGTCACCGGCCAGACCATCGTCATCGACGGAGGGCAGCGCTTCCTCGCGCTCGAGCGCGACGTCCAGCATCTGGAGAGCTAGAATGAGCGAAGCGTCCGGCCTCGACGGGATCGTGCCCGCCCACCTCGCCGTGCGGTCGAGCCGGATCGTGCTCGATTCGCTCGAGGTGATGACCGACATCGGGTTCCACGACTTCGAGGTCGGCAACCCGCAGCGGCTGCTGGTTACGGTCGAGCTGTGGCTCGACGACGTCGGCGGACCCGCCGGTGACGACCCGGCGCTGGCATGGGATTACGATTTCCTGAGGAACGAGGTGCGGCGCATCGCGGGCGAGGGGCGCTACAACCTCCAGGAAACGCTCGCCCGGCGGATCTACGATCGCGTCGCGGCGCTGGCCGGGGTCAAGGCGCTGCGCATCGCCACGGCCAAGCCCGACATCTATGCCGATGCGCGCGGCGTCGGGGTCGAGATCGCGTCCTTCACCGGGGTGGCGCCCGATGCGAGCCGCCGATCATGACGATCAGGGAACAAAGTCGTTGCACCGATATTTTGCGTTCAGTAGAGGAAGCGCGTCCATCCAGCCGATGATATTTTGATACATCGACTGCTCGGTCGCTCGGCGCTGGACTGCGCTTCTGATTGATTTTCCACGGCTTAATCGGCCGCGGACGGGAATGGGAGAACTGCGGCTTAATGTCCTACGCGCAACGCCGCCAGATGAGCACGAATCGCACTCCCGCGATTGTCATCGTCGTGCTGATTCACCTTGTCCTGGGCTACGCCATCTACACCGGCCTGGCCTACAATGTGGTCAAGGAGAAGCTCGAGGAGCTCAAGGTCGTCAACGTCGAGGAGGAGCCGCCGCCCCCCGAGGAGGAGCCGCCGCCCCCCGAGGACACGCCGCTTCCACCGCCGCCGGAAATCAGCGCTCCGCCGCCGCTGGTGCGGACCCAGATCGAATCGCCGATCCAGAGCCCGCCGACGCCGCTCACTCCGCCGCCGCCGGCCCCGCCGGTCTATACGCCCGCGCCGCCCGCGCCGCCGGCCCCGCCGCCCGCGCCGCGCGTGTCGCAGCCCAAGTCCGTGTCCGGCAGCATGCAGGGCGTGATCTCGGGCAGCGACTATCCGCCGAGCGCGCAGGAAAATGGCGAGGAGGGCCGCGTCGGGGTGGTCCTGACGATCGGCACCAACGGCCGCGTCACCGACTGCGCGATCGCCTCGTCGAGCGGTTCACGAACCCTCGATTCCACGACTTGCCGCTTGCTCAAGGCGCGCATGCGCTACGAGCCGGCCCAGGATTCCTCCGGCAACCCGACGACCGGCACGGCCCGCGGCTCGGTGACCTGGCGACTGGAATAGTCCGCATCGCTTCTTAAGACGAATACAGACCTACAGAGGAAAGTCAGACCTATGGCAACTCCAGCTCCGGGCGCCGCAGCCCACGGCAAAGAATTCGGCCTGCTCAACGCGCTCAACGAGGGCGGCATCATCTCCTGGGCCACGTTCATCATCCTGATCATCATGTCGATCTTCAGCTTCTACATCTTGTTCACCAAGCTGATGCAGCAGCAGAAGATCATCAACCAGGGCAAGAAGGTCCGTTCGAGCTTCTGGAACTCCGCCAACCTCAAGGAAGCGGCGACCAAGCTCGACCAGAAGAGCGCCTATCGCGCGATCGTCGACGACGCGCTCCTCGCCCAGGAGCAGCACGGCAAGCTGACCGACCCGGTCGACCAGCATGAGTGGGTCGCCGGCGGCCTCGCCCGCTCGCAGGGCGCGATCGGCGCCCGTCTCGGCGAAGGCCTCGCCTTCCTCGCCACGGTCGGCTCGACCGCGCCGTTCATCGGCCTGTTCGGGACGGTTGTCGGCATCTACCGCGCGCTGATCAAGATCGGCGCCACGGGCGACGCCTCGATCACCACCGTTGCCGGCCCGGTCGGCGAAGCGCTGATCATGACCGCGCTCGGCCTTATCGTCGCGGTTCCGGCGGTGCTCGCCTACAACTGGCTCATTCGCCGCAACAAGACGATCATGGAGGACCTTGGCGCCTTCACCAACGACGTCCACGGCTACCTCGCGTCGAACGGCTCGGTGAAGCCGGCGATGGCCTCGCCCGCTCCGCGTGCGCAGACCAAGACCGCCGCCGCGCCGACCCAGCGCGGAAGCGAGCCGCTGCGCACCGGAATGACTTCGACCGGCGCCCAGTCCGACCGCGTCGGCTGATCCTGCGGGGCCGGCGGCGGCAAGCGCCCGGCCGGCCCCGTCCAGTCCCCGCTCGACACGAGACGCAAAGCTAGGAACCAAGCCCAATGGGAATGAGCGTAGGCAACGACAGCGGCGACGACGACGTCCCGATGTCGGACATCAACACCACGCCGCTCGTCGACGTGATGCTGGTGCTCCTCATCATCTTCCTTATCGCCGTCCCCGTGGTGCTGCAGTCGATCCCGGTGCAGCTGCCGACGGTCGCCTATGAAGTGACCCAGACCAAGCCGGAGAACGTCAATCTTTCGGTGCGCGCCGGCCCCGGCGGCGAGTGCCAGGTCTATTGGAACCTCACCAAGGTCAACAGCGACGAGCTGCTCGAACGCGCGGTCAAGCAGCTCGAGGATCTGATCAAGGAGGTCGGCGGGCCCGAGAACGTAACCGAGGAGAATATGCCCGAGGCGCACATCCGCGGCGACATCAACACGCCCTACCGCTGCATCGGCGGAGCGGTGATCACGATGCAGCGCGCCGGCTTCGCCCGGGTCGGCTTCATCTCGCAGCCCAACCCGATCTACAACCAGTAAGCCTTCGGAGACCCGCCGCCATGGCAATGCAGACGACCTCCGACAACGCGGCCGGCGAGCCGATGATGGAGATCAACACGACGCCGCTCATCGACGTCATGCTGGTCATGATCATCATGCTGATCATCACCATCCCGCCGCAGACCCACGCGGTAAAGCTCGACCTGCCGCAGAACCAGCCGAACAACCAGCCGCCGCCGGTCGACCCGATCAAGAACAAGATCGTCATCAACCAGGCCGGCGGAGTGCTGTGGAACGGCGCCCCGGTGAACCTCGAGCAGCTGCGGCTGTACCTCGAGGCGTCGCAGCAGATGAACCCGGTGCCCGAGCTTCACCTCGAGCCGGAGGCCGAGGCGCGCTACGAGCTGGTCGACGAGGTGCTGGCGGTGACCAAGCGCGCCAACGTCACCAAGATGGGCTTCGTCGGCAACGAGCGTTACCTGAAATGGTAGGCTGAACGGCCCGCCGCGAACCTTGCGAAGGGCGGTCCCGCGGGGCCGCCCTTTTCCTTTCGCCCGGTCAGCCGAAGGTGAAGGCGTAGGCTTCGGCCGCCGGATCGTGGAAGGTGATGGTGAACAGCCGTTCGCGCGCGCCGCCGCGGTGGCGGACGAGCTGGTAGAGGCGCTGGCCGCGGATCGTGCCGTTGCCCGCCGCGTCGACGTCGACCCCGGCATCCGCCCCCGGCGCGCGGCCGTCGAGGGTCACCGTGAAGCGCAGCGGCTTTCCGCTCGCCGACCCCAGCACGAGGTGGAGGTCGCGTGCCTTGAAGCGGATGGAGAGCGCCGCGCCCGGTTCGCGCGACAGGCCGCGCTGGGCGTCGACGGCCCAGCGGCCGCCATAGCCCCACTGCCCGAGCGCCAGCGAGGCCGGCGTCGCGTAGCGCTTGTCAGCGTCGCGGGCGAAGCCGCCGGGCGAGGCGAAGTTCTTGGCGCGGCGGAAGCCGAGATAGGTCTCGCGGGTATAGACCTGGCCGCTCGAGGCGATGGCCGCGCCGCTTGTCGCAACCTCGGCGCGGCGCCCGTCGGGGCGTCGGCCGGCCTCGGCCAGCAGGCGGCGAATTGCCGCTTCCGTCTCGTCCTTGCCGCCCTCGCCGAAGTGGAAGCGCCGCAGCCGGCCGTTGGCGTCGATGAGGTAATGCGCCGGCCAGTAGCGGTTGTCGTAGGCCCGCCAGATCGCCCAATCGTTGTCGACCGCAACCGGATAGGTGATGCCGAAGTCGGCAATGGCGCGGCGGACGTTGGCGGGATCGCGCTCGAACGCGAACTCGGGGGTGTGGACGCCGATCACGACGAGCCCGTCGCGCGCATAGCGGCGGTGCCAGGCTTCGACGTGGGGGATGGTGCGGATGCAATTGATGCAGCTGTAGGTCCAGAAGTCGATCAGCACGACCTTGCCCTTGAGCCCGGCGGCGGTGAGGGGGGCGGAATTGAGCCACAGCGTCGCGCCGTCGATCGGCGGCATCGGGCCCTTGTCCGCCAGGTCGGTGCTGCTCGCCGGCATGGTGCCCGCGAGGCCGAGCCAGGAGGCGAGGGTCCGCTCGATCTGGTTGGTCGAGCCGCTCGACAGGCGGGCGAGGACCCTGGTGTCGAGCCGCAGGGCGATGGCGACGACGCCGAGAAGGATGAGCAGGCCGAGGATCTTGCGGACGGTCTCGCCGGCGCCGATCGCGCGCTTCATCGCGGCATAGACGCGGCCGCCGACGAGCAGCGCGAGGGCCAGGCTGGTGGCGGCGCCGGCGCTGTAGGCGAACAGCAGCAGCGCGGTGTCGCCGCTCGCCCCGCCGAGCGCCGCCCCGGTAAGGATGAGGCCGAGGATCGGCCCCGCGCACGGCGCCCACAGCAGGCCGGTAGCCCCGCCGAGCATCAGCGAGGTGCCGACGCCGCCACCGCCGGAGCGCTCGGCAAGTCGGCCGCCGAGGGCTACGAGCGGACGCATCCCCCGCTCGGCGAGGGCCGGGAAGAGGAGCAAGAGGGCGAAGGCCGCAAGCAGGAAGAGCGCGACCCATCGCCCCCATCGATTGGCCGCGAGGGCCGCCTCGCCGCCGAACGCGGCAAGGGTGGCGAACAGCGCGAAGGTCGCGGCCATTCCGGCGAGAAGCGGCAGGCCGTTGGTCACGAACGGGCGGTCGGCGCGGGCGAAGACGAACGGCAGCACCGGCAGGATGCACGGGCTGAGGATGGTGAGGATGCCGCCCAGATAGGCGAGCAGGAGGATCAGCATCAGCCGGGCCGGAAGGTCAGCGCGAGCCCATTGATGCAGTGGCGCTTGCCGGTCGGCGGCGGGCCGTCGTCGAAGATGTGGCCGAGATGGCCGCCGCAGCGCCGGCAATGCTCCTCCACCCGGAGGAAGCCGAGCGAGCGGTCGCGGCTGGTGCCGATTGCGCCCGGAAGCGCCCTCCAGAAGCTCGGCCAGCCGGTGCCGCTGTCATATTTGGCGGCCGAGGAGAACAGCGGCAGGCCGCAGCCCGCGCAGGCGTAAGTGCCGCGGCGCTTTTCCTTGTTGAGCGGCGAGCTGAAGGCCGGTTCGGTCCCGTGGCGGCGCAGGATGCGGAAGCGCGCTGGCCCGAGCCTGGCGCGCCACTCCGCGTCGCTGAGCTGGATTGCAAAGCGCCTCGCGCGCGCCGGAGCGGCGAGCGCCGGAGCGGCGGCGAGGGCGAGGGCGGCGCCGCAGCCGGCGAGGACGGAGCGGCGGGCGAGGGACGGGGCGGCGGTCATCATGGCTGAAGATACGTCGGCGAGGCGCGGATGGATGCGTTCAAGCGGCAACCATCTCGCCCTGCGCGACCACCGGGCCCGCCGGGGCGCCGGTCGCGGATCCGCCGGCCTGCTCGATGCTGATGGCGAGGGTCGCACCCGGCTGGAGCAGCGCGCCCATTGCCGGATCGAGGACTCCGCGCATCGGCCCGTCGGCGGGCATGACGCCCATCGAGCGCGGCTTGCCGTCGGCGGGAATGACCCACAATTCCATCGACCTGGCGGCATCGATCGGCGGCTTCATCGCCGGGACGACGACCAGCTGGCGCCGGGCCGGGTCCCAATTGGCGACGAGCCGGACCGGGCCGGAATCGTCGCCGGCGATCATCGCGATCATCGGTGCGCCCGACGGCGGCGCCACGCTCGGTGCCGGCGCCGGGTCGGGGCGAACCAGGAGGGCAAGCGCCAGCGCGGCGGCGATGGCTGCGAAGGTCGCGGCGGCGGCACGCCAGCGCGCGAGCGTGCGGCGAAGATCTGGCCCGTCGTCGTTGGCCGCGCTGCGCGCCGGCGTGATGGCCGCCTCGATTGACCGCCAGATCGCGGGGTCGGGCACCGTCTCCTCGACCGTGTCGAGCAAGGGCGCGAAGCGAGCGCTCCAGCGGGCCACCTCGGCGCGGAAGGCGGGATCGCGGGCGGCAAGGCGCCGTGCCTCCGCCAGCTCGTCCCCATCGAGCAGGCCGAGCGCAAGCTCCGCGGCAAGCGCCGCGCGATCGTCGGGGGTGAGGCGCTCGACGGTCATGTCTCGAGACACGCCCTTAGCGCGAGAAGCGCGCGGCGGATGCGGCTCTTGAGCGTCCCCAGGGGTACCGCCTCGCGCTCGGCGAGCTGGCTGTGGCTGACGCCGTCGAGGTAGGCGGCGACGATCGCCCGGCGCGGCATTTCGTCGAGCTGGCCGAGACAATGGTCGAGCCGCGCGCGCTCGTCCGCCCGCTCGAGAAGCTCGAGCGCGCTGAGCTCGTCCGAAGCCGGATCGCCGGCTTCCTCGAGCGGCGCGGCGGCCGGCTTACGCCCGCGGATGCGATCGATCGCCCGGTTGCGGGCGAGCACCGCGAGCCAGGTGATCGGGCTGGCGCGCCCGACCTGGAAGCAGCCGGCATTGCGCCATACCGAGACATAGACGTCCTGAAGCACTTCCTGCGCCTCGCTCTCGCTGTTCAGGATCCGCAGCACGACGCCGTAGAGCTTGGCCGAGGTCCGCTGGTAAAGCGAGGCGAAGGCGCGGCGATCACCCGAAGCGATGGCCGGCAGCAGCGCGGCAAGCTCGCGCCG
>ERZ1066124.861-NODE-861-length-12383-cov-6.921966_pt1 | contig 12383 bp, 9 predicted proteins | sample MGYA00382771_ERZ1066124 | MGnify/ENA primary metagenome ERZ1066124 (study PRJEB33369, sample SAMEA5778354) | biofilm metagenome | biome: Industrial cooling water; feature: Water cooling tower basin; material: Biofilm | place: United Arab Emirates | collected... | reverse complement strand
CTGAGGAAGCGGCCCGTAGCGCGGCCTCCAGGCCGCAGGGCTGTCAGTGAATCAGGTATGGCTGGCGACAGTTGGGCACGGAGCAGTATCGGCCGCAGCGTCAGGCAACTAAGAACAAATACCGTTTTCTGTCCGAGATGCAGCAAAAGACTGATAGACCTGCGGCCTAAAGGCCGCGCTACAGGCCGCCTCATCGCGTTTCGGCGCCCACGACGGGCGCGATTTCGGTGTTCACCGTACCTCTTCCGACCAGCAGTTCCACCAGCACGGGCAGAAAATCGGCCTCCACGGGCACCGTGAGGAGGCGCGCACCCGCGCGGCGGCACGTTTGGCCGATGGCCTGCTGGCGGGCCTCACTGGCTTCGAGGTGCGCCCGGAAAGTTGGCCCGGAAGTGTTGCGCCACGTCACGCGGCCGGTTTCGGGGTCGCGCACGGGCACGATGCCAAGGTTGGGCAGGCGGCGCTCGCGGGCTTCGTCGAGCAGGTGCAGCACCACCAGCTCGTGGGTGCGGGCCAGCATCCGTAGCTCGCGCTCGAAGTCGGCGTCGAGCAAATCGCTCAGCACCACCACCAGCGAGCGGCGGCGCACCACGCCCAGAGTACGCCGAATGGCCGTGGCCAGGTGGGTGCGCGGGCTTTGCGGCCGGAGCGCGTAGAGCGTTTTGATGAGGCGGTAGGCAGCGGGCAGCCCTTTGTCGGCGGGCAGCCACCAGCGCCAGCACCCCGCCGATTTCGCGGGCCACGTCGAGCTTGCGGCGGCCCGGCGGCCCCAGTCGTTGCGAGGCGCTCACGTCGAGCACCAGTACCACTTGCTGCTCGCGTTCCTCGCGGTAGGTGCGCGTGAAGGTGCCGTGGCTCTTGGCCGACACGTTCCAGTCGATGAGGCGCACGTCGTCGCCGTATTGGTACGGGCGCACGTCGGCAAATTCCAGCCCCGTACCCCGAAACACCGACAGCCGCGCGCCCGGCGCCTGCGTCTGCACGGCCTGGCGCAAGCGTAGCTCGTACTTTCGCAGCCGCGCCACCAGCGCCGCCAGCTCGGTAGCCGGGGGCGCCGAGGCCGCCGAAGTCGCTGCGGAGAGGGGCGGAGTCGTCTTGGAAGCTGATGCCGAACGAGCCATTGCAAAAACCGAAGCCTGAGGCGAGTCGCCCCGCATTCCGGGCGGCGAAGCTACGCCCGCGCCGCGCCGCGCGGTGGATGGGCGGCCTGCTGGCCGTCGTGGCTGCGGCCTGCGCCCCCGCCGACGGCCCGCCCGCGCCGCCCGACCTGCTGCCCCCCGCCGAACTGGTGCCCCTGCTGGCCGACCTGCACATTGCCGAAGCCCGCGCCCAACACGCCTCCCGCTCGCCCGACACCGTGCAGGCGCTCTACCAGCGTCTCGAAGCGCAGACCTTCGAGCGCCGCCGCGTACCGGCCGTCCGCTTCCAGAGCAGCTACGCCTACTACGCCGCCCGCCCCGCCGAGCTGGAGGCCATCTACGCCACCCTGACCGACACGCTGGCGATGCGGCAGGTGCGGGTGCAGGCGAAGTAGGCGGAAAGTGAGCTTCGGGTTGTCCGGGTGTTATAGGTTACTCGTCTTCCCCGAACAGTGATGCGGCATCTGGACCCCAAAAATGATCTTATTTTCTGGAAGGTGTTCGGCCGGCAGCCACATCTGCTATGCAGCTTCCTGAACGCATTGCTGCCGCTGGAGGAAGGACACACGATAGTTTCCCTTGACCTCCTGCCGATTCAGGAGGCACCCAAAGTGCCGCTGTTGTGGCGATATACGCTAACGGCGGCGCGGTGCATCGATAATTATGGGGGGCAGTTCGTGGCGTCGGTGCAGATGCTCTGGACATCCTCGTTCAAGCCATTCATACGGCGCGGCGGTTCTGAAACCTGCATATCACCGCTCACCCGCGACGGCAAGTACGAATCTGCACAGCCCGTATATGCGTTGTGCCTGGTCAATGATGTTGTTGAGCCAGACGCCGCTGCGTATTATCATCATCAGTGCTCCGTTCACACAACGGAGCCGGAACGCCGATTGGATGGTTTGGAAGTAGTGTTCGTGGAGCTGCCCAAATTCCAGGCGGCTTCTCAGCCTGAGAAACGAATGCGAACACTCTGGCTGCGTTATCTAACGGAGATAAAGGACCAGACTGAGCACATATCCGCTGATTTGCTGGCGGTGCCTGAAATCGAGCAAGCCATTGCTTGCCTGCGTGAGGCCGATTTTACACGCGCCGAGCTGGCCAGATACGACACCTATTGGGACGCCATCAGCTCCGAGCGAACGCTCATCGATGCCACCAGACGCGAAGGAATAGCGCGGGGTCGGTTGTTAAGTCAGCAACGGATGCGGGAGGAAAATCAAGCGCAAGGCGTGGCGGAAGGTCGGCAAGCAGCAATCTATAAAATTGCCCGCCGCCTGCTGGAAACCGGCGTAAGCGCCGCCGTAGTGTCCGAAACCACCAGCCTGAGCGTGGACGAAGTGCGGCAGATTGCTGCCCGCAAGCTGCCACCCACACCCGGCGGCGACTTCTCGTAGTGGGGCCACGGTGGTACTAAACGAAAAAAAACGCCACCGGCTCGGTCAGAGCCGGTGGCGTTTTTGCTTCAAGACCTCTCACGAATCACATCCCCCCATACGGCAGTTTCGCCGTCAAGAGCCGCAACTCGTCTCCTAACTTTTCTTCCTTCTCGCGGTTGGTTTTCTGGGTTTCGCTGCGGGCCTTGTTGCATTGCTGCTCCATCGTGGCCCGGAGGTTACGCATCGTCTTCCGGTCCTCGTCGCGGGGGTAGTCCAAATCGGCTTGGTCTTTCAGCTTGCGGATTTCTTCCTCGCACGGACGATTTTTCGGCAGCGATTTGTATGCTTCCATACCCAACTGGTTGCGGCGGTCCTCCACCTGAGATTGGCTCTTGAACTTACCTGCTTTGGCTTCCGTCAGCAGCGTCGAAGCGGTCTGCAACCTGATTGAGACTGCCTGGGTATGGTAGTCATTCATACAATCGCACTCTTTTTCGGCGATGGTTTTCGCGGCTTCTTCCGCCGTTGGCTTGCCGCACGCGCCAACGAGCAGCAGGGAAAGCAGCCCGGCCCAGCGGCCGATGTTCAGGGATTTTATCATTGTGAGAAAAAAAGGGATGAAACAAAGGGGTGGGAACCAAGACAGTCGCCGGTTATATCCTCAGAAACAGGCAGGAATTGGCCAGCACGATACCCGAAACATTGCGAACATTCGAGCCGCACCGCACTCTGAATGTATAGGTGCCCGGCGGTAGCAAATAATTGGCGCACCCATTCACGAAACCGCAACCGGAAGGCTGGTTCGGATACGTGGCGGTCATCGTGCGGGCATTGCCACCGTTGATGGTCACTTCCATCGTGGAGCAACCCGCCGGAAACAGGCTTGTCCACAGCGTGATGCGGCCACTGGTGCCATTCACGCCATCGGCCCGCACGAGTTGGCAATAGGTGTTTTGGTTGGTCAGCGTAAACGTGCCGTTTGCGTTCAGTCCGCCACCGCTCGACGTAAAAGAGTGTGTCCCAAACGGTAGCCACACATTGTACAGCCCGGCCATTCCGCACGAGGGAATCGCGGTGCCAACCGACGACGTGATCTGTCCCGTGCGGCTCGCCACGGTTATCGTGACCGGCCCGGTCAGTTGATGGTCGGCGTAGAACGCGGCTTGCGCCCAACCGGCCCGCTGCCCGGTCAGTAATCGCTGCTGCGTGTAGCCTTGAACCGGAACCCCGCTCCGCACCGTGATGGTGTCGTCCCACGTGATGCCGTTGGGGCCGGTAGCGGTGTAGCGGTGCAGGCCACCCGACAACTCGAAATGCGCGCTACCCGCCGAGTTCCAGCGGGGCGGCACCAGATAGCCGCTCATAATGACGTTCGATTGCGTCGTGATTTGCTGGCTCTGGCCGTCGTCCATCGTCACGGTGATGGTACCGGCGGGCGTCAGGTCAGTATTAGACCAGAAGGTTACGTAGCCAAGCCCGGTGCTGGTCAGCTTCACCGGTATACAGTCGGTGATGACAGTAGGCACCGTCACGGTTCCTGCCCATTCTTTGCCCAGGCAGTTGCGCGCAGTGTAGGGGTAGCTGCCCGGCGCCAGCTCGCGTACGTAACTACCGGGGTGAAAGCACGATGGAAACCCCGACGAATTGTGCCCGACGATATACCCGGTTTGGCCGGCTACGGTCACGGCTACGGAATCGCGACACGGCTCCGCGTTGTCGAGGTAAAACGCGACAACCGCCGTATTGGCCGACGGGGCGGCCGGTGCGGGCGAATCGTCTTTTTTCTTTGAGCAGGCCACCAAAATGATGCTCACCAGCAGGAGCGCAACCAGGCTGCGGCCCGCGCGCATCGCCTGAAACAGGGTTGTCAGAAAGACACAGCGCATTGCAAAAATCAAGTGAGAAGTAGATGAAAGGCGCCACTACTCGATCACCACCTGGCGGCTCAACCCGCGCCCATCCGGTGCCACCACGCGCAGCACGTACACGCCCCGGCTGAGGGCGCGCACATCCAGCGTCGTTTCTTCGGTGGCGGCGCGGGTGGTGAGCACCGCGCGCCCGAGCGCATCGAGCAGGGTGAGGGCGAGCGGCTGCGTGTGGCCGGTGAGGGCTACCGTGAGGTGGCCGGTGGTGGTGGGGTTGGGGTAGAGCGCGCAACTGACGCCCGGCAGTTCGTCGGGCAGGCCCGTTACCACGTAGACGAAACCCGCCGATAGCGCCGACTGGCAGCCGCTCTGCGTCACGCGCACCGTGTAGGTGCCGCTTTGGGTGGGCGTGAAGATGCGGGTAGCGACGCCCGTAACCAACACTCCATTGCGGTACCATTGGTACGTGCCGGCCGTGGCGCTGCACGTCAGCTGCTGGCCGGTGCGGGTGATAGCGGGTGTGGGCGGAACCGGATTGACCGTCACTACCGTCGCCGCCGACGTGGCCGTACAGCCCGCCGCGTTCGTCACCGTCACAGTGTAGCTGCTCGCCGTGGTGGCATTGATGGTGCGCGTAGTGGCGTTGCCGGGCGCCCAGCGGTAGGTAAGGTTCGTGCCCGTGGGTGCGGCGAGCGTTACTTGCCCGCCCGTGCAGAAGGTGGTGACGCCGCTGGGGGTGATGGTGGCGGTGGGGACGGCGCTCACCGCGAAAGCAGTGGCGGATAATCCGGTGCCCGCGCTATTATGAACCGTGATCGGGCCGCTCGTGGTGGTAGCGGGCAACGTAACGCGAAGCTGTGTTGGTGATACGTACTGCGGCGTCAGGCTGATGCCGTTGAATAAGACGATGGAAGCAGGCGTGAAACCGGTTCCGTTGATGGTTGCTTGCGTGGCCGAGGTGCCACATTGCGCCGCAGGAGTGAAGCTGCTGACGGTGACGGAGCCACCGGTACGATCAAGAGCTGCCACGAAGAAATCTTCGCGCTGATTCGTGTTGACGAGCGAAGCAGAGCCGAACGTGATCGGCTGATCCCTGCCCGTCCAACCGTGGACGTACACCCGCCCGGTCGGACTTACGGCAACTCCGGTTCCTACGTCCGGGTTACGGCTGCCCCCACCGGCCACCCATTGCCAGCGGCAGGTCGGCGAGAGTTGCGCGGCGAACGCTTGGCCGCCGAAAAGCAGGTTGCCATTGTCCACCACCATACCCGCGAAGCGCGGGGAACTGCCCGACGCCAAGCCGGCTATATACAGGTTTTCGGCGGCATCGAGGGCAATGTCCTGCCCATAAGACATATTCTCCCCACCACCTGTTGCTATGTCCATCAGTGCCACCTGCGATGTCCAGTCTAACCCGGAAGCGCCATCCGTGAGCTTTGCCACCAACACGCCCAGACCAGTGGTAACGATGTGTGAGCCGAAAGTAGCGGGCGAGTTGGTCGATAGCGTCTCATTGACTTGGCCCGTGATGAAAATATTGCCTGAGTTTCCAAGTACGATTCCGTTACCATAGTCGTACCATCGGCTACCTCCTGATACAGCATCCTGCCACACGCCCGACGATGAGATTTTGGCAACGAAGATCTCATCGTAATCATTGGCGGGACCACCCTGATTGAGCAGCGACGGCGCTGGATTGAGTGTAAGAGCCTGGGATTTAAAATTTCCGACCACATACGCATCTCCTTGTGGCGTAACGGCAATGTCGTTGCAGAAGTCATCTCTAAATCCGGTTGCCTTTTTCGCCCATAGCCACGTACGCGCGGCCGATAGTTTAGCGACGAATGCATCTGAATCGTTGCCGGAATTGACGACCGTGGCCTGGCCGAATGTCACGTTCCCGCCCTCCACCGTCCCACCGATATACACGTTGCCCGCCGCATCAGTGCCCAACCCCAAGCCGCGCCCGTTTTGTTGAAGCTCAATACTGCCGGGGCCGTCGCTTTTAACGGCCCAGTCCCACGTGCGGGTGTTGAGGACGTAACGCGCTACGAATAAGTTGCGAGTTGAACTTGTCAGAGGGGGGCCAACCAGCGGCGGGAGATTACCGAACGTGATGGTGCCGTAGAAATGGCCGGCAATAATCAGATGATTCGGCCCATCTGCGATGAGGTCGGCCATTCTGGCTCCTGCGGTACCGGGTACGTGCTCTACCCATTGATAATCTCCTGATGAAGAGAGCAGCGCTAAGTAGAGATTAGGAAAATGGGGTGGCGTAGGCGTAATCTGCTGCGTCGTGCCATTTTGTAAATCGAAAGTGGCGATGCCGTTAAAATTGCCGCCGATATACACGTTGCCAGCCGCGTCGGTAGCTACGTTGCCGCCACGATTTGGCCAGAGAGTACTTCCGTTGTACTGATTCGCCTGCCCATTCTTCGCCCACTGCCAGTTCTGCGCCTGCCCGCCAAGCGGCAGCAGCACCAACCACCCAACCACCAGCACGGCAAGCTGCCGTAAAAGGAATGTTGAGTAAATATTTGACTTGTAAAATGATGGAGGGGGGTAAAAGAGATTCCGCATTTTGCTGAAAAGAAAAAAGGGTGAGAAAAACCGAGCGACCAACCCCAGCCGCTTCCGGCGAGCAGACTCAAAATGTGCGCCTGAATGGATAATAATTTTATGCTTCTATGAATTATGCAACAACTCCAACTGCCCCACTGCGCGGCGGTGAGCGGCCAGCGAGGCGCGGCCAACGGGTGCATTGCGGAAGGCCAACGGTCGCCGTTGCGGGGTGAGCAGGGAGGAGAGGATGGAAAGCAGTTCTTGGAAGAATGTAATTCCTTATTTTCTACACGTCTCAGCACACTCCGCAGCATCACCCATCGACCGCGTGTTCCGACTTCGCCCGTGAAGTGGCTCAGTCGTTCAGCGAAGCCGCTGCACCCCGTGAAACATTTTCCCGTGAAACGTAGCACCACCCCCGCCCCGGCCGTAATTTTGGGCTGACCGGAACTTGCGCCCGGCCCAGCGCGCCCGGCCCCTGCTGAATGGCTTTCTTCAACTCGGCCCCGACCAGCGGCGACGACCGCCGCGCCTCGGCCGCCCCCGCCAATACGCCCCGCGCCCCGCGCGCGCGCCCCGCCGAGGCGGCCGATGGGGCCGGCGCACCCCGGCCCCAGAACCAACCGCGCCCTGTGGCCTCGGCCACGCCTGATGGCGAGGTGCAGCTCCGCGATGCCGCCACCCGCCGCGCTGCCGCCTCCGACAGCGACAACCCGCGCCGCTCGCGCCGCCCCGCGCCCGGCGCCGCGCCCGCCGATGCCGTCGCCCCCGACGGCCCGCCGCGCCCGCGCTGGCAGTGGAAAGGGTGGCTTAACTGGCTCAACGACCGCCGGTTTCAGCTCTTCATCGGCTTCACGCTCATCGTGGCGGCGCTGTATCTGGCGGGCGCGTTCGTGAGCTACCTCTTCACGGGGCACGCCGACCAGAGCCTCGTCGAAAACCTCAACGGCCGCACCGTGCGCGACGCGGGCGCCGAGTCAACCAACTGGCTCGGGCTGCTGGGGGCCACGGTGTCGCAGGCGTTTTTCTACGACTGGTTCGGCATCGCGTCGTTTGCGCTGCTGCCGGTGCCGTTGTTTCTGGGTTTCCGAATCGTGTCGCGCCGGGCGTTGGTGTCGCTGCCGTGGCTCACGGGCTTGTGCTTTTTCCTGACGGGCTGGGTGTCGGTGGCGCTCGGCTACGTGGTGGCGGCCCGCCCCGCCACGGCCGCCCCGCTGCCCGAGTGGCTGAGCGGCGCCTCCGGTTACGAAGTAGCCGCGTGGCTGAAAGCCTACCTCGGTGCGGGCACAGTGCTGCTGCTGGGGCTGCTGGCGGTGGGGTTCGTGGTTGGGTTTTTCAACGTAACCACGCTGAGCTGGGCCGCCGCCGGGTGGCTCGACGCGCGCCAGCGCCGCGCCGAAGCCCGCGAAGCCGCCGAGCTGGAAGCCGCCCGCCGCAAAGCCGCCCGCCGCCCGGCAGCCGTCGCCGTAGAGCCATCGGCCGCCGGAACGTATGAGCAGGAGCCGCTGGGCGTCAACCACGCCTTCAACCCTACGGCGGGGGTGGAGGAGGACGAAGACGAAATCGACGAAGAAACCGGCGAAGTGCTGACCGCCACCGGCCACGCGGCCAACGGCGGCTTGGCTGCCGATTTCGATAGTGAGCCGCCCGCCCGCCCCACGGCCGCGCCCACGCGCCCGGCCGGGCCGTCGTTCGCCATCGAAGTGCCCACGCCCGAGCCGACGGTGCCGCTCGTGGTCGCGGCCACGACGGCTGCTGCTGGTGCCGCCAGTGCCGTTTCTGCCGCCGCCACCGGCGCCACGGGCGTCCCGATGACCATCGCCGGGCCGGTGGCGGATGCGCCGGCCGCCGCGCCCGTCATCGCGCCGCTCGACGTCGAGATTCCGGGCCTGACCGATGACGCCGACGACGGCCTCGCCCCCGAAGGTCTCACCAACTACGACCCCACGCTCGACCTCTCGCGCTACCAATACCCCACGCTGGAGCTGCTCAACGATTACGGTGCGCCCAAAGTCCAGGTCAGCAAAGAGGAGCTGGAGGCCAACAAAGACCGCATCGTCGAGACGCTCGGGCACTACAACATCGGCATCGCGAGCATCAAGGCCACCATCGGGCCTACGGTCACGCTCTACGAAATCATCCCCGACGCGGGCGTTCGCATCTCCAAAATCAAGAACCTCGAAGACGACATTGCCCTGAGCCTCGCCGCGCTCGGTATCCGCATCATCGCGCCGATTCCGGGCAAGGGCACCATCGGCATCGAGGTGCCGAACACGAAGAAGGAGATGGTGTCGATGCGGTCGGTGCTGGCGACGGAGAAGTTTCAGGCCGCCGAGATGGATTTGCCCATCGCCTTCGGCCGCACCATCACCAACGAAGTCTTCGTCGCCGACCTCGCCCGGATGCCGCACCTGCTGATGGCCGGCGCCACGGGCCAGGGCAAATCGGTGGGCCTGAACGTGATTCTGACGTCGCTGCTCTACAAGCGGCACCCCGCGCAGCTCAAATTCGTGCTCGTGGACCCCAAGAAGGTCGAATTGTCGCTGTTCAACAAGATCGAGCGCCACTTCCTCGCCACCCTGCCCGACGCCGCCGAGCCTATCATTACCGACACGAGCAAGGTCGTCGATACGCTCAACTCGTTGTGCATTCTGATGGACCAGCGGTATTCGCTGCTCAAGGATGCCGGGTGCCGCAACCTCAGAGAGTACAACAAGAAATTCATCGAGCGGCGGCTGTTGCCCACGAAGGGGCACCGGTTTATGCCGTTCATCGTGGTGGTCATCGACGAGCTGGCCGACCTGATGATGACCGCCGGGAAAGAGGTCGAAACGCCCATCGCGCGGCTGGCGCAGTTGGCGCGGGCTATCGGCATCCATCTGGTGGTGGCTACGCAGCGGCCGAGCGTCAACGTGATTACGGGCATCATCAAGGCCAACTTCCCGGCGCGGATCTCCTTCAAAGTCACGGCGAAAGTCGATTCGCGCACCATCCTCGACGCCAGCGGTGCCGACCAACTCATCGGGCAGGGCGATATGCTGTTTTCGGTCGGCTCCGACCTGATTCGCGTACAGTGCGCCTTCGTCGATACGCCCGAGGTGGATCGGCTCTGCGACTACATCGGCGAGCAGCAGGGCTACCCGTCGGCCTTCGAGCTGCCCGAGTACGTCGGCGACCGCGGGTCGGCCGCCGATTCGGGCGACGACGCCGACGACGGCGAGCGCGACGCGCTGTTTGCCGAAGCCGCCAAAGTCATCGTCACGCATCAGCAAGGCTCCACGTCGCTGCTCCAGCGCCGCCTCAAACTCGGCTACAACCGCGCCGGGCGCCTCATCGACCAACTGGAGAAGGCCGGCGTGGTGGGGCCGTTTGAAGGCTCGAAGAGCCGCGACGTCCTCATCCCCGACGAATACGCTTTGGAACAGTTGTTGAACCAGCTCGACAACGGCGGCGAGAAAGCGCCGTTTTAGAAGCCGGAATTCACTGCTTCAACCACGTTTTCGGCTCCTTCACCTTCCTGAGAACCACCCACTCCAATGACGTTTCGTACCCTGTTCGTGTCGGCCGGTCTGCTTCTGACCACCACCGTGGCCCAAGCTCAGCAAGACCCCAAAGCCGGTAAGATTCTCGACGAGATGAGCGCCAAATACAAGGCGCTTAAAGCGTTCAAGGCCACTTTTCAGCAGACGCTGGAAAACCCGATGAACAAAATCAAGGAAACCATCGACGGCGACATCACCGTGTCGGGCACCAAGTTCCGCCTCCAGACCAAAGGGCAGGAAGTGGTGAACGACGGTAAGACGATGTGGACGTTTATGAAGTCGGAAAACGAAGTCAACGTCTCCGACTACGACCCCGACGAAGAAGAAATTTCGCCGACCCAAATCTTCACCCTCTACCAGAAAGGCTACAAATACACCTACGTCGAGCAGACCACCGAAGGCGGGGTTGCATACGACGTAGTGGAGCTGGCGCCCGAAGACCGGTCCAACTCGCTCATCAAAGTGCGCCTGCAGGTGAGCAAAAAAGACCGCTCGGTGAAGAGCTGGAAGATGTTTAAGAAAAACGGCAACCGCTACTCGTTCGTCATCAAGTCGTTCACGCCGAACCCGCCCGTGACGGCCACCACGTTCGCCTTCGATAAAGCCAAGCACAAAGGCGTGAAGGTGATTGACCTGCGCTAAGCTCTCTTGCTGCTTTTTCTGACGCTTCGCGCCCCGTTGGTCTTTTGGCCGGCGGGGCGCTTTTGCATATCAACAGATTATCGTAGGGGCGGGCCTTGTGCCCGCCCGTGCGGCTACAATGCAACAGGCACGGGCGGGCACACCAGGGCCCCTACCACAACGGCCTGCCCCTACTTTCGCGTCGTGACTGCCGAAACTCTTACCGCCACCATCCGCGCCAAACGCTCGTTTTTGTGCGTGGGTCTCGACCCCGACCCCGCGCGCCTGCCCGCCTGCCTGGCCGGTGAGCCGGACCCGGTGCTGACCTTCAACCGCGAAATCATCCGCGCCACCCACGACCTGTGCGTGGCCTACAAACCCAACACGGCGTTTTATGAAGCCTACGGCGTGGCCGGTTGGCGCACTCTCGAGGAAACCGCGAAGCTGCTGCCCCCCGACACCCTCCGCATCGCCGACGCCAAGCGCGGCGACATCGGCAACACCTCCGCCGCCTACGCCCGCGCGTTCTTCGACGCGCTGCCGTTCGATGCTGTCACGGTGGCGCCGTATATGGGCCGCGATTCGGTGACGCCTTTTCTGGAAAACCGGCCCGGCAAGTGGGCCATCGTGCTGGCGCTCACCTCCAACCCCGGCGCCGACGATTTTCAGACGCTGCCGATTGCCAAACAAGACAATCATTCAATCACTCAATCACTCGATCACCAATCGCTCTTCGAGCAGGTATTGATGACCAGCCAAACCTGGCCCCACGCCGACCAACTGATGTACGTAGTGGGCGCCACCCGCGCCGAGTCGCTGGCACGGGTGCGCGCCGTGGTGCCACGCGCGTGGCTGCTGGTGCCCGGCGTAGGCGCGCAAGGCGGCTCGCTGGCCGACGTAGCGCGTTTCGGAATGACGCCCGAAGTAGGCCTGCTCGTGAATTCGTCGCGGGAGATTTTGTATGCTTCCGGCGGCGATGATTTCGCGCAGGCGGCACGGGCGGCGGCGCAGCGTGTGCAGCGGCAGATGGATGAACTGCTGACGGTGGCGGGGGTGTGACGACGGGAGGCGCTGGGCGACGGCAATAGCACGTCACGGCTTGTAAAGCGTCAGCCCTGGCAAATAGTGGAAGTGCTTTCGATTGAGCGTGAATAAAGGCAGGTCTAGCTCAAGAGCGGTGGCGGCGATAAGAGCGTCGGCGAAGTCCAATTGGTTACTCAGTCGGTACCGAAACATCAGTTGCAGTGCTGCCGCGCTGATTGTTGATGTAATGGG
>ERZ1066124.860-NODE-860-length-12384-cov-8.047774_pt1 | contig 12384 bp, 3 predicted proteins | sample MGYA00382771_ERZ1066124 | MGnify/ENA primary metagenome ERZ1066124 (study PRJEB33369, sample SAMEA5778354) | biofilm metagenome | biome: Industrial cooling water; feature: Water cooling tower basin; material: Biofilm | place: United Arab Emirates | collected... | reverse complement strand
CTGCTGATCGGAGCCTCCTTGATGAGATGAACCGTAAAGCTGATGAGAGTGGAGCAAACGCAGTAATAGACAGTCAGCCACTCCCTCAGACGAATACAAGCAGCAAACCAACCTATGTAGCTCCTGATGCTTCCGTATTAAACAGAGCCGTCAACAACGCGAGTAGAAAGAACCGACCCGAAATGTACGACGAGAAGCAGGTTAGACGAGAAAAGAGGGATATATCGGGTATACAACGTACACAGGAAAACATCATTAAAACAACGGGTGATGTTAACCTCGGTAAGTTTGTAGCTGATAACTCTATTCGACAACTATACTTACTCGATAGATATGAGGAACTGGTCAGAACGGGAACAAGCCCTGATGAAGCAACCAAGATAGTTATCAAAGAGTATAATGATGCTCTGTACTCAGACTATAAAGCTGCTGAAGGAACATTCAAAGGAGACTATAAAGCGGGCGTAACCACCCCTGAGCAACATAAAGCTACTCTGCTTGATGGGTTTAAGCAGAGAGTAAACCAGATGAACAGGTCTACGAAGTACTATCTAGAACAGTTCGGCGGAAGTACCAGACCTGCGGAGGCTCCCCGACAAGCAAATTTTAACCAGAGTACACAGGACACATCGGACAACGCTGTGTACTCACAAGCTAGTCAGTCCACCGTCTCCCCCACTAAACCCCGTCAAGTAGGTCAAACCAGTATGCAGAGTTCTGGAGCGTTTGCTACCAGTAATGATAATCTGGTTATGCCGATACCTGCGGGTAGTTCTGCCACGTACACCCCCGTAGCGGGTAATGGTGGTAACAGACCATCAGGAATCCGTATACAAAGTAGTAGCAACCAAGTCCAAACTATACAGGGTGGTCGTGTTGTTCATACTGGTCGTAACTCTGACGGTTTCTACATCCTCATCAAAACACCAGACGGACGTTATGAGAACTACTCAGGTTTAGAACAACTCTACTGGAAGAAAGGGGATTACGTTCAAGCTGGTAGAAAGGTTGCTAAGTCTGGAGGAGGTTTCAAAGACCCCGATAATGATGGTCGTATTTTTGTAGGAACTTCTGGGAATACAGGTAGAAGTACAGGGGCGCATCTGGACATCAGAGGTTTAAACCCTGACGGGACTAAGATGAGTCAGGAGAGACTAGACCAACTTCTTCATAATGTATACAGTGGTGACACGAACAAGAACCTAGCTGCTCAGAGAAATAGAATTACTTCTGGGTATGGTCTTCGGAATGCTCCTACTGCTGACGCATCCACTAACCATCAAGCCTATGACTTCGGGCTGGCTGACGGAACGAAAATCTATATAGATAAAAGCCAGATAGTTTCTGTAACTTCCCGTGACCAGTCTAAAACAGGAGGGGGTGGAAATGTCGTAGAAGTGAAGTTAGTAACGGGTGAAACCCTTCAGCTACTTCACATGAACTCAACCGACACGGGAGACGCTAAACCTGCTGGCTTCACCTTCTCTGTGTTCGATAAGAACCCAGTAGTTAACGGTGAAATCCAAAGTCAAGGAAGCGACCCACGACAATACTTGATGACGGTTAACCCATCCACTCCGAACACGAACGGTCAACGAGGTTTAAACAATGGTGGCTCACCAGTTGTAATGAGTAGTGGGATGTACGAAATCTCAGCAGGGGTTTACTTACTCCCGAATAATACCATTATCGACACCCGAACAGGACAGGTCAGAAACTATCAAGGTGAGAAGAAGGGGAAATACTACCCACCTCGTCGGATTAGTGGCGGAACCTCAGATACTTCTATTCCTGCTACGGTTGGGACTAACCAAGCCTCAGCCCCTCAAGCTAGTAAACCTACTCCCCTTATAGATAATGGGCTACCCCCCTCTAGAATAGCCTCTACTTCCAAACCTTATGTTCGCATTGTCTCATCTGGTCGGAAGGCTCAGAACGGACAGGACTTAGTTCAGGTTCGACTCTACGAGGGTGGGAAACTGGTTCACGCTTACGAGGCTGTAACGGGGGGTCTGGATGGTACGGTCGCTATGCCCTCTGGTATTCGAGTAATCGGTGACACGTACTCATCTAACGTAGCTGATACTGGGGGAGTCTTTACTAATACGAGAAGCCAGAGTACGGATGACTCCGCCAGAGGTCTAGGGTTCCACTATGACGCGGGAGCGCGTGGGACTCATGGGTGTGTAGGTTTCACCAGACCAGAGGACGCTAAGGCTTTTCAGGCTTGGGCAAGTCGGAACAAAGGAGCCTTAATAGATATTGACTACACCCAGACCCCCAGAAGTCAAAACCAGTCCCAGATGACGAATCCGAATACGGGTACTAAACCAGTGGTACAGAACCAGCGTAGAGCCTCCATCTACAAGCAGGACTATATCGTAAACGGGAAGGTGGTTAATAATGATGCTGACAACTACGGTTATAAGTTCCTAGCGACTAACCCTGAGCTTAGAAAGGAAATGGTTAAAACCGCCAATGAACTCGGAATCCCTGCTGTTTGGATAGCTGACCTGATGGCGCATGAGTCGGCTAACTTCACCTACGCTAAGAAGGCTAACCAGTGGGGGTACTACGGACTCATCCAGATTAACTCAGACTGGTTAAAGAGGAATGGGTTAAGTCATGCTCAACTGAATAGTATGAGTGTGGCTGAACAGTTCAGGAGAGTTGTAGCCCCGTATTTAAAACAGGTCAGTAAGGAAACTGGTAGAAAGTACGAAACCATAGAGGACTTAGTAGCTGGTGTCTGGGGAGGTGGAAAACTCCTGAAGAAGTCCGTAGAACAGCGTAGAAGGGTTAAGGACGGGCTATCGGGTACTAACTGGCGACAGTACATGAATAGTGTAGGTCAACACGCAGGAAGGCGTTACAACCACAATTATGATGACATCCCACAGGAAAGAAAACCCTTACACGACCGACCCCGTTCAGGATGCCCAACCTGTCAGCAAATGCAAAACACCCGTTCATTCAGACCCCACACATCACCATAATCATTAGGAGAGGTATTACAGATGACGAACGTCCTACAACCACCAGATGAGTATATCCTAGCTAATACTAGAAGATTACCCCGTATTGGGAAGGAAGGAGCAGCAGCTAGACCAACTGTTCCAACTCTACCAGACGAAGAACAGCAGCCCCCTCTAAGTTCTCCTCCTGAACAACCACCAGTTACACCAGTCGTACAACCAGAACCCCCAGTAGAGGAGACACCTGTATTATCAAATGAAGTAGAAGAACCTGAAGTCCCACAGGGAAAACCGTTAGGAGGTGAGGAACCTGATAGTATTGAACAGGCTCCTGTACAACAAGGTCGCCCCCTTCCTCAAAGCCAACAACAAGTAAACCACCCAGAAGGACTGAGCGACAAGGACTTACTAAGTAACAATGGTGGTTTAGGACAGTTAAACCCGATGGCTCCGTCTCGTTTTACTTGGAGTCCGATAGAAACCCCAGTCCCTAACTTAAATGGTTTAGCCGCTATGCAGGAAGCAACCAGCGACTATAACCGAGGGGTGGCTAACTACAATCGGAACATGGAGAACACTTCGGCTCAGAACATTATCCGCACCTACCAGTTGTTAAATCCTCAGCCCATCGTACACGCGGGGGTACAGGAGATTGACACCATTAAGTTAAGGGATGAACTAAATACGAACCGTGAAAACTCCTTACGGGTTGTCAGAGAAAACAGACTAGGTTTACAGGATGCGCGTGAGGACGGAACTGGAGGAGAAGTCAGTACAGGAACCTCCGCCACTGAGAACGCCATAGCGGGTAATGGTTTAAGGAGTAATACGGGGAAGAATAAACAGGACAGAGAAGACCCTAACCGAGAACAGACGGGAACACAGGGAGGTTTATTAGGTTGGATTCGTCGGGGGGTTGATGCTGCTCACGACGCTGTAAGTTGGATTGGTGAGGGGTTAGCCTTAGACCCTAGTGCTGGTATTGGTGGGAAGGAGAGACGGGAGAGAATAACCAGACAGAATGAGAAACTAAGAGAAAGAGGAGCCACCGAACGGGGGTACGAATCCCCAGAGAAAGACCCCTATAATATTAGTCGGGTTGCTCCCATACAGGGAAGTAAACAGAGTAAACAATTTTTCAGTCCTGCTGATGGGAAGTACGGAGACTTTGGTGACCACCCCTTAGTAAGCCCCCCTCTTTACGTGATGAACGCTGCACAGGGCGTTGTTATGGGAGGAATCCTAGAAGTCACTGACCGAATCGGACTTACTAAGAAACCCTCACACGACCAGAGGAACCGAGTTGTACAGTCCTTACAGGGGGTTGATAACTCATTCTCAGCTAATAGGAGTGACTACGCCCCTCTCTCAACTCAGCAGCCCGAAAATGCCCCCAAATGGAAGAAACGAGCAGCGTTCGCTGGTGGGGTAGCCCTCGACATTGTAACGGGTGGGATAGCCGATGCTGGTGTGGAAGCAACAGTTAGAACGGGTACGAGAGTTGTTACCCGAACCACAACTAAACGGACGGCTCAGGAACTAGCAGAGGAAGCAGCAGAAAAAACAAGCCGTGAAGCTGCACAGAGAACGGGTAAAGAAGCAACCGAGCAAGGAAGTAAAGATACTGGGGGTCGTATTCCTAACAAGCCAGCAAGTCATAAAGACCCTATCATCCCACACCGAACGGAGAACACGCGGGTTAGTGACCCGACAGTGAAGGTAAAGCCGAACGAGGTTCAGGTCAGAAGCCCTCACAGAATGCCTGAAACCCGAAGAACCTCGAACTCTAATGGGTGGCTTAATACGACCATTAAGGTTAAACCAATTGACCCTAAGAGTATCCAAAACCCTCTGGAAGTAACCCCTATTAAGCTACAGGATTTACCTTCTGGGAACAGACTATCAGACCGTATTGATGCTAAGTCATTAAACAACAAACCTCTCACTGATGCTGACCTAACTTTAATACGACGCTCTAACGAAGACATTTCCGCCGTCGCTAGACACACCATTAACCCAGAAACAGGGAAGCCTATCTTAAACTCGTACCGAACATTATCGGATGCGGAAATAGCCCATTTAAACGATAAGTATGGGAATTTGTTCGACAGGTACGGGAAGCCCATACCAGACTTAGACAACTCGAACCTGCTTGATACTCCTGACGGTCTTCATGAAATTATCAAGAACACTGATGAGTTGAAGGAGGTTAAGCTAGAATCCCTGAGTATTAAACAGATCGAAGCCCTCCACAACCAATTAGATGAGATTAGTAAGAAGCTCACCCGAAGCATAGAAAAGGGAGAGGGAGATATCACTAGCGTCATCAAACAGTATGAGGACTTATCATCTAAACTAATTAAAGCTACTTCCCAAAACCAAGTAGGACTCTACGATATGTACGTTCGGCGGGGCGACCTCCCTAAATCGACTTCCGTATTAAGTAGAGAAGGTCAGATGATAGGGGATGAACTGGTGCAGACAGACCTAGCCCTACAGGTACAGCGTCCCGTACTCGACCAGTTGATAGACGAAGTAGATAAAACTAAGTTTCACCTTGACAATACAGAGGTAGAACTTAACGGGCTTAGAACGGTAGGACGGGGTGACATCTACAACGCTCTAACCACTAAGGAAGTTATGGGGGCAGAAGTTCCAGAGCTTCGTATTAATGAATACACTCCGAAATTATTACCGAGCCTAGATGAACTCCCCAGTAGACCAGCAGGAGTCCACAAGGTTCTAGATGATAATCCTCTCTGGTTACATGGAAGTGATTCACCAATAGGAATCCGTGAACGGGACATACTAAACGGTGCAACCCCATCAGAGCATGGGTTAGCTATCTACCTCACCAAAGACCAAGACGTTGCAGACCAAGCAGCATCCGCACTTGCTCAAAGTAACCGACCACCTAGACCAGATAGCCAGCCAACTGTACCTTATCGGGTAACTGTAACGACCGATAAGCTTATAGCCCCGTTAGACCTGAACGCTAAACCCTCAGCCACTATTAAGAAAATCTTCAACGATGCAGCGAATAGTGTAGGACTCCCCAGTAAGTATGCTGATAAGGTAACGACCAATTCTAAATTATGGGATGAATTTAAAATACAATACCATGAGCAGATAGGTCAAGTCCCTGAGAGCGTTAACCGTGAGTTTCAACAGAAAGTTTTAATAGGCTTACAGAACGCGGGGTACGACAGTGGACACTATGTAGATGCTTCGGGTAAAGTTCATCTGGTGGTCTACCAGCCTCATAAACTGGGGGTGAATGGTTCACCAATAACATTAGACACACCGAGTATTAACAAGCAAGCAGAAGCTAGAGCGTGGCTTGATGAGTATACTTTTAAGAGTAACCCATCAGAAGTAACCCATGTAAATAGTGTTCGCTCCCGTATGCAGCACCAAACCCAGAGCCTTCACGTACAAGCAGAGGCGTTAGCAACCGAACGGGCTAAACAACTCGAACTCGTTGAGAACAAAATAAAACTACAAGACCAGTTAGAGAAGCTATCCTACGAAAATACTGAGAAGATGCTAAGAGCAGATGTAGAGGCAGCACCCCCGTTAGATGTTCAGAAAACACTCAGAGACAACAACAACCCGTGTTTATAGGAGGTAGATAATCATCATGGTATTAAATTGTAGAATCCCGAACTTACAAGAAGAAGCCCTACAGGACTCTTTCAAGGAACGCTTTAAAAACTCACCTGATAAGCTGACGGATGCAGAGGCTAGAGTGAAACGCCTGAAGGAAGTTATGGACGCTACCGAGGGGGTTAGTCAAGTGTGGAGGAGAGCAGACGAAGGGGCAGCTACAGCGCGTCATCTCGTCTGGGAGAGAATGAACCAGCAACTAAATAAGCAGGGGTTAGAGAACGTCTCAGCAGGTCGGAACATTAAAAGTAATCTGTACCGTTTCTACAACTCTCTCCGTAGAAAGTCTACAGGCTTCATTGATGAGAGTATAGCTAACCTCGAACTCGAACAGGCTATGAGGAGAACGAACAACCAGTTAGACCAAATAGCCAAACAGTATAACTTGAACGCTCACCAGACAGGACTCATGAAGACAATGGGGGTTGAGGTTGGCTGGCAACCGTTTATAGCGGACTACCACTCTGTAAGCTCTAACGGTCTACGGTACTTACAATCGGAGCAAGTTCGTTACATTAAGAAGCTACAAGAGTTCGGGCTGACCGATGCGGATATTGACCAAGTTCTGAAGTTAACTAAGGAACCCGTCGAAGTTTTTCACGAAATGTTAATGCTAACCAAACAGGCGGGGGTCAAGGTTGGCGACCTCACTAAGTCAGGGATGGGCTACTTTCCTCACATCTACTCTGAAGATTACCTAAAGCGAATGAACTGGGAGAAAGAATTTACAGGAGATGGTCAAGCGGTCTACAAACTAGGAGACGGTCAGAGGTTAAATACTCAGGATGCTTTCAACGCCAGTAGACAGACAACCCTCTGGATTGTAGAGGATGAAGTCATTCTAGACCACCTCCTCACTAAGTACGGAGGAAAGAACGTTTACGACAATATCGGTGAGCGAATCGGACGGGACGTGAAGGGAATACAAGACCTGTACGATAACGACATGATACTAGATGACGCTATCAAGAACGTTCTACCAGAGGGAACAGTAGACCACCTCACGCAGATGGGTGTAATGTCAAAAATCCCCATGACATCCGACCGTGTATTTAACAAACTAACGGAAGCCTATAAGTTGCCCTACGACAATATTAATCAGCTTATGGCGACTGACTACGGGCTGGCTCTGCACCAGTATAAGAAGCAGCTAGAGGAGTTGGCTGTAGATTCTAACTTCACCTACGCCCTAGTTCGGGGTTCAGTAGAACAAGGGTGGGGGGTGAGTGAACGAGAAATCCTGAGTAACCCAGAACAGTTCAGGGGCTACAGACCCTTGAACGCCTTGATACCCGAAGACCTACAGGAGAAATTCTTACTAAAAAACGATGGGTTTGATGATGAACTTCTCTCAAAAACCTACGTTAGTCCTGAGACTGCCCAGATAATTAAAACTCAGTTTCATGTAGTGAAAAGCCCTGCTCTACTAGGGATACTCGGACAGGGGTTAAACGAGTTGAATAAGTGGACAAGTACCTTGATGTTATCCTCATTCCCCTACGCTGGTAAACAATACGTGGGTAATTTCATCCAACTACTATCAGCAGGTGGCAACCCCTTTAATATGCTTGACCTCACCACTAGACGGGTAGCTGCTGGTGTAGCAAGGAAGGACATTATAGAAATGCTGGACAATACAAAACTAGCCTACAGGGTAGCGGGTGAGGAACTAACCGAACGCCAACTCTATAAGAAACTGGTAGGAACGGGGTACATCAACGACTATACCCAGTTTGGAATACAGGCAGGCATGAAGGGCTACAAACCTCCCGAAAACCTCATCAAGCAGCTTCAGAGTACAGCCGTCCAGATGAAAGCCACCCTCGAACAGTACCCGAATCACTGGGGAAAAGTGGGTCAGGAGGCTTACAGTTATTTAGATGACTTAGTGAATAACAAAGTAGGGAGTATGGCGAGGTTAGCTAATGCTGAGTTTGAGAACGTCGCTAAATTCTCACTGGCTAAAACAGCCTTCAGTAAGAATAAAGTAACGCCCTTTATCACTGGTGCGCCCTCTCTTTCTCGTATTAAAACCCTAGATGACTTTGAGGACTACGCATCTCGGTACTTCTACCATTATGACGAAAAGGTACTGGGGGGAACTCCATTAGAAGGAGCCTTCAAAGTTGCTCAGACAGTAATCCCGTTCCTGAACTACAACACGAAGAACCTACACGGAACCTTAAAGCAGGTCATCCGTAACCCCAGTAGATTCGCCAACTACTACAAGGCGTACACTCACTTTAATGAACCAATGGAGAAGGAAGACCTACCAGCAGGTAGTATTCCTGACTATGCTTTTGATAATTTCCCCGTATTCTGGAAGATTGATAAGGAGTCCTCTGGATTAGAACACGATGCTTACTTCTACTATCCGATGGGGCAACTCATACAACAGTTTGGGGCAGTTGCGGAGGCTAAGGAATGGGTTGACCTGCTCTTAGGAGAAGACCCTAGACTGGTTAAGGACAACGACCCCAACAAGAAGGATAACATCGTTAGAGATATCATCAACGAGAAAACCTACCCTTACATTAAAGCTGCTGTTGCTTCTGTTACAGACATCAACCCCCAGACAGGTAAACCGTTCGAGAAGTTCAAAGGTCAAAAGTCTAGCTTCTTAGGTGTGGAAGTTTCCCCCAAAACGAAGTTCATGTTAGAACAGTTCATGCCCCCACTTACTCGGTTAGACCGTTGGAACCCTAACGACGTATTCGGACAGATGGAGAGAGAAGACGAGTATACTGGAGAAACCATCGAAGGTAAACCATCTTGGACAGGAGCTACCCGATATCACACCGATAACGCGGATAAATCCCCCTTTAAGGAGAACTGGGTAGGAACAATACAGAGTCTTACAGGAACTAAACCCTACTTTATTGACCAAGCGCGGGGGATGGGGATGACTGAGGCTGATATTAAAGAGTCCATTCGTGAGAGTAGAAAGATTCTCGGTTCCTTAAAATACCAACTTGATAAGGTGAACAGCCCTCAAGAGAAAGCCCGACTAGAAAAACAGATTATTTTAACAAAGGACTTCATCTACACCCTAGAGGTTGAGCAAACCAAAGTGGAGGAGTGGAGAAAGTCACACGGATTTAATACACAAGAAGGCAACAAGCAGCTTAGAAAGAGTCGCTTAAAAGCGAAAGACCTACCCGCGCTCACCCCTGAGCAGACCGACAGGATTAAACGGTCACTGAACTAACGGAAGCGTAAGCTTGCGCCTACGGAACGTGCGCTTTACCGAATACAGGCAGTTACGCTTACGGAAGATATACCCTTACAAGCAACGCCCCTCTTAGGATGACCTAGAAGGGGCTTCTATTTTTTCAGGTTCTATCATATTCGGAGTTCATCGGAGACACCTTGTAGCTCATCCTGAAGGGACTAGATGCAGGTTAGTAACCCCTTACTTTTACAAGTCTCTCTTTACTGATGGGGATGCGGGTAATATATTCGTTCAGAGCTTTTCTAACGAGGGCGGATACGGTTTGGTCTGTGCGTGTTGCGTGGTGTTCGAGAACGTCTAGCATATCGTGGGTTAGGTAAACCTGAAGGGGACGCTTATCTTTTCTTGTCTCTCTCATGTAGTTTTCATGCGCTCCGATTTATAAATGACCAACAAGGGAAGTTTAGCAGGTGCGGGAGGTGAGAGGATATAACACCAGTAACAGCAGGATAACACCACATTTCTAGGGTGATGTTACAGGTTAAACCTTTACCTAGTAAGCTTTCTGTAATTCCGTAACATCAATAACACCACTTTTATATAAATAATTATTTTATTACATCTACACAGGGGTAGTAGGGGGGGGCTGGTAAAAGTTGATTGTGAGTTTTTAAAAATTTAAAACTGTTGAAAAAGGTGTGTTGATGTGATGTTATGGTGTTACGAGGAGGTGAAACCCTTATACAGTAAGACTTACAACATAACACCAGCCTGTTAGAACTGGTGTTATTTTCAAATCTGATGTTACGGGTGATGTTAGAAGGAGTCAACCGAGAACGCATCTTTGGCGGGTTTCCCCCAACCACGTCCTTTAGTTCCTCCCTTATTTTGCTCAAACCCTAGCTTTCTCAGGTACTCCGCAACTTTCTTATAGTTACCATTCTGTCTGTGATGAGCTAGTTCGATACCGATACACTCCGATAACACCTGTCCTGCTGTTACGAAGTCCCGCCCCTCAACATACTTTTCTATTTCAGACAACCAAGTGTCATCAGGGGTGTGATACTCATTCAGTTCTGATACTTGTTTTTCCTCATCCTGATTCATCCACCACTGTTCGTTAGACTCGAAGGCGAGTAAAGCAGAATGCCAGATACCGTCACGCTCTTTCAATAATTGGCTAGTATTAATCTTGTCGCTACCACATTGAATAATCCAGTACCGACGATTCCCAGTGAGGTCATTTAGGAATTGTGGGTTATTGGTAGTGCCAGCGAATACGGAACGTCTCGGATACTTGTGGAACATTTTACCATAGGGCAATCGGACATCATCAACAAGGCGTGTGATAAAATCTTTAAGTTTTGCGGATTCCTGCTTACCTACTACCTTATCTATTTCGTCAACCAGCCCCACCCAATTAGAGTACAGTCCGATAACATCATCTTTTTCTAACTTACTACTCAGGTTTGAGAACACGTACCCGTTGAACAGCGTTTCAAAGAAGGTTGTCTTACCGATAGATGGGTCGCCTAGTAAAACCAGAAGGTTATCCACTTTGCAGCCAGCTTGTTTAACACGGGCTACTGAGGCTATTAACCATTTCTTCAGCATCACATCATATAGTGGGTTGTCTGTTCCAAAATAGCGAGTAGCTAAGTTATTAATCCCAACTGGTTCAGATTTTCTTGTACTTTCTAAATACTCATCTATTGGGTTGTATTCTTCCTTATGGGCTTGCTCTATTAGTAATCCTATAAATGTTTTTTCAGTAACTCGTACACCTGACGCTTTAAGATTAGGATACATCTGGTAATAGATTCTATCAAGGTCGATGATACCTCCCTTTTTATACTCACAATACCCCGTCAGAATGTTATAACGAATTTCTCCACCAAATCGAATGTCTAACCAATCAAGAATTGAGAGTTTGCCTTCTGAGAAATCCTCATCTAACCCATCTTCTTCTGTAACTATCTCATTAACTTTTAGAGCTTTCTGCTTGATAACTTCTGTGAGAGCTTGGGCTAGTTGTTCCCCAATTTTACTGTTATCTTCGTTGTTGTTAATCACGTCTACTATATCTCCTGTTTCTTCTAATTCTGGATAAAATTCTCTGAGGTCGTAAACTAAAGTAGGAACCCCTACAGACACACACTCATCATAGAATTGGTTAGCCTGATTTCGTCCTTCCTCACTATTATCAGAAATGATGACGATGACTTTACCAGCATCTTTAAAACTAACTAATTCTTTCTTCTTATCTTTTGCGTACTTGAAGCTAAAAGAGGGTAGCCCGATTGACCAAGCGTAGTCAGCCTTTTTCTCACCCTCATGAGCAAGAACCACTCTAGAAGGGCTTCTCAGGGCTTCTTCTTGTTTATAGAAATGCCAATTAAGGGAACCTCCCCCGCTAGACCAGTCTCGTTCCTCACAGGGTTTAGTAGTGTCGAGGTACTGAAAGGAAAAGGTTTTATCTTTCTTACGTTTGTAGGCGGGTACTCTCTCAATTGTTTCCGCAGATGAGTAAGCTTCTCTCCTTACTTTTCTTTGGGTATTACTATAGTAGTG
>ERZ1066124.856-NODE-856-length-12463-cov-29.729771_pt1 | contig 12463 bp, 14 predicted proteins | sample MGYA00382771_ERZ1066124 | MGnify/ENA primary metagenome ERZ1066124 (study PRJEB33369, sample SAMEA5778354) | biofilm metagenome | biome: Industrial cooling water; feature: Water cooling tower basin; material: Biofilm | place: United Arab Emirates | collected... | reverse complement strand
TTCATCATTGCTAGATACGATTGCGCGATCGCTGGTGTGATTAGCTCGATCGTTGTACTGATTTCTGATTTGCTGTTCATTGCGAGATTTATGAGATTTTCTCCTGTTTAGCTAGTTAGTGGGCGATCGATCCTATACGGCAACATCAAAAATGGTCATTTGGCGCTGCATCTTCCCTGATTCGGCTTTTCTCAAGTACTTGACGGCTGTGTTGAAATACGATTCTTTGATCTCGAATCCTACATAGCGACGATTCAATTCCAAAGCTTTGATTCCAGTTGAACCGACACCGTTAAACGGATCAAGAACTAAATCACCTGGATTGCTGAATAGCTTGACGCAACGCTCGATCGTTCCGAGTTGTTCAGGGCAAAGATGTCTCTCGTCACGAGGATCGCGAGCAATCGCTACATTCATTACATCAGTATCGTGAATGCCGTTGTAGCGCGTGATCGTACCGTCATCTTTCACGGATTCGTGCATCACGCTTTTTTGCAGCGATGGATAGTAAGGCTGTGATGTTGCAATCCTGCCACCGGGAGCGACATGACGATACCAAACAGGTGCAGCCCATTCGATCCACTCCTCCTCAGTAATCCATCCGCCATCAGGATTGTATTTACTGGATTTTCCTGCTTTGATCGGCTCTGGATTCTTTCCAGGCTTGCGAAAGAACAGAACATAATCAGCTAACGCCATCCGCATCTGAGCGGCATCAGTCGAAAGTGACTTGAAAAGTAAGCCATGAGTGTTATTTCTAACGGCTTCAAGTTGAGGATCTTGGTCGATCGTGACTTCACCCGAATAAATAAATCCGCCTGCCTGCATCGCTCGAATCATGTCACCCCGAAAATCTTTTAGTCCCATGTGCCCATCGCGTCCGACCATTGCGACACCCTGAGTGAGATGGATGCAGAACGATCGCCCTGACATTAAAACTCGCAGCATTTCAGGCACAAGAAAACCGAAGTGATTGAAGAACTCGTCGTAATCCTTAACGTTCCCCATATCGCGCAAATCATCTGTGTATGCGTACATTCCGGGAAACGGGACGGAACACTTAGCTATCCCGATCGATTCGTCTGCGAGTTCCTTGATCCGCTGCACGTTATCACCGAGATAAACCGTCCAGTTTTCACCACGCTCAATCCGCGTTTCAACTTCAAGGCTAACTTTAGGCTCTGCTTTTCCTTGCGCTTCTACAACTTCTTTCATGACTGCTTTCACATTTTTGAAGAATTCATCCGACTGCTTTTCTTTGCGACGAATGTTTTGAATCACTACTGATTCTTGCTGAGATGCCACCAAATACACGTCAACGATCGCTTTCTGTCCACGTCGGTAAAATCTACGAATCGCTTGATATTGCTGCTCAAACGAGTCAGACACCCCAACGAACGCTGTTTTGTGACAGAACTGAAAATTCAATCCGAAGCCTAAAATACTAGGCTTGCTAATAAGAACTCGCGTTTCACCACTGATAAACTTCTTGACTTCTTGTTCTCGTTTATCAAGATCTTGTGAGCCACGAATTTCAACAGATCCCGGAATTGATTTCGTGAGCGATTCAGATTCATCGTTGAAGTCGCACCAAACAACCCATTGATCTGTGGAGCCATTCACCATGTCGGCAACGGCTTGAACACGCTGATTTAACGAGTCCTTTCGCAGTTGGCGACGTTGCGCTAATGGGAGTGAGTCAACCGGAAGCAACGATCGCATTTCTGCGCTTGACCCTACCATGACCTCATGAATATTCAGTCCTGGTAAATCAAAACCAGCGTCTTCATCGGTGAATCCAAGATCAGAAGGCTTGCGAACACAAATCGCCCAACTCGCAACCCATCTCCAAAAATCTTCTTTGCAGGTGTTCTTGAGTCGCCATTTCTTTGTTGTGTTGCCGTCTTGAGTAAAGAAAGTTGCGATCGCTTCCTTACTAGACATAACCCCTAACCAATCCGCATGATTGATCAACTCAATCAAATCATTTGGGGATGGCGTTGCAGTTGCAGCTAATCTGTAATCGATTCCTTGAACGAACTCAGTCAATTGAGTGCGGTATTTCGACTGGAATCCCTTGAGGCAACTGCTTTCATCAAGAACGATCGCTCCAAATTCAGACGGATTGAATTTGTGCATCTTCTCGTAATTTGTGATGTTAAGACCGTCTCTCACATCGGCTTGAGACGCGCAGTGATTAACGGCAACTCCAAACTTTTCACCTTCTTCAACAATCTGAGAATTAACACCACACGGAGCGAAAATCAGAACGTTCTGGTTAGTGCGATCGTAGACTTTCTGACTCCAGAAAAGCTCCATAATCATCTTCCCATACCCTGTTTCAGCAAAAATCGCAGATCTACCACGCTTTAAGCTAACGGATGTAATGAACTGCTGCGAGGGAAACAGCGGCGTATCCGACAAATCAACATCAAAACCTGATGCTTGATGAACGATCGCCTTACTTCTCAAAAACTCTTGATAGTCCATAACTATCTCCGCTTCTTGCGAGTTTTAGCAGCTTCAACAGGTTCAGGCACGATCGCTACTTCTTGTTCTTTTGCTGCCAGTTCCTCATCGGAATAGCGTTCAGAATCAGAGCGATCGCCGTACATCGTCCCAATGAACAATCGAGCCGTTGAACCGTCTTCCTTTCCGCATAGTGTCTTGTAGTTGCGATCGATTTCACGCTGCAATCCGATGCAATTTTCACCAGCAATTAAGCGATCGCGATATTCCTCTGCCATTTCCTGAGTCCACATTGCAGAAAGAATTCGATTGCCATCCTTAAACAACTCGAACCAATCTTCGGAATGCTGATATAAAAAGAATCCGCCTTTTTCGTCGATCGCTTCGATCGTTTGTGGGGGATAAGGAGCGATCGTGCTTCCGATTCCTCCTGCAAATCCGCATCCGTTCCAGATTTCAATCTTCACAATCAAAGCTCCTAAACTCTTGAGTTAACGTTAACACTAATTTTAGTGTTTACACAAGTATTTTATTGAATGCAATCTGTTCAGCCTCAGACAGTGAATCCCAAACAATGCGCTTTTCTTGCTTTGTCAGCCTTGCCATATCATCGATCGCGTATCGTTTCGCCTGACTTTGAAATTCAGGAGCGCATGAAATCACTTGTTTGAGAACGTCGATCGACTCATCAATGATTTCTTGTCGTGTCGCATCAACAGAATCAGCTTTTTGTTCTGAATGATTGGTGTCGATCGCTGATTTCGTTGGCGCAACTTCATTTTCAGAAACATCGATCGCTTGATTCGTCGTAACTTTAACAGTCACGTTTTGCGGCTCATCTGATTCAGGCGACAGTCGATAAGACCAGAATCCTTTCCTTTCCCAAACAACCCAATGAGCATCGATCGCTCCTTGACGTTGCAATCGTTCGAGTGCATTCTGAGCTTTGCTGTAATCACATTCAAGCTTCTTCGAGAGTGAACTAGCGCTGTGATTCGATTGAGGTTGAGCCTGTATTGCCCGAAACACTCGGCTGATCACTGGCTCTACACCCTTTTCATCAGGATCGTCTTTCAATCCAAGATGAATCCAGGAATAATCAGCGGGATTCTGTTCGAGTAAATATCGTCCCTGCAAATCAGAACGAGATTTCTCGATCGATAAAATCCGCTGTCTAGGCGAAAGATTGTCTTCTGAAGTTCCTTTCGACAGTAGCCACACCTCCGAAACGTTGTCGCGTAACGTGGTTGAGTCGCGCAATCCGCCCATTGCATTTAGGTGATGGACAATCACGATCGCGCATCCGGTTTCCTCTGCCAGATCCCGCAGTAAATACGCATTATCGCCAGCATTCGATCGCGTTAAATCGATTCCCATTCCCGCGTGTGCAGCCGTCCACGAGTCAATTACAACGAACGCATATTTTTCTTTACGGATGCGATCTGCTAATTGTTGAAATTTGGTAAATCGCCACTTGGTAATAAAATCAACAGTTCCACGGGGGACGCTGTTCTGAAAGTTGGCAATCTCAAGTTTTTGGCGGATGTTCATTTGCGGCTCATCAGTTTGGACAATGAGCGATCGACCTTGTTTAGTTCGGTATCCGTTCCACGCCGTTCCAGTGGCGATGCACTTAGCAAACGAGTAAAGCAAGCTGGTCTTCCCCTCGCCGCCGTTCGCACCCAATACAGTGACCGTTCCTTCAAGCAGATGACCCGCGATTAGAAATTGCGGCTTTTCGGCAGATTCAAGAATATCGTGAGCATCAAAAACTTCTAGCTCTTGACCTGCATCTCGTCTGGCTTGCGCCATTTGCAGCAAAGCGCGACCGCTGAATCCTTTCGATTTCAATCCTGCTTCGTGAGCATAATTTTGCACAACCCAATCACGCTGCATTGGATCATCGATCGCTCGTTCCAAAATATCAATCTGATCCAACGTCTCACCGAACGCATAATCATTTTGCAACGTGAGCAATGCTTTGAAACTCACGGATCGAGCGTCTTCTAATTCCTCGATCGTGCATTCGTCGATATCGTTGTGATCCTTGGTCAACTGATTCCACCAAAGGAACTTGACTTTCATTCCTCGATTTTCGAGTTCCTGAACAGTTCGAGCGTGGCGCTTCATCACATGAGGATTAATCAAATCGCCAGCGTCAGGAACGATCGTAATCGGCAAGTGGCGATACTCAGAACAAACAGCCTGCAATTGCGACATTGAAGATACGTGATTTCCGCCTGCCGCACCGATCGCAATCATTTCGAGTCGTTTAGCCGCAATCATCGGTTTGATTCCGGTTCCTTCAATCAACGCAATACCACGAGGGCGATCGCATCGATAAACAGCGATCGGTAATTCTTCAGTGCCCGGATAATATTTTCCGCCCGGTAAATTCTGCCATCGATACCGTCCACCTTCGGACGCTTCCGACAGTCGCCATTGCGCTCCGATGAACGTTCCCTCTAGTCCACGGAAAACGACGGCGTAACCAATTTCAGATGAGATAACGGGTAAAGTATCGATTTCTTCATTCGATAAACCTCTACGGGTTAAATCAGCCCGATCTCGATCTGAAAGTGAGCCACGATCGAGGAATTTTTCATACCAAGCATGTCGATCGCTCAAACTCATCGTCTCTGGCGCAATGGCGATCGAGGATTCCGCTTGCTTGCGTTCCTTCCAATCGTTGCGCTCACATTCGGATTCAGGAACAAGCTGATTCCAGAGATTCGATTTGTCTTTACCAAAGTTGCGATAACCGATCGCTGAGTCTTTCACCATGCAAAGAACAAGAGGGCGATCGTCAAACGTGCGGCATTTACCAGAAACATCGCCACAAACAGGGCAAGAATTCGTTTTAGTTGTTGGAATCGGATTGAGTGAAAGCATCGTAGAGAGCCATTAAATGAAGGATTTGCGAGTATTCCAAGCCAATCGAGTCTGCGAATTTCCGAAACTGCTCGTACCGAGTTTCGGGATCGGGGATTTGTGCGATCGCTTCGATCGCTTCCAAAATTGTAGAAAGCATCAGAACGGGCATTGATTGTTCGATTTCGATTTCAATTCGTACTGATATGACTCGATTAGCCAATGCAGCCGTGATTCGATCGTGATCATGCCAGATACGAAATGACGCGCTCTTAGCTCCTGATGACCGCCATCGGTGTGAATGTAAACCTCGATATCACCACGATCGACTAACGGTTGTAATTGCGATCGCAGTTCATCCCACCGCTTCTGTTTCGATTCGGCTTCGGACGCTTCTTGAGGCTGTTCGGGTTCAGCGCGATCGATTTCATCGTTGAAGATTTGGTTTTTCAAGAATCTGCAACCGTGGGGAACGCCGATCGCTTTACCTGAAATTTCAAGCTCTCGCAGCTTTTCGGTTTCGTAAAGACTCGTGCCTTTCGCGATCGTTTCTGGCTCGATGCCTTTCGCGATTAATTTATTCCATTCAGCGATCGCCACGAGTTTCGATCCTTCGTTCACTTTTTGAGTCGTCGTGCTGAGTTTTCGGCAGAGCGATCGATATCCCCTCCACCAATCCTCAAACTCTGGTGAGGCATCACGATCTGTTTTGTTTTTTCTTCCTTGGTGTTCTTGATCTGAAGTCTTGGAAATTTGTGCGATCGCGTCTTCGCGATCATATTTCTTTGATTTATCAGTATTTGATAAATCAGTCATTGGTCTTTCAGTCTTTATTATGTCGTGACGGTTTCCATAGCATGGTTCACCATCACATGGCTCGTCCATACATGGTTTTTGTACTGATGGTAAAACACCGTCAGTTTCAAGCAAGACCGTAGTTCCCTTGGAAAATCGGACTGCGGACTCAATAATTTCTGAGTTTTCTTTTCGCCACTGAGCAGCGGTTTCAAGGCACTCGAAGATCTCGCTTCTCCAGACAAGTTTTCCTCGATCGCCCCGCTCTGCCCATCGAAACAGATAGCCTGCTTCTTCCAGATCAGCCAGTCCCCGCTTGATCATCCGTTCCCCATCTGGCAGATAGTTGATCAGGTAAGAGGTGTTGACTTCCCATCCATCAGGCTTGGTAAGCAGAAACCAGAGTAGAGCCTTGCCAGGAAGCCTTAATTCTCTGCTCTGAGGTGCTTCGTTTGAGAGGATCGAGTAATTTTTTTGCTTGTGATGAATTCGATTGATACTCATGCCACACCTCCACGCTCACCGAAGAAAACCACTTCTGAAACACGGCTCTCTAGGGAGTCGATCGCCGATCGAACAAGTTGCAATTCTCCCTGTAATGAAGAATCGCTTTCAAGTTCAGGCAATGCAGAGAGCAAAAAATTAAGAGATCTTCCTGCTGAACATCGTTTAAGTTTTAGATATTCCCTAAACTCTTCTAGGCTCTTATCGGCTTTCAGTCGATTGCAGTATCGGCAGGATGGAACAATGTTTTCTAAGGAATCTGATCCTCGTTTTGATTTTGGTTCAACGTGGTCAAGAACCCCGTAGCTTCCAAGACTCCAATCATTTGATAATTGAGTGCCGCAATACCAGCATCGATCGCCTTTCATCTGAACGACGGAAAGATATCTCTTGCTCCTATTGGCAACTGCATTAACGTAGTGTGTTGACGCTTTACGGAAAGTCATTAAAATCTCCTGAACTGTAAATGAAGTGGAAAAGTTCGGAGATCCAGAAAATATTTATGCCGCTATGCGTAGCTGAAAGCCACGACTATTGTTAAAATAGTGATGCGTTCATTAAAATATCTGGATCTCGAAGAACCGCCAGCCCTGAGAAAGTAGGCGGTTTTTTGCTGTCTGTACGATCGCTCTCTTCGATAAATTCCGACATAAAAAAGCGATCGCGACAACAAGAATAATTTTAACGTTAGTTCTGTTGTTCGCGATCGCTCTTCTCGTAACTTTTAATCTAGGGACGGAACAGGCTCACGGGCGATTTTTGCCGTTAGCGCATCCTGAATTTCTTTCGATCGAGCGATCGGAATCGCCTTAAACGAAGTCACTCCGAACTTGGATAAAACTTCTTTTGCTGTTGCCGCTGTGTGTCCAGTCGCTTTCGCCATCTTCCATAACGCTTCTCCTTCGGCATTTGTCAGATACTTGGATTCAGCCGCATCTTGCACCACTTCGACTTGCTTAACTTCGTTCAGTGTTCTTTGAGGAGCTGTTGATAAATCGACAGCATCGATCGGGGGATCGTAAAACTCCGACTGCATGACCGTACCGCCATCTTCATCCACACTTGAAAAGTCAAGTCCACAGATAGCGATCGTGGCGCGTCTGTATGCTTGAGTTTCAGATTTTTTGATAGCGTTGGCTCTAGCGGTTGGAGAATATGCTTTTCCGTCTTTATCCACCATCGGCACAACACCCATCGATTCAATCTTCCGTCCATCTGGAGTGGATGCTTCGCAAGTCACCATGTACAGTCCATCCTCTGAGCGGCGATCGATAACCCGCATACTAACCTTGTGCATCCGTCGCAATTGCGCTGCGGCAATCTGATTTGGATAGAGCGCGATTTTCTCTTTTCCGTTTTCAAACGTCTTGATGTAGTCAAACGGGCGCGATAAAGGATCGAGTCCACATCGATCGCACATCGTCAAATAATACTGAACCCGTTCAACCGCGGTTAATGATACCAAATCACCAGCCGTTACTAATCTTTCTGCTAGTGCTGAGCGATCGATGTTTGCGATATCCGATTGAGTCTTTGTAAGTTGCGACATTTCTATTTCTCTCCTAATCCGCTGTTAACGTTAACGTTTGCGTTTTCACGCTCAAAAAAAATCGCTGCTTGTTGCACAAAAAACGAAAATTCTTCAGAAGTTCGATCGCGGTATAAATCAATTACCCTTCTACCGACTTCTGAAACACTAGAACCTGTTCTTTCCGCCTCTTGTTGAAGATATTCAACGGTATCATCTGGCAACCGTATGCTGATACTTCTCATGCTGTTGTTGATGTGTGCTATCGTATACGCTAAATCCATGATAACCTAGATTCGTTTAACTGCGTTCCTCAAGTTGAAAAATTTATGGCTAATAAAAACGATCGCTCTCTCCCAAAAAGAACCAAATATTCGTATGTAAGAAAGCGATCGAATGAAATCACGATCGCTCACGAATCAGAATACAAATTAACGTTTTCAAGACTATTAAAATTACTGACTGAGCGCGAACCTGTCGGGGAGAAACCGCTATACAGAAACCGCATCACAAAAGAGCCGATGCGGAGATCAGGGCGATCGACATTACAAAACAATTTAGGGATGGCATCACCGGGAAGTTTCGATGCCCATTTTCGGAAAGGAAGAGCGATCGCTGATAGTCATCCTTGTGGAGAACCAGATATTTAATACGATCGTGGAAGTGCATCGTCATTGATGCCCATTGTTCCTGCATGTCGTACATTTCGTCATCCGTGGCGCAGTGAATGAGTGCGCGACCGTGTTCATCAATTTTGATTCTGTCCTCATGAATGTTAAGGAATTGTGCGACTTGATTCGTGAGCGTTTGATTTTCGGGACTGGGCGATCGATCTAGCATGACGGTAAACTTCTGATGCAAAATTTTTAACTGCTCTGAGTGTACTATCTTCAAAACGATCGCTAAAATTCGCTCAGGGCAACGTATCTAGAAGAATATATGTCAATCCCCCGATCGCTCGATTGATTTTAACTAAGTTGAAAAGTAGCACTTCGTTTTCAAACTCAACTCGCACCCGTTGACCAGGAGCCAAATTGAATGGCGCAGGCGTAATCAATCGGACTTTCATTTTGAAGTTTTCGAGTTCGCCTGGTTCTTTGCGATCGAACCCATACTTAAATCCCTCAGCCCAGCCGTCACCGCTCCAGATTTTTGTGTCTGGCAAGTTCGATTCATTGACGGTAAATACTTCTAATTTTGTGTTTGGGAACATATCTATATCCTTGGTTTCTGCCCTCTAACTCGATCTCGACTCCCCGTTCTCTTAATTGGTGAATCCTGGATCGCACACTTCGATCGCTTGAAACACCGATTTCCGCCCGAATCTTTGCGATAGAAAGAACGCGATCGGGATTCTGAAGAAACATTAAAAATAGTTTTTCTTGCGTATCGGAAAGAAATTGCACTTGTCTGCATTCAAAGAAGTCCTCTGGAACTTTCAGGATATGTCCTAACGCGGCGTTGATTCTCAGAAGAATTTCGCAAAAGTCGAATGGCTTTTTGATGTACTCGATCGCTCCACAAGCAAACGCTTTCTCTATTTGGCAGTCGCAATCCGCACCGATGACGATCTTGGGCAATGTGCGCGGAATGTCGTTGATTTTCTCAATATCTACTAAAGCGGCGATCGACTGTCGAGTGAAACTATCAGCAAAATCGAAATCAACGCAATATCTTTTTAGATATCGCACAACCTTATGATACTCAGTGAGGTATAGGATTTCTGGCTTCACGATCGCTCCTCCAATTAACCTAGAGTTGACTCTAATCGATCGCACCCTGAAACACGAGGAGGGGGAGTAGGCAAGGGATTCGGGCATCTGGGAGTAGGAGGCGGATATGGGACGGGCAGCAAAATTAAAAGAGCGATCGATAATTCCGCCAACTTTCGGAGAGACTTAATCATCGATCGCCCCACTCCTCTTGATACGACTCGAAGAATTCTTCCGCGATCGCTTTCCCGTGTCCCGCTGCAAACGTTTGTGGATATTTTGCCGCTTCCACTACTGACAAATCAAAGATCTTTGACAGAAACAGTCTTCGATCGCCATCGTATAACGCAAACGCAACACTGATACGATTCGTTGAAGCCACGAAAAAGCCTTCCACAACGATCGCATCGTTTCTTTCTCTAGCTTCACGCTCCACGATTGAAACAAAGAAAGCAGGTGTCATCGATCTCTCTCTTTGATTAATCATCGATCGCCCCTTGCCGCTTGAATGAAATTAGCGACGATGCCAAAAGCAAAACAAAAACAGAGTGCTTGCCACCATTCCAGCAACGGCAACCCGATCGAACCAAATGAATGATTCCAAACAAAGGCGTAAAGTGTTCCCGTGAGCCAAAAGAACGCGCCTATGATGAGAGCGATCGCTAACGATGCCAAGAACACCCAAAGCAATCCAAAAATGAAGGCGAGTGCAACTTGTAACTCTTCAGGTAATTCGTCGAACCAACTCATCGATCGCTCTCCCGAACATCGAAATCTTCTGTTTCTCTGGCGATTTGCTCGATCGCTGGAATTGACCAAACGAAAAGGACTGCGAGAATCAGCAATCCGAGAGCGATCGAGCTTCCTGCAACAAAAATAATGCTAATCAATTCCGAATCCATCCGTTAACACTAAATCTATTTTTGCTGAAACTATTATCTGCCATTTGCACCACGCTTACCTGATGTTGCCACCATGATGGAAAAAATACGATCGCATCATTCACAGGTTCAAGCGTCTCGTATTCAAACTCCAAATCACCGCCGCTAAACTGTTTCGGCTCATGCCAGAAATAGTAAACGTAGGTCAGCACCCGATCGCTTACCTCATCAGAACCATTATCCGAATGCCATTTGTAGTACTGTCCGTTCCCGTGACTCGTCATTTGTGCTTCAATCTGCGACGGTACGAAAGAATCGATCGCTAGATCATCAAACACTTGTGGCAAGACTGCGGTTAATCGTTGTTCAAAGAGCGATCTCCATTCTTTGAGGTCATATAAAACGAGGGACGATCGGTAATTAGCTTCGCCAGATGACGTGGTTGAGGGGATGAAGTTTTGTTGATTAGCGATCGCGAATTCGAGCAGTTCAAGATTGAGAGAGTCGCCAAGGAAGTTCTGTAGGATGTGCATTACGATCGCACCTCCATCAAAGAAGCTCTGAACTGTCTTAGTTCTCGGCAATGCCTTGCTGTGATTTCTGTGTGCAGATTTCGCCAGTTCTGCAATTCCGATTCGATACTGTTCATGAAGGCGATCGCGCTTGAATCGTCAACAATGTTATTTAATTTGAGTCGTTCTTGAGTTGAGATTTCGACATCAATGGCTTCTTGAACGTTTGAGTTATTAGGGCTATGTTCCTGCATATCTTTTGCAAAACTCAGCATCCAGCCAGAATTAGCGATCGCGTGTAGAAGATTTGAGTATTTATGCCAATAGCATCCAATTCGATCCATTGCCCTGGCGCGACTGCGGACTTCGCCTGAAAATTCAATTGTCTTGATTTTTTGCACGATTGATACTCCTGTGGAATTGTGGAAAAGAGAGCCTACGGGGATTCCCGTAGGCTTTGAAAGTTATTCGCCAATGAAGAATGTGCGTTCACTGTCATCGACCAAGCGATCGAGCTTCGGCAACCAGTCGCGTAAAAGTTCCTGATTGTCTTGCAGTCGAACGGTCAAGCCAAACGCATCAGACGGCAGCTTTTCCAAAATCGTGTTGAGTCGCTTGTAATCTGGCTTTCCATTGCGGGTAAGGATGCCATATCGACGGCACAATTCGCCTTTGCCGATAGTCGAACCATCGTTGATTACATCATCGTTGTGCAGAATGCGTTCACGATATTCGACGCGATCGATTGTTGTGTAGCCAAGGATCTTTTGCTGTACAGGTTCAGGAAGAGTGCGGACAATCCAATCACGTTTGTCGATTAAGTCTTTTTCCAGTTGCAAGACTTCACGACGCATCTTCAGAATTTCCATCTCTTCGATGTGTTGATCAACTTTCTCCTTTAGTGCTTCAGGTGCAACTGTGAGCATTGTGTAAAGCTTGAACCCTGCCATTGCAAAGCGATCGTATAGATCCTCTGCATTGTCTCTGGTTTCTTGTTTGATTCGGCTCGATCTGCGAATCGTCTTGAGAACTTGAATCACTCCCGATTCGAGCAGAAACGTCACGGTTCGCAGCCCTTGTGGAGTCTCGATTTCAAGCTCTACAACATCCTCCAACGTCACAGTTTCAGCCGCTCTTGAAACTGTTTTCACGTCACAATCGAGCATTCGAGCAAGTCCGCGATAGTGAATC
>ERZ1066124.855-NODE-855-length-12479-cov-8.353912_pt1 | contig 12479 bp, 8 predicted proteins | sample MGYA00382771_ERZ1066124 | MGnify/ENA primary metagenome ERZ1066124 (study PRJEB33369, sample SAMEA5778354) | biofilm metagenome | biome: Industrial cooling water; feature: Water cooling tower basin; material: Biofilm | place: United Arab Emirates | collected... | reverse complement strand
CGGCCATTATCTGACCCTCAAAACCAAGAACGGCAAGCATCAGGCGTGTTGCCCGTTTCACGACGAAAAGACGCCCTCCTTTGCGGTAAACGACCGCAAGGGCATCTTTAAATGCTTCGGCTGCGGCGCGGCCGGCGACGGCATCCAGTTCGTGATGCTCCGGGAGAAGCTCGACTTCCGCGACGCCGTCGAGGCGATTGCCCAGGCCCACGGCATCACTATCGAGCGGCTGGCGCAAGACCCCGCCGAGGCGGCCGCCGACGCCGAGCTGGCGCGGCGCCGGCAGGCGGTGCGCCTGGCGCTGGAGTTCGCGGCGGCGTGGTTTCAGGCCAACGAGCTGCCCGCGAAGTGGGCCGAGCGGCGGCGCCTGGGCGAGGAAGTGCGGCTGGCGTTTCGGGTGGGGGCGGCGCCGGCGGCGCCCCGGCAGCTCTACGAGGATGCGGTGCGGCAGGGCTTTTCGGCGGAGGTACTCGTGGAGGCGGGGCTGGTGCGCCAGGCGCAAAGTGCGTATTACGACGTTTTCCAGGACAGGGTGATGCTGCCCATCCGCGACGTGCGCGGCCGCGTGGTGGCCTTCACGGGGCGCCTCGTAACGGAACCCGCGCCCGACGCCACCTACAAGCCCGGCAAGTACCTCAACTCCTCCGATACGGTGTGGGTGAAGGGCGACCACCTCTACGGCCTGGATACGGCGGCCGCCGAGATTGCCAAGAAGCGGCACATGTACGTGGTGGAGGGCCAGCTCGACGTGCTCCAGATGTGGCAGGCGGGGCTGCGAAACACGGTGGCCATCGGCACCACCAAGCTCACGGCGGCGCAGCTCAAGCTGCTCACCAAGCACACCACCCACATCGTGCTCACGCCCGACCACGACGCGGCCGGGCTGGAAGGGTTGGCGGCGAACGCCGAACAGCTGCTGCGCGCCGGGTGCCGTGTGGAAGTGCTGCTGCCGGAGAAAGCGAAGGGCAGCGACAAGACCGACCCCGACGATTACCTGCGCCGCAAGGTGCATACGGCCACTGACCTCGACGGCTGGCTGCGACAACGCCAGGACTACCTGACGGGCTACCTGCTCAAAGAAGAGGAAAAGGCAGCCTGCGCCGGGCCGCACGAACGCGCTGAGGCCATCGAGCGGCTGGGCGCGGCGCTGGAATGGGTGCCCAACGACACGGTGCGCGGCTCCTACTACGATACGATGGCCGGGCTGTGGCCCGACTTCCGTAAGCACTACAAGCTGGCGCGGCGCGGCCACGAGACCACCCAGCGCGCGCTGCAAGACCTGGAAGCGGAGACCCGAGTAGCCTACTACGACCAGGGCTACTTCGCCAAAAACGGCTCGCTCTACGCCCTGGCGCCCAACGGCAAGGAAATACGCATCTGCCCGTTCACGCTCGAGGTGCTATACTTCATCTATTCGAAGGAGCCGAAGTACGTCTGCTCGCTCCGCAACATCTGGGGCGAGGGGCGCTCGCTGGCCATCACCACCGACGACTTTGCCTCGGTGGGTACGTTCAAGAAAATTGTTGGGCGGCTGGGCAACTTCATCTTCGAAGGCACCGACGAGCACCTCAATAAAATCAAGATTAAGGAGTTCAACGGGGTGCCGCAGGCCACGCAGCCGCGCTATATGGGCTGGAACCCCGCCGGCTTTATGACCTGGGCCAACGGCCTCTACTTCGACGGGCAATTCGTGGAGGCCGACCCCTACGGCATCGTCACGCTGCGGCGCCCGCTGCCAACGCCGGAGCAAGTGCGCCGCTTGCCGGCCAACGCCCACGTGGCGGTAGCAGGCAAGCGGCGGGTGGTAAAGTCCGGGGCGGCGCTCATCGACGAGCTGGGTGCCGACGAGGTGGCACGGCTGGCCGAGCAAGGGCACCTCGAACGGCTCACCTACCACTACCTGCCGGCGGCGGCCGCGCTACGGCTCGAAGACGCCGGCGACGCCGACCAGATTGACGAGAACGAGAGCTTCGAGGCCGACCGGCTCTTCGTGCATTTCAACCAGCCGGGCCTCACGTTCGCCGAATGGGCGAGCCTTATCCGGCGCGCGTTCGGCGACAACGGCATCGTGATGATTGCCTTCTACGTGGCGGCTCTGTTCCGCGACATCATCTACGAGGCCAACTCATCGTACTTCCCGCTGCTGTGCCATTTCGGCCCGCCGGGCACGGGCAAATCGAAGGCCGCTGAGGCACTGGCCGGAATGTTCGGCCGCTACCAGCCCGATGGCATCAACCTCGAAGGCGGCTCGACCGTCATCGGCATTCGCCGCTATATGGACAACGTCCAGAACGGCATCATCTGGCTCAACGAGTACAAGGACACCCTGCCCAACCCCACGCTGGCGATGATTAAAACCATCGCGGACGGCGGCGGGCGCCTGAGCGGCCAGAAAACGGGCGGCAACGAAACCAAGAGCACCCTGACGCGCTCGACGGCCATCGTGTGCGGCCAGGACGTGCCCGCCCGCGACGCGGCCATCCTCACGCGCTGCCTCATCAACGAGTTCTCGGAGGCGGGCAAGGACGCCAACGACCTGAGCGCCTACGAACGTCTCATCGAGCTGCGCCACGAGCGCAAGCTCACGGCCGTGACGTGCGAGGTGCTCGGCTACCGCGACGCCGTGATGGCCTACCGCAAGCGCGTACCGGCCGTGCAGCGTGAGCTGAAAGAGGTCTGCGCCAAGCTCATCGAGCGCCGCCCCGACGACCGCGCCATCCTCAACGTGGCGTCGGTGCTCACGCCGCTGCTGCTGCTGGAGGAGGCGGGCCTGAAACTTCCCTTTACCCTCGACGAGGCCCGCACCCTGATGGCCGCGCGCTTGAAGCTCCAGACGCAGATACAAGCTACCACGAACGACGTGGAGCAGTATTTCGGCGTGGTGGCGTCGATGATTGGACGCGAGGTCTTGGAGAGCGTTCACTTCAAAATTCAGAAGGAGACGGACGGCAAGACCAAGCTCTTCCTGCGTGTCAACCAAGTACACGGCGCGTACCTCACGGCCGCCCAGCGGCAGAACAAGGCGGCGCTCGGCTCGGCCACGGTGCGCGGCTACCTGGCGCAGAGTCGCTACTTCCTGGAAGACCGCACCAAAGGAGTGCGCTTCGCCGAGGTGGCCAACCCCACCTCGGCGATGGTTTTTGACTACGAGCTGATGCGCCGCACGGGCATCGAGTTCGACACGAAGCAGGTGATTGCCGACCTGACCGAGCAGGACGACCCGAGCGCCGTACAGGCGCGCGTCAGCCAGCTACGCGGCGACGGCCTGGAAGACCTGCGCGACTTCATCAACGAGATGCAGGTGGGCAGCACCCACCGCGTGAGCGAGCTGGCCGACCGCTTCAACGCCCGCCTCGACACGCCGCTATCGGTGGCGCGGTTCGTGGAGCTGGTGAAGGAGTACATCGACGCGGAGCTGGTCGGGCCGATGCTTACGTTCAGCGGCGACGGCAGCCGGTTACGGATTGACCCGCCGTTCTGAAAAACGGGATAAAACACAAAACGGAAAGGGGGCTGCGGCCCCCTTTTTTGTTGCCCGGCAGCGGGCGCCGGGCGACGGGCCGTTTTTGCCGGTAGCAAAAAAAGCCGGGGGCGTTTCCTCTTTCCTCCGGGTAGAACAAAACACAATTTCACTTCTCAGTAAAATAGGTTCTTTTTGAGGTTTTGAGTATCTCTACACCGGAAAAGTACCGGGGAAAAATGTGGAAACGCGGGGAAAAATGTGGAAACGTGTTTTTGTTTCCTCTCCGGCAGGAGCCACAATGGGAGGAAACAGAGGGTGCGTTTCCGCGTTTCCCCACCCTGTAAAGGAAGCTGGGGAAACGTAAAACTTTGATAGTTAGCCGAGTGGAAACGTGGAAACAGGAGGACGGGAAAAACACCTCTTTCGGTTGAAAACGCAGGTGGTGCGGCAGCACCCCACCATCCCGGCCGCCGCCTAGCCCCACCAACGCGGCTTAGGAATGCATCAGTGGCTGTTTCCTCTGTCAGGAGAAGTGCAATCAGCATAATTGAACTGTCCGAATGCCACGACAGTAGTGTAGCGACCGCGCTACACTATCTTGCTGCCACTTCCTGTCTGATGGCTACTTCTCTCCACGTGCTGGCGATGCCGGTGCGGCCCGCTGTACACAAGTATTTGCTGCGGCACCTGGGCACCGGCTATGTGCTCTCGAAGGCCGACCGCTTCGGGATGTTCCTTTTTCAGCTCCTGCGCCGCCAGGGCACGGCCGAAAAGAAGCGCGGCAGCCGCGAGGATTGCTCGGCCACCTTCGAAGTCGATTTACGCAATTTCCCGTTCCGCCAGTACGGCCTCACGGAGCTGACGACCTACACCATCTTCCACTTCAACGAGTTCGTGGACGATTTGCTCAAGCTGGAACTGTACGTGTGGGTGCGGACGCACTGCGTCCACGGGCTGCGGCACCGGCTGAGCGTGAAGGAGGCCATCCAGGAGTTTCAGGTGATTTACGACCTGACCGAATCCGACCTCTCGATGGAGACGCTCCGCAAGAGCGTGTACCGCAACTGCCCGGACGTGCGGCCGCGAAAAACACCGAAATCGGTAGTGAAATCGTCCCAAAAAACCGCCCTGCTGTCCCAAAAAAGTGGGGTGTTGTCCCAACGGGAACGCTTACGCGCACTCTATCAGCATCTTACCGCGTTGCCGCTTCCCATTTTCGATCTGACGCCCGTTCATTTCGCCGCTTCCTGATGCTCCCGCCGATTCCCTTTCAGCTGCGAAACCTCACGGCCACGCCGAGCGCCGACAACATCGGCGGCTTGCAGGCGTTCTGGCTGCTCGACACCTCGGCCGTGTTGAGCTGGCCCGGCCCGCTCTCGCCGCTCACGCTCACGAGCCTCTCGCTTCGGCCGTACTCGGTGCTGTACCGCGTTGACGCCGTCCGGGGCACCCTGCGCCTCACGCAAGACCCTAAGCCCACGGGCCGCCACGGTACCCAGCACCAGCAGCGCCTGCGCGGCACCCTTGCGCGCCACACCGACGCGCTGGCCACGGGCCTCGAAGCCCTGGCCGGCCGGCGTCTGATGGCCCTCACGCGCGACCAGAACGGGTTGATGGTGGTTGTCGGGTCGCCCGATGAGCCGCTGACGTGGACAGATAAGTTCGACTCCGGCTCGGCGCCCAGCGACCGCAACAACTACGACTTCTCGCTGGAAGGCGTGACGGAGCGCCGCGCGCGCCCGTTTCTGGGCCAGTTTCAGGTGGCTGATGGGCAGCTCGTGACGGCCGTCACCATAGTGTACAGCGGGGCGGCCGGCGCCACCGAAGTTGTCGATCTACAAGGCAATACGATCCTGACCGTGCCCGCCGGCGCGAAGCTCCAACTCTCCTCTGCCTTTCAACTCAACTACGCCCTTATCTAATGGCTCGTCTGTCTCTGGCTCAGTTTCTCGCCAAGTACGCCGCTACAAACGGCCGCTTTGCCAACAACACTTCGTTTCAGATCGGCCCGGACGATTGGCAGGAGTTCGCGCAAGACATCGGTGATTCGCTTGCCGGCACGGCGAATCAACTCCTCGGGGCGCCAAAGGTGGTTCGGTATCGGCACTCAACAACCGCAGGGGTGCCTGCCGGCGCCTCGACGCTCGACCGCCTGGCGCCGGCAAGTTTATGTGTGGGCAATGAGGCCGTGGTACTCAACCCCAGCGCCACGCCCATACTGATGCAAGAGCCGCCCAAGCGGTATGTGCTCGCGCGCTTGGCAGCCCCGGAGGTAGGCTCAATCAATGCCAGCCTCGACGCCGACCCAGCGACGGTACTCACGGCGCCGTGCCTGTGGCTGCCGGTGGACGACCCCAACGCGGTGGGCGCCACGCTGCCCTATCTCGACCGCGCGGCTGTGGCTCTTGAGGGCAGTACATATAAGTACGTACTTGGCGGACGCTTGCGGCTTTTCGAGGTGCTGCAAGACCTTGATCCCGAGGAATTTACCGGAACCGGGCCACAGGGCGAAGACTGGATTCCAGAGCCGTCCGGCCTGCTGAACGACCCTTATTACGAGGAGATTTCGCCGGAGTCGCTGCAAGCGCAGCCGCGTTTCCAGCCCATATCCCGCGAGGAATATCTGACCCTGGCCGCTGATGATGGGATACAGAACGGCTTGGGTTACCTTATCAGTCGTGATGGCGAGGGTATCTATGTGTGGGGTATCGGGCCGAACGTCAAGATGTACGCGCAAGCCACGCTCATCGTCGGCGACGGCTCCACCATCGGTGGCAGCTACGACGTAGAGAACGATGTGTTTGTGCCGGCCGGTGGCTTCTCAGGCGACTATAACGACCTCACAAATCGCCCGTCGCTGGGATCGGCGGCGGCGCGGGACGTGAATACGTCGGGCAACGCGAACGTGACACAGGTGGTACTCGGCACCGACACCCGCCTCACCAATGCGCGCGCCCCCACGCCGCACACGCACCCAGCGGCGGATATCAGCGACAGCACGACGGCAGGCCGGGCGCTGCTGACAGCCTCAGATGCTGCTGCCCAGCGCACAGCATTGGGCCTCGGCTCGGCGGCAACGCGCGACGCGCCGGCCAGCGGCAACGCCTCAGCCGCGCAAGTGGTGCTTGGCAGCGATGGTCGTCTGAGCGATGCGCGAGCCACCACGCTGGCCAGTGTGGCGAGTTTTGTGATAGCTGGAGGTGGGGTGACGCTCACCAATACCGGCACCGCCATTAGCATCGGCGCGAACCTGTCGGTGCCGGGCGGCTACGGCGACGGCTCAGATGGGGCGCTGGTCGTGAGCGCCGGGCAGACGGTGAACCTATCTAGGGATATGTACTACACCTCCATTCTGGTGCAGAATGGAGGCACATTGCACACCAACGGCTTCCGCATCTTCACCACCGGCAACGCAACGATAGATGCCGGTGGGGTGGTACACAATGATGGGGTGAATGGCGGCAACGCAAACGGCGCGGCAGCGGGCAGCTCCGGCGTTGCCAAACTAGGCATCACAGTCGGCGGCAGCGGGGCGGGCACGAGCGGCGCCAACGGTAGTACCGGCGCGGGCAACAGCGCGGGCGCGGTCGGCGCGGCGGTTGGCGCCGGGGGCAACTCAGGCACGGCGGCGGCGGCGGGTAGCGGCGGGGCGGGAGCGGGCGGCGCGGCCGTCCCAGCCGTCACGACCACGCAGCGGTTCATTCGGTTTCTGACAACGCAACTCCTCATCGGCGCCGCGTTAATGCAAGGCGGGTCGAGTGCGCGCGGCGGGTCGTCGGGCGCCGGGGACGGAACCAACAGCGGTGGCGGCGGTGGCGGCGGGCCATCGGCTGGCGGCGTCGTGGCGCTCTTTATCGGCGGTACGTTGACCAATAACGGCACTATCCGCGCGCGCGGTGGCAACGGCGGCAACGGCGGCACACCGCCGACAGGCAACTGCGGCGGCGGTACGGCAGCACCTGGCGCTGGGGGTGGCTCTATTTACATCGACAGCAATTCCTACGCGGGGCTGGGCAGCATCTCGATGGCGGGTGGCGCGGGAGGCGCTGCGGGGTCAGGCGTCGGCACCGGCACGGCGGGCAGCATCGGCACGGCAGGCACGGGCGGCGCTGGCTGGCGAATTGAGCGGGCAACGGCCACAGCAACGATTCTAACGTAGCGTTTTCGCGTCCTTTCGCTGACTTAGGAGGCGCGGCAGCTTTGTAAACTCAAAGCTGCCCGCGATGCGCCATTCCCGCCTTGTTTCTGCTCTCGTTCGTGGCCCGTGGCTGATCGACCCGATGACGGCCGAGCAGCACCGTCCATTTATCGAGGCGCTGCTGAGTGCGACGGCTGATCCCAAAGCTGGCTGGCTGGACGAGTTGATGGCGGAAGACCCGGCGACACTGCCCTACGCGCTGGGAATGCGCGAGGGCCGGGCGACGGGCGACCGCTTAACCGACTACGACCAGGCGCCGGCCGGTTCGGTGGCCGTCATTCCGGTTTTCGGCGTCTTGATGGCCGACGATGGCTTCTGCGGCGAACCGGGCACCCAGACCTTAGCGGCCCGCCTGCGCGCGGCTGACGCGCACCCCAACATCGCCGGTCTGGTGTTCCACTTTCACACCCCTGGTGGGTCGGTGGATGGGCTGGAGTTGTTTGCTGGCGCCATCGCCGCCGCTGTTAAGCCCACGGCTGCGTGGGTGCAAAGCGCCTTCAGCGCGGGCTACTGGAGTGCGTCCGGCACCGATCTGATCGTGCTGGCGGGAAAGACCGCCGGCGTTGGCTCGGTGGGTACGATGATCACGCTCCGCGACTACAGCGCACGGTTGGCGGCCGAGGGTGTCAAAGAGCACATCATCAACGCGACGGCCTCCACGGGTAAGAACACAGCCTACTACGCTGCCCTTCAAGGCAACTACGCTCCGCTGCGCGCTGAGACGCTCGACCCGCTCAACCAGGTCTTCCTGGATACAGTGAGTGAGCGCCGCCCTGGCATCCCCGCTGAACACTCCGAAGAGGCACTCAGTGGCAAAGTCTTTTTCGGCCAGAAGGCCATCGGGCACGGGTTGGCTGACGAGATCGGCTCGCTGGAGTACGCCGCCCAGCGCGTGATCGAAATGGTCACTGCTCCCCCCACTGCCCGCCGCGCGGGCGCTTCCTCCTTTCCCTCTGCCACCTCAAAAGCCACCACAGTGGGCAAAAAACTTGATAAAATCGCCGCGCTCAGCGGCAAAGACACCGTGTCGGCCGAGGAGCTGACGGCGGCCAACCAGGAGCTGGCCGAGGCCGGCATTTCGGCCGTGGAACTGGTCGACTCGACGGCCTACGCCGCCACGATAGAGCGCTCGGCGCGCGCCGAAGCGGCCGACACCGAGCGCCAGCAGCTCACCGAGCAGGTGGGCGAGCTGACGACGGCCAACGCCGGCCTGACGACCACCAACGCGCAGCTCACCGAGCAGCTCGCCACCGCCAACGCGGAGGTAGCCCGGCTCGGCGCGCTCGACGGCGGCCGCACTACAGCGCCCGTGCGCGCTGGGGGCGCCAGCGACCTCGACGAGGGCGGCACCAGCGCCGACGCCGTGATCGCCAACCTGCCGCACTCGAAGGCCCTCGACGGCCACCCGCTCTTCGGCTAGGAGCGGCTCTACTCACGATTCATTTTTTGCTGCCGGCCCGACTAAGGGCTTTTCCTCCAACCCGTTAATCTGCCTCCCTGATGGACATCGCAGAAATCATCTCCGCTTACGGGGCGTACTACATCAACTCTGGGCAGAACGCGAAGCGGCTGCTCAAGCGGGCGTATCGCCGTGGCGTAACGGAGCAACTCTTCACGTCGGTCGTGACCGACGATACCGTCTGGCGCCTCGCCAAGACGGTGCTCGGCCGGATTCTGCAGCCCTTCCAGAAGGGCTGGACGCCAACCGGGCAAGTGGTGGCCACGCCACTCTCGATCACCCAGTTCCCGATGAAGGTGGACCTGGAGGAGACGCCCGACTCGCTCGAGGCCACCTGGCTCGGCTTCCTGGCCGACAAGAACCTCGACCGCGCCGAGTGGCCCTTTGTCCGATGGTTTGTGGAGGAGCACATCCTGCCGCAGATCGAGGAGGACTACGAGCTGAACGAGGTGTACGCTGGCCGCTTCGTGGCGCCCACGGCGGGCATCGCCGGCCCCGCCGGCACGGCGATGGATGGCATCCGCATCCAGATCAACCGCGCCGCGCAGGCGGGCAAGATCACGCCGATTGCGCTGGGGGCGATTCCGAGCGACCCGGTGGCGTTCTGCGAGTATGTGGAAGCTTTCTGCGACGCCATTGACAAGCGCTACGCCGGCCGAATGATGCACGTGAATATGAACGAGACGCTGAAGCGCCGGTATGATCGGGGCCGAGGCAAGAAGTACGGGCTCGACACCAACCAGCGCGACCGGCAGAACATCTCGAACATTATCACGGCGCCGGAGATGCTGATGGCAACAGCGACTCCCGTGGAGTACACTAGCCAGTGCGTATTGGGGCTTCCGTCGATGACTGGTTCGGATAAAATCTGGTGCTCGCCGCCGGAGAACCTGATCCGCCTCTCGAAGAAGTCGGTCAACGAGAAGCTGGTGCGGGTGGAGTCGGTGAAGCGCCAGGTGGCCATCTTCACCGACTTCTACAAGGGCGTGGGCTTCGGCCTGACGGAAGCCTTGTTCACCAACGACCGCGATATGACCATCCCGGTCTAACGACACCGCAGGACCGGCCGCACGTGCGGGCCGTGTCGCCCGCCTCGCCTTCGGGTGGGGCGGGCTTTGTCGGTGCAGAACGACTCGTTTTCACTTCAATACCCACTCCCGTGGCAACCGAAAAAACCTACACGGCGGAAGAAATCGCCGAAATCGTCAAGCGCAACGCGCAACTGGAGGCCGAAAACGAGGTCGCCCAGCAAATCATCGAGGAGCAGGAGACTCGCCTGAAGGAGGCCAACCTCCAGGGCGCCGACTCTCACCCGGTGGTGACCCACGAGGGCGAGCACTACCGCGTGGTGCTGCCGCAGTTTCAATACGGCAGCAAGGTGTACGCCGCCGCCGACCTCAAGAACAACCAGGAGCTGGTTGCCCAGCTCGTGAAGGACGAGAGCGGGGTGCTGGAGCTGATCGTCGCCGAGGAGAGCGAGAAGAAGTAGTTGCTGCTTCCGCGCCTCACGCCCGAAACCTGACCTTTCACCCTCAGTCCTTTCCCGGATGAATCTGTTTGACATCGAAGGCCCGAAAGGGGCCGACAACACTCCTGGCCTGCGCGGCTACATCGCCGTGGCGCTGGAGGACGACTTCACCACGCTGCAAGCGCCGCCGCCCGTAGGGGGCACCCCTGGCGCGTCGTCGGTGATCGCCAACCCGCACGTTTTCGCTGCCAACAAGGGCTTTGCGAAGATTTACATCACCCTGGACTCGAACCAGCTCAAAGCCGACATCTCCGGTGAGCGGGACGGGCGCGGGGTGAAAGTCACGTTCGAGGGCTTCGTGCCGGGCAACGCACCGAAGACGCTCGAGCTGATGCGCCAGCTCAAAAACCAGGGCGTGATTATGCTCGTGCCGGACGCCGATGGCAACCACTTCCAAGTGGGCGCTCGTGGGCTGCCGTGCGAGCTGGCGCCGAGCTTCGACTCTGGCAAGCTCTCCAGCGGCCGGCGGGGCTTCACCATCAAGGGCGAGTGCTACGCCACGGGCCTGGTGCTCTACAGCTCGCCGATTGAATGGCTGGCTGACGCCTGATTCGCTTTCGCACCGTTCGTTTTTCCTGTTGAAAAGGCCCCGGCTCCTGGCTGGGGCTTTTTTTCTGTCCTTTCTACCCCGCCAGGCGGGCCGGAGCTTCGTGGTATGGATGCGCTGCTACTCACCCGCTGGCTGGCCCAGGGCGCGGACTTCGCGGCCGGGGTGGCGCTCTACGAGGCCCACGGCGGCGCCAGTCCGATGTGCCGGCGCCTGTTCGCCCTGGGCGCGAGCGCCACGAGCCGGCGGGTGCTGGAGCGTGAGCTGCGCGCCCTGGCTGACGCCCCCCCCGCGCCGTCCACTTCGGCCGCGCGCGCCCCCAGCGCCGAGCTGCTGGCCGCCCGCGCGCAGCTGCGCGCCCGCTACGACGAGCGCACCCGGTTGCACTCGCAGATGTCGGCCCCGCGCCTGGCGCGCAAGGCGCGGGGCGAGATGGCCTTCCGCATCCTCGACCTCACGCAGGAGATCGAGGCGCTGCGAGTGCTCACCGAGCAGCTCGCCACCGGCACGGTGCCGGTGGTGAAGCCGACCGACCCGCGCCAGCGCCTGAGCAACCTGCTCTCGCAGCGCACCAAACTTAAAAAGCGCCCCGACCGCGCGGCTGACCTGGCCGCCGTCGAGGCTGAAATCGCTCTTATCCGTTCCTCTCTTCCTTCCTGATCCGTGGCCACCAACCGCCCCAACTGGACCACCCAGCCGCGCCGAGTGCGCGACCTGGTACCGCTCGAGTACAACCCGCGCATCCTCGACGACGCCGGCCGCCGCCGGCTAACGGCCTCGCTGGAGAAGTTCGGCCTGGTCGAAATTCCCGTCATCAACCGCGACAACGTGGTGCTGGCGGGCCACCAGCGCCTGCGCATCCTGCTCGACCTGGGCCAGGGCGACGAGCTGATTGACGTGCGGGTGCCCGACCGCCAGCTCACGAAGGAGGAGCAGGACGAGTACAACATCACCAGCAACGTCTCGGCGGGTCTGTGGGACTACGAGAAGCTGCTGGAGAACTTCAAGCACATCAACCTCGACGCCATCGTCGATGATGGAATGAAGGCCCAGCTCGCAGCTCTCTCGAACCTGGCCGCCGTGACGCTGCCGGCGGAAGAGCAGGAGTTCGACCCCACGCCGCCGGCCGAGCCGGTGACGGCGCCGGGCGACCTCTACGAGCTGCGGAGCGGCGCCACAGGCCGCGCCCACCGCTTGCAGTGCGCCGACTCGACCGACCTCGACGCTGTGGCCAGGCTGATGGACGGCAAGCTGGCCGACCTGGTCGTGACCGATCCGCCCTAC
>ERZ1066124.853-NODE-853-length-12525-cov-7.736808_pt1 | contig 12525 bp, 13 predicted proteins | sample MGYA00382771_ERZ1066124 | MGnify/ENA primary metagenome ERZ1066124 (study PRJEB33369, sample SAMEA5778354) | biofilm metagenome | biome: Industrial cooling water; feature: Water cooling tower basin; material: Biofilm | place: United Arab Emirates | collected... | reverse complement strand
GCTCAGTGCCTCGTCGGGGTCGGCGGCGAGGTAGTCGGCGGGCTGCGTCACGTCGCGGTCGGCGTGGCAGCTTGCCACGCTCAGGCTCAATCCGAACGCGGCGGCGCTCGCCGCCAGCAGCAACGGGCGGGGCAGCACGGGCCGCGTGTGGTGGGCAAACAATCGAAACCGCATTCGACGCTGAATGAGCAATGACGCCCGTTTAGTTTGGAAACACCAGCGGGAAGCCCAGCTTGGCGGCAGCGCTCACCAATTGGTCAGACTGCGCGCGGCACGCCAGCACGGCGGCGCGTACACGGTTGTAACCCGCCGACCCCACGCCCAGAATCTCCTGATCGAACGGCGCCTGAATGGCCTGCGTGGCGGCGGTGGCGGCGTCGAGCCTGGTAGCGAGCGTGTTGGCGGCCGAAGCGTCGGCGGCGCGCACGGCGTCGAGCACTGAGGGGCCCGTCACGGTCGAGTTGTCGGTGCGGGTGTAGGTGCCCAGAATCACGTTGCGGATGCCGAGTTGGTTGAGCTTGACGTCCTGATCGGTGTTGTCGGAAAAGCACGAATGCTCTTCTTCCTGGTCCTGGGTGTCGAGGGCGGGCTGCAGGCGTTCGTTCATTTCGCCCGCGCCCAGGGCGCCGGCGCCGGTCAGGATGCGCTGGAGGGCCGAGTCGGCGGGCATTGCCAGCAGTCGGGCGCGGTAGGTGCCGGCGCCGGTGCTCCGCCATTCGGTGGCCACCTGCTCGAGGTGCTCGACCAGCAGCTCGGCGCACAGCAGCAGATATTGCCCGCGCCGCGCTTGGTTGCTGGCCGTTCCGCCGGCCAGATAGTCCGTGTAGGGCCGATTGCCGGGGCCGGTGGCACTCAGGTCTTGGCCCCAGAGCAAAAACTCGATGGCGTGGTAGCCGACCGAGATGTTCTTCTCGCCGCCCACCGCGCCCCCGTTTTCGTTGAGGTCAACGAGGAGCGATTTGCTGAGTGTCGGATAGGTCGTTACGTCGTTGATGATCCCGGCGGTCGGCTGGGTGCTCGTGTAGTCGATGAAGTTTTCGTCGAGCGGCCAGGCGTTCAGCAAGCCTTCCACTTCCTCGATCGGCCCGTCGTAGAAGCGAAACGCCTCGGTTTGTCCGTACGGGCGGCGGGCGTCTTTCCAGGCTTGGCGGGCGTCGGCGAGCGTGGCGGGGGAAGGAGTCGCTACAAACGCCTGAATCCGGGTCTGCAAGGTGCGCGCCGCGCTGAGGGCGTCTTCGTACGTAGCCGAGGCCACAGAAGCATATGTAGCGACGGCCGTCTGTTTGGCGCCCGTCAGGTCGGTCGGCTTGGTGGTGTCGTCGTCATCGTCCTTACACGCCGTAAACGCGAGGGCCGATACGCTCAGCAAGGCCGTAGCCGCCACGCGGGGCCACGAAAAACGGAAAGTGTGAAGCATCAAAAAGCAGCATAAGAGCGCGGTGGCGCCCGGTTGAGGCTGCAAAGGTAGTTGCTGTTTAGAATTAATCAAAATAAACACGACGCATACTCGTCACGCCCGCATACCGACCTTTGCAACCGGATAGGCGAGCAGGGGAGTGGCGATGATTCAGGCATCCGCTCAATTCCCAATTCCCAATTCCTCATTCCTCATTCCCCGATGCACCTCGTAGAATGCCCCCGCGACGCGATGCAGGGCCTCGCGCACTTCATCCCGACGGCCCGGAAAACGGCCTACCTACAGGCGCTGCTGGCGGTGGGGTTCGATTCACTTGATTTCGGGTCGTTCGTTTCGCCGAAGGCAATTCCGCAGCTCGCCGACACGGCCGACGTGCTCGCCAACCTCGACCTCAGCCGCACACGTACCAGGCTCCTTGCCATCATCGCCAACGAGCGCGGCGCCGAGGCGGCCACGCAGTACCCCGAAATCAGCTACCTCGGCTACCCGCTGAGCGTGAGCGAGACGTTCCAGCAGCGTAACACCAACCGGGGCATCGCCGAAGCCCTCACCGACGTGGCCCGCATTCAGGAACGCGCCGTGCGGGCGGGGCAGGCGCTGGTCGTGTACCTCTCGATGGGCTTCGGTAACCCCTACGGCGACCCCTACGAGCCGGCCATCCTTGCTGCCTTCACCGAGCGGCTCGCCACGCTCGGCGTCGGCATCGTCTCGCTGGCCGATACGGTCGGCTCCGGCGATGCCGCCACCATCGAAAACGCTTTCCGGACGCTGATTCCGGCGTTTCCCGCCATTACGTTCGGCGCGCACCTGCACACTACGCCCGCCACTTGGGAGGCCAAAACCGCCGCCGCCTACGCCGGTGGCTGCTGCCGCTTCGATGGCGCCCTCGGCGGCCTCGGCGGCTGCCCGATGGCCGGCGACACCCTCACCGGCAACCTGCCCACCGAAAACCTCATCGCTTGGCTCGACGGGCACGGCGTAGCTTTGACGTTGGACCGCGAGGCGTTGGCTCACGCCAAATGGCTGTCAGCAACCACTTTTCTTGGTTACTGATTACACCTGAATACTTACGAAGGAGCAGAATCGTAGCCAGTAGCTGTAAATACGTGACTCGTAATTCGTAATTCATAATTCCCCTGTGCCCACCGTCGATCTCTTCATTCCCTGCTTCATTGACCAACTGTTCCCCCAGACGGGGCTGAACACGGTGAAGGTGCTCGAAAAAGCGGGCTGCAAGGTGCGCTACAACCCCGCCCAGACGTGCTGCGGCCAGCCCGGCTACAACGCCGGGTACGTGGACGAGTGCCGTGCCGTGGCCACCAAGTTTCTCGACGATTTCGGCTCTGCCGACGAGTCGGCCTACATCGTCGGCCCGACGGCCTCGTGCGTCGGGATGGTGCGGAACTCCTACGATGAACTGTTTGCCCAAACGCCCAACCTCGTACGCTACCGCGCCGTGCAGCGCCGCGTATTCGAACTGACGGAGTTTCTGGTCGATGTGCTGCACGTCAACCGCATCCCCGGCGCCCGCCTCGACGGCGCCTATACCTACCACGATTCGTGCTCGGCCCTGCGCGAGTGCGGCATCCGCGACGCGCCCCGCCGCTTGCTCGACTCGGTGGCCGGCCTGCGCCGCGTCGAGATGGCCGACACCGAAACGTGCTGCGGCTTCGGCGGCTCGTTCGCGGTCAAATTCGAGTCGATTTCGGTTGCGATGGCCGAACAAAAGGTCGAAAACGCCCTCGAAACCGGCGCCGACTTCCTCATCTCTACCGACACGAGTTGCCTGATGCACCTCGACGCCTACATCCGCGAACACGAGAAGCCCATCCGGGCGCTGCACGTCGCCGATGTGTTGGCGAGTGGGTGGTAAACTGCCTGTCAGCCAATGAATCAGTTTGATTTGAATCTATGGCTGTTGGTACTGACCGACGCGCAAGTGACCCTGCCGCAGGATATCGGGTTGCTGCAAACTCTGTATGCTTTCCCCAACTACGAAGCCACGGTGCCGGAGTTGGCGGCGATTATGAGAGGAAAACATTTCGTGACGATCAATGGCCAGCCTCACCGCTGGGCTAAACGAATCGCAAAAAAATATGCAGTCGAGTTACCCAAGATTGGGTACTGGAATTTGTTTTTCGACGGTTATTCGTCGGTCGATGGGTTTATCTGGCAACTAACCCCCGACCTGATTACCGCACTGGAGCGTACGGGCTTGAGTGGTGATGTGCGACTGTCGGAAGCCTTTCTGCGAGCGGAGATAGACGTATTTTCAGAGGGTGCGCGTCAAGTGGTGCAAGTAAACCGATATGAACGCAACCCCGACGCTCGCCGTGCTTGTCTCGCCCATTATGGTTTTGCCTGCGTGGTCTGCGGGATTGATTTCGAGCAGAAATACGGCGAATTGGGCCGGGGTTTCATCCACGTTCACCATCTGGTGCCGTTGAGCACAATCGGGGAGGAGTACGTCGTTGACCCAATCGCTGACCTGCGGCCAGTCTGCCCAAACTGCCACGCGATGCTACACCGGCAACATCCACCTTTGAGCATCGGCGAGTTGCAATCTCGGCTTCAGGTGTGAGTGACGGATGCGGTTGACGGGTGTGATTGCGTAACGCCCCATAGCCCCGTAGGGGCTACCATCTGGTAGCAAACGCCGGGTACGCAACCAACGTGGTCCCGTAGGGACGGCGTCGCCGATGTGACCAGCATCGTGAGTGCTGACGGTACGCAACCAACGTGGTCCCCTAGGGACCCACCACTCGCGTATACCCAGCCGCCGTGGATGGTGGGCCCCTATGGGACCACGTTTAGGTGACAACGATAGGTGCTACCAGATGGTAGCCCCTACGGGGCTGCGGGCGACTTACGTACTCGATCCTTCCGAATGGCATTCCTCTGCAGGGCCGCTACGGGCATTGCTGCCGCCCCATCGGCTCATCATTCAAATAATTATTCCGACCTTCCCGCCCCCTTACACCCAGCCCGCCCCCTATGCCCACGTTTCCGCTGTATCAGGTTGATGCTTTCACCAGTATTCTGTTCCACGGCAACCCGGCGTGCGTGGTGCCGCTGACCAAATGGCTGCCCGTCGAGACGATGCGGCGGCTGGCCGATGAAAACGCGGTGCCCGAAACGGCGTTTTTCATCGACAACGGCCCCGGTCAGCCCATCGAGCTGCGGTGGTTCACGCCCGACCTCGAAATGGATTTGTGCGGCCACGCCACCGTAGCCACGGCGCACGTGCTGGCCCACCACCTCGGCCACAGCACCGACGAGCCGTTCGTGTTTCACACCAAAAGCGGCAACCTGACCGTGAGCGTGACGCCGAGCGGCTACATTCTCGACCTGCCCAGCCGCCCCGCCGACGACGCCGAGCTGCCGCGCGAAATCGCCCTCGCCTTCGGGCACAAGCCGCGCGAAGTGCTCAAAGCGCGCGACTATATGCTCGTCTTCGACTCGGAAAAGCACATCCGCAGCCTCCAGCCCGACCGCTCCATCCTCGACCAGCTCAACCTCGGCCCCGGCGGTATCATCTGCACGGCGCGCGGCGAAGAGGTCGATTTCGTGTCGCGCTTCTTTTCGCCGAAATCCACCATTTTCGAAGACCCCGTCACCGGCTCGGCGCACTGTACGCTGACGCCCTACTGGGCGGCGCGGCTCAACAAAAAACAGCTTACGGCGCGGCAACTTTCGGCGCGCGGCGGCTCGCTGCATTGCACCCTGGCGCCCAACGGCCGGGTGTTGCTCAAGGGCCACGCCGTGACCTATATGGAGGGGAAAGTGACGCTCTGAACCAGTCGCGGCGGCGCCTACGCGCCGTCCGGCACCAGCACCGCCCCGATGCGCCGCGTCAGCTCCTCAGAAGCGGGCAGCAGCGGCAGCCGCGCCATCGGGTCGCAGACGCCGCGCAGGGCCAGCGCGGCTTTCACGCCTACGGGGTTGGCTTCTTCGTAGAGCAGCGGGTCGAGCGGCAGTACGCTGAACAACAGTTCGGTGGCGCGTCGGAAATCGCCCGCCAATGCCGCCCGCGTCATCGCCGAGAACCGGCGCGGGTAGCAGTTTGCCTGTACCGAAATGACGCCCACCGCGCCGTGCGCCACCAGCGCGGGCGTGAGCGTATCCTCGCCGCTGGTGAGCACGAAACCGGCCGGGGCGCCCGCCAGAATCGCCAGGCACTGGCTCATATTGCCGCTGGCTTCTTTGGTACCGATGATGTTGGGGTGGCGGGCCAGCTCCAAGGTGGTGGCCGCCGTGAGGTTGGAGCCGGTACGCCCCGGCACGTTGTACAGGATGACCGGCACCGGCGCGGCATCGGCCACGGCCGAGTAGTGCGCCACGATGCCCGCCTGCGACGGCTTGTTGTACGCCGGCGACACGCTCAGCACGGCCGAAATACCCGTCAAATCGGTCTCGGCAAGCTGCGCGAGCACGGTGCGCGTGTCGTTGCCGCCCACGCCCACTACCACCGGCACTCGCCCGGCCGCGCGCACCACGACGGCGCGCAGAATGGCGGCTTTTTCGGCGGCCGTGGTGGTGGCCGCCTCGCCCGTGGAGCCGTGGACCACCAGATATTCCACGCCCTGGCCGGGCTGGTCGGTGATGACGAAATCGACGAGGCGGTCGAGGGCGGCAAAATCCACGTCGCCCTGCGGCGTGAAGGGAGTAACGAGCGCGACGCCGGTGCCGGTGAGGTTCATTGCAGTCAAATGCGGGTAAAAATGAAACTGTGGGGCAAAACTAGGTCAGAGGGTGGGGAAGGCGGAGAGGTCGGGAACTCCTGCCGCCCGCTGTTACCTTCGCTTTCATATGAAAATCACGCTCGAAGTTCCCGACCACAAAGCCGACTTCATTCTGGAAGTTCTGCAAGCGTTTTCGTATGTGAAGGCGAAAGCCGCGCGCCCGCGCACAGCCGCGCCGTATGGATGAAACTGAATACTTGCTGAGTACAGAGGCTAATCGGAAGCACCTTCTGGAAGCCGTCGAGCAGTTTCAACAGAATTCTTTTCAGTGGCACGACGTACTCGAAGAACGCTTGGCTTGGGCCTCGTCGGCTTGGGATCAATACCTGTACTGGCAGGACACTGACCGTACTATTATGCGCCGAATAAATCAGTTGATTAATGTATGCACCTTGCCACGGGCAACAGACCCGGACGACTCCGTGGCGTTACTAGGTCCGCTGGCCGGCTTTCGGTCACGGCACATTGCGGAGGCGCATCGATTCGTTTATCGGCTGGAAGGCTACACGCTGTACGTCGCGCAGTGCCGGTTTCACTACGACGATAAGTAGGCCCGCCGCCAATGCCGCCAACTGCGCCACGCCCGCATACGGCTCGTCGAGCAGCAAAACGAGCAGCCGGCGCCTCAAATCGCGTAGCCGCCGCCAGTTGAGGAACGGGCAGTTTGATAGGGTTGAACAGGGGTGGAAGCGCGTCTTCCCGTCTCCGCTGCACCCCTACGCCCAACCGCCGCTACAACCCTAGCCCCAGCTGCTCACCAGCCGCAGGCCCGGTTTCGTCGGCTTGGGCCGCATCCACCGTCGTAATCATCGCCAGCAGCTCTTCTTCCGAGATAATCGGCACCTTCTCCTTCACCGCCTTTTCGCGCTTGGCCGGGCCCATTTTCTCGCCCGCAACCAGAAACGAGAGTTTTTTGGAGATACCCGACGAAATCGTGCCGCCGTGCTGCTCGATGAGCGCCTGTAAATCTTCGCGCGGCTGCGAGAAAACGCCGCTTAGCAGGAACGTGCGGCCGGCCAGCGCGGCGCTCAGTGCGGCGGGCGCCTCGGCTTCGGGGGCGGCTTCGAACTGTACGCCCGCCGCGCGCAGGCGCTCAATGAGGGCGCGGTTGGCGGGGTCGTCGCGCCAACTGATGATGGTGTCGGCGGTGATGCCGCCCACGTCGGGCACGGCGGCGAGGGTCTCGCGGTCGGCCGTCAGCACGGCGTCGATGGTGCGGAGCTGGCGGGCGAGGCGGCGGGCGCCCGTCTCGCCCACCTGCCGGATGCCGAGCGCGAAGAGCACCCGCTCAAGCGGCACCGCTTTGGAGCGCTCGACGGCGGCCACGATGGCGGTGGCGGTTTTTTCGCGGAAGCCGATTTTTTTGGTCTTGCCGGTGTCCGGGTCTCCGATGGTTTTCTCGAGGCCGAACAGCTGCTCGTAGGTCAGATCGTAGAGGTCGGCGGGGTCGTGGACGAGGTTTTTTTCGATGAGCAGAGCGAGTTTGCCTTCGCCTAACCCTTCAATGTCCATTGCGCGGCGGCCGACGAAGTGCTCCAACCGCGCCTGCTGCTGCGGCGGGCAGCCGGTGGCGTTGGGGCACCGGAAATGCGCTTCGCCCTCGGGCCGAATCAGCGGGGTGGCGCAGGCGGGGCAGGTGGTGGGATACTCGACGGGCACCGCGCCCACCGGGCGCAACTCCGGCACGATGCCGGTTACTTTCGGAATGATTTCGCCGCCCTTTTCCACCAGCACCGTATCGCCGAGGCGCAGGTCGAGGGCGGCAATCTGGTTGGCGTTGTGCAGCGTGGCGCGCTTAACGATGGTGCCCGCCAACGGCACCGGGTCGAGGAGGCCGACGGGCGTTACGGCGCCCGTGCGGCCCACGTTGTACTGGATGTGGCGCAGAACCGTGCGCGCCGCCATCGCCGGAAACTTGTAGGCAATGGCCCAGCGCGGGCTTTTGGCGGTCAGGCCCAACTCGCGCTGCTGGTAGAAAGCGTTCACTTTGATCACTACGCCATCCGTTGCGAGTGGCAGCGTGGCGCGGCGCGTATCCCACTCGTGGATGTAGGCCAGCACCTCGGCCAGTGTGCCGCACCGCCGCCACGTATCCGACACGGGCAAGCCCCACGCCGCCAGCGCTTCCAGCGTTTCGGAGTGGCTCTGGTACGGCAGGTTCTCGCCCAACAGCGAGTAGGCGAACAAGCTCAATTTGCGTCGCGCCACCTGCGCCGAATCCTGCAATTTGAGTGTGCCCGCCGTTGCGTTGCGCGGGTTGGCGAGGAGGTTTTCGCCGGTTTCTTCGCGGGCTGCGTTCAGCTCATCGAAGACCTGAAACGAGATGTAGGCTTCGCCGCGCACTTCGAGGCGGGCGGGCCAGCCGGTGCCTTTGAGGCGCAGCGGCACGGCGCGGATGGTGCGGGCGTTGGCGGTGATGTCGTCGCCTTGGGTGCCGTCGCCGCGCGTGACGGCCTGCGTCAGTTCGCCGTTTTCGTACACCAGCGAGATGGCCACACCGTCCCATTTCTGCTCGCAGACGTATTCCACGTCGGCCCCGCCGAGGGCTTTGCGGATGCGCTCGTCGAACTCGCGCACGTCGTCTTCGGAGTAGGTGTTCGCCAGCGAGAGCATCGGGTAGCGATGCCGCACCGTGGGGAAGTTTTTGGTGATGCTGCCGCCCACGCGCCGGGTCGGCGAGGTGGGGGAGGCCCAGTCGGGGTGGGCCAGCTCCAGGGCTTGCAGCTCGGCGAGGAGGCGGTCGAACTCCTCGTCCGTCACTTCCGAGATGGCGTACTGGTAGTATTGCTCGTTATAATGGTCGAGGAGGCGGGTCAGCTCCTCAATGCGGGCTTGGGCGGGGTTCTGAACGGTCACGGCGCGAAAGTGGACGGAATGCGCCGCAAGCTACGGCCGGGGCAGGGGGGAGGCGTTTCACTCCGTCCAATTCGCCAACGGGAGGCCGGGGATTCGCCCGAAGTGTGCGGTGTTGTTGGTGACGAGCGTGAGGCCGTGGTGCAGCGCGGTAGCCGCGATCAGCACATCGTTGTGGCCGATGATTTGGCGCGTGCGGCGTAGCTCGGCGTAAATGCCGGCAGAAACCTCTGCTATCGCTGGTATAAGGGGCAGGATGCTTACCTCCGGGAACGCAACGAAATTCCGGTACTTCGAAAACTGACTGCTGGCGTCCCTGAAAAATTAGCCGTGCAACACCTCGTAATGCGTCACAACACTGATAGACAAGCCGCGAGAACGCCTGATAGAGGCAGTCATTTCCTGAGAAATCCGCAGGTTTCCTTTCAGGAAAAATGATAGCGTGTCAGTATCGATCAGATCGTATTTCATAAATCCACTTCCCGACTGAAGGCCTCGTTACCGGCTCTCTTTGCTTCTCTCAAAAATTCATTAAGATCATCGTCACTCATATCGCTCCACGCACCGGCGTAGCTCATCATCGTCCTGACGCGCTCTTCATCAAGCGGGGTTGGCTCTTCCGCAGCGCCGGATCGGCGTTCCGTCAAGCTCCGTAAGAAGCTATCTACTTCCGCAAGCTGCTCGGTAGCCAACGAACCTAATCGGCTCAGAATAGACCGGTACAACAACGTGTTGGTATCCATCGGATGAAAAACGTAAGGTGAAAACTCGCTACAACGCACTAAAATACAACGGCCCGTAACTAACCGCGCCCCGCCCGGCACAGTTGCAGGACGGGGCGCAAGTCGGGGAACTGGTGACGTTACTTTATCAACACCCCATCGGCCTCGAACGCAATTCCTGCTTTCGGCTTCGTGATGGCGGCAATTTCTTCTTTGCTCTTGCCAGCGTCTTCGGCGTAGTGGCGCAGCTCCTCTACCGAAGTGGTGTATTTCTTCGCCCAGCCGTTGACGATGGTGGTTTTGCCGGTCGCGTCTTTCGGCACGAAGAAGGCGTATTCCTTGAAGCGGACGCGCATTTTCTCGCCGTCGGCCTGGGGTAGCTCCATCCAGCAGCCTTTCACCTGGCATACGTCGGAGACGTTGGCCGTCAGCTTCACCTGCGCGGAGTCTTTGCCGGCCATCAGCTTCGGCAGCTCCTTGATGTCAACGGCGCCGTCCGGGGTGATTTTTTCGCCGAACGACTGCATATCGCCCACCATCACCACGGGCGTGGCTTCGGCGGCGGCGCCTTCCTCGCCTTCGGCGGCGGCGCGGCTCTGGGTGGTGTCGGCGGCTTCGGGGGCCACGGCGGGCGTGTTGGCGGGGTTGTCGGTGGCCGATTCGGTTTTTTGGCCGCAGCCGGCGACGGCCAAGCTCAAGGCCAGCGCGAGGGAATACGCGGGAAAGCGCATTGCAATGAAGCTGATAAGTTGCATACTGCAAAGATGCGAACCACGCGGCAGTAACCCTCCGCCCGGCGTCGGTCGTACGCATTCACCGATACCAAATCCGCGTTTTCAACTCCGCGGTCATCCGCGTTCCATTCACGGCGGATTAGCCTGCGGATGAACGCGGAGTTGAAAACGCGGATGACCGCCGATGCAGGCGTAGCTTGCACCCACAACACCCTATATCAAATGGAAAATCTCCCCGTCAAAGGCCCCACCAACTGGGCCGAGCTGGCCTCCACGCTCCTCGAGAAACTCACGGCGCAGGGCGCCAACCCCGAAGTCAGCATCGAATTCGACCAGATGGACGTGCAGGGCGGCCCCGACAACACGCGCTGGCGCGTCAACGGCGCCGTTCGCATCCGCACCCGCAACGCCAATGGCTAGCGCCCCGCAGCTCGACCTCTGGGCGAAGCTGACGGTTGATTTCGACGACGCGCGGCTGCTGCTCGTCGCCGACGGCAACAAAATCATCCTCGGCGTCCCCGACCAAAAAACGCTCGACCGCCTCACCGCCCTCGGCGAGAAGGCTAAGTCCGGCAAGTCCGCCGCGCCCAAGCCAGCCGGCGGCGGGCCGCTGGCGAGTCTGCAACCCCTCCACGACGCCGTGCAGCGCCTCGGGCTGGTGCTCGACCTGCGCGTCGGCGGCAAGACCTACGCCGAGTTTGGCGTGGGGTCGGGGCCGCGCATCACGGCCGCAGCCGTGCTGGGTAAGATTGGGTCGTTTTTCGGGCGCTGAGGGTGGGGTTTCTTGTTTCTGGTTTCTGGTTGCTGGTTGCTTGTTCTGCAAACCAACCAGCAACCAGAAACTAGAAACCAGCAACCAGAAACCACCCCTTCCCCAACGCGGTTAAGGCGCCGTAACCTGTAACCGATGAGCACATCTCCCACGCCCTCGGGCAAGTCTGACCGGGTTGGGCAGCGCCGGGCGTCGGCGCTGGCGCGGATGGAGCGCACCCATCCGCTGCTGATGCTGGTGTATCTGGCGCTGGTGGGCATTACGGTGCTCTTCGCCATTCTGGTGGTGGCGTACGTGCAGGCGCGGCACTTCCACCCCTTGCCCGACCGGCCGTTTCCGCGCTTTTTCGCGCTGAGCACGGTGCTGCTGGTGCTGTCGTCGGCCACGCTGCGGCCCACTACGCGCGCCTACCGCAAGGACAATCTGCGGCGCCTGGCCCGCTCGCTCGGCTACACGCTGGCGCTTGGGCTGGCGTTCGTGGCGGCGCAGCTCGTGGGCTGGCGCGAGCTGCTGCTGGGCGGGTTGGCGCCGCGCGGGGTGGCCACGGGGTCGTATATCTACCTGTTGTCGGCGCTGCACGCGGTGCATTTGCTGGCGGGCATCGGCTTCCTGGCGTATTTCTGGCTGCTTACGCGCCACGCCGCCGCCGATGGCGTCAGGACGTTGGTGTTCATCCGCAACCCGTATCGCCGCCTGCAGCTCCGAATGCTGCGCCTCTATTGGCACTTTATGGATGGCCTGTGGCTGGCGCTCTTTCTGGTGTTGCTGTTTACGGTCTGAACAGGCAATACGGCAGAAGCGCAGCCCCGCTTGTGCCGATTGAGGACTGTCGATAGGTAGGTTCTCCGCAGCCATCCCACAAACGCCAACCGCCCTCCCGTGCGGTGGCGCGGGAGGGCGGTTGCGTGACTGAAACGGCCAGCGGCGGCGCCGTTACGCGCTGTACAGCCGCTCGTAATACTCGCGCGCCATTCGGGCCGACTCAAACATCGGCTCCACGTCGCGTTGCGCTTGTTGGCGCACGCTCAGGAACTCGGCGGGGCGGTCGTAGTACATCGGCACGACGGTTTTTTCGAGCACGTCGAGCAGGTTGGCGGCCTCGATGGCGTCTTTGCGGTCGGTGGGCAGGCTTTCGTTGGCAATCGGAATCAGGAAGCAGTTGTGGCCGTCTCTGGCGAACTCCGGAATCCAGCCGTCGGGGATGGAGACGCTCACCGAGCCGTTCATCGCGGCGGTCATCCCGCTCGTGCCGGAGGCTTCGCGCGGGTAGCGGGGCGTGTTGAGC
>ERZ1066124.849-NODE-849-length-12604-cov-20.940473_pt1 | contig 12604 bp, 11 predicted proteins | sample MGYA00382771_ERZ1066124 | MGnify/ENA primary metagenome ERZ1066124 (study PRJEB33369, sample SAMEA5778354) | biofilm metagenome | biome: Industrial cooling water; feature: Water cooling tower basin; material: Biofilm | place: United Arab Emirates | collected... | reverse complement strand
GCTCAACTGGAGCAGAAATTACTCCAGCGAACTTTGCCGCCCTAGAAAAAAAGAGCGATACATTGAAATGTGTTTCGAGACGAGGCTTCCCATACTTTGCCGATAAGCGATCGCATATTCCCGCACCACTCGAACCGGATAACGCTTTGCTAACCGCAAGTACAATTCATAATCCTCACAGCCTTGAAAGTTCAAATCCTCGATCGGTAACGCATAGCCGCCAACTTGCTCGATACAACCGCGGCGGAACATTGGGACACTTCCATTTTCTAGAAAGTTATAGAAAATCATCGTAGTCAGTACCCAACCTTCCGGCACAAACGGTCGATCAATGTAATAGCGCCACAGTAGTCGATTCTGTTGGTCGATCGAGACTGACCAGCTATAAACCATTCCCGCCTCTGGATCAGCGTCTAAGCATTCGACCTGTTTCTCAAGCTTCCGAGGATACCAAAGATCATCAGAATCAAGCGGTGCAAGATACACACCACGAGCATTTTGAATCGCTAAATTCCTTGCTGCAACGACACCTGCATGATTTTGTTGAAGCAATCGAATCCGCGAATCTTTCTGCATGTATTCGCGAACAATGTCGATCGTTCGATCCGTTGAACCATCATCGACGACGATCGCTTCAAAATACGGATAAGTTTGCGCCAACAATGAATCCAATGTTTGGTCAATAAACGCTTCTGCATTGTAAGCAGGAATCAGAACGGAAACCAGAGAATTGCTCTTCATCTAATAAGCTCCTGACTTCTGCAACACAACTTTCACGGTTTTTAGCAAAATCCACAAATCCAACCACAGCGACCAATGTTCGATGTAGCTCAGATCGAGATGAATCACTTGTTCAAAATCATCAATGTTCGATCGACCTGACACTTGCCACAATCCAGTAATTCCAGGCAATACTTCCTGCCGAATAAAGTGCCGTTCTGCAAAGTTCTCAACATCCCGCAGCGGAAGCGGTCGAGGTCCAACTAGGCTCATTTCACCAACCAGCACATTGAATAATTGAGGAAGTTCATCTAAGCTGTACTGTCTGAGATATTTACCAATACGAGTCACTCTCGGATCATTCTTCATCTTGAACAGAACACCGTCGCGGGATTCGTTCTGTGCTTCTAATTCCTTTTGTAGCGCATCAGCATTTGTCACCATTGTTCGGAATTTCCACACCTGGAATGGTTTTCCATGCAGACCGATTCGAGTTTGGCGATAGAAGATTGATCCTGGTGAATCGAATTTGATTAGAAGCGCGATCGCAAGATACACCGGAGATAACAACGCAATCAGCACTAACGCCACACAGAAATCAAATGCTTGCTTGATCAGAAAATCAATGCCTGTCAACACAGACGGCGTAAAAGTCAGCGTCGGAAAGCCTCGAATCACTTGAAATCGAGATTCAGCGAACAGCGTCTCGAACTCTAGCGGCAAAATGTGTAGCGAAATTCCAGCCGTCCGAAAATGCCAGCAAAGATGTTGACGATTTTTAATTGCATCCCAAGTAACGAATGCCTCAACTGTTCCAAGCTGACGAATCTTTGCTAATGTCTGATCGCGATTTGCTCGATCGAGCGCACTCGAATCCATCACGCCTACTAAGTTGTATCGATTTTCCCGCTCAATTCGTGCAGTCGATTTCTCGATCTGATCGCGATCGCAAATCAGAAACGCAGGATATCGAATCGCACCTTTCAAGCGCAGATGATTCGTCACACGATTGACCCCGTATCGACCCGCACAGACGAGAACAATACTGAGCAACCAGAAGATCAAGAAATGCGATCGCGAAATCGTTTCACTAGCCTGATAGATATAAGCAACGAGTAGTAAGACAACCGCTGCCATCGTCATCGATCGTGCCAATCCTAGATAGTCCCGCCGGATGTTTCCGGCTCTATAGAATCCACCAGCAATTAGAAACCCCAGACAAATTCCTAAGACGAGTAGAAGCGAGATTGGGTTTTCTTTCAAGTTCCAGAAGGTTGCCCACGGTGTTCCGAATCTTCCAGCAATGTACCAAGCAAATCCAAGGAGAGTAACATCCGAAACAATTAGGGTTAAAACTCTTAGCCATTGCGTTCCCATGCCTCTACAGAGACGGACAACGCTCGATGAACGAAGGTCAAGGGGGCTTTGCCGCGATGAAATTTTTAGCATCTTCACGCTCAATAATGGTGGAGCGATTCAGTTGAACGAGATCAACAACTGAACGATCGCTTAGAAACCGACACCCATTACTCAGAGCAAAGAACCTAGAACATTAGATTCATGACGCACATCAGTGTAGAAACATCCTTCAAAGTCGGCAACTTGCATTCCTCTGCTTCACAGAACATTTACAGTTGCAATAGTTCGCTTACGTTGCTTTTTCCGTTGTGCGAGTGAGGTTTAATACGATTGTCTTTCTACTTCAGGTTTAAGCGGAGTGTAGCGAATTTTAACGCGAGTTCGATGAAATCTTCGAGTTACAAACACTTCAGGGTTCGTCCCCTAAATTCCCCATTCTGGAGGACTTTGAGCTAGAAGAAGTTCAGAATTCTAAAACCTTCTCACCCTTCAAAGTCCCCCAAATTGGGGGGGATTTAAGGGGGCATTAGCCGCTCCAAACGAAGCAAATCACTCTATCGAACTCACGTAATTTTAGAATTAAGTTTCAGATCTCAAATACTCACAAAGCTTCATTCGCTAAACAACTCATTCTTAGAATGCGACTGAGTTAGAAAAAATTCCTACAGCATGAGATTGTTTAGCTCAAGGTTTTTACTGAAATGATTCAACAGATCGATCGACTCACTACAACAAAATCGAACAATCAGAAACGTTATAAAGTTTGAACCAATTTTTGATAATTTATCCGGAGCAACATCGCGCCCCGGATAGACAGAACTAAATCACAATGGCTAATTTCTCAGCCAAATCTCGAATTGCAGGAGTTAAGGAATGCGATCGATGTAACCAGTGATGGAACAATTCCTGACTCTTGGTCAGAGAAACACCCAACCCAAACTGTCCGCTTAGGACAATCAGCCGCTCTAAAACGTGAATTTGAGTTTCAGCTCCATCAATTTCACTTTCGTTGAACAGCATCCACAGCGATCGCTCAATGAACCGCTGTAAAATCTCCCGCGCTTCCGGTTGTTGCAGATGACAGCGTAAATGAATTGCCTCAGTCGCGATCGCTTCCAAATGTCCCAAGTGCATCAAGACCACATCGGGATCATCCGAATCTTGTTCAAGCGATCGTAGTGTCAACAATAATCGATGCCCTAATGCAATCTCAGCCGCAACTTGTAATTCTTGAGGCACTGGCAACTCATCCCGATGAAACGCCATCAACACCCCATAGTTATCGCGATACACCTGCGTATAAAGCTGATCTAACCGCGTCAAAGTCTCTTGACTCAGTAACCGCATGATCCGGTGACGCTCTTCCGCAAACAAGTCTTGCAAGCTATAAGCCACATCACCAAACACTTGATTCATCTTCAGAATCGTTTGGGCTGCACTTCCATGATTCAACGCCTCGAAAAGCTGTTCTTTCACTTGGGTATAGTTCCGCCGTCCTGCAAATGGTTGAATACAGCAGTGAAAATCCCAGCCACAGAGATGGAGCACTGCGAATACGAAATGCTGACTTTCGCGAGTAATTTCTGAAGTTAACTGGAGTTGTCCGATCGCTAATGTCACCGACCCCATCCGCTGAATCTGATAATCCAATTGATTCGCGGTATAGCAATAAACTCGCTGCTCCCGTGAGTAAGACGTAAACAGTGACGAGATCGCATAATGGGCTGCAACTTGCTCAAAGGTAATCTGTGCGGGGATCACCAACTGACGGTAAACTTCCGCTCCATTCTTGAAGCAATCCACATTACTCGGAGCCGATGTTAGTCGCTTGATAAAATTCTTCTCAAGCTGAATGCCTGCCACATCTCCAGCGAGTTCTAGAGCGCGTGAGGCATATCGGAGAATCTGAACTCCTTCGGGTCGGGAAAGCTCTTCAAAAAACCAGCCACAACTCGTGTACATCAAGAGCGCATGACGCTGCATTTCAAGAAGACGAAGAGCATCAATCCGATCGACACTCGATAACTTATGCGATTGATGCCGAGAAAGGAATTTTTGGACGGAAGCGCGATCGCGAATCACCTGAACATACTCATCCCGCGCCAACCAGGGATCATCAAACAGCTTTTTCCCTTCTTCTTCGTACACCCGAATTAACTGATCCCGCAGCCAATCGAGCGATTCTCTCAGCGGTCGTCTCCATTTCTGATGCCACGCACCGCCCCCACCGCAGCCACAATCTTCTTGCCAGCGATCGACTCCATGAGCACAACTCCAAGCCGTCACAGGCTTTAACACCACTTCCCAAGTCGGTGGATTCAAACTGAGATAGTGTGCAAAATTTGTCACTGTCCATTCGCGTTTCGGAAACTCCTCCGTGAACGCATACGCTAAACATTTTTCAGTCCCACCTTTGTGATGCCCGAATGTTTCGCCATCGGTTGCGACTGAAATCAATTGAGTCGGGCGATGATCCCCGCGAACCGCTTGACCTAATCGACTTGCAAGGTGATGTGAACTACTCAGAGCCGAATCAAAGCCCATATCGCGAGAGATGGGACCATCGTAAAAGAAGACATCAATGTAAGGAGAGTTGGGATCATCTGATCGCAGATAACACCGATATGGACGAGTGGGATCAATCTGCCCCCCGCCAACTTCTTGCCACTGGGGATCATTCATCTCTCTACATCGTTCTGCCTGAGACGGAGCCAGCACAACGAACTTGATCCCCTCTTCGATCAAGACCTTCACCGTGGCGTAATCGATCGCGGTTTCAGCCAGCCACATTCCTTCGGGATCGCGTTCAAAATGCGATCGAAAATCCGCTTTTCCCCATCGAATCTGCGTCTGCTTATCACGCTCATTCGCCAGCGGCATGATGATGTGGTTGTAAACTTGCGCGATCGCGTTCCCATGCCCGTTTAATCGAGCACAACTTTTACGATCGGCTTCCACGATTCGTTGATACACCTCAACATCGTGCCGCTCGATCCAACTCATCAACGTTGCACCGATATTGAAGCTCAAATACTCGAAATTATTCACGATCCCCAGCAGTTGCCCGTGATCGTTCAGGACTCTTGCAAACGCATTCGGGCGATAGCACTCATGATGAATCCGCTCATTCCAGTTGTGAAACGGAGCAGCACTCGGTTGGCGCTCGATCGCATCCAAATAGGGATTCTCGCGGGGTGGCTGATAAAAATGCCCATGAACGGTGACATAAACCCCGATCGCGGTATGGAGGGGATCGCGACCATTCAAATCGACAGGCACTAAACGGGAGGAAGCATCAGGAAGTGAAGTCATGAATCAATTTCCACATTAGAATGCGCTCATCTGCGACATTTCCAAATCGCAGCGTAAGCAGGTGGTATCAAACTCGGAGAAAGACTGAAGCGGAGGCAGCTTCGCACAAGAGACGAGCATGGCACTCTATCTCACCATAACAAGCCCGGAAAAAACCACAATCTAACCCAGAGTCCAGTGAAATCCATGCCAGAGTTAGATTGTGACAACGCTGATGTGAAAGCAGATTGATGAACTGAATGGCTACGATCCACCGTCCTGCGATCATCTCTTTCGATTGAATCGTATTTTGACTGGTTTTTATGATCCTTTAAAAATTTCGTATGGGATTTTACGATCGCGCTATCAAAATTTATCTTTTGTGATGAACGATCGAGAATTCCTCTGCCGAAAAGTGTCGATCGTGAGTATCCTATTGAGGACAAATCCCTCACCCTCGGAACGCGCATGTCAGTTAAGAATACGGTTTTTACAGCATTACTCGTGATGATCCCGGTGTCGATCGCGGCTCACTACCTTGAATGGGGATCGCTCGTCGTTTTCGGGACGGCTGCGATCGCGATTCTTCCCCTTGCTGCTTGGATGGGCACTGCCACTGAAGAAATCGCCGTGGTCGTGGGTCCAACTCTGGGCGGCTTAATGAACGCGACTTTCGGTAATGCGACCGAGTTAATCATCGCTTTAGTTGCTCTAAATGCAGGCTTCGTTGATGTTGTAAAAGCCAGTCTCACAGGTTCGATTATCGGTAATCTGCTGTTAGTCATGGGCTTGTCGATGCTACTGGGCGGGTTGCGCTACAAAGAGCAGGAATTTCAGCCGATCGTGGCACGAGTGAATGCGTCCTCGATGAATTTGGCAGTGATCGCACTCTTGCTACCCACTGCTGTGAATATCACTTCATCGGGGATCGAACCCAAGACGTTGCAAACGCTCTCGGTCGCAGTGGCAGTGGTTCTGATCACGGTTTACGCGCTCACGCTCTTATTCTCAATGAAGACTCACACTTATTTATATGACGTGGGAACCGTAGAAAGCGATGTCGAGCAACTTGCCGAGGCGAACCTGTCACACGACGGTAAGAAACCCAATATTGTGCTGTGGTCGATCGTGCTACTCGTCTGTACAATCTTCGTCGCGATCGAATCAGAACTGCTCGTCGATAGCTTAGAAGTTGCGACTGAGAAATTAGGATTGACTGCGCTCTTCACGGGCGTAATTTTGCTTCCGATCGTTGGAAATGCGGCAGAACACGCGACCGCTGTCACCGTCGCAATGAAAGACAAAATGGATCTATCGCTCTCGGTGGCAGTGGGATCAAGCTTACAAATTGCGCTCTTTGTCGCTCCAGTGCTGGTGATCGTGGGTTGGTTCACTGGACAACCGATGGATCTCGATTTCAATCCGTTTGAATTAGTTGCAGTTGCAGTGGCGGTTCTGATTACGAATTCGATTAGTTCGGATGGTCGATCGAATTGGCTCGAAGGAACGTTGCTACTTGCGGCATACCTCGTTCTCGGACTCGCCTTTTATTTCCATCCGGTCATGGCATAACTATCCAGCTTCACGAATTCTTCAAGGCTAAATCTATTGCAACTGATTAGAGATTCGGTTTAGTCTCTTTGGAAGTTGTGAAAGGAAAATTATGGCGACTTTATTTGAGAAGCTGGGTGGAGAGGGTGCGATCGATGCAGCAGTAGACCAGTTCTACAAGCGAGTGCTGAACGACGATCGCATCAATCACTTTTTCATAGGCGTGGACATGGCGAAACAGCGTCAGCACCAAAAAGCGTTTCTCACCTATGCCTTTGGCGGAGCATCGAACTACAATGGCAAACTGTTACGTGAGGCTCATCAACACCTGATGGGATTGAGCGGTGCGCATTTTGATGCGGTCGTTGAGAATTTGGTGGCAACGCTGAAAGGGCTAGGCGTTTCAGATGAACTGATTGCGGAAGTAGGAGCGATCGCAGCTTCTCATGCCACAAAGCAAGAAGTCTTGAATCAACCTGCCGCAGAGCAGAAAGTTTTGGATCAGGCTTCCACAGAGCAAGAAACCTTGGATCAGTACGACACAGATCGAGAAGTTTTGGATCAGCCTGTCTAGTTTTGAGGAATTTCCTAGCTCGATTTAATATTCTTGAAGCGTAGGTAAATTCCCGGTGTTGATCCGGATCACAGCGATGAATTGCGGAAAACTAGAAACAAGAGCGGTAGTAAAAGTGACGTGAAGACAACGCGGATTTCTATGTGAAGTCTCAATGAGGTGATACAGATTACACTCAGTCTTCACGGATTTCATTACGATCGCCATACTTTGACCTTGCCCCGGTCAAGTCCCATTGAATCGACGTTCCTGAAGTCTGGGGTTGAGGAGTGCTGAAACCATGAATGCTGGGTCAATATATCAAGGTCGCGGAATCACACCCGAAGAACAGCGGCTCTATGATCACCTCTTGAGATTAGTTCAAACCGAATCGCCTCAAGTTCTGAATGAGCGGTTTCGCCTCCTGTTTGTCGAAGGAACGGGCTATCCGGATCTCGCCTTTCAGCAAGATCTCGACCGCTTAGTTCAATCCGCCACTTCTGCCCAAGAATTCCGATTTATCCTGAATCGTTGCTGCCACATTCTAATCAACCGCTGGCAGTCGCGCCCTCAACATCATGGCGCGATCGCGGAACTGATTGCCTCATTTGAATCGGCTCCAACTCGTCCAATCGCAGCGGATTTTTCTCGATCGCGTACCATCAAGCAACAGCGCACGTTAATTCAAGAATTCCAGCAAACCGATCAATATTTGACCCTGAAGCGTCTTGCCACGGTTCTACACCCTACACCTACGGAAACCGGGACATTTGGAACTTTGATCCGTCGTTATCCTTATCTGTACGAACATTGTTTAGTCAGTGAAGGAACACCTGATATTCAGCAAGCTTCGATTCGCCAACTTCAAGCCGATCGACAAAAGCAATTCGAGATCGATCTTTCAAAATATGTGACTTATCAAGTGCGACGGGCTTCGAGCGACCGTGTCATTCACCCGGTCGAAAATCCGACCTTATTAGACGATCGCTCTCTGAGTCACGCGCTTCATCAATTCACCGGAAAAGTACACGGCAACGATACCTGTCGCGAAGTTGCCCAACGATTTTTAACGCATTGTGAGGGAGTTCGATCGTACAAAGAATTCAAAGCCGAGTTATATCACTACCTTACCAATAGCGTGAATCCCACTTACGGCAAGCGCCATTTTAATCAGCAACTCGGTCATTTATTAGTCGATACCTATCCACAAAGCGACTCACAACCGCTTACTGATTTCCTAATGGTGCGGACTTGTAGCCAACTGCTGAATTTCCTCGTCGTTGAGAGCGTACATCGACCGCAGCACTTTGTTTTTGTCGATCTGCTCTCGAATCTAGGCGCGACTTCAACCACACAGCTTTTACTTCAAATCGTTTTGCTGTGTCGGCGGGTGAAACCTTATCTAGAGAAGCGATTTTCGATATTATTCCATCACTACGAAAGCTACAATCGCGATCGTGTTCAGTGGCTAATTGCCGCGATGGAAAATCTACAACTCGCGCTCAGTACAAATTTCAGCGCCTTAAATCTCTGTTTTGTGAATCAGTTGGTGCGCTAGAGTCTGAGATTTGTGCTAACCTTCATGATGGTAGGTTGCGCGTTCTTTAGGAAGCTGTGCATACTTGTTCTGTATCAGAACAGCCGTGTGTGGACAGCAATTTTTAGTCTGTTGGAATCTACAAACTTGAATCTATTGGAGGATAAAGCATGACCCAAGTGGTTTTAGGAGAAAACGAAGGCATTGATTCAGCGTTGCGCCGCTTTAAGCGCCAAGTCTCGAAAGCTGGAATTTTGGCAGACTTGCGATCGCACCGTCATTTTGAAACTCCGCTGGAAAAGCGCAAGCGCAAAGCGATCGTCGCTCGACGCAATCGCCGCTACCGCTAACGGTATCAGTCGATTCTTGTCATAAGGATCGATTTTTTGGTCTCAGACCGTTTATCGGCAGCATTGTTAGGATGTGAGAAGTTAAGCCTACTTCTCTCGTGAATTTATGACTGACTCCATTTCCGATGCTGGCAAACCTTTGGATCAGGAACTAGACGAAGCGATTTCCGGGTTCGATGAGATCCAAAACGAGCTAAATTATCGACAAGCTCAATCTACACTACGGGAGCTAGTCGAAAATCTCGATTTAACTGACCAAGAGCGATCGGGGCTGGAGTCAGAAATTCACGGACTAGAGACGATGTTAGAAAAGCTCGATCGTCTTGTGGTTCAAATTGCAGCTTTTGGAATGGTCGGGCGCGGGAAGTCTTCTCTGCTCAATGCGCTGCTCGGTCAGCAGATTTTTGAGACAGGCGCGATTCATGGAGTCACGCGATCGCAGCAGTCGGCTGAGTGGAGTGTGACCAATGAAGCGATCGAGGGTAGTGATCAAGAAATCCTGCGGGTCAAACTCCCCAGCACAACCAATTCTCAAATCGAATTAATCGACACCCCTGGAATCGATGAAGTCAACGGAGAAGCAAGAGAAGCCTTAGCGCGTCAAGTTGCCCAACAAGCCGATCTCTTACTCTTCATTGTTTCGGGTGATATTACCAAGGTCGAATTTCAAGCGCTTTCAGAATTGCGCGAAGTTGGCAAGCCGATCATTCTGGTGTTTAACAAGATCGATCAATATCCAGACGCCGATCGCATGAGCATCTATCAGAAAATCCGCGACGAACGAGTCAAGGAACTCCTTTCACCGGATGAGATTGTCATGGCTGCCGCTTCTCCAGTGATTGCAAGAGCGGTGAAACGTCCTGATGGTCGAATGTCTCCGCAAATGATTAGAACAGAACCGCAAATTCAAGATCTCAAGCTCAAGATTCTCGAAGTGCTGCACCGAGAAGGAAAATCGCTAGTTGCACTCAACTCGATGCTATTTGCCGATGATGTTCACGATCGCTTACTTCAGCGCAAACTCTCGATCCGTGAACAAAACGCCAATCGTGTCATCTGGAATGCTGTGATGACGAAAGCGATCGCGACTGCGGTAAATCCGATCATGGTGCTGGACATTCTCAGCAGTGCCGCGATCGATGTTGCAATGATCATGAGTTTATCTAAGCTCTATGGCATTCACATGACTCAGCAAGGCGCAGTGAAATTACTTCAGCGAATTGCGATCGCGATGGGTGGCATTAGTGCAACTGAGTTACTCACAAATTTAGGATTGAGTTCGCTGAAAGGCTTGTTAGGGTTATCGGCTCCAGCAACTGGGGGATTGTCGATCGCGCCTTATATGACGGTGGCGCTGACTCAAGGCGCGGTGGCGGGGGTTTCGACTTATGCGATCGCTCAAGTGACGAAAGCATATCTCGCCAACGATGCCTCTTGGGGCACAGAAAGCCCGAAAGCCGTTGTGACTCGGATTCTCGCTTCACTGGATGAGGATTCGATTATGAACCGGATCAAAGACGAACTGCGGGCAAAGCTCGATCTTCATGCACGACAAGCGAAAGCGGGTAAAAATTAGAGTCCTATTGTCCGCGTCCTGGTTTGCAATCGACGAACCCTAACACCTCTGAATCGAGAAAACTTGCGGTAGCTTCGCTTCCCGGAGGGTTCGCCATTTCGACGACAGCTCCGATCGGATAATATCAATTAATCCAGATAGATAAATCTGCAAATTCGCCAACTAAGCGCTTGACATTCGCGTGTCCAATCGCGATTCCAACGCTAGTCAGTGTGAAATTCTTCATTGAGGACTCCGACCATGTTTCAAAAAGGTTAGACATATAGGGTCTAATTTCGATGCACTTGTCTTTGATCTCCAACTCGCTCATTTTGCCAAGGTCAAATAGAGCGCTAATGTGAACACGATCCTCATCAGAAATCGCGTATTCTTCCAAAGCTTTGTCTAGCAATTCTTTACTGTTTGCACGAACTTGCAATTTAGACGGATCATTAAGGCACGGCATAAAGAATCTCTGATCCAGTCCGATAGAGATACTCCTATCTGTAATTTCTTTTTCTTCAAATCCTTTCAGGAACTGACCCTGATATGTATTGCCCAAGAGAGCCTCAAGACTGATTTCTACAAGCCCAATCGTTCCACTACCAGAAAACTCAAGATGTTGGTAACAAGCTGCACTCTTAACAAGTTTTGAAGCAAACGGAGCAACGTGTGCATCAAGATACTCACCAAACATTTGATGATTACCAACACCAAAATTCTGTGTATATCTAAACAAAAATATCATAGCCAAGGCAGCAAGTTGGCTCTCAGTTAACTTGGGTGCCGTGCTAAGAGATTCATTAAGAACAATCTGTAAAATATCGCGCTGCTCTTGCTTGCTTCTATCGACCAGAAGATCAATCAGAAGATCTCCAAGCTCTTTGTCGCCATTTCTAGCGTATTCCTTCTGAACACTAAAGAGCGCATATTGAAAATCTGGGTCGTCTGATTTTTTAAATCCATCTGGATTTTCCTGTTGTAGTTTTGATAGAAATGCTTCCGTAATTTCCTCAGCTCTCGCTCTAGCTATTTCTTTGGCAACTCCCGCAAGCTCATAGAAGTTTGATTTGAAGACATCAAGCGCAACATCTCTAACGTCAGCGTAAGTTAACCCTGTAATTGTGACGTTTCCGCCTGCTTGAATTGCAGTACTTCCCTGGGCAACGTTTTGTTCCTGATCTTTATTTAGCATGCTTGTTGCTGTTTGTATCTCCGATAGTTACATCTCGACCAGCCTGAATACCCATAGAGGAATTTGAGACAGACTGATGCTGTCGTGCATGCCGTTTACTGCGTTTCTCAACAACGAACGCTGATACTAAAGCTGACATTGAACCTACCAATGCAAGAGCTGGCTCGAAGCCTGGAGCTGAAACGAGCCAAGCGATTGAACCAATCAAGGCAACAATAGACAAGAATCTTATTATTTGAGCCACGTGTCCTCCAACGCAAGCGATTTATTACATAGAGGCTTTCAGTATATCGTTCCAAATCTCTGAAGAGGGCAGAATTTCTCGTTTCATCTGACCATTTCAGAGTGATACATGGAATGCTATCTTCATGGTACGCTCACATACATTACCAAGTCGAAAACTTCAGTATATTTTCCATTTAGAGCTTGTACCTTCTGTTGACACTCCCCGCTCTAAAGAGACGGGGATTCTTTGATCTACGATGTGACTTGC
>ERZ1066124.848-NODE-848-length-12604-cov-22.759901_pt1 | contig 12604 bp, 15 predicted proteins | sample MGYA00382771_ERZ1066124 | MGnify/ENA primary metagenome ERZ1066124 (study PRJEB33369, sample SAMEA5778354) | biofilm metagenome | biome: Industrial cooling water; feature: Water cooling tower basin; material: Biofilm | place: United Arab Emirates | collected... | reverse complement strand
CATTGTCGTCCTGCCAATCCACAAATCGCTTTGAGCGTTGCCATCGTCGCGATTGGAGTCTTTTCTAGCATTACGGGAATCTATCTCAGCTACTATTACAACCTGCCATCGGGTCCTGCGATTGTGCTAGTTTCATCAACGCTATTTATCCTATCGCTCCTATTCAGTCCCACTCAAGGCATTCTTACCCGGACTAAAAATCCTCTATCTGAGCGCTCTCGTTAGAATTAAAACATATGAAGTACGCTTGATTCTCAGTTCTATTAATCTAATATTGCTGAGTGCAGTAATTCATTGCTGTATGGCTCATTTTGGGCGCATCAACAGTTTTAGGGGATTGATCAATGGATTGTAAAACAGCTACACTCGTCTACAAAACTGGAGACCCGATCGAGAATATTCGTCGAATTTTTCCCGAAGCTTGGGCATTTCTGGAACATCAAGCTTCTGCATTCGTGCGACATCAAGCTGATGAATTTGATTCACAGCTTAAAAAATTAGTCGGTGAAACTCCATTTCAGTTTCGGATCACACACCGAGATGATACAGAACAATTGACAAAAGATATTGCCGAGCTTTTGGGAGATATCACCTCACGATTGTTGCTTGAACAGCATTTCTCGCGCATTGTGGGTCAGCCGATTTTCTTCAATACGATTTGTTGTTCGAGTCATTTGACGACCGATCGAGAAATCACGCTTGAAGAAGTTCTCCCGATTCAACGCGCTGCTGTTCAGCTTCAGTAGTAACTAACGCCGCTTAAATCCCTGCCCTCGCGAGGATTGTCCCCAAATGAGAAGTTCACCTTGTTCTCCGCCTGCGATAAGGTAGCTCCCTTGAGGATGCCACGCGAGGCAGGAAAACCCATCTGAGACTCCTTCTAATACCTGAGTCATCGAAGTAGCTTGCCACCATAAAACGATCGAACCGTCTTCAGAAGCTGAAGCTAATAGAGTCGTATCCGGTTGAAAACAAAGTCCTTGAACGACACCCTCATGACTGCCTAACACCCGACTTTCCCATCCGATTGCTTCATCTTCATGCTTCTCCCACACGACAATACTTTCCGCACTGGCAGAGGCAAGCAGTGGCGCATTGTTCCGAATCGATCGATCTGACCAAGCAAGCTGGCGAACTTTCCCCGGAAAACCACTCATCATCCAGGGATCAGGATTGCCCCACTCTAGAACATTGATTGTACGATCGAGATTTCCCGATGCCACATATCGACCGCTCGGCGACCAAGCTACTGCAACACTCGCAGAAGGAACAATCAAATGATAAGGATCATCATCCCAGTGGTTTGTCATCCAAATTTTGATGCCTTGATAGCCACCGAGACTGATACTCTCTCCACCAGGATGCCAAACGATTTGAGAGACTGAAGAATCACCAAATAAGAGCGTCGTTACTATCTCTCTAGATTCAGCATCCCAGATTTGTACTGTTTTACCGAGACTAAATGCCAGATCGTTTTGAGTCGGACTCCATTGAAGTTGATCAATCCAAGCAGAGCGATTTTTGAAGGTTTGAATCAGTTCGGGTTTTGGCTTAAACTGCCAGATGTTTACTTCTCCTGACTGTCCTCCTGCGGCGAGAAATTGCCCGTCATAAGAGAAGGCTAAACTATCGATCGAACATCCCGTTTCAGTTTGTAAAACAACTGATTCAAAGGTCTTCATCGAATAAAGTAAGATTTCTCCCGCAGCAGAACAAACGGCAAATCCCTTGCCGATGGGCGACCAAGCAACTCTGGTCACATAGTTAGACAGCGAACTTTGATGACGTAGCTCAAAGAGCGATCTTAACTTTGCGTTGGTACTAAACACGCTCGAAAATCCTCTCTCAATGCGGTTTCATCTAAGTTGCGACCAATGAACACTAATTCATTTTTGCGCGTCTCATTCGGCTTCCAGAGTCGGTCTGGCTTCCCATCGAACAACATATGCACCCCTTGAAACACGAAGCGATTGTCTTCACCTGCGATGTTCAGAATGCCTTTCATCCGAAAAATATCTTGTCCTTGATATCGCAGCAGATGACTCAGCCAGGTATTGAGTTGATTGCCATCGACTTCACCCGATTCAACGATCGCGACAGAAGTCACAGTTTCATCATGTTCATGAGCATCTTCGCCGAGAAAATTCGGATCGATTTCTAAAGCGCGATCGAGATCAAATGCTTTCACACCTAGCAAAGCATCCATCTCGATTTGAGCATCTCTAGTCCGATAAATTTTTGCCATTGCATTCATCGATCGAATCTTTTTTTCAAGCTCGTCGAGTTCTGCTACTGAAATTAAATCGATCTTATTCAGCAAAATTACATCCGCAAATGCAATCTGTTCTTGTGCCTCATCTGCTTCCCAATGCTGTGCAATGTGCTTCGCATCTACAACCGTTACAACCGCATCCAAACTGGTCAAAGATTGCACATCTTCATCCATGAAAAAGGTCTGAATCACTGGAGCCGGATCAGCTAAACCAGTTGTTTCGATGACAATGTGATCAAAGCGATCGCGTCGTTTCATCAAATTGCCAATCATCCGAATCAGATCACCCCGCACCGTACAGCAGATGCAGCCATTATTCATCTCAAAGATTTCTTCGTCAGTATCGATCACAAGCTGATTGTCGATCCCGACTTCGCCAAACTCATTGACAATCACCGCGACTTTCTTCCCGTGTTCGTGGGTGAGAATGCGGTTTAACAACGTTGTCTTGCCTGCTCCCAAGTAGCCCGTCAAGACAGTGACAGGTACAGCCGTTTCTAGTTCAGTGACCATCGCGACCTTTACAATGATAATCGTTATCAGATTTATTATAAAGAGATCTTTCGAGCAGGCAAGTAGGCTTATTGAATTTCAACAAAGCACGATCGAAACCCAGTACTCAATTCCTCTGCTTCCAAATTGCGCCCGATGAAGACTAATTCGTTTTGCTGGGATGGCTCAGAATGATCAAGGTAGTGCCCATTGATCAGGGCATGAACGCCTTGAATTAGATATCGTCGATCGTCAACATTAAAAATTCCTTTGACCCGAAACGTATCTGAAGCGCGATCGTGGAGCAATTGATGTAACCAAGTTTCCAAAGCCTCTAGATCGATCTTTCCAGTCTCAGCCAGCGATACCGAAGAAACCGATTTATCATGCTCGTGAACGTGCTTACTGAGAAAATTCGCATCGATTTCTAAAGCGCGATCGACATCAAATGCTTTCAGTCCCAAAACTGCATCTAGCTCAATTTGAGAATGCCGAGTGTGATAGATTGCGGCGGATGGATTCAGCGATCGAATTTTTACTTCCAGTTGCTCTAGTTGCTCAGTAGTAACTAAATCTACCTTGTTCAACAAAATCACATTGGCAAACAAGATTTGTTCTTGAATTTCTTTCGCATCCCAATGCGCTTGAACGTGCTTAGCATCCACAACGGTTACGACAGCTTCTAAATGCGTTTTTGCCTTCAACGTGTCATCGACAAAGAAGGTTTGAACCACTGGAGCCGGATCAGCTAGCCCAGTTGTCTCAATCAGAATGTGTTCTAGCGGATGCTGCATCAATTCCTCGATCGTTCGGATCAGGTCTTTGCGGACGGCGCAGCAGATCGAACCATTGTTCATCTCAAAGACTTCTTCATCTGCATTAATCACCAATTGATTATCAATACCAATCTGCCCAAACTCATTGACAATCACTGCAATTTTCTTGCCATGCTCTTGAGTTAGGAGATGATTTAGTAGCGTCGTTTTTCCAGCCCCCAAGTACCCTGTCAATATCGTCACTGGAATCGAGTGTTGGGACATAAGTTGTTCTGAGAAAGATAACGGTTCTCAAAATAGACAATTTTCGATCTGAAAACATCAGAGAGATTTCACTTTAGGAAAGCAACTTATGACACACGGTTTGCGATCGCGGATCAAGCAACTTGAGTGAGCCACACCCCGTACATCAGTGAACGAAAGATTAGATGAGGAACCGCAAACCCTGCTTTTTGCAGATAATCCGCGATCGTCAATTCAGAAACTAATGAAATCTCTTTGCCAAATTTTTCCACGATCGTATCAAACGCAATCTCTGGCATCCCTGACGATATTCCTTGCTGCCGCCAAATGGGTTCGAGAATTTGGAATTCCTCTGAAGCAACTTCGCCAAATAAATCTGCGGTCACAAGCGATGCTTTCGGTTTCAGCCGATGTGAAATTTGATGAAAGAATTCGATTCGCTTTGATTCATCTACAAGATGTTGCGAAACTAAGATCGAAGTTGCCCCATCGAAAAGTTCATCGGACGTAAGCGACTCTAAAAAGCCAGCATGAAAAGTAACACGATCGCGCATTCCTGCTTGATCAATTCGACTCTTACAAGCTGCCATCATTGCTTCAGCAGGTTCAACTGCAACAAACTGCCAAGTCGGATTTTCTGCACCCAGGGTGAGTAACTCTGTTCCTGTTCCTGAACCGATGACTAGAATTCTGGCATCATTTGGCAAGCGAGAGAGAAACACCGCCGCAGTAATGCGATGAATCGCTTCGTATCCAGGGAGTCCTGCTCTTGCCATCTCATCATACTGCTTTGCCCATTGCTCATCATAGAGTTGTGTCATAGCTACCTCACGGTTCATCAGGAAAGAAAAAGTCTGCTGCCTCTTCAGATGGAGGCGATTGATTCTGATAGTAAAGTTCTAGCTCTTCTGGACTGATTGCCTGCTGAGTTGGATCATGAAAGAAAGCTTGGACTTTCAAATATCGCCGCAATCCTTCAGCACTCGCATCTAAATGAGTTGCATCTTTGAAGTCTTCAGGAAAAGTATTACTAATTTTCAGCCAAGCTTCTTGCAAGATCTGCTCAATCTCTGGAGTCGGCGCGATCTCGATCGCATTCTCCAGTTGTTCGAGAATATCAATCGCTCTTAGTAATCGCGCCATCAGTTCCGAATCTGCCATATGCTACTGCAACATCAATGCAACTTCTTTCGCAAAGTAGGTCAAAATTAAATCCGCTCCTGCTCGTTTAATACTTAACAGCGTTTCTAGAATCACTTTTTTCTCATCAATCCAGCCCTGTTGTCCAGCCGCTTTGATCATCGCATATTCGCCACTCACGTTGTAGGCAGCTACAGGAAGGTTTGTCTGTTCTCGCACCCGATGAATGATATCCAAATACGCCAGTGCAGGCTTCACCATCACAATATCTGCCCCTTCTGCAATATCCAGTGCCACCTCTTTTAAGGCTTCTTGAGCATTGGCGGCATCCATTTGATAGGTCTTTTTATCGCCAAATTTAGGAGCCGAATCGAGCGCATCCCGGAACGGACCATAGTAAGCAGACGCATATTTTGCAGAATAAGCCAAAATGCTCACATCAATAAATCCACGCTCATCTAGTGCTTTGCGAATAGCTCCCACTCGTCCATCCATCATGTCAGACGGAGCCACCATATCCGCGCCTGCTTCAGCTTGTACGATCGCTTGCTTCACCAACACTGCAACCGTCTCATCATTCAAAATCTTGCCATTTTCGACAACACCATCGTGTCCTTGATCACTGTATGGATCAAGCGCAACATCAGTAATCACAACTATCTCAGGAGTCTGCTGTTTAATTGCCCGAACCGTGCGAGGAATCAAACCTTCTGGATTGTAGCTTTCGGTTCCAGCATTATCTTTCTGAGCATCGGAAATTAGGGGAAATAGAGCAATTGCACCAATTCCCAAGGCAAATACCTCAGCCACTTCTTTCAGCAACAGATCCAGCGAATATCGATAACATCCAGGCATCGAATCGACTTCAATTTTCTGCCCTTCGCCTTCCATCACGAACAAAGGATAAATCAAATCTTCTACTTGAAGCTGAGTTTCCTGCACCATGCCGCGCAGTGTAGGTGTACGACGTAGACGACGGGGGCGATTGGGCAAATGTAGACCTGATTCAGAAGGCATAGGATTCTAAAAAAATGACAACGATTATCATTATGAGATATCCTGTGAAATAATGATAATCATTCTCTAAATTGTCGTGTTTTTTATGCCGCAGGAAATTGATATCGCGATCGTGGGTGCTGGAATGCAAGCCCTTACGCTCGTTGCTCATTTGCTCCAGAAGCGCGAAAAGATGCGAAATCGGTTTAGGGTGTTCGATCCAGGCGGTAACTGGATAGGGCAATGGAAACATCAATTTGCAGCGTATGAGATTCCGCATTTGCGATCGCCCGCTTTGCATCATCCTGACCCCGATTCTTTTGCACTGAGACGCTTTGCAGAATCTAGACCGAATCAACTATTTCCGCCGTATGATTTGCCAGGAACTCAGTTGTATGAATCATTTTGTCAGGATGTGATTCGACGTTGGCAGCTACAAGAATCTGTGATTGCAGCTTCGATCGTGCGAATTGAACCTTTAGCGCACCAGTTTCGATTGTGGCTTCGAGATGGGCGAACAGTTCTAGCACGAAGAGTAATTATGGCAACCGGAAGTGCTGTGACTCAAGTTCCAAACTGGGCGAATCACATTGCAACACCTTATCCAGCAGATCGATTAGTCCATTCAAAGGCGATCGATTTACGGTTACTAAAATTGGCAGGGGAGCAGATCTTAATTGTTGGGGGTGGATTAACCAGCGGACATTTAGCGATCGGAGCAATCAACCGAGGCGCAAAAGTGAGTTTGATCTCTCGTCGATCGTTCTATGAAAAGCTATTCGATGCTGATCCAGGCTGGACAAGACCGAAATATCTTAAAGGATTTCATGCCGAATCTAATTGGTATGTTCGCTGGCAAATGATTCAACAAGCTCGAAATGGTGGATCAATGACTCCTGCAATGATGACTCAACTGCGTCGCGCTCGTCATAGTCATAAGCTCACGTTGCATCCTGAATGTCAGATTAACGAAGCAAGCTGGAACGGTCAAAACTGGAAAGTTACCTGCGAGGATGGCATGGTACAAGAGTGCGATCGAATTTGGTTGGCTACAGGAACCCGATTCGATGTAACTCAAGATCCTTTGTTTGCAGAACTGCTAGAAGCTTATCCGATTCAAGTTGTGAACGGACTACCTGTACTAGATCCATGTTTGCGATGGTCAAATTCTGAACTGTATGTGATGGGAGGATTAGCAGCACTACAAGTCGGACCCACAGCCCGAAATATTTCCGGGGCAATGTTAGCGAGTGATCGGATTGTTCCAGCTTTAATCAAATCGAGGACTGCGATTTCTCAGTCGATCTCTTGATCAATTAAAATGATAATAATTATCGAGCAATGTACTCTAAAGCGATGGCGACACAAACACGACAAACACGCGGACAAGTCAGAGTCTTAGAAGTATTGAAACAAAGTCGGCAACCGATTTCTGCTCAAGCACTCTTCGCGGAACTGAGACAGCAGGATCACCCCTTGGGATTGGCAACGATCTATCGAGCATTAGAAGCGCTCAAGCGTGAAGGGTTCGTACAAAGTCGGTTAACGCCGCAAGGTGAAGCGCTCTACACGATCGTGGCTGAGGATCATCAGCACTTTATGACCTGCTTGCACTGTGGTACGTCAACCCCGCTTGATGCTTGCCCCTTTCAGGAATTAGAGCAACAGTGGCGACAGTCCAGTACCTTCCAACTGTACTATCACACGCTAGAACTATTCGGAATCTGCTTGCTCTGTCAGAACGCACCCAATTCTTAAGCCTTTGAGATGGTGTGAACAAAATCGTCAGAAGTCTGTATAATTTACGAGAATGATTCTCATTCTGAATTATGAACTTCCCGGTAATTCTCGTCGCTGGTGCTTCTGGAGTGGGTAAGACTACTTGGATTCAGCAGCAAAGTTTGAATTCGTCGATCGCGTATTGTTCGCTTGGTAGCGATGGCATTGCGATCGATGCAACATATCTAGCAACCGAAATGAAGAGTATCAATGTTCTCTTCGATCTGATGGAACTACCATCTTTAAGAGTTCCGGTCTATCTAGAAGTTAGCGCTCAGTTAGATCTAGAGTCGCTGACAATTCCGCTAGAGCATTTTCAAAAGATCGCGATCGTTGCTCCCAACGCGAGAGCGACAGAATGGCATCGCTGGGCAGATCAAATTGTCGTTGGAATTCAAGGTGCAACTGGTTCGCAAGTTTGGCAATCGAATCTATCTGGTCAAGTGCTTGATCCAGCAAGCCTTGATACGTTTTGGGAGGAATTGACTGAAGGTGCTTATGGAGCAATTGAACGCGCCAAAGGAATCTTTGAGGTCGTTGATGGTCGAGCCTTTCACTTTAACTATGTTCAAGGTAATGAAACGAACTACACCGAATTGAATGTTGCGCGATCGCTCAATGGAAGACCCGATCGCTTTAGTGGCATCGAAGTAGTCGGTGAAGCCTTTGATCAAATTGCCATCAAGCAAACGCTTCAGGATTGTTGTTTGGCAGACGATGTGTTGACGTACTACCAACATCAAATTCAGCAATCGCTAGAAGTACCTGCTTAGAGGAGAACACAATGAGAACAGCAGTTTTATCCTGCATTCATGGAAATTTTGAGGCGCTGAATGCAGTGCTATCGGATGTGGATGATCAAAACGTCGATCGATTGTTTTGTCTCGGTGATTTAGTCGGCTATGGTCCACATCCCAATGCAGTCGTTGAGATGATTCGGTCTTTGGATATTCCGACTGTTCAAGGCTGTTGGGATGAAGATGTGGTTGAAGGCTTAAATGCTTGTGAATGTAGCTATCCATCTTTACTAGCTGAAAAGCGAGGACGACAGGCGCATGAGTGGACAAACCAAGAAATTCATCCAGAAGTGAGAGCGTTTTTAGCACAGCTACCTCATACTTTGCGAGATGGAAATCTCTGTTTTGTGCATGGCAGTCCTCATAGTAATCATGAATACTTGCTGCCTGAGATTGATGCGTTTGTCGCAATGGAACGAGTGCTATCAACCGGAGCCGATATTCTATTTTGTGGTCATACTCATGTGCCGTATGTTCGATCGCTGGACTCTGGAGAACTTCAAATCAAAATCCAACAGTCCAAACAGGATCAATCCATTAGCTTTACCACGCCCTTGAAACGCATCGTCAATGCTGGTTCAGTCGGTGAGCCTCGACATGGCAGACCGAATGCAACGTATGTCATTTACGACGATAGTACTGATCAAATTGCGCTGCGAGAAGTGGAATACGACTATCAAAAAACTTGTGCAGCGATCGTCGAAAAAGGACTGCCTGCGATCTTCGCCTGGAGACTCTCAAAAGGCATGGAATTTGCAGAACGCGCTGATGATCCAACTCATATCTGTGAGCGATAATCATGTCATATTGGGCAATTTTGAGCGGTATTGAAGGCAATCTCGCCGCATACGAAGCAGTTCTAAAAGAGATTCAACGACAAAGGGTTGAAGCGTTGTTTGTTTTGGGGGATGTGATTAGTCCCAAAGCTGATAATGAGAAATTGATCAATCGATTGACTTCTCCACGTCGAGGTGAACTGGTTCCACAAGTCTGCCAGGGTTGGTGGGAGGAACAGTTACTTATTTTGCATGGGTTAGGGCGAGTCGGAGAGCCGACAGAACTTATCGATCGCTATGGCATCCAGATGACAAAAACACTATGGGATTCAGTCCCGCGTCATTTAGTCCAATGGATACAATCGCTAGAATTTGGCATCTTTGAATTCGATTGCTTGCTGATTCACGGTAGTCCTGTGAGTGTGAGTGATGAGCTAACACCCGAAACACCACCGATTCAAATGCTCGATCGAGTCATGCGAATGGATGCGAACTATCTATTCTGTGGACGTTCGGGATTAGCATTTGAATATGAGGTCCAGCAAGGTAAAGTATTGACTACGGTGACAACGCTCGATCGACAATCAGAGCCAGAGCCGACAAGCCTTCGTCCGCGTAAAATCATCGGAGTTGGGAACATTGGAAGAACTGCGGGGCAGGCAACTTACACAATCTACAATCCGGATACCAATGCACTCAAGTTTTGCACAGTTCGCTATGATTCAGCCAAAGGATTCCAGACCAAAAGATAGCGCAATAAGGGAAGCGCAATCGCGCAAACGATCACACTATTGAAATTAGATGCCTTTCGCGATCTTTGGTGAGTCAGCAAGCGCAAAGCGATCGTAATTGAAGCTTGAAATGACTTGTGGGGTGCAATCTCTCAGTGATACTCTGAGTCGTAAGCAGCAATGCTCAATCATTCTGTAAACACTAGCCCGAATGAGCTTTGATACTACCTGTCGGCGACTCGCTGAAATCTTTCCTGAAGACTTTGCAAGCTGGCTCCTCGGCTACCGTGTTCCTCTCACTGAACTGAGTCCGACTGAGTTATCGATCGAACCCATTCGCGCTGACCGGGTAATTCTGCTACAAGGTCAGAACGAAATCGTTCACATTGAATTCCAAACTGATCCGAAAGACGATGTACCGATGCGATTAGCAGATTACCGCTTACGGCTGCATCGCAAATTCCCAGATAAGACGATTCACCAAGTGGTGATCTACCTGCGAGAAACGACTTCAGAGCGAGTGTATCAGAACTATTTCGAGATTGCAGGGATGTATGCAGAGTTCAACGTGATCAGAATCTGGGAAGTGCCTGCCGAAGAACTAATGGCGTTTCCAGGCTTATTGCCGTTCGTGGGACTCAGCCGCAGCGATAACCCGATCCAGACCTTACGGCAAGCGGTGCGGGAAATCCAAAACATCGAGGACGACTCCCAACAGCACGAGGCAATGGCAGCAACTTATGTGTTGTCTGGGTTAAAATTTGAAGCAGCAGTCATTTCGCAGATGATCAGGAGAGACGTGATGCGGGAGTCGGTAACTTATCAAGCGATTTTGGAAGAAGGACGCGAAGAAGGACGCGAAGAAGGACGCGAAGAAGAGGCGATCGCATTTGTAACCCGTCTTCTCGCCCGACGACTGAAACAGGAACTTTCGGAAGAACTGCGATCGCGGCTTCTAACTTTGTCTCTACCGATGCTAGAAGACTTGGGCGAGGCGTTGTTAGATTTTACCAGTGTGGCTGATTTAGAGGCTTGGTTGAAGGAGCGATCGACAGAGGGATAAGCAACCCTTGCGGTATCTGCATAGCAGCGCGACCTCTTGAGAAATCATCAAGCGATCGAAAAAACCATCAAGCGATCTCATTTTACAATTTAGCGATCAACCATCAGTGAAATTAGTTCTTGCCATCCTTTAATAGATAACTGGAAAGCTCATCTAGGAGTTTATCAACTCCCAGAGGACCATACGGAAACCATGTATCCGCTCCAACAGCATAAGCCTGCTGGTTTTTAGCGGATTGTAATGACGCAATCAAAGGATTCTGCAAAAAATAAGACGATGGCTTGTTGTCAAAATCAGCAATAAATAAGACATCAGCATCGTAATCAGAAATAGACTCAATACTTATCGGCAAGTATTCAGTTGGGTTCAGAAATACAGACTTGATGCGGACATTGAGATCATTTAGCACCTGAAAACAAATCGCCTCACTTGCTGGTGCTTGAAACTGTCCTCCTACATGATAAATGACCGAAACTTCTGGTTTTTGGGGCTGACTTTCTAAGCGTCTTCGTAAGCTGCTGACTTTTTCTTCGTAGCGATCGAGAACCTTTTCCGCTTCTTCCTGGCGATTTAGTAGTTGAGCGATCGAGCGAAAGTTATCTTTGAAAGAGAGCTTAATTTTTTCAAATTCTCGGACTACTGTTGGCGCGATCGTGGAAATCGGCTCATAAAATCGGGGATCAAGATCAAGGGCAATAACTAAATCTGGCTTCAATCTTAAAATTCGTTCTAAAGAAGGCTGATGTTCTGCTCCAACGGTTTCAATTCCTGCAACTTCCACGTCCGAAAGTCCAGGAAGATATTCTTCCCTCCATAATTAAAAGTACTCCTTGCAATCGGTTTTAGACCTAATGCCAAAACTGGATCGAGTGTCCAAGAAACTCCCAGAGCAATAACGCGCTGTGGTTGTCTTGGAACACAAGTTTCGCCTAATTTGTGTTTCACAACTCGACAATCAGGCTGTTTTACTTGAGCAGGTTGCTCTTGTACTGCTGAATGATGACAGGCGGCAAATAGAAAGGAAGAGAAAAACATCAGTAGGAACAACTGAAGTAAGTGGTAGATGCGCTTCTTCACTATCAAGCTTCGTAGACTCTCCACAAACTGATCGAGCATAGCCATCGCTTACCCAACAATGAACTGGTAAACATCTTCTCAAAATTCCCAATCGATCGAGCCAACAACAGTAAACGGTTCGCCTCTATCAACGTATGTTCTCCCGGAAGATGAACTAATGTAGTTCACGTTAAAGAGATTACGGATGTTGACCGCAGCATTAAATTGATTGCGACGATAGTAGACTGCCGCATCAGTTCGCAAATAGTCTCCTAGCGAAAATATGTTTTCTAAATCACCTTGACGATCTCCCACATAAAACAGCCCGAAGCCAAATCCCAATCCTTTCGCATTCCCCTTTTGAATTTCGTAGGTCGTCCACAAACTAGCTTGATTTTGCGGCACATTTGCAAGGCGATTACCAACTTTACTAGTACTACAGTTGTAGATCTATTGTGATGAATCTTGGGAATACTTAGCCCG
>ERZ1066124.846-NODE-846-length-12717-cov-22.203522_pt1 | contig 12717 bp, 9 predicted proteins | sample MGYA00382771_ERZ1066124 | MGnify/ENA primary metagenome ERZ1066124 (study PRJEB33369, sample SAMEA5778354) | biofilm metagenome | biome: Industrial cooling water; feature: Water cooling tower basin; material: Biofilm | place: United Arab Emirates | collected... | reverse complement strand
TCTCTCGTTGATTCCTCCTCTATTATGTCCTAACCTTTGCTTCGAGTGCTATATCAAATCGATCTGCTTAAGAATCTTTACCCGAATAAGCAAATTTCTCTCAATCAAATTGCTGCAAAGCTTGGCGATGTATCAGTAACCGCTGTAAGACAAAAAGCGAATGAACTAGGACTAAAACAACGCGCGTTTTGGACTCAAGCTGAAATTGAGTGATTGCAGGAACTAGCTGGGGAATATCCCAAAAGGATATTGGTGTTAAAGTACAACCATTGGGCAAAGTTGAATGGATACGTTCAAAGACACCCTTCAGTTATTTACGGCAAACTAAAAAACGAGCGGACTAGCATTTGTCTTGAAGCTTCTATTGAATATTTCACTTCGGCAGACATTGCTAGATTTCTAGGTTGTCACCAAAGTACGGCTTCCCACTGGTTTAAATATCATGCTAACGAGCTAAGACCGATCGCCGTCGATAATAGCAATTCCAAACTTGCGGTGAGTCAAAAAGATTTCGTAATTTTATTCTCAATCATTTAGAGATTGTGGAAAGATATCGGCGAAGTATCGATCTATTATGGCTAGTCGAAATTTTGACCGATTAAATTGCTTCTTAGCAAGTAGCGAACGCCTTGAGGAGCGATACTAGCGATCGCTCCTTGAATCCCTATGAATTTTAGAAAATGTAACGAGCCAGTCCATTTTAGTATTGCTCAGCACGAAATAAAGCTAGAAGAAGCAATAGCTTTCTCTCTAATTTAGGAGTATCATCAGATGACTGTATTTGATTATCACGATTTGTTGGCTCACGTCGGTCACTCTTTTGAGTGCATTGTATATGGCGACAAGCAAAACGTTGCTCTAGCGTGTAACGACTGTTATGAGGTGATTATCGACTTCGATCGTCCCGACTCTGACAATGCACTTAGCGAACGCCTGCATTATTCAATCACAAACTGTGAAGAAATTGCTAGAAATTTAACTGAAAATGAAAAGATAATTCTTAGAGGGAGTCGCGACAATGAATTTGCAAATGCCTTTGAAGAAAACAACTTAATTTGGGTATTTACAGTAATTGAAACTTCTAGTTTGTCGCTAGAAGTTGCTAGAGACACGATCTCTAGTCTTGTCAAAAAAGGAATTATAGAATTTTCAGGTTATGAAGGTAAGAGAAAGATAGAAGACATGATGATTGCATTAACTGAGTTAGGAAAAGCAGTATACTCAATCGCTTTTTTGAGGTAAAGACTATGGTGCGAAACCTAGAGAAAGTATAATTTTGGTGGCAACAGGGCGATATTCGTATTGTATTATGGGCGCTCGCTCAAGAGCGACATTTCTGATTGCCGAATCGATTTGACTTTACCTACTTTGAGAATAGTGGGTTGGAATACCTGGGCTGGAGATCGGTATATCAATCTTCAACTAAAGCTACCTAGATTTGTTTTCCATTTATCCGCAAAAGCAATTGATGATTTTGCGATCGCTACAGGTATTGAACCAGACAGATGTTTTTTACCGTTTTAGGATAGAAACAGAATAATTTCACAAGTGCATATTCTGTCGAGTAAGTTGTAAAAATCTGTAAAGCAAAACGGTAATTTTTACCGTTTTACAAGTTTTACATCTCTAAATCGCGATCGAGAGATTTTCTAGACTGCTGCCGTTGCACCTTCTGCTTCTGTTGAAGTTGCAACTGAGCATTGACTTCAGCCGCCAACTGAGTCACGGTTTCGGGTATTTGCGCTGAGGGAGTCTGGGCATAATGCTTGAGCAGTTGAGTTTTCTGCTCCAGCGTCATGCGCTCGATCAGCGCCCGTGCCATCTCGTTGTGAGCTGGGTACAACAAGCGATTGTCCTGAAAGCGCATTGCCTCATCCAAATTTTCTTTTGCTACTGCTACAATCGGGTACGGCTTGCCTTGTAGGATATCTGCACCTTGGGCTAGACGCACTCCTTGAAGGTAAAAATCCCCTTCCCGATCGGCTTGTTGGATGAAGCGAGCTAGAGAAATCAGACTACTATCAGTTAGGTTGGATGCGACTTTTGTTGTCATGTGAAGGGACACGCCTGAGCTGCTATACTTACCTTCTTCACTCCAAAGAAACTAGTCATGCCAGTATCGTCAAAAGATGTAGCCTTCTTGTCGCTGGAATTCACTTGAGGTACGGCAATATTTTCAGCTGGTTGTAGTGGAATTAAGTTCGACTCCATTTTTAGTAGTGACGCAATTGGAGCAAAAGTTAATCTTTCTCGATCGAAAACACAAGTTTGTTGTAGGTACAAAGCTTGCGAGTGTAATTCCTGAATTGCCAACAGAGCTAAGCGTTGCACCTCATCCACACTAGCTCCTTCTTTCATTTTTCCCAGAGGGAGGTAGAAAGCATTCATTGCCCGCCGCATCAATTGGCAAACATCAGTTGTTTCGTGTTCTCGGCAGTATTCGACTACTGATGCTTCTGGGGTGTCTGATTCAAAGCGAATAGTCAAGGTTGATTGACTCGTCTTCTTTTTCCTTGGCATTGTTATTACTACTTAATTACATTAAAGCGTGAGTGAGGCGATCGCAGGCAATATTTTTCGCAAATTTTTCCCAACTGGAATGACGCGATCGCCTCACTACTCAAAAGGTCGATCAGTTACTGAAAGCAATATTTAAGTTTGCGTGCGCGAACGAAAAAGTTGGTGCTGTCAATCGACTACCTCAGTTGTGTTGTCGGTTTAGAAGCTGCAAACCAACTAAATGCACCGTAACCATCAGCTAGTCGTACCCGTTCGAGCGAGCTATCAATTGAACTACCATCAGCATGATATAAATTCTGGTGCAGTTCTTCATCTAGTTCGCAACTCCAATCTAAGTTTTCAATTAAACTCAGACTACTAAAATACTCCTCCAATTGGGAGCGAATGCCAGATGCTGCCCCACCCATCACAAGTAACCTGTATCTGGCAGAGTCAGGTAGCTTAGTCTTGAGAAATTTCTTGACAGCATCAAGGTAAATTTGTTTGGCAATTCGCCCAACTACTCCAAGATCGAATACCTCCTCTCGACCTCGAACGCGAAATTCGCTCTTACCATTCAAAATGGCATCGAACAGGTAGGGGTTATCCGCACTTATCCCTGGTAGATTCGACGAACACTGCTCTAAGTATTTGATATACCCTGGACCGTCGCTAGCAGAATTAGTTGGTTGCGGCAAATTACCACAGTCGAAAGTCAGTACGGACAAGTTACGATGACCGAACATCAGAATTACTACCGTACTGTCTTTCAAATTTCTTCCGGCTGACAATAAGCTCATGTTATGGAATAAATAGCCGCCTGCTCCCTCTGGGAGAAGAGAAATTCGCCCGACCTTGAAAGCTAGCGACTTCCCGCGAAAGGAACAACCAGCTAAAGCCTTTTTGATATTTTGCTCTAGCACGACGCGATCGCGCCAGTATTCTTCTAAAGGTAGCAGTACGCCCAAGTCTAACTCAACGTCATATTGGTATTGGTACGGCTGGACGATCTTTTCCCAAATCGTACCCACCATCGCAATTAATTTGACAACGGCGTTATCTTTTTTTGGAAAGACTAACCCTGAGTCGCCTTGATAAATTCTGCCCAGCGTGCCAACAGCATAGAAGTCAGCGCCGATTTGTACGTAAGCACTCTGTTCTGGTTCTTTCGCTCCTAGCTGTCCGTCTGCATCCAACAGCCCAGCGTGTTCTGGATTCATCAGGGCTACTTGTGGTTCCATCCAAATGACCTGCGGCTGTCGTTGTCTGGGGTTCCAATAAATTCCCTTGCTCCCCGAACCACCAAGGTCTGCATAAATAGTTAATGCTGTCATTTGTGCCTCCTATAACGATAAGACAGTTCTATTAGCACCAATATCTCTACTCTTGGAGCGGCAATTCACACGAAAACTATCTTGTGCTTGGTCATGTCAACATTTCCTTCTACGTGCTTAGATAAACTCAAATGTAAGCGTGAAAAGCTGGCGAAACTGACAATGCTCTGCCAAACCAAGATCGAGCCTTGATACCAACATCTAAAATTCAAACAAATTACAGTCTTATCAGTTCTACCACGCTCGTTAAGCATAGACCAAATAACATTGTCGTTTCATTGTCGTTTTGTTGTCGTTTCATTGTCGTCGAGATATTAAAACGACCCAGAGAGACATTAACCAAAGATATCGTTGTCGTTTCATTGTCGTTTTGTTGTCGTTTCATTGTCGTTTTGATTTACTAAAGGTAGATTCAAATATGAATAAAGAAGAGTTGTTTGGACTAGAGCAAATTAATCAGCTCGATCCTGATGCAGAAATAGGTGGGCTAATAAAGGAAATAGGACTATTAGAAGAACTGCAACAGCCCAATCCCACATCAAAAAACTACATAGAGGATTTACAAACAATACTGCGACCGCTTGAAGGCGACATTGACAACCTCAACCTGACCGTTGCCAGTCTCGTCCAGGCGTTTGAAACGATTGACGAAGACCTAAAACAGTTAGACTGCGATGCAGAGGACGTACTCAAAGACCAAGCAAAGAAGATCGGGACGCTTATGGCAAAGACAGCCCAACTCGAATCTTGCTTAAAAGCTTACTCGGAGCGAATTACTGCCCTAGAGAACGCACCCTCACCATTTCGCCTCACCCCCCTCAAAGTAGCGATCGCCCTGTTGGTATTAGTCCTCGTCGCTCATCGGGATCTGACCGTTATCCTGTGGAAATCTACAACCAAACTCTTGCACCCCTCTACGCACAAAGTTTCTCCACAGAAGAAACCCGCGACCAAGCACAGGGCGATCGTGGAAGGGAACCTTCCACACCATCCCTGAGTACTACGCCCCTGTTCGGGGCTGCGGAGCGCTCCCGATGGTCGCAGCACCTGTCGCTCCAATTGGAGCGAAAAAATACAACTCAAAGCCTTGCCATCACTTGCTTTTGGGCATATACTTAGAGAGAATTCCAGCTTCAACTAAGTCGTGGTAGATAGACTTACTTGGCTGGCTCGACGGCGATCGCGATATCTATGCCGTTGTACTAGAGAATTCCCACCATGCTCACCATAGATACGATTAATCCTCAGCAGGGAGAACAGTATTATCAGCAGGAGAACTACTATGCCAAAGCAAAAGCATTGGAGAATTCCCAGTGGTGGGGTCGTGGTGCAGCAGCTTTGGGATTGAGCGGTCAGATAGGCAACTCTTCTGCTTACAAAAACCTACTCAACGGTGTCAGTCCAGATGGAAAGCAGAAACTCAGGGGCAAGCCGAAGCAAGTTAAGGATAAGAATAAAAAGCAGCCCAAAGAACGAGCTGGGGTAGACCTGTGTTTTGCTGCCCCTAAGAGCGTATCGATTGCTTGCTTGGTAGGTGGTGACTCTCGGTTAGAAGCCGCCCACCGAGCCGCTGTTAGGCGGACATTGGAATTTATCGAGCAATTGCTTGCCGAAACGCGGATCAAGGGGAAAAGAGTAAAGACAGACAATCTCACCGTGGCAATTTGGCATCACGACACCAGCCGCGAACTAGATCCCCACTTGCACAGCCATTGCATCGCGATGAATGTCACCCAACTCGGTAACGGTAAGTGGCAAAGTCGTGCTGACGAGATTCTTTACCAAAACAAAATGCTCCTGGGGCAGATCTACCGCAACGAGCTGGCATTGTTATGCCGGAAGTTGGGATACGAGATCGAACCGCACCCGAAAGAGCTATTTGAAATCAAAGGCTACACGCGCGAACAGATCGAAGGCTTTTCCAAACGCCACCAGCAGATCGTAGAAAAGTTGGTAGAAGCTGGTCTTGATGCCACTACCGAAAACAAGATTTGGGCATGGCGCAAAACCCGCGTCAAGAAAAAGCACGATATCGATCGTCAGGAAATGTACGCACAGTGGCTTGAAGAAGCCAAAATTTACGGCATCGAGCATCCCCAAAGCGCGGAAAAGCCCACTGTTGCCTCCCCCGAACAGATCCAAGTCCAACTACAAAAAGTAGTAGCAGACGGCATCGAGCATTGTGCAGAGCGAAAAGTTGCATTCAAAGTAGAGGAGATCGCCAAGTTCGTCACCGCGCAGCCGCAACAGTTCGGCATTGACGAATTACTGCTTGCGATCGCCTCCCACCCCGAATTAATCCAAATCGGTGACGAGCAACGGCGGGTCACGACGCAAGCGGCTTTTTTGCGGGAACTTGCCACCATCAAACTGATGCAGCAAGGTAAGGGTCAAGTCGAGTCTATTGCCCACGCCGCAGATCTAGACAAATACTTAGAAGAAACGACACTGAATGTAGGACAGCAGCAAGCAGTTATCCTAGCGGCAACTACAAAAGACCGCTTCATCGCATGGCAGGGGGTAGCGGGTGCGGGGAAGACATTCGCCCTAGAGCAACTTAAGGGGGCGATCGAGACTATACATACGCTTGCCCAAAGTTACGTTATTAAAGGCTTTGCCCCCAGCGCTGAGGCGGCGAACGTGCTGGGGCAAGAAATGGGCATCGAAGCAAACACGGTGGCAAGATTGCTTGTGACTCAGCCAAGCGACCCACCACAACTAAACCAAATTTGGATCGTGGACGAAGCGGGACTGATGGGTGCGTCTGATGGCTACGAGTTATTGAAACGGGCAACAGCCGAGGGAGCTAGGGTGATTCTGGTGGGCGACACGCGCCAACTATCATCTGTCGGCGCAGGTAGTCCGTTCAAAAGTCTGCAACAAGCTGGTATTGGTACGGCTTACCTCAACGAATCGGTACGACAGCGTAACAGTCCTCCAGATCTAAAACAAGCGGTGCGCCTCGCCGCTTCTGGAGATTCAGTCGCCGCCATTTCATCTCTGGTGCAGGCGGGATGGGTCAAAGAAATTCCCGTGAGTAGCGAACGGGCGAGTCGGATCGCCGCTGACTACATCAAGCTCCAACCATCAGAGCGATCCGAAACTATTATTCTGGCAGGGACGAGAAAAGAATGCGCCGCCGTGACCGAGATGATTCGCTCGTTGCTCAAGCAAGAGGGGAGCTTGGGAGATAGTGCAGATGCAACTCAACTGATCTCCAAAGATTTAACCCAAGTCCAGATGCGATACACCCACTACTACAACGTGGGGGATGTCGTCATTCCCGTGCGCGAGTACAAGCGGACTGGCTTGCGAAAATTTCAACCTTACACCGTTGTAGGGATTGATGTAGATAAGTTGACGCTCAAGGACGCGAGTGGAAATACCTTCTTGGTCGAGCCGATGAAATTCCGTAAAGCCGTCTACACCAAACAAGAAATTGAAATTGCCGTGGGCGATCGCTTGCGATGGAAGAAAAATCAGCATCAACTGGGTCGGCGCAACGGACAGGAGTTTCAGGTGTTGGCGATCGCAGGCGATACAGCAACGATCCAGTACAAAGACGAAGTGACCGAAACCATCGACTTACGCAATTCTTTGCACGTCGAATATGCATACTTGCTCACCACTTACGCCTCTCAGGGCAAGACGGCAGCACGGACGATCGCCTCGGCAACAAGAGATCGGACGACAACTAAAGAAAGCGCGTATGTAGCAATGAGCCGCGCTAAGAGCGAACTGACAATTTATGCCCAAGATCGGCTGCATCTACTGGAAGCATCTAGATGCAGTGGCGGACAAGAAAATCCAATTGAAATCCTGCAACAAAGCTGGGGACGAGTGCCAGTCGAGCTATTAGCAGTAGCCACAAATAATGCCAACGAGCAACAAAAGCAAGAGATGTTGACTTTGTTAAAGCAACAGCTAATAGAGCAGAAGCCAGAGTCAGATCCGACTCAAGCAGAGTTTACCCAAATGGAGATACACCATGAACGACCGAATTCCCAACAGCGTCAACTCGACGATTTCTCAACTCTTGGAGAGCGCGTTGCTCGAAGGCTTGAGTCCGATAGTCACGCGGCTAGACCGGATCGAAGCTTATCTGGGCGATCGGCTAAAGGTGACGCAAAACCAACTCGACAACGTTCAGTCCCAGCAGGAGGAACGCTCAGTTCTTCACCAGAGCAACGAGCCGGACTTATCCGCCGCCTTGATACGGTTAGCGGAACGACTGGAGAGACGGGAGCTAGAACGCTTGCAGCAGATGGAGTCCTTGGAGCGGCAAATGAAAGCCCAACGCCAGGACTTGATGAACTTAGCAGTATTGCCCAACGTATTGTTCAAACTGATAGAGCAAAGCAACAACCAGCAACAACTGCTCGACAACTTGGCAGCGATCGCGTTGACATCGAGCCAGGAGATCTCCCGACTGCAACAACAGTCTCGCCAGCAACAGCAGACACAGGACAAACTAATCGACTGTATCACCACCTTATCGAATGCAACCAACAACTTGAGCAAACTAACCAGCAACTCTCTCTACAGCTTGACGCTCAAGTTGAGTCAACTGCAACAGCAAGTAGAACAATGCCACCAACAACAAAGCCAACACCTGGACGACCACCAGCTCCAGTTAAAAAACTTGAGCAGCGACCTCAACAGTCTAATGTCATATACCAAAACCTTGAGCAGCGTCAGTGGCAAGCAGATTCAACAGCAGACCGAGCTATCACTTCTAGTCGAACAGCTCTCGCAAGTGCTGAAGAATATAACTCTATTGCTAGAGAGCGACAAAGACAGCGAGAGTTACTGACCCAAGAAATACTCGCACTATCTTTAGAAGATGTCGCCGCCCAACTGGGCTTGTCACCCAAAAAGGGTGAGAAAGGCAAGTGGTGCGACGAACAATTAAGAAATGTGTCGATTACTGATGGTAAGGGCTGGTACGACTGGAACGCGCAAGCGGGTGGCAGAAATGCTACGGGTCTAGTCATGCACGTCTTAGGCTTGGAGCGAAAAGCGGCAAGAAATTGGCTGACATCTGAATTCGGCTTAACCCGTGAAAGTAGTTATATTTCTTGGGATCGCTCGCCGCGTACGCGCTCCTACAAACCACAACCCATCGCCAAAGAAGGCCAGCCTTTTGTAGTACCCGTTCCCGACGAGCGCAAGTGGGTTGAGGTGAGGCAATATTTAGTCGAACAACGCTGTTTACCTGCCAGCTTAGTAGATCGCCTGTACCAAGAGGGGAAGCTCTACGCTAGTGGTGTTTCTCCCAGCGTTAGAGAGCAGCTGCACCAACTAGGGCGCAATGGCGAGAAGCTGACTAATGCCGTATTTCTCAGACAGGATCTGCACGGCGAGGCAAAAGGAGCATCGCTGCGAGGCATTGGGGGCAAGTTTAAAGGTCTAGCCCCAGGATCTAGAAAAGATGGAGCTTGGTTTAGCTTTACCCAAGGTGAAGGGGAAGTGCAGCGGGTCGTTTTAACTGAGTCGGCAATTGATGCCCTCTCAGCCGCAGCCTTAGCTAAGGACAAGAGTACGGCAACGACATTCCTCGCCACTGACGGTACGGGAGCGGTTCCCATCGAATTACTGCGCTCGGTACTCGCTCGCGGCGGACAGGTTGTACTAGCGCAGGATGCCGCTCGCGCAGGTCAAGAGCAAGCTTGGAAGATCGTATTGGAGCTGGGAACTGGAAATATCGTTCGGGCTACACCCGTTCGCGGTAAAGACTGGAACGAATTCCTGCAAGCAACTGCGGCACAAACTCAGGCAGAAGGGCAGGAGAAAGTTTCAGACTGGTGCAAAGTCGCGACTGCAATCGGGAAATCGAGTCAATACGTCGAGAAAGTCAAGGCTATAGCCGCCGCAGTAGAAAGCGGTCAGCCTCTCCCAGAAAAAGGTAGAGCATATATGGAGCAAGACTTTGACACTTGGAGGCAGCAAGAAGCATCTTTATGGCAGTGGTGGAGTGCGGCTCAGGAGTTAGACAAACCACGAGAGTATTTAGAGCGGATTGCTGAGGTGGCGATCGCTTTCAATCATGAAACAACTCCCTCGCCATTATCTCAGCAGGCAATTGCAGCAATACAACAGGGTCTCCATCTCCACAAACGGCTGAGGTTGACTACTCAGCTCCACGAACGAAGCCAAGAGAAATCGAGCAGATTTAATTCTTCCCTCAACTCCACAATAATTCCTATTAAAATCAATGAAACCCCTCAAGCACTTTGGCAGCATTACAGCCAGCAAGTTAGAGCAGAGCATCCCGTTCGGGTTGCAGGTTTAGTTGCGATTGCAGCAATGAAAGATGGTCGAGAGCCACAAACGATTCAGAAGATTTTGGAACAAGACCCCCAAGTAGAGAAAATCCGACAGCAAGGGGGAGAGGAGATGGCGCACAAGTATGTCTTGACTATTATGCAGGGGGCGATCGCCAGAATGCCGAAGCACCCTCGCCAACAGCAACAACAACAGGAACGAGAGTCAGAGTTGGAACTTTGACAGATCGTTACTTCAACTTCAACCGCATTGATGCCGCAGATGTAGTAGAGAATTTGTGCGCCATTGGCGCACAAAAAAGTTCAGATCTGATTGACGCACGGATTTTTCCAACCGGCGAACCCAAGTTAAATTGCTTTCCTCAACTAGACCAGCCGAGTAAGTCATGGCGCTTGCTGCAAGCTGTTGTGCAGTTATGGTAGAGATTCGCAGGGAATGCTATCGGCATCGCGATCGAGAGAGAAAGGATCGCCTGGGAAAGCATCAAAAATTCTTTGAGCATCGGCTTGAGTATTAAAGTCGCTGCAATTGCCATCACTTTGAATGCAGGCGGGAAAATTGTTAGAGCGAGTAAAAGCAGCAGGAACAATCGGGTTTGCGCGAGTCGTACTTTTCCCACGGCGAAAGTCCCAAGGCATAACTGGAAAAGATTGCTGCCAAATTCCCAATCGCTTCTTTTTCGCCTGCGCCTGTGCTTGGTTGTACCGATCTTTAGTAGCATTACAACCATCAATGTACTGAGGATAAACGACAGCTTGCCCTTCTAGCACTAACTCTAAATTGATAGAAAGATCGTCTTTATAGAGTTCGGCGACAGTCCTACCATAGCGATCGCGATCGATTGTTCGCATTGTTACTATCGTATCTGTGGGAACTAGTTGCTGCAAGCGATCGCGGGCATTCTTACCATAAAGATGCTGCTTTAGTTCAGACGCATCAACGCATCCCAGCCTTACAGTGCTTATCTTTCCCTGTCTGTCTTTGACACGTAAGGTATCGCCGTCACCAACGCTAACGACTGTGACCGAAGCAATCTCGGAAGCTAAAGCCTTTGTAGCTCCAGTTTGTAGTATTGAAGGTCTAGCATAAGCCACAGAACTGCTGAGCAATAATGCGGCAGGCAAAGTAAGGCAGAATAGCCGTTGCATAAAAACTGGGGGATTCGCGACTATTCTTAGTCTTCCCAAAACCTCGTTCTAAAAAGCAGTTGGCAATTGCCAGCAAGTAATGGCACGAACTGCCAAAATAACTTGAGCATCGTTTACTTGTGGCAAGTTGTTGGTAAGATAATTACTCAATCCCCCTACTTGCACGACCTGGGGATGCTTGCCTTCTACAATGCCTGGATAGCGTGTCGTAACTTGCCAATCATCGTCCCAGAATATGCGTTCTGCCAGAGCTTGAACGGCTGCGTGCCAAAGCTCAAGGTTGTTGGAGCGTTCGTTACGGATTTTCGGGCGCTCGATATCGGCATTGACCTTCCAGTTAAGAGATTGGCAAGTTTGAAGGATAAAGCGACGATAGTAGTATTTCCTCGTTGTGTAAGAGTGAAGATCTTCCTCACCCCAAACTTCCTCTGAGGCAAATGAAATTTCTTCTTCTACTTTTGATTTCATTACTTGAAAAGGGAGATAGGCAGCAGCTTCAATCACGTTCGTCAGTTCGGGCTGCGGGATGTTGGGATCGAGCAATGCTAAAAGACATTGGTGCAATAAGACAATTTTCTGTTGAGCAGTAGCAGCATCAAAGACGGCATCGAAAGTAGCTGGCAACCACCAATCCATTTCTTCTAGGGGAGTATCTTGAAGCAAAGCCACCGTCTCTTGTGCTGCGGATAGATAAAAAATGGCTTCTCGTCCCTCAAGAACGCGATCGCCTAATTGAGTATGCCACATTATCAAATGTCATCGTTATCACTATCTCTAATTCTAAAATCAGAGACAAGCAAGCCGAGTACAGCAATTGCTAAGTATTAATTATTAGCTTTAACTTTGAGTAAAAAATGATGCATTGCATCTGAAAGGGGTTGTTCAACGTGAAACTCACCGAACCGCTTGGTAAATTCTGACCAAGCATTGCTGAGAATTCCTCGACGACGAAAGTAGGGATGCAGCCAGATCCATTGCAAAGCCCAACTGTGAGGTGCGTCAATCCACTCGCGCCAGCGGAAGCAACAAGCTCCCACTGTTTTACTATTGCTAATGCCATCTAAATAAAGATCGTGAGGAGGAAGAAACAACCAAGCCACGAAGCGATTCTGCTGCCAACCCCACTTGCCATCGCTATCGCATCTCCAGTTTTTATCAGTTTCATCAGCGATAAACTGGACAAAATCGTAGTGCAATTCTCGTCTGAAATAATGGGCATAGACTTCCACTCCCTCCCGAAGCAATCTAGGAGAGTTAGCAGTCACTTCAACAAGACTGGGAGCGCGAGTGTGATAAAGGCAACAAGAAAGTAACAAAGTACGAATTGTACTTTGATTATCAACTTGCAAACAGTAACTACCTCTGGCATCGGGGTTGAGCCAATCGCGACGCAAAGGAATGGCACTAAGATAAGCTGAAACGCTTATGGTTCAAGCAGTTTGTAATTGTCT
>ERZ1066124.844-NODE-844-length-12806-cov-21.811387_pt1 | contig 12806 bp, 15 predicted proteins | sample MGYA00382771_ERZ1066124 | MGnify/ENA primary metagenome ERZ1066124 (study PRJEB33369, sample SAMEA5778354) | biofilm metagenome | biome: Industrial cooling water; feature: Water cooling tower basin; material: Biofilm | place: United Arab Emirates | collected... | reverse complement strand
GCACAAATTGAAAATAGTCCAAAATTTGAATTACCTGCTTCAAGTTCTCCGTCGCTTTTGCGGAATGACTCTACCCGCGCCCATAAAATTGCTTCTTTATTCTTCAATCCTTTCTTGAGAGCTTCTGCGTAATTTTTTGCAAAAGCATCGGAGACACGAGGAGATGCTTGGTTCCACAGGTCTGACGCATTTACAAACGCTTCGATATGCTGTTCTGGCTCTACCCTAGCCGCGCGCATCCTTTGAACCAAGCGAGAGATGCGGCTTTGAGTTCGGCTCAAACACCCAGCATCAGCATTCGCCAAATTAGTACCTCCGCGACCTTGGTCACTACACCATCCTCGGTTCACTTTCCTATTCCCATCATCAATGTGACCGTAATACAGCGATGTTTTTTTCCCATCTGGCTGACAATTACCCTCAGCAGCACAAATTGCAATTACACCAGGAGAAGAATTATTCGCAAACAAGTTGTTTAAGTCACCTTTGTAAGCTGATGTTAAAACTTCAACTATATTGTCTCCTGCTGCGCTACCAAGTTTTATAACTGGTTCAGAAAGTGCTATTGAGCAACAGCCGAATAGCACTGCGAAGTTTAGAAAATCCCAGTTGAAATTATTTTGTAACCAAGATTGGCGCCTCATTTAATAAGTCCTGCTGAATGCGCCATGCGATGAAATATGTTATTCGCAATATTTCTCACCTTCGAGTCGGGAATACTGTTGATGATTTTGATACAACGGTTATAATCTCCTTGATTTAAAGCGCAGATTATTCTGTACGCTGTTCCAAACGATACACCATTACCAATAAATTGCCCTTCTATACCGAAAGGAAGCTGCTTTAATAATTCTTCAGTTTGAGACAACGCAGTATCTAACTCGATATTTTCTTGATACTCCAAATTTTTAAATTCATAAGCCGCTGCATATAATTTAATGAGAGTCGGCATAATTTCCTCAAGCGTCTCTTGTACAGCTTGTTGCATAAAATTATGCTCGTATTTATGTAGTATTCTTGACATAATTAAAACCTCAATTCATTACCTGGAACGAAACCAGTTGAAAAAATAAAATCCTTAGAAACCTTGTAATCTGCATCTTGTTGCAGTAGTCCCATAAATTCCATGTGCCCTTTTGATGTACGTCCCACCGGACACCCTGCACTGGCGCCATCTACAAATTGCTGGTCATATGCACTGTGTTGATTGGCGCCAATTAATGCGCGCTCTGAAAAATCACCTTCATCAACCTTGCCGTTACGATTTTTATCCCGCACTATATCGACTGGCACAACCTGAACTAAAGCTTGCTCACGTCCCTTGTGCATTCCAATACGCCATGCTTGGTAATATCCCGGTACTCGTATATGCGCGGCGCCTCCTTTATTCATCGGTTGTTTCGTATAGTGATTCCCTGGCTCAATTGACGCTTCCCAGGCGCCTACCAATCGAGGTGTTGGATTAATTTCGACTAGGAACCGACTGTCATTAAATTGGTTAGGAGCGTTATCATTACGGGCGCCGTTAGGTAACATTCCTTGTGTATAAAAAATGTTGTAACGATGTTTGCCAGTGCGTAATTGCCATCCCTTTGAGCGCGCGTAATTAACTAGTGCATCCGCTATCTTGTCTCCATTAGGTTGATTTGGAGAAGAACTAAAATTGATAGCTCCAATACGGTCTAACTGAAGTATTTGTTCTGCTTGTTGATTGAGTCTTGGGTGTAGTATCACTACTGCCATACATAAAGAAAGAGCAAAGCAGATGACTTGGCCACGCTGACGAGCATTATGAATTGCTTGAAGTGCTTCCTCAGATGCTTTTAACTCCTGATACTGAATTTCTAAGGGGAGATATTTAAGTAATTTGTGGGAGCGAAGTGACATTGTTTCTGAGGTTTGTAACCATCCAAAAGCGTTTGACAGTTACTAGGAGATAGTTTATTAGTGCGCTTTTCTAATGCTTGCTTTGTTTGGGCAGGTGACGATACCTCGCGCAGCAAATTCTCCACGTCTGAACGAACATCAGATGTTAGCGTTGCAATTTGCGGTTTTAATTCTGGAATCAGCGCAAATTGTCGATATCCAGGTTTCATCATGTCTAAAATAAACACAACAAACATTCCCCCAGTTAAAAGAGCGCTGCGTCGAGGTATTATCACCCAAGGCATTGTCCCGTCCTCCACCTATTTTCTTTGAGTAGGCTGATATTCTGCGCCACCTGTCCAGCTAGTTAAGGGAAGCGTCGTAACTGGTTGCTGCGACTGCCGTCTAGTAGTATTACTTGGCTGGCGCCAGTCATTATTATTTACAAGCTGTAACCGTACTGCTCGGTCTAAACTGTTCGTAGCTCCAGAACCAACTTCTTGAACTCCACTAACTACACCAGAAGCAACAGGCTTACCTATAGTCACAACACCATGTCCAAACCGCATCGAAACAGGAGCATTTTGAGGTAAAGGTTGAGGGTTGCGAGCAGCCATAACACTACCCAAAAAGAATTGACAAACCCATCCACCAACTACCAAAGTTCCCACTCCCATACTCCAGAAAGCAAAAGAACGCCAAGGTCGTAAAGGATTCGTATGACTAGCAACAGTACCAAGAGTTCCAATTGCAGCATGTGACCCCTCCTCCATCGCTGGACTAATACCCTGAACATATCCCCGACCCCAACGCGAACCAGCACTATAAGCAGAATCTACAAACCGTCCAGTATTACGAGCGCGACGGCGCCACCCAGGTTCTTCCTCGTCAGTCGTGTAGCAGTCCACATCATAAACATCATCAGGATTAAAATCCATATTCAGCGAAGGCAACTGTCTGTTATAAGACTTACCCCGTTTATCTCTCGCCATAAATACCTCCTTCAAAATCTTCATCATCACAAGCTCTCAACAGAGCAAAGCATCAGCAGGCAAGCCACTCCTGCATCATCCAGGCATTAGGCTACCGATGCTACAAAACCAACAAACCATCCGTTACATCCGTTCTATCCGTTGCCACCTTCATCCCATCCCCAAATATCCTCTTGCTCAATCAACTTTTGACGAAATTGCTCCGCATCCATCTCCGACGAACGAGCATCTTCCCCACAACTTTGAGCCGATGGTGGAACATATAAAAACTGAGGACAATATTTTTGCACCAACTGAATATAGTTATACTTATCCTTACCATCCAGTCGAGTAGCAGGTGGTCCTTGCATCCACCTTGGAATTTCCACTCTCAACTTCTGCCGTTCTCCACCATCAGGACGAATCAAATAAGCCCACCCCGCACACCGTTTATTACCCTCAACATTTTTATCTGTAACCGCCTGAGCATACAGCCAAACAATTGCATCCTTAATAGTCTCCGACTTTCCTGCAAGAGCTTTGGCGCCACCAAGCATTGCTTGCGTATCACCATGACTCGCAAACGATACTGACATATTGGCTTGTCGCAGGAATTGCACCACCGCTTCCCAAAACTTAGGCATCACACTAACATCAATAGTATCCACCTCACTCGAATAATTAGACATTTCATCAAGCGAAAGATGCAAATGATAATCGTCGAAAGGCTCGTAATCTTTCATTTCGTCCCCAGCTTCGGCGATTCTCCAAAACGCAATGCGAGTAAATTCACGGATAGCACTTGTAGCCTCAACAAAATTATAACCGCGTCCAAAAACTTTAATACCCTTCCAATGTTGACCTTTTGCAAAAGGGTTAACCATCCATACTAAATGACCTAACTTAATATGTTCAGCAATCAAATAACCAAGTTTTGAAGTCTTCCCACTCCCCTTTTCCTTACCAACAATTCCTACTGTATTCTCATAAACCAAAGAAGATACCTCAGCATATTTATCTTGCGAACCATTATGAGGTTTAAATTCCGAAACAATATTACTATCCTTCTCCTCCCATGACTCAAAGCGACCATTATTCATATAAAAATTTGGAATCTCAGTTGTGTTTGCTTGCTTCTTTTGTTCCTGTAAAGGCACCTCAACTTCTTCCCTTTGAACAGGAACCCTATCAACTACTTCCCGTTCACGAGTATTAATATTAGCTGGCGCCAAATAAGCAACAGGTCGTTGAATTCTTTTTTCTTTTCTCCTCCTCACATCCTGAAGTCCCCAAAATACAAACCCCGATGGAGCAACCACAGCAATAGCAGCACCTCCATAGCGCAAAAATGACTTAGCAGGTTCAGGCATTTCTACTAAAGTTACTTGTTGCTCAGTAGAATAAGGAGTGACCGACTGCTGTACTTCAGTAGTACTAAAACTGGAAGCAAACATCCAGCCACCCAGCAAAAATGGTATTGGCGCCAATGCAAATTTAATACTCATTGCTCTATTGAAAATAGGGTAATCTCTCAATACTTCTTTCTCTGTGCCCTCTGCGTCTCTGTGGTAATTATCTTTACCATCAAAACTAATGGCACATACTACGATTAATTCTTTTCTCCCTTTGGAGTAGAAGGTTTTGGCTCAGGAGGTAAAGTAGGTTGCTCATCTAACTTACCGTAATTACTAATTCCTGCCTCTTGTGGTTTTGCCTTATTACCAAACCAATCAATCTTATCAAGTTCATCCGCAATAGGTGCCAACCCTTTTGAACGTAAAGAAGTTAAGCGCAATGATTTAATTTCATCCAAAGCTTTGCGAGTATTTTGAGCAATTGTGACAAGCTCAAACTTCTGATTTATACCATTACGGCTATTAGTAATGATATTTAACTTTACCAATCCACTAGCAACTAACTCTGCTGAATCTAAAGGAACCACAGTCCAAGTATTAGTAGCAGGGTCAATATATCTTAACTCTGCTTCCTTCACCGAGGCGCCAAGATTAATACGCTTCAAAGCCTCAATTTCAGACCCATTATTAATAATCTCCTCGTGAAGATTATAACTTGGACTTTTAGGATTGTTTTGGTTTTGAATTACACGATTACGATACCTTGTTGCGCCCTCTAAAATAGCCGCTTGCAACAAACCCGGATTTGTCACCACTCCTGGACTATAATCATTCCGAGTAACATACTCTAAAAACTTAGACTCTTGAGCTTCTAGATTTTTAGCCGCACCCAAAACTTCTTGCTGCGCGCGCTCTTCTGGTGTAATCTCTACCTCTTGCGGTTTCCTCAATATCAAAGCAACAATTGATATTAGAACCGAAATTATAACCCCAACCAAAATTGAAACCAACCAAGGATGTAAAAGCAAAGAATCTAATTTATCCCGCTTCAAAATACCCAAAAACCCAGTCTCCGAAGCCTTTTTTCTACCACGAGGTTCAGGCGCCCAATCCTCACTCAAATAATCCTCCAAACTATCCCGCTTATCAAAATTTTCCTCTTCAAAACGCGGATACCGAGACTCCATAAACTCCTACCCCGCATAATAAACCATCCGTTACATCCGTTATATCCGTTGCCATTACCCCCGCAACACCTCTTTCCTGTAATACCAAATAACCAACCATGCCAACAATCCTCCCAACACTGCCCCAACAACACCCCCAGCCATAATCCTCATAAAAATAGGTTTTGGCGGAGCAGTGCTTACAACAGCAACAGTTGCTACAGAACAACTCGTAGTAATCGCTGTGCCAATTGCAACAGCACTTCCTTCAGTCATATAATTAGCAACCGTCCGACGGTCACTAATCATAGCTTCGTTAAAACTCGGCGCCATCAACTTCATACTTTCAACAGCAAAACCAGGCGCCGTCTCAACTACTTCTTCGACGACTGCGGGGACGATATATCTGTCTTCTGCGCTCTTGGTAGGGATGTTTGGGTTACACCAGGCGCCAGATGTGGATGTTCTCCTGAGTCCCAATTCACCGAAGTCCCCAAAAAATTTTGGTCAAAAGTCGCCTCTATATTTTCAAAAACAGTTCCAAACCCACCAACAGTTTGATTATTTTCAATTCCTGTATCTGTGGCGCCGTTCATAATTAAATCATGAGTTTGGCGTAGAAAAGCTTCTCGAAACAACGCATAACCGACTTGAGATATCGACTGAGATTTTAGCAGCAACTCGTATAAATCATAGTGATAACTCCCAGGATTTAATTGCAAGGGGTCTACACCTATACGCTGCTGGAAAAAAGTCTTTATATCAAACCTTTCACCCATAACTTTTTGTTGAGCTTGAGCTTCTTGCTGCAACCGTTGTATTTCTTCAAGACCTTGAGCAACGCTTACTCTTCTCTCCCTACAAACATTTATAAAATCCTGAATTCTCTGCTTTTCAGATGGAGCTATAGCTTCCTTAACGATTTCAATTCTCAAAACCTGACAAATTGATTTTAACTCCTCTAAAGGAATCTCAAGCTGCTGCGCTACTAACGTTAAATTTATCACTTTGATTCTCCTCCTCTAACTTATCTATCAAAATTTTGACTAACAAATGAACTTTCTCGTCTGTCGTTAAAAACTCAGCAACAAACTCATGTAAAGTCATCCGACGTACCTTGAGAATGTACTTCTTTAACCCACCCATGCCCAAAACAGCATCAATATAATTCTCCTGTTCAACTCGTAGAAACTTGAAAGCTAGGTAAAAATCAGCCAACGCCTCCAACTCATCGCAACTAAAATAAGTTCCTTTCTTTGGTGGCGTTAATCCTGCCCAAAGACACCAATTTTTAATCGTCTGCGGACTAACATCGCATTGCTGGGCTAACTTACATTGGGTATAAAGCTGTTGAATCTTTTTCATGTAATCCACTTACATTACATTTCAAACTCTCCTTAACTGCAACTCCAAATAAGGCTTATCGGAATTGCAATTACAATCAAAATGCACAATAATTTTATTAAAGCGCTAGTTAAGTAACTTGAGTTACAATTCCTGTAAATTTAGGGTAATTAAACAGCTAAATAAAATACCCTAACGTAAATTTACATCAAGGTTATCAAACAACATCTGAAATTTTAGTAACTCGTTGAAACTTAAACAATATATGGATACAACGCAGCAAAATTCCTACTGTATGATGATATGACTTACCGTAAAACCACCCTTCTACAGTACACTCGCTGTATCCTGTTAATTTACACAACGTTACAACACAAGCTTTCATGTAACCTGGTGGGCTGCGTTCTCCATCTAACGGCGCCTCCACATCAGGATGAATTATTGGCACCCAAATTCGACACCAATCTTGAGGCGCCATCGGTTTAAGAATCGCCAAAAAAAATTGCTCATTTTGCTGACACCCGCGCGTCTCACACAAAACAAACTTCCAAAACCACTGCGGAATTTTAACACCATCACTCCGCTGCTTTTGTCGAGGTTCCATAAGGTCAAGCCAAAATTACAACACAAAGCATCAATTCATACCGTTCATCCCATACTCTCTAACAAACCTTTCATCCCACTCCTGGTTAACAACAAAAAACGATTCCCCTCCCTCACCATTAGGTTTATGTTCTGAAGACTGGCGCCAAAAATTCAATTCTTCCTGCTGTTTACAATTAACATCTTCAAGTTCACTTAACTTCCCTTTCTGTTCCTCCACCAAATTCTGCAACCGCTCAACTTCCGCCATCAGTGGCGCAATAGTCTTCTCCAACTCAGAATTCACAACCTTAGCAGCTTGACGACTAAACGTATTACCCCATCCACTTACATTCGCATTATCAAGAGCTTTTTCTAATTGAGCCACTCTCTCCTCCAACTGCTGATTCTTAACTCGTAAACCGCTTAATTCCTCTATCTCGCGTTCCTTCATAGCCAACTGCTGCTGTAACTCCGAATTCTTTTGCGCCATCCTAGCTGCATACTGTTCTGCCGCTCTCATCTCATCCTTCGCAGCTTTTAGCGCCGCATCACGTATTTCTACAAAACGTCCCAACTCCTCCTCTGCCTTCTCCTTATCACGTTGTGCCAAAGCTTCTTGTATTTTCTGCTCCACCTCAGCAGCAGTAAACACTTCTTGTGAACCTGACTTGGCTACCATCCCAGACGCCTTAACCTCTGGCTGCATCTGGTCTGCTTTAACTAAATGCTTAACATCCTTACCACTAGCAACAGTATGGTCAAAAAGAACCCAAAACTCATCTTCTTGACTAGACATAACTATCCCACTGTGACCATTCCAACCATTACTATCGCCCGTCACCGTAACCCTCATACCAGGCGCCAACTGAGGAGCAGGGGATTGAGAAACAGGAGTACTAGATAAATTTCCTGCCTGTTTTGAGACATGTTGTTTAACTTGCGCTGCTGTTTTCTTGCCCGTACACGTCAACTCCTTCACCAAATCAGCACTAACCTTAGTTAATTGGCGTAGCGCTGACACCGACCAACTTTGAACATTTTGCCGTACCAAACGCTGTACCCTTTCAGGCAATTTCTCAAACCAAACATAAATTTCCATCGCACTTCTAGCTAAATAACGCGAAACCCCAAAATCTTTACTAGCCAACCAATCATCAAAAACCTTCTTCCCCGAAGGAGACAAAGCCAAACAATCACAATACAACTCCTGCAACGCGCGACCATTCTCTAACAACCCATCAAAAGACGAGCGAACAAAACCCAAAAAGTTACCAAGCGTACTTTTAGCCCTGCTTTGCATCTCAGAGCTATCAAACTGACCATAATCAAAACTGTAAGCTAGTACAAAAGGCGCCGTAACGTTCATAATGTAAGTGCCCCTCTAATAATTATGTGGGTCTACCAAAGCCCTCCGTCTTGATTGCGAGTCGTTGCGGAGGGTTTTGGCATAAGCAAATTTACTCTAATCACATTATACGCAAAAAACGTATATTTTAATCATCAATAAAATCAGATAAGTCGCTTCGTTTTACCAGTTCTCGAATTTGAAGGATTGTATCCTCCTTCTTCAAAGTTGTAAGAACATAGTCAGGGCGGTTAGAAAAATCCGAACCCCAACCCTCCACAGTGCGCTCCGAAAGTCCAGTAGCCTTAGCCAACAGCTTCACACACATCTTGTAGTATCCACGTTCTCCTGGCTGTAGTGACTTAATCCATTTCCGACAAAAATCAAGCGGTTCCAATTGTAGTTATTTGAATTCATCGCCTCCATAATGCACAACAACGCGCCCCCACGCAAAATCACATCAACTATAAAATACGCAAATTACGTAGATAGTCCACCATCTTAATAGTGAATCAGAAGCGTAAAAACCCACAAATACCCCTCCCAGCACAGCTTGTTTAAACCTCTTCGGGCATCATAAACAAACATATTTTAAGGAAGGATTTCAGCCTACTTTATTTCCTTCATTAGAGCCTCCACAGAGCAGGCGCCTCCAATTAATTCTCTTAACTCTTATCTCTATGCCACGCCACTTATCTCAACCTTGGGAACCAAGACACGGCAGTGGCTCCTCTGCATTTTTGCAGTAAATATATACCACTAAAACCAATAACACACACTACAAACAGTACTGGTACTCCTCCTTTCAATTGCTAACCATATTAAAAATTTTCCAACCTTCAAGTATTTATTACATCATAATAACACAGATAAATGTAATTGTTACTCAAATATGTGTTAAATTGATGTAAGATAATAATAATATGACTCAAGGCAGTATGATGACGGATATGAGCAAACGTATCCAAGTCACACTACCAGACAGGCTTGCAGAAGATTTAGAGAAATGGGCAAATTACGACGGGCGCCCATTGTCAAATCTTGCTGCCTACCTTTTAGAACGCGCCGTAGCAGAAGCAAAAAAAGAAGGCGCCGAATGGGCAAAGCAAGACAATAAAACTTAACACCCAGAAAACAAGGCGCCCAACGACCAAACCAAAACCATAAAACTTAACGCCTAGAAAACAAGGCGCCCAACGACCAAACCAACACCCATAAAACAACGTGCCCAACGACCAAACCAAGACCATAAAACTTAATACCCAGACAACAACGCACCCAACGACCAAACCAAAACTATAAAACTTAACACCTATAAAACAGTGCGCCCAACGACCAAACCAAAACTATAAAACTTAACACCTAAAAAGCAAGGTGCCCAACGACCAAACCAAAACTATAAAACTTAATACCTAGACAACAACGTACCCAACGACCGAGCCAAAACCATAAAACTTAACAAATCAAATAGATAAATGAACCCAGCTTCCATCAACCCTCTGGAGTTGCCATCAGTGCCATTATCAATGCGAGCGCAACTACCAGAAAAACCAGTTATTTACTTTGCCATAGACTCAGAAGGTACAACCCAATACATAGGTAAATCAATAAACCCTAAACAGCGATGGATACACCATCACCACTACATAAGCTTGTCTCGCATGGGTGACATTAGAATCGCTTGGCTCGAAGTCGCGTTACCAGAAAAACTACCAGAACTAGAAAAAGCCTTAATTGAATCATTTCAACCCCCACTTAACAGAGTTTTCAACCCCACTTATTTAATAACCAACCCCATAGCTTACCGTCTCGAATTGCCCAAAAAACTAAGAACGCAATTCAAAGGCATGACCGCCATGAACGGAACAAACATGAAAGACGCTTTAATTCACTTTATTGAGTGGTACGTAGGCAAACGACCAAATCTTCCGCAAAACAAAATACTCAAGCAAAGCACCGAATGGACTAAGCAAGATTAGCGCGCAGGTAAGTTGTAATAACTGGAGAGTAGAAAATTTCAAGAGAATTACCGCTTGCATGAATTCGTTTACAGGCAATGAAGGCGCCAACTATCTAAAGTAATAACCAAAGAGAATTCAGTACGTTTGTACACAAGCGAATTCGGAGACAAGCAAGCGTTTTAGCAACTCCCTGGAGACTATAGTAGAAACCACAACTTAAAAAAAATCAAATCCCGTCCTACCTAGCGGTGCCACAGGCATAATAAAACTCTTCTTTGAACCACATTACCTTATTCAAAAACTTAGGACTTAAGTACTAATAGTCTACTCCCTTGTAGCACAGGCATCCTTGCCTGTGCATGGTACCATCAATATTAATTTTTTATTTTAATCATAATTTTTATCAGCAAAACTTAAAAAAATGACCTAATATAAATAGAAATTTACTATTAAAAAATACTCAATTGCACCAATCTAAAATTGAATGGTGCTGGTTCATACTTACAATGGTGCAGACGATGGTGCAGACAATGGTGCAAAAAACCCTCTGCACCATTTTTTTTATGGTGCCTGCACCACTTTTTGACGGTGCGAGAAACGAAAATTGCACCAAAAAATGGTGCGTGAATGGTGCAATTTTTACATGGTGCAGAAAAAATTTTTTTTTTCGGGGTACATATTATGTCCTATAGAAAAAAAAATTTTTTCCCCTGCACCACGGTGCCAGCACCATGCACCATGTACGGCTTGATGGTGCGTATATTGTTAATTCGCACCATTTTTTGGTCTATTTTTGGTGCAAAATTAGCTTTATTTTTGGTGCAAAACCTCATTTTTTATGGTGCGGAGATGGTGTGAAGAGGAGTTTTAGTTAGTTTTATTTTTGGTTTTTCGTAATATTATTAAACTATTACCAGTCAATAAAATTACCTCAGCACCAATTTTTTATGATTTGGCACCATGTTTAATTGATAATTCTATATTCATTGTTTTAATTACTAATAAAAAGCGCATGTTAAAACCTCTCCCATAACCCCTCTCCTACGAGGAGAGAAGAGCAATTGTACTCAGGAATCCCCTATCAGGGAACTCTGTCGGGGGGTTAGGTTTTTAACCTGGTGATGCGGCGCTGTCGTAGGGCGAAACTCGTCATTTTTTAGGAAAATTTAGTGATTGTGTACTAATAAATAAGTTTTGCGTAGCTCAACGGATGTCAGTGCGTGGAGGGTTGGGCGTTAATGAAAAGATGCATTGTCAGGAACGTAGGGTATCTATATGAGTGGTGGAAAGTCTCAGGAAATCGTTGTTTATAAGGAAGGGAAGCTTGGTGCTATTGCTTCGGAGCTACGGTATGGTAGTGATTTTTTGACGGAGCTACAGCAGAAGGCGGGGACTACGCAGCGAGGGTATGCTGGGAATATTAAGTTGTTTTTTGAGTATTTCTTAAATCGGGCGCCTACACAGGATGATGTTGAGGAGTTTTGGCGCCTGGATGAGGAGTCGGCTAATACGCTGATTTTGAAGTTTAAGAATTATCTTGTGGCTGAGGGGAGAAAGTCGGCTACGGTTAATAGATATCTTGCGGCGATTAAGTTTTTGATTAAGGCAGGGAGGAATTTAAAGCGGTGTAGTTATAGGTTTGATAGTGACCGTATTGAGTCGATGCGGGTGACTAAGTACAGGGATACTTCTGGGGTAAGGGTGGATGAGTATAATAAGGTGTTTGATGTTATTGATGTGAGTACTGATAAGGGTAAGCGCGATTATGCTTTGTTTTTGTTGTTTTGGTCGAATGTGTTGCGACGCTGTGAAATTTCTAGGTTGAAGGTGGGTGATTTTAATTATCAGGAGTCTGTACTGCGGGTATTTGGGAAGGGTAAGGGGAATGATGATGTAAGGGTGGATTTGAATAAGGCTGTTGCGGACGCTATATATTGTTGGTTGCGGTGTCGTAATAGTGTGAAGCCTAGTGACCCGTTGTTTATTGCTATGGATTTTCATAATTTTGGGCGCCCGTTAAGCGGTGATGGGTTGTATACAATTGTGAGGATGACTTGCGCGCGTGCGGGTATACGTAAAAGGATGTCTCCGCATAGAATTAGACATAGCGGTATTACCGAAGCGCTTGATTTGGCGAAGGGTGATTATAGGAAGGTGCAGCATCTTAGTAGACATGCTGACCCACGTGTGATTTTAGCTTATGAGGATAATAA
>ERZ1066124.843-NODE-843-length-12823-cov-27.911576_pt1 | contig 12823 bp, 16 predicted proteins | sample MGYA00382771_ERZ1066124 | MGnify/ENA primary metagenome ERZ1066124 (study PRJEB33369, sample SAMEA5778354) | biofilm metagenome | biome: Industrial cooling water; feature: Water cooling tower basin; material: Biofilm | place: United Arab Emirates | collected... | reverse complement strand
CATACCCTAATTCAAGATTGTAAAGATGTCAAATCGGTTCTATACGGTAGCCGTGCAGAACTTGGAGATTTGCCCCGCATTCTCGATGGAATCAATGCTAAAACCCAACTGGAAGTCCTAGCATCCATGAGTAAGGACAGTTGGAGCAACCAGGACATAGAAAGTGTATTCTCTTCAACCGAGCGGTACATTGAGTGGGTGAAAAAGCTAAAGAGCGCAGGCATTCACACGCCAAAGCAATGCCTGAGAGCGATCGCCGCACTTAAACAGTTGTGCGATTTTAGCAATTGCAGCCCTGAAGAAACCGCAGCTCAAGAGATCGCACAACTCAAACGAGAGGCAGTGTGGCAAGGGATACCCGATTACTTTCCTACACCCAGACACTTAATCGAACAAATGCTTTCGCTTGCCGCACTCGAACCGAAAATGCGAGTGTTGGAGCCTTCTGCTGGCTCTGGGTCGATCTGCGAATATCTTAGGGCAGCGGACATTGAGCCTGATTGCTTCGAGGTATCGCCCACCCTACGCTCTCTTTTGAAACGCCAAGGATTCAACTCGATCGGTGACGACTTCATGCAGGCAACTCCACAACCAATTTATCACCGCGTCATCATGAATCCACCATTCAGTCTCGGTAACGACATTTACCACATCCAGCAGGCGTTCAAATGGTTAATTCCTGGAGGCAGGCTGCTAGGCATTACTAGTTGTTGCTACACCTACGGCACTAGACAGAAATATCAACAGTTTCGCCGTTGGCTGCGCCATCTCCAAGCAACAGAGTTTGATAATCCTCCTGGCTCTTTCCTCCAGAGCGAGCGCCGGACAAATGTAAATACGCGGATGCTCGCGATTGATAAACCGCGAGATAGTACTTGAAGCACTCCGTCTGTATTGTACTGCACCACGTTATTGGTACCAACTGGTGCAGGCTACTTCTAGCAGAGGGCTATCTCAAGTAATAATACAAAATAAGAAGAAAACTGGAAATGAGCCAAAAACTATTAAAAATATTATGGAAACAATACTAGAACAGCAAATTACTCTCAACTCAGAAAGAAAACCAGTCATTGCAGGTACAGACATCTCTGTTGAGATGATTTTAGAAAAACTCAAAGATGGCTGGTTTTCCGGTGACATCATTAAAGATTATCCCGAATTAACTGAAGAGGCAATTTTAGCAGCAGTAAAATATGTGGAGTTTCTCCCAGCAGAACAACATTTAGTTAAGCTGCTGCAACAATACAGAGAGAAAATTAAGCAGAAAACAAACGCTTTACTAATAAAACTTAAGCAAGCCTTAATTAACCTATACGGAGAACGATTGATTCAAACGATCCTATTTGGTTCTGTGGCTCGTGGAGAACCTAGTCCAGATTCAGATGTTGATGTTTTAGTAGTACTAAAAGATTCGGTCGAGCAGTGGGTTGAGATCGAACGCACTAGCAAAATAATTGACGAGCTATCACTTCAGTCTAATGAATTAATTAACTGCATCTTCATGGATGAAGACCATTTTCAAAACGGCAGCGCTCTGTTGTTAAGAAATATTCGGCAAGAAGGTGTTGTTATATGACACCCGAACAGGAGAAACTGCTGGCTAAAGCACGAGAGAATGTGCGAGCAGCCAAGCTTTTGTTGAGTCAGGAATTTGAGGACATTGCTATATCCCGTACATACTATGCCATGTTTTATGTAGCTTTAGCATTTTTGGAAGGTGAAGGGATGTCCTTCAAAAGCCACAAAGGTGTACTTACTGCTTTTGGACGCGATATCGCTCAAACGGGTAAAGTACCTGTTGAGTTTGGTCGAATGCTTAGAGATGCAGAGCGACTGAGAAATGCCTCAGACTACAACCTTGACCAAACTGTATCAACCGAACAAGCTCAAGAACAAGTTTCCCGTGCGGAACGATTTCTAGAGCTAGCCAATCGCCTGATAATTCAAGCAGCAGACTAATACTAAAGAAGCGATCGCCCCTAAATCGCTCCACTCTCTAGCATTTTCCCCCTGAGCGATCGCAAGCCAATTGAGCCGGTATTCGATTGATTGGTGCTGCGCTGACGCGCCCTTTTGCGGTGATGAATTGCCTTCACCTTTATGGATGACTTACTCACCGATCCACTCGTCATTACCGCTCTCAACGATTGGTACGATTGGCAACAGCAGCAATGGCTCGAAGCAATTGCAATACCAGAATCCCCTGAAGCTCTAGCTCTAGCCCAAGCTGAAGCAGATTGGGAATCAAAACGCGAGTACTACCATCACGCCTACCTTAATACCGAACGCTATTGATAACACCATCTACCCCGTCAATTAACTTGCAGATGGGGTAGAGATTTATGGAGCAGAACATAAGATGAGTCAAATTACTGAGATTAATCATGCTAGCCTTGCTCAGCTGTCAGTTGCTGCTGCCGAACTTTGGGAAACTATTGACAACTGCGACTCGGAGATTGAATTAACTGAGTTACTCGAACGACAATTAGACGTGCAGAATGCTACAGAATCTAAGGTAGATGCGATCGCCTACGTCGCCGATCAACTTCAAGTCGATTTAAAGACTTGGGAAGCACGTCTTGCCAGTATCGTAGCACTGCATACCCCAATTATCGAGCGTCGCCGCCGTCAGCTAGAGCAACTCAAGAGCTATTTGCTTCGACTGCACGAGCTAGGATTGCTACCCGAACGAGTAGCAGGCAAAGAGCGAAGAATTGACTTCCAAAATAACCCGCCTAGCATAGTGCTAAAAGTTGACCCCAGCCATCAGGAATTTCCCGAAAAGTTCAAACAAATCGAGTATTCTGCCCGTTTCAAAGATATTCTGGCAGCTTATAAAGCTGGTGAAGAGATCGGCGATTTTGCCGAAATTGTCACCCGAAAGCACGTCCGTTTTCGCTATCAAAAACCAATTCAATCCAAGCACCAATCATAAAATTATGCAGACCAGAACTTTTACCACTATTGTTTTAGACAGTAGCACTCATACCTATAGCAACAGGTATGAATCAGAGCCATTTGCTAGTTTAGTATTGAGTAGCACTACCCAAACCGTCTCAATTCAGTTTTCACCACAACACGTTAACGTGTTAGAAAAATTGATTGTCGAGCTAAAAGCTATTGAGTCACAGCAACAAGCGGATAGGCTTGCTTTCCTTAATCGAGAGCTGAATCAGTTACAACGGGAAGTGCAAACTGTTACTTCTACCAATGGCAATTGTAGCCTACCTCAACAGAACGTGGAATTTTAAAGCAAAGTTAATTTATTAACCCGACTGGGCTAGTTTACAGCTAGCCTAGTTATTCAAAATATCATTTCGGCTTTGGAGAAGATACTACGCTCGATTACGTTCAATTCTTAGATGAAATTGAGAAATCAAATGACGATAGAGCAGTAACATAGCTGAAGGCTATCTATGAGTATCGAGAGTCATACATTTTTTGAGATGCATATACAAGTTCTAACTGCTCAAATTAAAACAGTTGAATCTCAACATATATCGTAAAATAAAAGTAAAAAACTAGGAAACTATTAACTATGGAAACCAAAGACAGCTCCCCACCAGGAGAAAATAAAATTTTCACTACTACAGCAGATGGAACGAGTGACTTTTCTCAGTGGGTTAAAGAAACAACACGACTAGCACAAGAAGAAGTCAAGAAGGAAATTGTCAAACATAAAGCAGCAGGCAATCCAATCTTTTATTCGAGAAACGGCAAACTTGTCAAAGAATTAGCAGATGGTCGTTGCTATGAGTATCGACAGCAAGAAGATGGAACAGAAGAAATTATCCAAGAATTACCTCATAGATGCTAGAGCTAAAACCAACCTTAACTATATAATGGAGAAGATAAGCTTATTTTTATTATATATCTAGAAAAAATCAAAAGCATTTTGCAGGGTCAAGATAACATTCAAAGGAGGGTAACTCCAAACAGCATTAGCAATAAATTGCTGTTCGCATAGCAAGACTGACGAAACAAATTCACACACTATCGTAGGACTATAGCTATGAATAACGATAATAATTACAATAACACAGCGGTTGAACAGACAAATAACCCTAATATCAAAATCCCAGAAGAATTGCCTTTTCTTAAAGCCATATGCTGGCAAATTCGGGATGTGAAACGTCTAGATCTTAAAGAAATGCTAGGATCGTATGAAGATGGCTGGCACTATTTAGGCGTACTAGGAGAGCCAAGCTCGGAAGAACTACAGTTTATCAAACAACTAATTCAGCAATATGATTCATGGCTGGCAAGTGATGTTTGAAAGAGAACACCATCGCAAAATCTTAACTATTTTGCACAGTCTCAATCAAGATTTGTTAGCTAATTGTGGTGCTTATTTTGGTGGCGGGACGCTAGTAAGTTTGAGACATGGGGAACATAGATTGAGCGAAGATATCGATTTTATGTGTTCTTTTGATGAAAAGTATACGGACTTGCGAGAGGCAGTTAGAAATCAAGGGTTTGATGCCATATTTAGTAGTTTCGATGAGATCGCCTTACCTAGAGAAATTAAAGTGGATAGATACGGGATTAGATTCCCAGTTGTGGTTGCACAGACCTCTATTAAGTTTGAAATAGTTCCAGAAGGGCTAATTAAATTTGGTAGTCCCGACTATCCCAGTTGGTCGCCTGTTGCTTGCCTCAGTGAAATCGACAGTATTGCTGAAAAACTCTTAGCTAATACCGATCGCTGGCCCGACCGACGGAAGAAATCGAGAGATCTGATCGATTTATCGGTTCAAAGGCTCGCTGCTCCTTTTCCAGAAGAAGCAATTGCTAAGGCACAGAGCGTTTACCCTGCTATCAAACACTTAAAGAAATCTATCCAATACTTCCAAGAAAATCCAGATTATCGACAAGAGTGTTTTGAAATTTTAGAGATTAGTAATCCCCCACAAATTATAGATGGGATCGATCTACTGGCATCCGATCTAGGTATGGAGGAGACAGAGAGAATGTTTATCGAATCGCAATGGGATGAGCCAAAAAATTGAAACAGTTGAAGATGCGATCGCACTGCTGGAATCATTGTCTGCACCACCCCAACTCGTGCAGCACCATCGTTTAGTAGCTGAAGCAGCTTTGGAGTTAGTAAAACAACTGCACCATCTATTTCCCGAATTCGCATTTAACTATCAGCTTGTGCTGGTAGGAGCAGCTTTGCATGATGCAGGAAAAATTCAACATAAAAACGAAATTAGTGGTTCGGGAAACCATCACGAGCGCGATGGAGAACAACTGCTACTCTCCCTCAATCTGCTGCCAGAAATTGCTAGATTTTGCCGCACTCATGCCCAATGGCACTCTGTAGATGCCACCACTGAGGATTGGTTAGTAGCTTTGGCTGATACCTTGTGGAAGGGATGTAGGAAACAGGAGTTAGAAGCAAAGATTATCGACGCGATCGCCAAACAAACAGGTAAGGATTTTTGGGATGTTTTTATTGCTGCTGACTCTTTATTTGAAGCGATTGCCGATTGCGGTCAAGAGCGGTTGAGTCGCTCTCTTCTTTGAGACAATTAATCGCGTCATTTCCCGCTCAAAAGGAGAAACCCATACCTATGAAGGGATGCCCTTGACTGTGATGAGCGATTTTCTTTTGGAAACACAAGCGATCGCGCCAAATTCTTTGTCTACAAGCGGTTGGCAGATGAGCCAAGCACAGATTTGTCACTAGCATAACCAGCAAACCTGAGTCAGAAAGGGCAATACAGCCGTTCCTTTTGCCCTTGCCCTCTCACTGCCCAAAAAAAGTTGTAGTATCCCTTGACACTTTGTAGTGTTTGTATTACACTTGTATTATGGAACAGATGCAAGGGAGCTAAGCCAATGACAGATGCTCATAACTCGGTCAAAAGCGAGGTACTGCTTCACAGAAAGCTTGCTACAGCTCCCGCCGCAACCGATGTTCCAGGGTTCTACGGTGTGCCCCGACCCTAGAAGCTTACATACTGGTCACTCGCCTGCAAAGCGAAGTAGGTTCAAATCCTACAGCCTCCGCCAAAGAAAGGAGGCTGAAAAACAGCTTCTCGCACCTTGCATATCGTAGAAACTTCAAGTCCTAGTGTCGTAGGCAAACTGGTCGAGCCGTCGCTCTTTCTGAAATGCAACTTACGATAAAAACAAGAGGTGATAGCAATGGTTCACATTCGATTTGAAGGGCGATCGCTCGATGTTACAGAGGCACAACTGGAAATTGCCGCAGGCATGAACGATCTAGCGGTAAAAGAACGGGTATCGCGACATTTAGATGTCAATGTGGATCGCCTCTCTGCTTATGTCGTCGATCGCCGTCCCAGTGGCGATCTAATCGTCCGCCCTGAAGCAGTTTATGGTTAAAAATTCTATTCCGCGCCCCGATGAGTGAAGCATACAAACAACTCTGGGACACCAGAATGTAGGTTCGAGTCCTGCCACCGCGATTAGTTTGCGCGGTGTAGCCAAATTGGTATAGGCAAGTGTGACAAAGCTTTACTAACTTGTGCGGAATAATTATTAAACATTAAGCATTAAACTTCACTTCGTGCCCTAATCGAAAAAGCTTACATACTAGCTCAGTGGTAGAGCGCTTTCCTCATAAGAAAGGTGTCGCAGGTTCAATTCCTGCATATGAACAACAGCTTTTTCAACTTGCATGAAGTGCCCTTTTCAAATATTGGCAGTTGTTGCCGCACCCCAATCGCGGAAGCTTACATACTCTCCACCAAACTACGGTGCGTATCTGGAGGGATACGCTGCAAACCTGAACCTTAAGCAGGCATAATGCTTTCACAACTTGTGTGGTAACAGTTTTCTCGACTTTGCCATGACTTATCAAACTATTCAGGAGATTGAAAACCTTGTTCGTTCGTTTGAAGATTGTTACCTACCACGATCGCAATGGACGCATCAAGCCCATCTGACAGTTACGCTATGGTTTCTCATTCACTATCCTCAACAAAAAGCAATCGCACGAATTCGATTAGGGATTGTGCGATACAACCAAGCAATGGGAATTCAAAACACTAAAACCAGCGGCTATCACGAAACAATCACACTGTTTTGGATTCACAAAATCCATGATTTTTTAATTAGAGAATCAATTCATGAATTGACGTTAGCTGCGTGGAGTAAATTAATGCAGCAATTTAGTAATCCTAAGCTACCACTGCAATATTACTCACTCGATCGCCTGATGTCCTGGCAGGCTCGAACAACCTGGATAGAACCAGATTTAAGCCCACTTTGTTAACGCGATCGCCGCGCCCTCATGGGAAGAACTTACACACTTGTTTTAGGCACAAGCTAGCGTGAATGCCGTTCTTCCGACTTGCGCGGTTATCTCCAGGCGGCGATCGCCTCCTAAATAATTTACGAGGAGGACACACAATGAATGCTAAAGAAAGGGATCTGCGCTTGGAGATGCTCAACAGCTTGCTCACCACTCCCCACCGCAAACTAGAGCAAGTCGCAGAAATTCATAAATTAATTGTCGAACTTGACCCGATCTTCTACGGACACCTGGCAGTTTGGTATCAGCATCATGGCGACGTGCGCGACCACAAAGAAGTATTTGTCGCCCATCTGTTGACCAGCGATCTTCTCGTACACCGCGATGCTGGATTTATCATGCTGCAAGAGTTCCCACCTTATCAGGTAGCTCGCGTGGTGGACTTTATGAAGCAGCAGCGTCATAAGTTACCTCGTTCGGCTCGAACTGCCGTGCGGCGGTATCTGAAGGCGCGGGAAAGCAACCCCGCTCTGTTTGATCGCGCTGCTTTGCGGGGTCGTAAGGCAATCAAGCACCTGTATGCGTCACTGCACATTAAGCCCAGCGAGCGGGCAAATGCGATTCTGTTTCGCGACCAGCCTCCAACTGGATCGCTGGCAGATGTGTTGAAGCAACTTGCCAAAACAACGAGCGCGGCAGAACAAGCACGGTTGATTGTGGAATTCAAGCTGCCCTACACGATTGCTGTGGGTGCGATAAAGCAACTAACTCCTACCGTTTTGGTGGCGCTAATCGACAGCATGACACCGCAGGAAACGATCAATAACCTCAAGTCCTTGAAAGCAAGAGGGGCAATGGATTGTCCAGAGGTGAAAGCGTTAATTGACTCCAAGCTCGACGAGGCATCGAAGGGTGCGCGGGTAGCAGCATTCAAAGCGCAGATTGCAGCAGATGCAGCAGATCTAGATGAAGACACGGTGGCTCGCTTGGAGAAGGTAACGAACGAGCAGGTGAAGCAACGGGGTGTCATTACCCGTCCAACTGCCCTGCTAGTGGACAAGTCGGGTTCGATGCATCAGGCGATCGCGGTTGGTAAGCAGCTGGCAGCACTCATCTCTGGCATTACTCGCTCAGACCTGTTTGTCTATGCCTTCGACAACATCCCTTATCCCGTGACAGCTCAGGGCAAGGAGTTGACCGACTGGGAGCGTGCCTTTGAGCATATCAAAGCAGGCGGTGGTACTAGCATCGGCTGTGCATTAGAGGTGATGCGGAAGAAGAAGCAAGTCGTTGACCAAATCCTGATTGTCACCGACAAAGGCGAGAATGCGGCTCCCTACTTTGCTGAAGTCTACAAGATCTACTGCCGCGAGTTGGCAATTCTGCCAAATGTGGTCATTGTTCGTGTGGGGACTCACTACAACTGGTTAGAAAGTCAACTGAAGCAGCAGCAAGTACCTGTGGAAACGTTTACCTTCGCAGGAGACTACTACAGCTTGCCCAACCTAGTGCCGCTCCTGACGCGCCCTTCTCGCTTGGACTTGCTGATGGAGATTCTAGATACGGCATTACCCGTGCGGACGGATAGGTAGGACTAAAATAGTGTTGCTCATCTTTAATTTAGTAATTTAGGTGGGCAATGCTTATTTTAGAAATAGTAAAGAGAAAATCTGTGGTTGAAACATTTTTTGATTTAGATGAATTAGTAGTCCTTTGCAAAGATAAATCAGCTAAGCAGTTCATTCAAGAGGCAGTTGCGTGCTACAGAGTTGGGGCATTTCGTTCCTGTATCGTTTCAACGTGGAATGCTGTTGTGTTTGATTTTCTCCATAAGTTGAGGCAGTTAGATCAAACAGGTAATGGCGATGCATCTCAATTATTAAAAGAATATGAAGAAAGAATAAAGCATTTTGAAGAAAGTTCAAAACCAGACGTTAAAGGACTATGGGAGTTTGAGTCAAGCATTCCAGATTTAGCACTTAAGAAGTTTGAGCTTATATCTCCTCCCGAGTACACAGATGTTAAAAGATTACTTGAAGATCGAAGTCGATGTGCTCATCCATCGATGATCTCATTAGAACAAACATTTGAAGCTACAGCAGAATTAGCACGTTATCACTTAAGAAGTGCAGTTATGCATCTTTTACAACACTCTCCTGTACAAGGTAAAGCCGCGCTTGAACGAATTTGGCAAGATATTGCATCTGAATATTTTCCTAAAGAGCCAGAATCTGCTGTTAAATATTTCCAGAAGGGACCACTTACTCGTGCGCGTCCTTCTTTGATCAGAAGTGTTGTTATTGGATTAACTGTGAGTTTGCTAACAGAAGATTGTCCTCAAGAAGAACTAGAACGCCAGTTTTCTGCTCTCAATGCTATCTCTCTTATGTATCCACAAGAAGTGGGAATGATTTTGAATGATAAGTTATCTGATATTATTATGAACAAAGTCACAGATGAAAATTGGGATAAAGTAGTAACTTATCTGAAAAAATTTCCAGTTTGGGAAAAACTTAGTGAACCGTGTATAATTAAGGCAAGAAACTTTATTCAGAGGTTAAACATAACTCAGAACACCGATATTATACTCTATGCCCTTCGGATAGACTTTTTAAGAAGTTCTGTAGAACAGAAACTTCAGAATGCTTCTTTAGACGAGATATTAGAAGTAATAGATCGTTGTAAGAGTTATCAAATATTATTATCTTCTGATTTGCTGGATCTGGCAAATTTAGCGAACAACTTATTACAACAACGCCTTCCAAACCCTCTTTCTGAATTTATTGATGATTTTGAGAAGTCCGGATCTTATGCAGGAGCTGAGTGTAATATTAGAAAATTGGCTAAAGTAATGCATCTCCTAGATTCTAGTCAATGGGAAAGAGTCCTAAATGCTTTCTGTAATAACGATCAAATTCACTACTCATGGGGGTGTCAATCTACAATTTGTTCGTTATTTGAAGAATCGATTAAGCTGTATAACTCTATTCAACCCTATTGGAATTCTTTCAGAGTTAAGCTAGACAATGAAAATTTCAGCCACATTGATGCAATTACTAAATTGAAGCAGCTTATTGATTCCTACTCCCTTGTAAAACAAGAAGCCTAGCCTTCGGTTTCCCAATTCAATTAGTGCTGTAGCTTAAACAAGCCAAAATATCTTCTTAAGTAAGGAAAGTCATCAAGCATTTCCTCGTGAGTCATTCCCGAAGCTAGGTAAGACAATGTATCACACAGTTTGAGGAAACGTAGATGACTGATGAAGAGATTGCCAAATGGCAAGAAGAACTATACGAGCTGGAGTGCAGTTGCACAACTGGTCTCGTCATGTCAGAAGAGGAGCAAATGCGGCGAATCCGAGAAATCGCCACAGGTGAGTTCCGAAAAAGGATGCGCTCGAAGCTTGAAGCTAGGATAAAAGAGCTGCCGCAAGAAATTGCTAACACTTCAGATCCGCACTTAAAAGCTCGTTTGCAACTAGATCTAGAACTATTAACTGGTAAGAGAAAAGCTGGCAGCACGGATCGAGAAGCAACTAGTTAAGATTTGATGCGCTCGACAGAGATGATCGCCAACTCTTCATGCAACTCTTTATCGTCTCTAAACCCTATTTGTTATTCCTACTGCCAGCATGGAGAAGCCGCTATGTGAATGCTCCGACTCATGACGCTGCGCGTACATGAGTGGCTTCTTTATCCCAAAAGTAGAGACAAAGTAACAGGCATTCTCTGTGTTTGTGTTTATCCACGTTAATATGTACTAACTTTTATCCTTGCCAAGGATAAAACCCATTGCTGTTAGTATTCCTCCCATCATCACCCAAGTACCTTCAAACCAAACATTGGCTCGATGGGCATTAGCGCGATACATTACTTCCTCCCGTTGCTCCCTAGTTAGATTTCCCTTCTTCAATAACTGGTCAGCCTTGTAAGCAGCGTCGTAGTCAAAGATCCCCCAGTAAAAAGGGACGATCGTTGCACTGATGCCACCAATGATGACTCCAGAACTAATTAATTTCCAGAACATACTAAAACTCTATCTACTTAGACTACAAATTGAGTCAAGCGCATTCCCGCTCATTTTTTGCCAACTGTATACCCTATTGCTGTGACTATTACTGACAGTCCCATCCATACTCCTTCAAATCCCACGTTGATGCGATGCAAGTTCTCTCGATGCATCAGTAGTTGGATTTGGCGCTCGCTTCCTGAAAATTGGACAGACTGTAGCCTCTGGTTTGCTTGGACTAGAGCCGCATAATCTAAAGCACCCCAATAGGTAGATATAGCAAAACCAAATATGCCTGCATTGACAAAGATTGCAGCAACTAGTTTGTTAAACATAGAACGATTAGCAAGACCTAGTTCAAGAATTAGAAAAAGTATTCAAGTGTTGATTCAGCATATTGGCGGAATGCTAGAGAGCTTGTCATGAAGCGCCAGATGGGATACAAGGTTCCAAATTGATTTTTTGGGCTTGGCATTTCCTTCGTCCCTCCTAGTTTTGATGCCAAAAATTCCGAAATTTCTTTCATTTTCGGCAAAAATGTTCCGGCACTGTGGCAAACCGGAACTGGGTAAACTTCTATGTTTTTTGAGGGAGAACAGCCAAAATTTAACTCTGTCAATGTTATCAACTGCTTGGCAAAGGTGACAGTTTCTCTAGCTTTAGGCGAATCAGCACAGATGTATTTATCTTGGTGCAGACTTGTGCTTATTCGTTTTGACTTTTGTTTCTTTCCTTTCCTTAATTTTTTTCTCGTTGTACTTAAATAAACAAAAACCGATAAATCCTATAGTTAACGGGTCTAACATATCTTCCTCTAATTAGCAAACAGGACTCTGAATCATTGTCTTTAGTTCGTTCATTTAATCAACCGCAGGTAGTTACTCCCCGCAGATCTAGTCAATTTAATTGGTCGTAAAGTCCCCTGAAACAATCCGTTAATTATTATGAAATAATGCCTTCTCCAGCAGCAGAGATTACTGATTCTTTCTCTATACTGGCTGCTAAAATTTTAATTTTGGTTTGGGGATAGTAAAGTTTTTGTAAAGAGTTGATAGGAACTAGAGTTTATACTTACTTAAACTCAGAAAAATCAGACATTAAACACTAATTATTATCTAGAACAATTGATACAGTATCTGCACCTAAATCAGTAGGTATTCGCTAAATCTTCACAGAAATATTCACGCTCGCTAAACCTTGTCTTTAAATTCAGAGTTCAACATTAAGGAGAACGTGAGCGCAGAAAAAATAACTTACCAGTAAAAGTTTCTTCTATGAGAATAAAGCTCTTGACGGCAGCAACTTCAGTAGCTGCGCTTCTGACGGGTATAGCATTACCTAGCACGGCTCAAAGTTTGTCTGATTTGGATGGTAATGCCTTCTTATTTAACCCCAAAACCCAGCAGTTTTTGGGGGTTATCTCTAGCAATCGTTATGGCGACAAATCTATTTGTAATCCTTATGGTAATTTTGGTAGCAAATATTCAGACTTGAGTGTGTTAAATCGTTATGGCGAATACGGCAGTAGGTATTCAGACAGGAGTTACGCAGTTGGGTTAAGGGAGAAGCAAGGTGCAGCTAAAAAAGCCC
>ERZ1066124.841-NODE-841-length-12875-cov-28.582605_pt1 | contig 12875 bp, 15 predicted proteins | sample MGYA00382771_ERZ1066124 | MGnify/ENA primary metagenome ERZ1066124 (study PRJEB33369, sample SAMEA5778354) | biofilm metagenome | biome: Industrial cooling water; feature: Water cooling tower basin; material: Biofilm | place: United Arab Emirates | collected... | reverse complement strand
TATCCTCTAGGAATTTCGGCATCGTGTGAAGATTTTCCTAGAGGATATGTTTACATCTGATTTATCCTCTAGGAATTTCGGCATCGTGTGAAGATTTTCCTAGAGGATATGTTTACACCTGATTTATCCTCTAGGAATTTCGGCATCGTGTGAAGATTTTCCTAGAGGATATGTTTACACCTTATTTATCCTCTAGGAATTTTGGCGCCTGTTGCTTTGAACATAGAAATATCAGAAAATTTTCTATATTAAGCCATGCTTATCAAAGCTGTTAGTAACTATTTATATCATCTATCATTCGAGTTATAAATGTTTTCTAAAAAGCTGATTTTTTAGATTCTTCACTACGTTCAGAATGACAATTTAGATTTTTCGCTATGTTCAGAATGACAATTTAGATTTTTCTCTATGTTCAAAATGACAATTTAATTTTAATCAAGTTCGTAGCGTCGCAAGAGACTTTTGACAAATGGGAATTTGGATTATAAACTCTGTATCGGCGCCACTCATTGATGTAAACATTAACTTACCTTGATGTCTTTCAGTAATAATTTGATAGCTGATAGACATTCCCATGCCTGTACCTTTACCAACGGGTTTTGTAGTGAAAAATGGGTCGAAAATACGTTGGTGTAGATGTTCGGGAATATCTGGCCCATTATTGGCAATTTTTACTTTTACCCATTGCGAATCCACTATGGAGGTGCTAATTGTAATTTTATTTGAATTGCCTTTTATATTTTGCTTTTTTCGCTCGTGATTTATTTCTTCCAAAGCATCAACCGCATTTGATAAAATATTCATAAACACTTGGTTCAATTGTCCTGGATAACACTCTACTTCTGGAATGGCGCCATAGTTTTTGATAATCTCTATTTCTAATTTTTCAGAACTAGCTATAAAACGATGCTGCAAAATTAACAATGTACTGTCAATTCCTTCATGAATATTTACTTTTTTCAATTCTGCTTCATCCATACGCGAGAAGTTCCGCAGCGATAATACTATCTCTTGGATGCGCTCTGTACCTATTGTCATCGAGTTGAGAATTTTGAACAAATCTTGTTTGATATACTCTAAATCAATTTTTTTTGCTCGCGCGCTAATTTCTGCGACTGGTGTCGGATAATATTTTTGATAAAGCTCTACAAATCCCAGTAGGTCAAGAGTATATTCCTGCATATAATCGAGATTGGCGTGTATAAAATTTACAGGATTATTGATTTCGTGTGCAACACCTGCCACTAACTGCCCTAAACCAGACATTTTCTCTTGTTGTATTAATTGACTTTGAGTACGCTGTAATTTCCTCATTGCTTCTTCTAAAATTTCATTCTTATTCTCAAGCTCGACTTTAGAAGAAAATATTTGACTGAAGCGTGCTAGCAAATCAAAGCTTCGATAAAAACTCAGAAAATATATGGCAATTATTACTGTAGCTAAATCTGTTGCAGCTTGCCAAGCAATTGAATTAGGTAGTCCCAGCATCCCAGCACCATGCATACCATGACCAATTGCACAACTAAGAAATATTCCTGCTACTGCCATTACAAGTGGGTCAACCCCTGCATGTCTGTTACGCCATACACCATATGATATTCCTGATGATATCGCAAAATAACAACAAGCTATAATTATATTCTCGCCCGTTAAAATCAATGACACGTTTATTGACTCTGCCAAATGATGCATAGGTAACACAAATACAAACCATCATCTTTTATTATGCATCGTTTTTGGCATTCGGCACCTGTCATTTAAATAGCCAAAAAATGGTGTTCAACATTTATTAAATAGAAACCGGGTTTTTTGGGAAACCCGGTTTCTAAGACTATACTCTAGTTGCGTCTTCTTGATTTAACTGCTGTTCGACGTTGGTAATAGCAGCATTTAAACCAGCTAATCTGGTTTCAATATCATCACGCATCGTTCTCAGAAAACTTAACTTCCGCTCCAAGCGTGCTTTACGAGAAACAGCATCTGAGGCATAACAAGAATTATTCCAAAAATAAAATGGGAACATAATCACATACCATATAACTCTATTTATATTTTGACGAAGTTTTTTCAAACTAGGGTGAGTTGATTGTCAGGAAAACCGAACAAATGCACTATCTTGATTTCTCAAATTTGATCGAAAACAGCATCGGTCAAATTACAGTTGATTAAATTTGTATACTGAAGTTTAGCTCCTCTAAAGTCGGCGCCTGTTAAATTAGCTCCTTCTAAGCAAACGTGAGTCAAATTTGCACCTCTCAAATCAACACCTTCTAAATTGGCGTGTTTGAAATTGGTTCTTATTAGCTGTGAATCTCTCAAGTTTGCCTGCTTTAAGTTGATTTCGATAGCTGATGCGCCAGTTAAAGTGGCTTTGCTTAAATTAGCTTCAATAAGGTTCGCGCAATCTAGTTTAGCGCAACTGAAATTAGCTTCGCTTAAATCGGCGCCTACAAGTTCAGCACATCTCAGGTTAGCGTTGATAAAAATTCGCTCTCCTCTTGCATAACGGTGTTTAAGTTCTAAAGGTTTTAAACTCTCAATATAAGCTAAAGCGTCTCCTTGATAACACCATGACGTTTCGAGCAGACTCGCAGCAGTGTTTACCGCAACTTCATCGCACTTTGTTATAACCACACCATTGCAACCATCCCACTCGCCTTTGAGCATAAAAGCGATATCGTTGGCTTTTTCGACTGAATCGAATAGTAAGACAGGCTTTGGAGCTTGACCTAACAAGCTTTGAATAAAATCTTGTATACGCATATAGCAGTTTTATAATAACAATTTTATTTTATAATGCTGATAAGGCTGTAAAATGCTTCTAAAGGTAGATACAGCAAATGTCTAGTTCTTTACGTTGTAATAATCCATCGGAAGAAATATCTAGCTTACTCCGAGTGATTGAGTTAATTTTTTTCTAGAAATGTGGAAATAATAGTAATAATGCTCAATAAATTTTTACAAGTTTGGTTCAAAGCTTGATTTAAAGCAATAAAACCCATTGTTTAGTATACTAGGAGGCACATATGACAGCTCAACTACCAACACAAAAATATAAAGAGCCAGAGTACGTTGACAGTATCTCTGAAATTTCAGAGATTTCTCAAAATACTGCTGCGTTAGGAAGTTCACAGCTTGCGACCCGTCCAATGCTGCCTCCTGCGACCGAGACTGAAACCGACTTAGAAAAAATCGGTGCCCAAATTTCTGACTTTTTGGCAGAGTTACCTAGTAATGCAGCTTGGTTCTATAGCGAGTACAAGTTTTTGTTTATTAGCTTTGGTGCATTAGTCGCAACAGTTTTCGCACTGCGGATAATGCTAGCAGTTGTTGGCGCCATCAATACTTTTCCATTGCTTAAAGAATTTTTCCAACTGATTGGTATTGGTTATAGTGCTTGGTTTGTGAACCGCTATCTCAAGAACGAATCAAAGCGCAAAGAGCTATCTGCAACAATTGACTCGATGAAAGAAGAGATTAATTAGTTTTTCAATGGTGGGTAAAAGCCCACCAAAATTTTATTCTATATCTGATTTTAGATAATTTTACTAATCGGGCAACAATTGCTAGTCCTAACTCCTATATTACTGGTGGCGCCAAATGAACTGCACAGTAAGAAATATTTATGGTGTTTATGGTGCGTAACTATCAAACCGAATTTTTATATAAGTTTAATTTTGAATCTAGACGGGCACTTTGTGGAGTGAAGGAAATTATTTCTTGCACGTTTGACAGAATAGTGTTGCATATAACATTTAAAGGTAGGTCATTCGAGTCAGAACCAAAAGGCTCTTCGATTTCACCTCCGACATGTTCGATACTCAGTAAGCTAAAACCAATAAATGCATTAATGGCGCCTGTCCACCACTGTACATTGTCAACAAGTTCAAGTGGTAAAACTATACAGTAAACAATTACCAACATTCTTAATATAATACCGTATATTAACGGTAGAGGTGTTTTTAAAATACGCTCGCAACCTCCTAAAATATTTACTAATTCACTGACTAGTTGATTTAAAGCCGTAAGTTGATAAATATCTAAACATTTCTGGTCATGTTGCTGCTGTAAATAATCTCCTATCCAAAAAGCAATTTGTAATGGAGGGTGGTTTACTTGTTGGAGTTTTCGGTATTGAGTTTCGCTCATCAATAATTCTAACTCTTCGTTGACTGGTTGCCCTCTTAGATGTAACTTCATCGCAATGGCAAATGCAGCAATGAGTAGTAATGTTGCTTCCTTTTCCTGTCGGTCTTCGGGTGACTTCTCTTTAATTATTATCCAAATATCACGAGCTAAGTTTCGTATTGCGTTGACTAAACCTCCCCAGAGTTTTCTGCCTTCCCAAAATCTTTCGTGAGCAGTATTAGTCCGGAAAACTAGTAATAAAGTCAAAATAATATTAAAACTCCAAATTATTTTGGTAAGAATATTACCGTCTTCAGACAGCGCTACAGAAAAACCAAAATGAAAAAGTAACGATACCAAAAAACCATACGCTGCAAAAAAGATAGTCCACGGAATTACTGCCGGAAGTAACGAACTAACAGGTTGTAATACTACTTGTAGGCGATTTGGTAGTTTTCCTCTGTAAAGACGATACTTTAAACGTAACGAATTGCTCGTTTCTTGCAACTGCTTTTGACTTTGATTTTTGCTTTTGCTGTTGCGCTTTTGATTCGATGGAACAATTCTGAGAAATTTGAGTTGTATTTTAAGGAATTTACGCAGCATGATTTTTGATTTTACTGGGTTTAATAGTAGTAAAGCGCTAGTTCTATATATTGAACTTAGCGCCCTACCAGTTTTATTCTCAAGGTCTTTATATTAGCTGACCTCGTTTGATGCTTTTTTATTATGTATGTATATTATTTCTAATTTTTACAGGCGCCTTCTATCTTGATGCATAAACTTTGAAGTTATATTAAGTTTTACTTATAGATACTATTAATAAATCTAATATTTAGAAATATTACATATATAGCTCTTATGACTGAGCAATAAATGTATGTGGTTCACCAATAAGAGGGAAGACTTTATAAAAAATTCAAGTATTCTAGTGAAATGGAACTAAAATAAAAACTTTTTTGAACAATGCGCGCGTCCTCAATGCTGTAAGAGTAAATTCGTCAGGTTCACAGGCGCCTCGAAGCAAAGAGTACACGGTGTTATAAGCAGAAGGTAAACTCAAATGTTACATAAACTACATTCTAGCTAAAGGCGGACAACAAACTGACATTTTTATGCTCACACCTTGAGGATGGACTTTAATTTCAATATTGGTTCGTCCGAGGTAAAAACTAAAATGGCTACTTTTCTAGATAGTATTACCGATGGTGTAATTATTCTTGACCGACAGTGGCGGTTTATCTTTATCAATGATGAAGGCGCCAAAATTTTTGATAAATGTCACGAAGATTTGATAGGTAAAAATGTTTATGAAGTATGGACAGAAGCGGGAACACCTGTTTTTTATCAAAACTGCCACAACGCAGTAAGTCAGCAAGTTCCAATGCGCTGGCAAGAGTTCAACACCTTACTTAATAATTGGATAGAATTTTACGTCTATCCTTCAGAAAATGGCTTGGTTGTACTGACTCAATCCGTTTCAACGCTTCAGAAACAGCAATCTGGACTACTATTTGTGTCTAATCCATTAGAATATCAGTTGCTTTATCAAACTGTAAAACTAGCTGAAACTGATGGCGCCGCTTTAAATCAAATGATACAGCATTTAATGGCGGAAGCTGCACTACGTCATACAAATGCTCAGTTTGCAAAAATCCTTGAAAGCATTACTGATGGAGTTGTGGCTTTTGACCATGAATGGCGTTACACTTTTGTTAACGAAAAAGCCACACAGATTTTACAAAAATACGAAAGTGAGTTACTGGGTAGAAATATTTGGCAAGTATACCCAGAGTTAGTTGACACACCAATTTATCACAAATGTCACGAAGTTGCGGATACTGGAACGTCAGTACAATTTGAAGCTTACTACCCAAAGCTTAATCTTTGGCTAGAACATAATATCTACCGCTCGGTAAATGGAATTTCGATTTATTTTCGAGATATTACGCAGCGTAAACAAATAGAAACAGAACGACATTCATTATTTATACGCGAACAAAATGCACGTCAAGAAGTCGAACTTGCACAAGCTAGATATGCTTTTTTATCGGAAGCAGGACGGGTGTTAGCAACTTCGTTAGATACTCAAACTACTTTATCAACAGTAGTACGTTTGGTTATACCATTTTTGGCAGATTATTGCTTAGTGCAGAAACTGGGTTCGGATGGTTCTTTTCAGTCGGTTGCTGCGATGCACTGTATGAGTGAGAAACAGGGACTAGTTGATGAGTTAGCCAACCGTTATCAAAATCATATCAAGAGTCCAAATAGTTTGACTGCTAGAGTTTTTCAAAGTCGAGAACCGATTTTGATAACTGAGTGTGACTATAATACGGCAACTTCAATCACGCAAGACGAGGAACTTCTCAATATATATGAGCAATTACAACCTTGTTCATGTATGATGATACCGTTAATTGCGCGCGGTCAAATTTTTGGAGCGTTATTTTTAGCAACATCTGAGTCACAACGTAGGTATACAGAGTCAGATTTGGTATTGGCTGTTGACTTAGCTTGTCGCGCAGCAATGGCTATTGATAACTCGCAGTTATACCACCAAGCGCAAGAATCAAATCGTCTCAAAGACGAATTTTTGGCTACGATGTCTCATGAAATGCGTACACCGCTGCACGCTATATTAGGATGGGCACAAACGCTCGCGCGTCGCAATTCGACAGATAATGCTGTCCAAAAAGGAGTCGAGACGATTGAGCGCAATGCTAAAAATTTGATGAAAATAGTCTATGATTTACTCGATGTTTCCCGTATTATTACAGGTAAGTTGTGTTTAGATGCAGCGACTGTAGATTTTGCAATGATAACTCAGGAGGCGATATCGTCGTTACAACTAGCAGCAGAAGCAAAATCAATTCATATCAAGACATACCTCGACCAAAATATTAATCCAGTGCGTGGAGATGCGGAACGTTTAAGGCAAATTGTTTGGAATTTAGTTTCTAACGCTATCAAATTTACACCCAAAGGAGGAAGCGTTACAGTTCGTCTTTTTCAACAGCAGTATGTTCAGCTGGAGGTTAAGGATACAGGACAAGGTATTCGCACAAATTTTCTACCTTATATATATGACCGTTTTCGTCAAGCAGATGGTTCTTTTACGCGCGTACATGGAGGGTTAGGATTAGGGTTATCTTTAGTACGGCATTTAGTCGAAATGCATGGTGGTACAATTGATATTTACAGTGCTGGAGAAGGTCAGGGAACAACCGCTACTCTCAGACTGCCAACTTCCATTTAATCGAATATTACTGTAGGAAGCGACATACCGCGTTTATACACCAAGAGTGTGCGTCTATATAGCGGAATCTTGCGTCTCTACATTGAAAATTGCTGCTCATACACTGTAATTCTGCGTCCCAGCACCAAAATTACGGGTCTATACACATATTTAATTTGAGGAGAATTCAATGACCGCAGAGGAGCTATTGCAAAAATATGCCGAAGGGAAAAGAAATTTTGCAGGCATTAATTTGGCGAACGTATGTTTATCTGGTATGGATTTACGTGGTATAGATTTGAGTCGAGCAAATTTAGTAGAAGCAGATTTATCGAGCGCAAATCTTAGTTTTGCTAATTTACGTCAAGCGAATTTAGTCAAAGCCAATTTAATGAAAGCAAATTTAAATCATGCAATGCTTCTCAAAGCTAATTTGAGTGAAGTTCAGTTGAATGCTGCAATTTTAACGAATGCTGTTTTAGTAGAAGTAAATGCTAGTCATGCTTTTATGCTAGAAGCAGTATTGACAGGCGCCAACTTTAATGATGCCTTTTTACGTGGCGCCATTATGCCTGATGGTAGTGAATATGTACCAGAATCTATTACAGGTGAAACATATTTTAAATAATACATATACGGACGTAGAGACGTTACATGTAACGTCTCTACATTTGGTTATATTACAAATTATGCTTTATCAACGATGTCTTTAACACCATCTTTGACATCTTCTTTAGCGTTGCGTGCTTCAGCTTCTACTTGCTTTGCTTGACCTTCAGCTTTATCTGCGGGGTCACCAGTTACATTACCAAGTGCTTCTTGCGCTTTGCCTTCGATATTTTTCGCAGCAGCTTTTGCTTTTTCTTCTAAACTCATGGTCTTAGCTCCTTATTAATTATCAAACTGATTTTTTTATCAATTTAATGAGATAAAGTTCTTTACCTCACCTAATATTTAATATCTCGTAATAAGTGAGTATTGGCATCCCACTCAAGTTGTATAAATATTTATATCTGATAATCCAAAAGATATATAATTATAATTAGACTTAAATAATCTTTAATATCTCTCTTTAGATTGGTGAAAAGCATCTTGTATCAGGATAGCCTGAAAATAGATTAAACAAAATAGTAATTTTCAACAATAACAATCAAGGCTTATGCTTCTACAAGACAAAGAAACCGGAACTTTAGTAGAGATAAATGACTTGCAGGCACTAATAAGCCCAAATCAAGATAGTGTAACAGTGCAAGACCAATCAGGACAAGAAGAACAAGACCCTGAACCATTAAAGAAATCAAATTTGATTTTCCCTTCTGGTGAAAGCTTGCCTCGCTGCTGGGTAGATGCTGACTACCAGAAATAATATTTCAACGAAAAATTGTCATGATTTATGTAGTAACATAAATTGTCATTCTGAACGCAGTGAAGAATCTTAGAGATGCTTCACTGCGTTCAGCATAACAATATTAATACCCGTGACAATATAAATATTCTTGCTGATATAAAAAGTGTTTTGTCGATTAGGGTGGAAAAACTCGAATGAATTCTCCCCATAACCGTCCTTTGTGTTTATATACTTAGGGCGGGCAAGGATGCTCGCTCCACAAGATGTATAAATTTACCCTAAAGGTTGTTCGGCGCCATTATTGAGCAATAATCTTAAAACCGATAAAGCCAAAATAATCAAAAACAATACCAAACCGATAGTACAAGCATAGCTAATCTCTAAATTAGTAAAAGCTTGCTCGTACAAATAATAAACAATAGTTTTAGAACTATTGCGTGGGCCACCTTGGGTCATAATAAATACTTCTTCAAACACCTTAGTAGCAGAAATAGCCGAAATTACAGCAACTAAAGCTAAGTAAGGACGCATTAAAGGTAAAGTAATATCCCAGTGTTTACGCACACCGTCAGAACCATCTATTGAAGCAGCTTCGTAGACATCAGCAGGAATTGATTGTAACCCAGCTAGATAAATAACCATGTAATAACCCAAACCTTTCCACACGGTTACAGCCATTACACTGAAAAGGGCAAATCTTGGACTAGTTAACCAGGGAATACCTTCTTTGATAATACCTAAACTTTGAAGAAGTTGATTAATCAAGCCATTTTCTTGATACAACCAGTTCCATGCAATACCAGCAACCACCATTGAAATTACAACTGGTGCATAATATGCTGCTCTAAACCAGGTAATACCGCGTAGTTTCTGATTAACTAAAATAGCGAGAGCCAAAGGCGCCGTAACTAGAATTGGTACTACTACAATTAGATATAATATAGTATTACCCAAAGTCTTCCAAAATGTAGAATCATTAGATAAACGAACAAAATTTGCCAAACCCACCCATGTTTGCGACCCGCCAAAGTCTTGAATTTGCGTAAAGGTCAAATAAAATGCTTGAAGTGCAGGGATAAATACCGTTAAGCCTAAAATGACTAAAGCGGGTAGTAAAAATAAATAAGGTGTTAGTAGTTGCTGAATACGAAGTTCATTTTTGTTTATATATTTAAACATAAGCTGACTAGTTGAGTATAAGTTTTAATTTGTAAATCTACCTCTCGATAGTAGTATTTTAGTTCTGTCGGTAGATGATTAAGAAAGTTTAACTTTTGCATGATATAAAAGCAAACTAATACTACACCAAAGTTCCAGGTCAAAGCATGATAGTTAACCTACATGAACAAGGATGGGAGGTAATATACCATCGTGCCCACGCATTACTCGCTGCCCAAATAGCCGGAAATTGGCATCCAGAATTACGCCCGCAACGTTGGTTAGAAACAATTGCCGCAATTTCGCACCACGATGACTTAGAAAAAGAGTGGGAAGGAAATCATCTTACACCAGCAGGTGCCCCACGCGATTTCACTCTCGAAAAAGAAGTTGATTTAGAACGTGTGCGTAAACTTATACAAAACGCTCAGTATCGCGGACGCTGGGTAGCAATGTTGATATCGATGCACATGAGCTATTTAATAGAAGGAATGCGCGGTCAATCAAAAGAAATAGACGAATTTTTAGACGAACAAATAGCGAATCAACAAAAATGGCTTGAAGAGTTAGAAATCACAAAGGACGATGCTGCTAAAGCGTATGCCTTCTTCCAATGGTGCGATAGAATGTCACTCATTCTTTGCAACAAAGAAATTCCCGAAGGTACTACCAGCGCTGAAGAAACCGATGATTTCCGCGCGTTAGAAATAGCCAAAGACGGTGACGGACAAAGCTACAGCGTATCAATGCGTAGCGACGGTAACATCACAGTCAAACCTTGGGCATTCAAAGACGACAAATTCACCGTTAGACTCGAAGCTTCCTATCTAGACCAACTACAATTTACCGACAACAACGAACTCACAGAAGCATTGCAAAAGGCGCCTATCAAAACCCTAGAATGGACATTCGCCAAATAAACCCCAGAAACCTGGTTTCTTCACACTAAGCATAACAATTTTCAGCGTCACCAAAAGAAACCAGGTTTCTCACTGCGAACAAATAACCCTCAATAACGTAGGTTGGGTAAGCAACGCGCAACCCAACATAAAAAATATTATATTTTATCCTCCCCCAACCAAAATTCATCAGGTAGCGGGTCATTAAAATCATCGCTCATCCAATATTTTCCCCTGTTTAGACCTAAAACTCGTTTTTTTTGTGTAAGCTTCGGTTGAGCATACTTTTGTGCTAAAAACTCAACAAAATCTAACACTTGTTGTTGCTATTGAGGCGCCAAAGTTTTTAGTTTCGCAATTAGTTCTGATGTCATATTTATAACTTGAGCAGTCCAAAGCCTTTTACTTTGTAAGTTTATATTATCCATAATATAAGTAAAGGCGCCTGAACTTGAACGCTTTGAACTTGCACGTTTTATATTGGAACTAGGTGAACTTCTGTGTACCCCCAAGTTTTCTATGAAAGTTGAGTCCATCAGTATTACTAATTTTAAGCGCTTCGAGAATTTGGAGGTGTCGTTTCAAAACCAAACCATCAATACCATTAGTAACAGGTTTTTGGTGTTAGGCGATAATGGTACGGGGAAGACAACCTTGCTACAAGCTATTGCGCTTCCCTTGGCACTGGCAACAAAGCAAATTCAACGAGTCACAGATTTTGATTGGTTAGGGTTTCTTCCTGGTCGCTACCAACGTTGGGGGGCGCCGCATATTGAATTGTCTGTATTATTTACGGATGAAGAAATTACTGCTACGCGCGCGTTATTTAAAAGATGGGCTGCAACCAGAACTGAACGTTCTTTAATTGAACCAGGAGACAGTAAGCGCGTCCGCTTAATCCTTGATGGAGAACGCTGTTTATGTATACAGTGTGTGCATAGTAAAACGTTATTATGTGCCTGGTTAAGATAAACTTGAGGAGGAATTCAAAACCTTAGTAGTACACGTAGACCAAATGGTGAGAGACTCGAAGGGTAACGATAAGCGATTAGTAGTATATGTGTCTCAAGAGCTTTTCTGTGAGCTTGAAACCCTTGCTACTAAAGAAGATAGAAGTACCAGCAATTTCACACGAAACTTGATTGCACGACTCCATAGAGCAATACAAGAAAGGTAAAAATTTATAAGTTGTGTTTTGGTGTGCCTTTATAGTGGCGAAAAGATAAAGATAAGGTGGTGGTAACTATGGCAAACGTTTATGATGTGGCTGCTTATATTTTAGAAAAAATGGGAGCTTTGCCAGCAATGAAGCTTCAAAAGCTTGTTTATTACTCCCAAGCATGGTCTCTTGTGTGGGATGATGCACCTCTTTTTTCTGAAAGTGTTGAAGCCTGGGCAAATGGACCCGTAATACCAGCCTTATATAATAGTCATCAAGGTGAATTTGAAGTTTCACAGTTAAGAGAAGGAAATTCCAGTAACCTTAGCCAAACTCAACGTGAAACTATTGATGAAGTAATCAGCTTTTACGGTCAACATTCCTCACAGTGGTTAAGTGATTTAACGCACACAGAAGACCCTTGGATAGATGCTCGCAAAGGGTTGGCGCCTAGAGAACGTGGTGACAGAGAAATTACTCATGCTGCGATGGCAGAATACTACAGCAGTTTGTAATTTTCTTGAGTTTAATCTTGTATGGGCAAAAAGAAACAGCCAAAGATAAAAGTAACGCCTTCTCCAACTAGACAAGCAAAAATAGTTTCATCTCCAGATAGTTATAATAAGATGAATCCGTCGTGGCGTGTTTCTAAAATAGAAATGGTTGACCCCTATGGTTGGCATAACTTAGATGCTCAGACGCTTCTTTACATTAAAGATAAGCTGGCGAATTTTGAAAGTATGACCTGGTCTGAAATTCTTGTAGAGGGTAAAAAATTCAATCATTCAGTAAATGTCAAAGATTTATGCACAGAAGCCCAAACACGTTTACGTGAGACTAAGCAAGATGATTTAGATCAACTTGTGTCTCTACGTCTAACTGGTAAGCAAAGGGTTATCAGCAGTAACCCAAAATCATAGGATTTCATAGGATTATTGATTTAAA
>ERZ1066124.840-NODE-840-length-12905-cov-51.845214_pt1 | contig 12905 bp, 18 predicted proteins | sample MGYA00382771_ERZ1066124 | MGnify/ENA primary metagenome ERZ1066124 (study PRJEB33369, sample SAMEA5778354) | biofilm metagenome | biome: Industrial cooling water; feature: Water cooling tower basin; material: Biofilm | place: United Arab Emirates | collected... | reverse complement strand
ACGACGAGATGCGCGATCGCTTTTGCCATCGACAGCGTAAGTGATAAATCTCCGTGCAGACCACCAAACACCAAGAGATTGAAATCCGAGGGAGTTCCGTCTGCTTTGCGTCGGAGACCGTGCCAAATTCCGACAGGATCGATTGCGATAATCTGAATGCCTGCTCGCAGCATTTCTTCACCCAGCTTGGTTGCTGCATAACTTTTTCCAGAGCCATTGGAGCCGAGAAAGGCGAACTTCTGGGTCGCGGCTTCGGGAGTAGGAATGATCAGATTTTTGGCAAGTTTAATCATTGCTCTGACGTTATTAAATGCAGTACCTGAAGAAGCCAGAGAGTAATTTGCGCGAATGGCTAACTCTTCTTTTGGTTGCGCCCACGAATGGCTTCAAATTGTTTCCGAATGTCTTGACTGATGCCAAGATCTGACGAGATTGGGGTCTGATTGCGTAGTGCAATGTGACAATCGCCAAGACTGACACCCTCAGATTCCTGCTTTCCGAGTCTTTTGGTCAGATCAGTTTGGAGCGATTCAAGATCCTCAACGCTCGCTTGATTGAGCCAGTCTGTTCGCTGTAATGTGCTGAGATTGAGAAATTAATCAAGTGTCATAAGTCCCTCTGATTCTTTGATGATTTGCTGTCTAGCCAGTTCAATTATTGCTCTAATGTCAATAGGATTAGTCATTACTGGATTCTATCTGCGCTTCTAACCAGCTTTCAAATTCATCTTTCAGTCGAGGGATTTCGCCACTTCTGCCATAGTTAGCTCTATCGTCGAGAGTTTTGTCATGATTGTATTTCTCCATCTGAGTTTTAATCTCAGTCCAGAAAGGTTTAACGGTATTGGCGATATTGCTTCCGGTGAGGTTGGAGATCAAGCCTTGGGTGATTGCCCACTGTTGGTCATGTTCGAGTTCTTGATTGCGTGCTTGAATAAACCTGACCGCCGCTTCGAGTTTTGGTCGAGCGGAGCGGCGACCCGTGCTACGAGGCTTGCGCTGAGTATTCGTCGTTGTCGGGGTTGTTTTCTCGATGGCTGCCTGGGGCTGGGCGTTTGTTGCTCGATGCTGAGTATTTGGATAGTGAGGCGTTGAGGCAGATTGCCGGATCGCGCTTTCTTGGCTGGCATTATCTGAGATCGCCGATGCCTGAATGTCTTGCCCTGGCTCATTGCCGATAATGGAACGCGCAAAGCCTTCTAATTGATCCAATTTGGTTTTATACGCCTTATTTTCGGTTTGGAGTTGTTGGATCTGAAGTTTAAGGGGTTCAACCTGTGCTGCCTCAGTGGATTGAGATTGTTGCAACTGCTGAACTTGTTGTTGAAGCAGTTCGACTTGGAGTTTCAAGCTATCGCGATCGCGTTGGAGCGATTCCGCATTTTGTTTATGTTGTTGAGCCTCATTTCTTAAGAACCCGATCGTCTGAGAGAGTTCGGTGAGTGCATCCATAAATTTGAACTCCGGTGTGATTTCAGTTGGTGATGGTAATGGAGTCTTATCGATCGCATTATTCTCGATCGCAGTTTCTTCGTTGATGCTTGCACCGCGCTTCGCGTTCGCAGTTTCCGGTTGAATTGCAGTGATCGATTCGGGTTGAGGTAGTAACTGGGGCTGCACAACTTCAGGCTCAGTTGTTTGAGCATCGAGCAAAACGCCCTTTGCCCCGATGTGATGGCTTGTTTCATCGACCAAGTAGTAATGGAAATAATGGGCAGTAGACCCACTATTTTTGAGTTGTTGCAAATCGCGTTGTCCAATGATGTGACCCAATTGCTCTTGTAAGAAGCGATGATCCCCCTGAGATGGCGGACAAAAGAGATGAATCGCGGAGATGGCGTACACGGCTCTGAGGTTGTGAATTGTTGTGGCGGATTCGCCATCGAGCGTAGGGACAATCTCGCCAAACTGCAATGCTGCGACCCGTTGTACCGATCTATTCATGCGAGCATTAATTTGCTGTGGATTCGACTCTTGCAACTCTCGAATGCGATCGAGCTTGCGGAAGCGATTGATTGCCTTCCAGACTTCAGATGCCTCAATCAAGCAGAGGGTATTGAAAGCCTCCGTCTCAGATTGCTTTTTAAGCTGACCTGCAAACTGTAATAAATAGGGATGCTCCATGCGAGCGAACTTATTCTGAATCACCTCGCTGAACCGTCTACCTGTGGCGGCTGCGATTCCGACTGCCAACTCATTGTGGTCATGGCTTGCCAACAACTCTCGTGCTTTCTCTAAATAGCGATCGAGATTTACAGGCTTGAGATTATCCTGCTTCTGGTTGTTTTTCGTATTGTCTTGCTGCGCGATCGCGGAATATTCCTGATTAGCATATTTCATCGCTCGGTAAGCGTAGTGCCCCCTAAAATGCACCGTTTCGCCACTGCGCTTTTGGTAATCGTAATCGAGCAAGGTTGTTTCAGTGAGCGGTAATCTGCCATCATTCGTCGCAGTCTCGATCGCATCTCTGTAGTGGCGGATGTAGTTTTTCGCGATCGTGGATTTCGAGTAGCCTTCTTCGAGTAGCGCTAATTCTTTGGTACAGAGTTGGTCAATCGCGGCTTGATCATCAAGGGTCTTCAATCGATCAATAAAGCCCTGAATCAGTTCCATCAACTCATCATGGGTGAGTCGAGTTCTCTCATGATTGGCAATGCGATCGCGGAAGCGTTGAATGATATCAGTTCGGCTCATTGTTGTAACCTTGGTGTAGAAACTTAGGAGCGACTCACTCTCTGGTGCAGGGGGTGTATTCTATCGGCAGTTTTTCGAGTTTGAGAGCGGCTTCAAGAGTGTAGGTTCGATTGGGTCGATCGGGGTGAGACCAATTGAGATCGCCTGCTTGGTAGAAGCTTGTCCAAACCCAACCGAGATCGAACAGTGACTCTTTGACTTGAGGGGTTTCTTTCACGTAGAAAACCATAGTAGTCGGCTGTATTTGTGGGCTATCCGATCTTTAATGTTGTTGGGACAAGGCAAGTCTTAATTCAATACTCTGACTTAGAACTATCAAGAAAGGTTTTCATCATCTTGATAAACATAGCTTTTAGCTAACCCTTCTGCCGATTGTCGAACCTCGTACCAATGATGTTTCTTAAGATGATTGCCCTCATTAAGTTCGAGGCATCTTAAGTTAGCTAGAGTCACATCGCTATACTTTCCCTGAATCCACTCTCCTGCCTCATCCAATCCGCCAGGAAAAGCGCGTTTAACAACATGGACAACGTAAAAGCTCATGGGTTCTTAATCTCCTATCATTCCTGGCTTGCATAGGCTTGAAATAAGATCGTGATCAACATAAAAATCGAATAGCTCATTTGTATAGTCATATTATACACTCTTACTTCCACAAAATGTATAGTGCTGAGTTTTGATGTGTATACTCAGTCTATGGGTCACAAAAATCGCGGCATTCTTCGCAATCCGTTCGATAGGGATGTACGGCGCATCGAATTGATCCAGCGTTCAAATATCGGCAGGGACGATTTGATCGAGGAGCAGCTTCGCTGAAGTCGTCACTGGTTGTACTGTTAAGCGATTCACCAGGCGAGTAGAAGTCTGTTCCTTGTGGCAAGGTTTGAATGGCTTCCTCAAGCTCTGCAATGCGGTTGAGCAATCGGACTTGTTCATCGATACGATCGTTCAATCGTAATTCCAAATCACTCACACGCCGCTGGGTGTCTGACAATTCCAATGCAAGGGAGTTGATTGCAGCGATCGAGTAGCCTGCTGTATTCTGGCTGATTTGCTGACTAAGCTTAAGTCGCGCTTGTTTTTCGGAGCGCTCACATTCCGCTTCGCTCAGCGTGTTCGTTGTGAGAGCGGTCGCAATGATTGCTCCCAAAAAAGGCAGGATTGCAGTAAATGCTTGAATTGCGAAATCACGGAACTGTTGACTCTGAGCCGGGACAACAAAGGGGCTAGTCACAATCCAAATTCCAAAGCTGCCAGCACTCACGAGCAGTCCAATAATTGTTGCGATCGAACAAATGCCCCCGATCACAAGCAGTAAATTAAAACTCTGGTCTGGTAACTTCCGCATGATGACTCTCCTGATAAGGTCGGTTCGATTTAACGCGATTTACGCCAACACGCGATCGCAGATTTTGCTTTTAATCTGTCCTTAAGGATCTGCAAGTGAAGATGGTGTGCAGTCGGAGTTTGATGAATCGCCTCAATGATTTGGCGGCGATGTTCTGCTTCAGAAATGCCCTGATGTGCAAGCCATTGCAGATAAGAGCTTCGATTTGGATCTTGGGTCATGATTGTTCTCCTTCACTGCTCCTGCCAGTGTAAGCAAAAGCAACCAAACCACAGAGCGCGATACAGCACTAAATCATGTTCTAGGCAGAACGCACCAAAGGTCCAGAGCTTCAAGTCGCGCTCGAAGTAGAACCCAAACTGCTCTCTTTTCATTTTTGACACTCCTTTAAGATTTTCCGTTAATGTGGGAGCGAAATGTCCAATTGATTCTTTCGCCAATTACTTTTGTTGATTTGGGAACTTGATGCAGGTGAGTCGATTGACAACCAGGGCGCATCAGCAATAACGAACCATGCTCCAGATCAAAGTGTTGAATTGAGCCGTCCTGCTTGGATTTGAGGCTAAAGCGACGGGTTACGCCGAGACTTACAGAAGCGATCGCGGGATTTTTGCCCATTGTCGGTTCATCATCGGAGTGCCAACTAATTGAATCACGTTGATCTCGATAGCGATTCCTGTTGCTTGCACCGCGCTTCGCGTTCGCAATGTGATAGCGATGCTGTGTGGTTATCTCTATCTTCTCCTTGAGCCAAAGGAGCCAATCCGTCCAGGGCTTAGGTTGAAGTAGAACAGAGCGGCTGTAGAGGTAATCACAGCCTTGCTCACCGTAAATAGTCTCTAGTCGGGGGACCGTTATGGACTTTCCGAGCATCGTAATTTGATTCTGTTGCCAGGTGAGATGCTGGCTTTGAGAGAACAGCGAATCGGCTTCTTGTGTGGAAAGGAAATTGGGGAAATAGTTGATCGGGGAATTGATTGGAGCGAGGAGAGAGAGTTGCATCAGGGTTAGGATTGAGTCCAGTGATAGAGAGTGACAATCGTGCAAGTGCCTGAGAAGAGTGCAATGAACTTCAGTGATTGAGTGAGACGTTTCGAGAGCCGGAGTAGCCTGATCGTGTTGGCAGTGAGAGCATCAATGGCAACACTAAAGCAGAGCCAGTGAATTGAGAAGAACACAGCGGGAGTCCGACAATAGCCGTAGAGCATGAGGATGAAGAGAAAGACCATTGCCCCAATCTTGCAGGCAATTGCAGTGGGTAGAAACATCGTTATGGCTGTTTGAGTTGGGTGAGTTGCAGTTCCAAAGCATCAATTCGATCTGAAAACATGAGCATTTGGTTGCGTAACTCATTGTATTCCTGCTGCAACAGTCGAAAGCGCTCGTTTGTTCGAGATTCTGTTTCGAGGGCGACTTCTGCTAGGTCTTGAAGCGAGAGGTCCTGCCGAATTCTGTTGGGATTGTCAAACATGGGGAAAGGTCGAATGAAGTGACGTGTTGAAGTGGATGATTAGCGAACTTCTTCAAATTGAGTGCTTGTGATAAGTGTGGTCGCAATTGAATGAGATGATTCCGACTGAGCGCAATTTCGTCGATCGCATACAGTTTCTAAAGTTTTCTGAGTTCGTAACCGTCTGCTTCGGTTTTCCCTTTGGTTTGCAGGTAGGCTTGGAACTGCTTCTGTGCGCTAATTTTACCTTGAGCCGAGAGGTATCTGACGTGATTGCCATTTTGGTAGACAGCATAGTGGTATTTGGGCTGTTCCCGTCGTCGTGCGGATTCAGCGGCATTGAGTTTACGCCCCATTAGAAGTTCTCCTAGATTGTTTGACATCCCGACTCAATCAGCAGTATGACCTTAGAGCGCCAACCGAATGAGCATAGGGATTCTTTCTGAGAATGAGTTGAGCGAGCAGGTACTCCTAACTGTTGGACAACTTCGACGGTTACAGAGCAATAACTGATCGAGCGCTTTGAAGTCCTAGCGTTCAAAATCACACTCTTCTTGTTGCTCTTGAACAGCGACTGAGACGACGGCTTTCACTTGCATTAGATATTGTTGTTGATCAGCTTCAGACTCAAATGCTTTGAACCTGTCGGAGTGGCTGAGCGTTGCGTCAATCTCATGCCATTTTCCTTGGTCTTGTAAAATTGATGCGATCGCAATATCGCGGAGAGAGCGCGGGTCAGTGATAGTGTATTCATTTGCTTCAGCATAAGCTTGAACTTGCTTATACAATGACGGTGTTCCTTGGTCGGATCGCGTCAAGACACTCTTGCAGAGGGACTCATATTGCTCTTTTACCTGTTCCAGAATAAATAATCTGGTAAACTCAGCACCTTCAATTTCAACGAGCGATGGCAGATCGGCGGGCAGAACTGTCGCGACCTCTAGCTCAGTCCCAAATTGTGCTTCTAGCTGACAAACCCGCTTGTCGAGTTCTTCATGGGTTGTGCTTGCATCGAGAGTTTGGAGCCAAGGGAACTGCTTTTGTAAATGAGCCGCCGCGATTTGCTGCCATTGAGTTGTGGTTAATGGATGGGTGATTGGATCGTGAAAGCTTTTGAGTGTAACTTTCTCTAACCCGCGAAACATCGCTTCAAGGTCTGTGTGCTGAGGATTTTCAGGATCAGTGCAGATCGCTTTACCTGTGTAGAGCGCTGCAACGACTCTGGTTGGAAGTTGTGTGGAATTCATCTTATTTTTGCTAGAGGTTGAAATGTGTTGTAAATCCATGATATTGCCAGCAACGTTGGATGATCTGAAGACTGGAGGTTGCCTCGTCCGGATCAAGGTTTTCAAGCAGGCACGAAGCACTATTCTGTCCAGCTTGAACTGTAACCGCAAAGGTAAAGTCTGCGGTTTGAGCAAGTTGAATCGAAATTTGGGTAGGCGAGTGCTGTTGAAGGAATTGTTTTGCTGTTCTATCGCTCCAGTCCCACTCAGACTCAAAATCTTCGCCAATGCCCTCGACGATTTGGGGCATTGAATCGCATCCCGTTCTAGAGCGACGCAGCGCGAGTGGGTCAACGTCCTGAAATTGAGCGAGCGCAGTGTAGGCTTGAATTAACGCGGGGATGATCGCCGGGTCATCGTCGGTATTGGCTTCGAGCCAAGACAGGGATTGCGAGAGCGCGTTTGCCAACGGTGAGAATTGATTGAGGTTTGGGAATTGCTCGATCGGGATGACCGCAACGAGTAGACCTGCTTGATCAATCGGAACAGTGCTGAGATAGTGTTGCTGAAAACAGTTTGCCGCGATCGCCGGGTCATTTGGGAGCAACGGAGGCATCTGAAATGGGACAAACTCGTAACCCGTTCGCGCTCCTTCCATCAGCATCATGTAAGTTCTAGAGTCACTGATCATCGAAACATTCATTTTTTGTTCCTCAATCGTTGAGTTGTGCGAGCAAACAGGAAAGTTTTAAAGACAGAGATAGGGGCGTTGGTCGCGAATGTGAGCCTTGAGAAAGCGACCTTTCGACTCCACCGGGTTGATAGAGGCAACACCAGCTTTAGCACTCTGAGTAAGCGAGTTGATGCAGGAGTTGTCCAGCTTGAAGACGTGAGCAATTACGGGACAGTGAGATCGCAGAAATGGCATCTTCAATTTGAAATTGGTTGTCTGCTGTGAGATGAGTTTGGCGCAGCAGTTGAGCGGTTGCCGAGAGCGAATCGAGGTGCGAGATTGAGGAGAGTGCTAACATGAGGCGACTCCTGATGGGGTAAAGGCATCCGGTCAGATTGGCGCTTGGCGGATGCCTTGCTTTGTGTATCCCTATTGATTGCCAGTCAAGCCTATACACAGATAGATAGAGCCAAAGATTGTGACTGAGCGCAATTTCGTCGAGCAGGTTCCCTGTGCCATAGGCATCGCAGCTTGCTACTTATGAGGAGGAGATTGATAGCAACGATGTGGCTCAACGCCCTCGACGTTTCCTTGGAGTTGCTGTAATGCCTGCTCAAACGCCTGTGTTCCAACACTTGTAACAAGCTGCCCCAGAACGTTGAGCGCTCGTTGGATTGCGTCCGTTTGACTCGACAGCGCGACACTGGTGAGGCAATTGGGATCGCGTCCCAATCGTTTACAAGCTTGCTCGATCGCGAACCAGAGGGCTTGATCGCGCTGCTCCCACTCAAACGACTGAAGCACTGTATCATCGTAGGTTGTGACTTCGATAATTTGATTGTCCGACAGGCGTAGTTGGATCTGCGCTTCCAGCAGCACGAGTGGAAAATGGTCGTCATACCGACAGCATCGTTGATAGTAAGGAATGTTGTTATTCATTGATGTTAGTTGGCTGAAAGTCTGTGCTGCCTTTGGCACATGGAAACGTGCTTGTTCCATTCGCTTCTTTGTAGTCTGAACACTCTTCTAACGGTAAGTAAGGATGTACCGCACAGAAAAGGAATGAACTATCGCTAAAGAACTGACAGGATTGGCAGCGATCGTATTTAGTTCTCGAACCTTTTAGAATTCCAGCAACTTCAAAATGACCGCGTTGGAGCGCCACTTCATCAGGAGAGAAGGATTCTCCATCTTCGGTGTAATTGCACTGATCGAGCAGACTAGGCGCGATCGCAATCAGAAATTCTGCAACGTTCGCCCGACCAGATTCAGCGGAAACGTGCAGAGCGTTATTCCAATAGCCATCGCGGGCAGTGAGGTCTGCGCCACGCTCACGGAGCAACTTTACGGCTTCGAGATGACCAGCCATGCAAGCAAACAGCAACGGAGTTGTATCGTCGCTGTATCGACTAATGTATTCAATGTTCGCGCCGTAATCGAGCAAAAGGGAGACGATCTCAGGATTGTCAGCTTGCAGGATGGTCGAGATCAGCGCTTCGTTCAATGCAGTGTGGCAGACAACACGATCAAGATTAGGCAAAATCTGCTGCAACTCCCTTAAATTGCTCGTTTCAACAGCGCGATCTAGTCGCCGTAAGTTTTGGTTCCGTTCAAAGTTCACTCGTAACGACTGAAGCTCTCGAAATGCTCTCTGAAAATCCGTTGCAACTGAATACTGGTGAGCGCGAGGTTGAATAACGATCATGATGAAATTCCTTTAGTCTTGGTTGCCTCAAGCTGTACTGATCTGAGTGACAATCTCTAGCGCAATATTATTTCGTTCATTCCTGTCTAGTCATCCACTGCGTATGATTGCATGAGAGCCTGTTTAACAACCGCTTGCTTACCCTGTGCGATCGTATTGGGTGAGGTTCCGCACTGAACCAATTGATAGGTACGATCGTTTGCGTCGTAGTACAGAGTGAGCAAGCCCAGTTGAGTCTGACCGATACCCAAGCATCCGTGATTTCTTGCCTTCCTCAAATGAGAATCGGCAAGGCGTTGACGTTCCTGCTGTTCTATTGGGTCTGTCAGCGTCAGTTGAGTATTTTCAGTGTGAGAGACGGCTGATCTTTCAGCTTGCAGAGCTGATTCCAACTCTGCTTCAAGATCATTGAGTTTGCGCTGCATTTGGTCAGCGAGATGCTCGGCTGCATCTGGGGAGCGGCGATATTGATCAAACAATCGTTGTCCACGTTCGATGGTGGCTTGAAGCGTGTCGATGCCGCTGGCACAAGAGGACTGCGGTTGCAAGTCTTCTACCATTTTGCAAAATGCGTGATAAAGAGTGTTGCTAGTGACTTTCATGTAAATCTTTGAGATTCGTGTCCGTGAGTGGAACGGCAACTTCAAACTAGATTGATTTGAGATCGCAGCCTGTAAACTTAGAGTCCCTTTAGGATTTGCTGCATTACGTTGGGGTCATCGAGTGCTGTTTCCGTGATCGCTCGAACGAGCGTTTCTAATCGAATGGGAATCGCTGCTTGTTGGTTATGCTGCTCAAGATAGTCGAGCAATTCGGTAATGGTATCGGGTGCAAATGGGACTTGTACAACTAGGGACATTTTCTGAACTCTTATGATTTTCTTGAGCTGTAATTTGACTGCGCCTGAGAAGCTTTGGATGCGATCGCTTTCCTGTTTCGCTGCATCCAAAGCTTTCATCAAACATTGAGAGTTTGAGGAGCTTTCCAGCCAGAGAGGAGATCTCCGTAATGCTGTTCCATCTCGCTGAGGGCATCATCGAGACAACTACAATCAAACGTTTGCGCGATCGTTCCATCGAAGAGATGTGTGGCAGAGCAAAAGTAACAATCTTCCGAGTCGCAGTGTGCCTGAATTGTGATGTTTTTATGCTGCTCAACGTAGAGATAGCCTTTCCCTCCTAAGTCCACAAAGTAAACAGCATTTCCAGTCTGTTTGTTGACGAATACTTTGTAGATTGAGCCGTTTGAAGAGCGTAGCGTTTGCATGAATGAATCTCCTAATGCTGAAGACTGTCATAGTTCACTAATGGGATGCCGCATTCTGACTTTGAATGATTGCCCGAACCTGTGCAAGACGGTCAGTTAATCGCTGCTTTCCGAGTGCATTGAGGAAAGTTTCAGCTTGCTCGATCGCGCTAGTTACATCTTCTCGATCACTATAAGCCTCAGCAATGCGGTAGCCTGTTTCAGCTTCGTAGACTCTCCAGTATTGCTTCGTTGCTTTCTGTTTACTGCCGCTCGGTTTGAGCAAGACCAAATTAAATTCCTCAAATCCCGGAAATAGGTACAGAGTGCTTTTTCCTCATTTACACCTGCTACTGTATGAACTTTTACGATTGCCGTTCCATAGGACAGAGGGCTTGAAACTCGTGGGCGGTTCGCTTGCATTGTGGTTTTTCCTGACTTGGGGCAACACAGGTAGAGATTGGCGTGTAGCGGTTGCTTTTCTTGTATACCTGTATTGTATACCTATACTTATGTACAAGTCAAGCCTATACAAATAATTGTTTAACAGATATTCAAAGTTGGATTTGTATAGCACTATCTCTACAAATAATGAGCGGGGATGTTGAGTATCAAAATAAATGGTCGTCGTATCAAAATAAATGTCGCGCAATGCTTTCGTTTGACTCGATCGACAAATTGCACTCAGAAGCGCGATAAAGTGTAGATCATTTGTTTTGCTTGAGCCAGAGACCTGCTTTCATGACCCGACAGCCCTTCGATGAATTTTCCAAGCAGCTATTTGAGGCACTCCTCAGCCCGTATGGACGAGTGAGCGTGGATCGCACCGTGCCTGGAGAATCGCGCCGAATTGACATCTACTTCGAGCCAACCACCACGATTGTGGGTGACAGTGCGGAATTAGGACAGCTTGCCCAGTTCAGTCTCACCCCCTGCCTGTTTGAGCCATACCGCAATCCACCGACCAGCGTTGAGGTGCGGAACTGTGTCTTAAAACTGTATTTACTCCACGCCGAACTGCATCGAGCAGCCGGACGCACCCTGAGCGATGCCGAACTGCCTCAGCTTTGGATCTTGGCATCCTCGGCTTCAGATCAACTGCTCAGCGACTTTGGTGGCGAATTGCAAAATGGCGAAGACGGCATTTATCACTTTGATCGGGGGTGGCGCAGTGGCATCATTAGCATTGCCGAATTGCCAACCACCGAGGATACTCTATGGCTCCGGCTTTTGGGCAAAGGGACGACTCAAGAGCAGGCGATTGCCGAACTGCTGATGCTGCCCGAAACCAACCCGAAACGAGCCACTGCCCTAGACTTGTTAGTGCGGTGGCGAATTAACATAGAAATGACTGCAACTATTGATGAAGAGGAGACACAATTTCTTATGGCACTCTCACAAGCCTATCTGGAATGGGAACGTCAAACTGAGCAACGGGGTCGGACTCAAGGAATTGAGCAGGGAGAGCAACGCGGAAAAGCTGCCTTGATTGTGATGCAACTGCGATCGCGCTTCAGTGACCTGCCAATGACTGTAGAAACACAAATCGAGACGTTATCAGTTACCGGACTAGATGAACTGGCAATCTCAGTCTTGAATCTGGGCACGGTGGCTGAATTAGAGCAGTGGTTACAGGTTCATTCTGAGTCGAACTAAGCGCAATATAGGTCTATCCCTTGATTGCGTCTCACAGTCAAGGTCGCGTCCCACGATAAATGTTCGGAGCGCAGCGGCGACAATTCGCAAAGTGCTTCTCATTCCTAAATTTGAGGTCGTTTTTGTCCGGTACTTTTTGTCGTGATTGACGATCGTTCTAACTCAGCAAAGTTACTCGCAAGCCCAAGAATAAAGAGCGATCGCAAAACAATCGGAATGTAGGGGTATACAAATCATTGATATACGTATAGAACTAAAGACCGATTGAGGGAGTAACGAAACAGCGATCGCACTTTTCTAACTGGCTGTGCTGCTTGTTAAAGGTGTTGCAATCAGCCTTTGAACCTCGATTCGAGAGGATAGCCAGCTTTCCAGCCGATAAAGCTTGTCCAACTCGGTACGATGCAGCTAACTGCTTTCAGCACACGACAGGCAGAATGAATGGTAGACAATGAATCGCAATCCCAAGAATGGCGAACAATGAATCGCGATCGCAGTTCAGCGACATAGAATCGCGATCGTATCACAGAAGTATACAAACTATTCATAGGTATACAACTCGCTTAGTATGAGATATACAAATCTCTTATCAGTCCTGTATACATAAGAACAAACCATTAGATATTTGTATACATATAGCCCTAATCAAGCTTTTCTATTTATACCTGAGCCAACTTAATCCCAAGGGCGGCAATTCTTAATAATCGCTGTAACCCATATACAGCAGTAGTTTCAGGGATTTATGGGTATATAGAACGCACGGGGATCGATAGAAATATACAGGGATATACAGGGCTATACATAAGACACTTATATACATAGGGACATATACAAATATCTTATATACAGGTATACATAGGAGGATACAGTGTCTTATGTTATATAACATAAGACACTGTATCCTCCTAT
>ERZ1066124.839-NODE-839-length-12908-cov-36.707850_pt1 | contig 12908 bp, 8 predicted proteins | sample MGYA00382771_ERZ1066124 | MGnify/ENA primary metagenome ERZ1066124 (study PRJEB33369, sample SAMEA5778354) | biofilm metagenome | biome: Industrial cooling water; feature: Water cooling tower basin; material: Biofilm | place: United Arab Emirates | collected... | reverse complement strand
ATTTCGCTCATTCTCTACTCCTACTCCGCTTTCAAGCCCTTCGTCACCCCGTCAGTAAAGCAGCACTCGCTCAAAAGAAAGAAGTAGCAATTGAGCAGGTAAGGCAAAGATTAAACGCACTTTCTCTAACTCTTGAACAGCCAAGCTATGTACGCATTACAGAACTATTAGAGCAAGGAAATGTGCTGACAGCCAATGAATACATAGACATGGTAGATAGAGGTGATGAAATTCCACATGTAGAAGTAGAATCAAATGATTTTAGTGATTTCTTCCCCATCAAAGTCACTGATATTGACAAATTCATGGAGGAAAATAACCCAACTGTTTTCATCCAAAAGGTACAAAGACGAGAAAATTTTTGCGGAATTAATTTAAGACGACCCTCTGGTTCTGCAACTGACAGAGCGACTGAAATGCTCACTGCTTGGTTTTCAGCAAAAAGAGCGGGTAAATCCCAACAAATTTCAGAGTCAGAGGCACGGACTATTCTAGTCCACTTAGGGTTTAACCCATTGCGAGTTACAGTTGAACGGAACGGAGGCCGGATTTGGCTGCAAGTAACCACACAAGTCATACGTAACAAAGAATTATGTCCAGTTGCTGCTTACGGTTCAACTGCTCATGGACAATATCGCATTCTTTGCGTATGGGATAGACCTACAGCAGAAGATATTCTTAATGCAGTTGGAGAAACTTCTCATGGTTCTCCAGCTTTTATATTCTTTTTTGGACGCTTGACAGAACTGCGACGTAGAGAATTAGCACGACTGTGCCGAGAACGCCGTCGGACATTTGTTTTGATCGATGACATATTAATGCTGTATCTTTGTGGTGCAGAAGAACCCCGACTGCCAACATTATTTAAGTGCGCTCTGCCTTTTACTTTTCTAGAGCCTTATGCTACAACGGCTGGCTTAGTGCCTCCAGAAATTTTTTATGGGCGTAAACAAGAACGAGACTCTATCATCAATCCCATGGGGTCTTGCTTCATTTATGGAGGAAGACAGTTAGGAAAAACTGCCTTATTGCGTTCTGTGAAGCGTGACTTCCACGCGCCGATGGAAAGAAGAATAGCTCTGTTTATCGATTTAAAAGCCGATGGTATTGGTATCCATAGACCAATTGAAGATATTTGGAGCCTGTTGGCAGACGAGTTTAAGAAATTGGAAGTTGTGCCGCGTACCAGTCCTACCAATGTAGGTGCGGAAACTCTGCTACGACATCTACAAAATTGGTTGGAACAGGATAAAAGCCGTCGCATTCTTTTGTTACTTGATGAATCTGATAAATTCCTTGAATCTGACGGACAAAAAGAGTTTAATCAAACCAGCAGTTTTAAAGGTTTGATGGATAAAACAGAGCGACGTTTTAAGGTAGTATTTGCAGGCTTGCATAACGTTCAACGTACTACCAGGCTGGAAAACCACCCTCTAGCTCATTACGGGGAGCCAGTTTGCATTGGCCCTCTCTTAGAAAATTGGGAATGGCGGGAAGCTAGAGAACTAATCAAACGCCCATTAACGAGTATTGGCTATGAATTATCAGACGATCTAGTAACCCGAATTCTTTCTCAAACTAATTACTATCCAAGTTTAATTCAACTCTACTGTCAAGAGTTGCTCAGAGATGTTAATAAGAATCATTTGAAGAAATATGAGCGCAGCAATACTCCTCCTTATGAAATTTCCGATAAGCAAGTTGACGAAGCTTATCAAAGCACTAATCTTCGCAAAGCTATCCGCGATCGCCTCCTGTGGACGTTGCAACTCGATCAACGCTACGAAGTAATTGCATATTCTATTGCTTATGAGTCTCTCACAAGTCAGAAAGGCATGGTCGATGGATTTTCTGTATCTTGGGTTCAGGATTCTGTCCTATCTTGGTGGTCAGAGGGATTTCAAGGCAAGTCAACCGATGAATGTCGCGCCCTGCTAGAAGAAATGGTAGGTTTAGGAGTTTTAAGGGAAACCAATGAAGGACGCTTTGCTCTCAGAAGTCCCAATGTAGTTTTGCTTTTGGGGACTGAAGCAGAAATTGAGGAACAACTCCTGAGAAGTCGTGAACCTTCTTTAGGTTACGATCCTGAAATTTTTAGGTCAGCTTTGCGAAATGACTTATCTCGGCGCAGTCCTTTAACAGTGCAACAAGAATCCGCTTTGCGTAGACGAGAAAATGGAGTTTCTATTATTTCTGGTTGCCCTGTAGCAGGTTTGGAGGAATTATACGATTTCTTAGTTTCAGCAGTTGGCCAAGAATTCTTAATTTCCCTTGATAATGTTTCGGAAAAATCGTCTTTTATCAAGCATTTGAGCGACCTAGACAAGCGAGAACGAGATATTGATGGAACAACTATTGTGTTTGTTTCCTCCACTTGTGCTTGGAATCAGGAATGGATAGAGATAGCACAGGAAAAAGTTCATCGATTGAAATCTAAGAAGTCATTTGCACGAGTTGTTTTTGTAGCCAACCCACAAAAATTGTGGGAGTTAATCGACGTTAATTGTTTTAATTCCCTAGATTTTCCGCGTGTGAGTATTTTTAGCCTCTCACCTTGGCATGATGCAGCTTTGAGACAATGGTTGGAGGATTGCGATTTAGCGTTGAATAAAGAAAGTAGAGATAAGATTACTGAAATTACAAGGAATTGGTCAGTGTTACTTCAACGTTTTTACCAACAAGCCAAGTTAGATCGCAACTGGGAACCTCACCTACAGAAACTAGGAGAGTCATTGACCGATTCCGATCTTCTGAAGCAATTAGCAGTTCTCATGGGGCTTGATCATACTTATTCCCAACAAAAACAGATCTTACACGCTCTGACTACTCTAGAAAAAGCCTCTACTGAAGATTTAATTGAAATTGGTGAGGGCTTATCGAATAAAATTGTCAATCAAACTTTGAGATGGGCAGAGTTGCTTCAACTTGCATATCCAGTTGGCAACGGTAACTGGAGCGTTGATCCATTGGTTGGTCGTATTTTAACATCTCTTGGAGAATAAAATGATATGACTCGTTTTTGGTGGCAGCTTCCTGGCCCTAGCCAATTTATTGAGCGGGTTGTTCAAGACTTCAGAGATGGAAAAAACATCATTCTCTGCTTACCAGAACATTTGCCAAGTGGTTTGTCGAGTGCTATACAGTCTGAACTGGGTGATGATTGGGATTGGCACAGGATTTCTGCATGTCAAGAAACTTCAATCGAACCTGTACATTTCCTCTTCGACCTTTTTGTAGGGGAAATTAGCCCAAATGAAGTTCGTAATGCTCGTACATTAGCACAACATCCAAATTTTGCTGGAAAGATTGTCTGGTTGGACAATTTGACTACCGATGTTTGGCCTGTTTGGAAAAAATTCCTTTCAGACTACGAGCAACCTTGTCGAGCTATCCCCCAATTGTCTCGCACGCTATTTGTTGTCTCATTAGTTGGAGAACTTGCGATTACTCCACCAGCAGAGGATGTATGTCTATCACATCATGCTTGGGAGGGAGTTGTTGGCTCTCTCGATATGCTTTTATTCACGGCTAGCCGTTTTTCTGGAAAAAGGCTGTCTGATTTGCAAAAGCGGGTAGCTATATCTGTTATCACCCATCTAGCTCTTTGGGACTTTGAAGTTAGCGAACGTTTGGTTTGTGAGAAGATTGAGAATATCCTTAGCCCAGAACCAATTCTTCAGAACATTGCTCAAGAACGTAGTTGGTACTATGAGCATACAAACAATATTTCTTTTAAAGAGATTTGGTGTAAAGGAATTAAAAATACAGTTGAGGGTGAAGTAAAAATTCATTCGTCTGCTTTGGCACTTGATAGTTTAGCCCAAAAGGAGATAAAATGTCGAATTTGGAAAGGCGAAGTAGGGGAAATTTTGCCATTTGTTGAAGAGAGAAGGCAAGAAATTATTGAGCGAATTTCTCAAGTTTTGAAAGTGCCTTTTAGAACTAGCTTTGGTGAAGTTATTAAAGATTTACGAGATTTGGAAATTGGTCACATTGAGTATCAACTTAGTCAAACTGACAAAATTGTAAATTCTGACATACGACGGCTTGTTAAACAACTTAAAGAAATGCGAAATTCGCTTTCTCATCTAGAACCGATTAACCAGGAGATTTTAGTTTGTCGTGAAATTAACAGTTGGTATCGTATTTTAAGAAATTAAATTTTGCATTTTAACTTGGCTAATAGCAAAGTGCTTCTCTCTTACTGCTTTAATCTAAGGTTAAGATAGATAAATCAATTCAATAATCGTTTCCTCTTGCCAAGCAAGAAAATCCAAGTTCTTTTAGTACACCGTAAAGGGCGCACGTTCGCCACAGGCGCACTGTAGGTCTCGCACCATCCACCTCTAAACATCTAAGATCATTTGTTCTTTTTGCAACGAAACTTGTGACTCGGCGTAAATAGAAGGTTCGTGTCACCAAGTGCAGCAAGCGTGTTGAAACAATTGATAGACAAAGATTCTAGCCTCGGAATCAGTGCGCTTTCTGATTCTCCATTTTCCACCTGATTAATAATTTTTTTAAATATATCTTTGCCGAAAAAGGAAGTTGAGGAGTAATTGAGCGCATAGGTCAAATCCTCATGCTGAGTACTATCTTGTTATTAGACTTTGCCTACAATGAGCTAAACTAGGCAAAGTTTAGATTAAAATTTCTGATTAATCAAGCCTCAAAAAAAGAAAGTTTTTACAAAACTTTACAAGGTTGCACCTGGTGACACGAACTTTCTATTTTCGCCATTATGACAGACTTGCAGTTTAGTCGCATCCAAAAAACTGACACCTGTACCTTGTCCGAAACAGTGTTTTAAATAAACGCAAAAGGGGATTAAGGTTGAGGGTATCCATTCGATGAAACGTTGATAGCTGGGCAGTCCAGGGAACGCTTCGAGCCAGTAAACACAAACGTAGTCGAGATAGTAATGTTTAAAATTCCGATAATGATTTTGATGAAAGGCTTCGGAGAATGGTCATAATTTCACTTAAAACCAAGCTTTTAGCCCGTTTACGGCTTTTAATTGTCTGTAATAATCGCTTTTCTTGCCATTTAGGCTCAAATGCGTCGCAAAAATCATCGACATGACAAAATAAAGCTTCTAAGCTAGACATAGGTTGGGGGTGCTGATTAATTTCAATATATTTCAGCTTAAAACGCTCCCACCTTTTTCTTCTTCCCTTATCCCGAACTGGCGTTATTTAGAGTCGCAATGACAAAAGTTTTCGTGGTCTTTTCCTGAAACCAAGTCAGCAGGACACCTAATGTTTCTTTAGTTGTTCCTCCCCCTGTCACAGCAGCATCAGGGTCGAAAAATTTATCAAATTCATCGAAGTAGCAGACAGACGGAGACGCAGCCTCAATGACCTTTAACAACCACTTAAGATAACCCGCTCCTTTGGATTTGACGATATCGACTCCAACACTAATTAGAGGAAATCCCAGTTTTGCCGCACAAACTTTAGCCGCGAACGTCTTTCCTGTTCCTGGTGGGCCAGCCATGAGCCATCCCTTCGGGATGGGGAGATTTAAACCTCTTGCTTGTTCTGAATAATCAAGTGCCACTTGTTCAATAGCTTCTTTTAGGCGGTCTAATCCCCCAAATGTGGGGATATCTGGTGAAGGTAAAAATTCTAATCCCAGTCCTTTTAATGTCTGTTGCTTTTGGGCAATCAGTCCTTGTACCATATCACCGTTTTGAGCGATCGCTTTTTGAACGGCTAACTTAACTTCTTCACTTGATAGACCTGATACCGCTAAAGCCATCTGCTCCGTCGCCTCGAATGTTATTCCACTGGCCTCTAATTCTTGCTTAATCAAGAATTGAATTTCAGCAACGGTTGGCAGATTGCGAATTTCAGTTGGGATAATATTGCTCAAGTATCTGGCTAATTCCGTTTCTTGATTATCGAGTAAAACCAAATATCGATCTTGAGTTAGCCTACATTGATGGATCGAGTCAATTAACCAAGATTCGAGTCGTGTTTTCTGCCATCCTTGTAATTCCCTAAGTAATGAGGGCAGATGCTCGACAACATATAGCCCAGCATTGGCTAACGATTCAGATAAGTCCTCCGACAGTTGAAGCTCTAACAACGGGACTTTGAAGTGACAGGCGATCGCTTGCAGTTCTTCTTTGACTGAAGCTTGTTCAATTAATGGATAACTGTAGCAAACAGCCCCATATAATTTTAATTGCGCTGAAAGCTGATTATTCATCGACTACGTGAACGTCCTCCTGTAGAAACAACGGCTTGTTGGCTTTCTTGAGGCTGCATCGCTGTCGCCTGTTTTAATTGCTCTTCAAAAAAGCCTAAATCTTTAGAAGTCATGCGATTAACAATTAAAACATCCTCTTGCTGTTTAGAGCGAGTATAAATTGGCCCTCGTCCATCTTTTGCGGTTATTTGCGTCTCGCCACGAGAATTGATGTTAAGCGTATAATATTCTCCTTCTTTTTCAACGGTTCGTCCCTGGGTTGCAGTGACTAATCGCTGAATCAATTGTTCAGTTCGGGCGTGTTTATTTAACGTTTGAGTTTGAAGTGACGCAAAAGCCCCACCGATGGGCTGATTTTGCCGTATCGATTGACGAGCTTGGTTAAGCTCTTTTAGGATTTCTGTATTTAAACGACTCGCCTGTATTTGTACTGTCCCAGAGGGACTCATCTCGAAATTAAGAACTTCTTGACCCTGTTTATCTCGAACAGAGAAATGTTCTTTTTCTTCTAATGGTTGATCAACTCGCACGATAGTATAAGATTTCCCTTCGTACTTTTGACCTCCTTCATAAACTTCTCGTCGGAAAATATCTCGTACTGTCGAAACGGCTTGTTGTTGTTCTCTCAATTGCTGCCACTGCTGAAAAGACGCTTTGAAGCTTTGTAAAAGTCGTTGCCACGCATTAGGATTATTCGGTTCCTGTTTACGTTGTTCAATTAATGCGATCGTCTGTTCCTGTTGTTGAATCCGCTCGTTCATCTGCTCAAGACGATTTCGCAAAAAGGCCACTTCTGCTACTAGCTGCTGATTATTTTCGACTGTAGATAACTGTTGGCGAACGACTTCTAGCCCTGAAATGGATTGACGACGATTAGCTATATTGGTTGTAATCTTACCTCGATCATCGGTTTGAAAAACGATATCCCGTCTGAGAGTCTGTTCAGCTTGTTGAGTTTCAATTTCAACTCGCATATTGGCCGCCATTGGAACCACCGTACCTTCACTTAAAGATTGCAGGATTTCTAATTGAGCAGCAAGCCTTTGTCCATCTTTTTCAGATTCTAAACCTTTTCCATCTTTAATCTGTCCTTCATAAATGATCTGGCTATTTTGATGAATGCGAACTACAGTTGATCTTTCATGGTTTACATCTTGTTGATGAGCTTCTTTTTTGGGTTCTATTGTTGAATTTTCTAAATTATCTAATACTGTAGTTTCATTAATAATTTTAGACTCAGTTTCAATCTTTTCTGCTTGAGAATTGGGTACATTAGTAGCGTTTTTCGTTTCAGTAAGTTGTTCTTCTTTCCTCCAATTCATCTCCCAAGATTGTTTCATTTCTTGAGTTAAGTTCTCATAAAATCGAAGGATAACGTTTTCCATTCCTGATGCTTGTTCTTTAACGATCATGATTAAGCTCCTCTGGTTATCGTGAATTGATTAAAGACAGCCATGTGTTTAATACGATTGAGCAAAACATTTCCATTTTCTAAAAAAAAGCCGAGTTCTCCATCGACATAAACCGCAATATATTCAGCTTGATAACCGTGAGGTCTAAACTGCTCATAATCTCCGAGCGGTGTTTGTCCACCTAATAACCCTTCCTGGTCGAAAAATTCAATCATTTGTGGCTCATAATAAGCTGGAAAATCTGGTAATTTTTTAGCTTGAGTCAATTGATGTTGAAAATTCATCGTCTCTCCTTTAAAAATTAATTTCATTTAAAGAAACTGGGGATTTTGAAGAATTCTGAATTAAATCTGGCGGCAGTGGGAATAAAGATTCAACTAATTGATAACGTTCTTCAAATTGTTGTCTTCTTTGCTCGTTACTCACTGTTTTCTGATTTTGTTCAATTTCTTTTTTTAAAATCTTTTTCCATTGCGCTTTTGACCACTTCACTTCTGCTAAATCATGGCGAGAAATTTTATTGCGGATCAAAAGAGGGATGTAAGCTTCATCTCCCCGTTGGTAGCCAGGATTGAGAACGATCGTTTTTCCTACACCCATTTTCAAAATTTGACTTGCTTCATAAAGCGATCGCTTCTGTCGGTTTTCCGAGCGAGATGAGGAACTACCGCCATGCTTACCCGTATTACGAGAACGGCTTTTAGTTGAGTAAGTGATATCGAACTCTCCAATTGTCTTGGCGATCATTTCGGCGGTTTCTATATCCTGCGGGTTCATAAATAGCTTAGTGGCGCAATTAGACAATATAATTTTGGTTAATTCTTTTCCATAAGCTTTTTCTAACTGGGCGATATTTTGGAGGCCAATCACCCCGCAAAAACCATCAGAACGGTTAAGAGAAAACCATGTTTCCAATTCTGGAAGGTAGAGCCTTGCCAACTCATCTAAAGACACCCATAAGGGCTGTTCTCTGGGTTCTAAACGGTTAACATTGTAATTGATCATCATGTGGAGGACGGCCGCAATCAAAGGGCCGACAATATCTCGATTGCGACGATCCATACCGAAAATGACTAGAGTTTTACCATCAAGAGCCAACGGTAATTCGGACTCTCCACAAAAAGAACCGACAAAATCCTTCTTTAATAATTTTTGGAAGATACGCTCAGTTGTTCCGATGATGCTGCTTTCCGTTTCAGGAGAACCACTCACCGAGATAATTTGAGCGGCTGGACGCATTGTCCAAACGGGAAATTTATTTAATGAACGAGCGTATTCTAAACGTTTACCCAGGTTGGGTAAGGATAAAATAGCAGCCGCGGTCATCAAATCGGCAAATTGTTTTCCTTTAAGTTCCCCGACGGCTTTGGCTAGTAAAAAGACCGCTTCTAATAAAGTTGCTCCAGCATCTTCAAAGAACTTATCACTACTAGCATTGGCATTGAGATCGATATTTTTAGCGATAACCTGTGCCAGTTGTCCAGCCGCGACCGAATCTTCTGCATCTTTGAGAAATCCGAGGAGATCAACTGTCTGGCATGGCTCCAAGCCTGGACAAAAATAATAAACACGGTAGCCTCGTTTCATCGCATAAGCGACGACCTCACTGGTTTGTGAGGGAAACTTACAGTCAAATAAAATCCCTGGTAAACCCTCGTCAATAAACGAGCGAGCGATACTACTAATCCAAGTAAACGTTTTCCCAGCTCCAGCCGAACCGATGACCGCCGTTCCCCGTTGCATATCGGGCAGGTAAACGGTTTTTTCTGCTGCTTTGCGTCCTTCTACGATTTCTGGGCGATACCCCTTGAGTAGCCATTCTTCTTTTAGCTTGATTAATACGTCTTCGGGTGTTCCCACATAGGCAGCCACACTATCTCGTTGAGGATGGTTAATTTGCGTATTGGCGATCACTTTGGCTCTAGCCTTCTCTTGTTCTCCTGCCCAGTAACTGGTACTCAGTTTTCCTTTTTGAGTCTGACCTTCAAGCAACGACAATAACCCCACTGCTCCAAATGCGCTGAGGAGTCCCAATCCCGTTGGGGAGAGCAAGGGTTGGATGAGCGGGTTAGTGTTAACTGCCTGATTTTGAGCAATTAGAGGTATTCCTTTCATCTTACTTATGCTCCTAAGAAAATCCAATCGCCTTCTTGATAAACAAAACCTGGAACAGGGCCAATCCCATAGGGCGAACAGCCTAAATTTTTGATACAGATGCGGAAAAACCAAGCCGTTTTGACGGTTCCTGTAGATTCATCGATTTTCCAAACCACCACTTTAAACCCTTTGCCGAAAGGATGTCGTCCCGTGGGTTCTTTGCCGCCAAACATCGCTTTTAAAACTCCTTCTCCACCAGGAACTTTCTGATATTGCCCTGATATCCACTGTTTTCCAGCAGCTAAGGGATTGGTGCCTAGTTCAATATGAGCGCACTTATTAGTACATGGAACTGAAAAGCTCGACTGATAACTACCAGAAATAGAATTAAGTGCTGGCTTTTCTACCTCTGATAAAACCCAATGAATTTGTCCAATGATGCCCCCTGTGTTTTTTCCCAATTGGTTAATGGGAACAGAGACTAGACCTGGAACCGAGGCAATCGATGCGTTTTGCCATCCCGCAAATTTTCCTAAAGGAACTTGTTCTATCCCTGGAATAGCTGATAGAGAATATTGGTCTAAATTCATCTGATTCAAGCCAATTTTTCCCAATTGGGGATAGGCTTGCAATACCTCTCCAATCGATAAATTAGAAATTTTGGATGGATTATAGCCCCCTGATTGGATGGCATCTTGCACAAAAGGGACAGAAGACACGGATTGATCTTTTAATCTAGGGACGATTTTGATTAACTGCCCTAATTTCTGGTTGCCCAAAAGACTAAATTGAGACAGGGGAACATCTGATAAGGATTGTCCTGATAAACCTTCAATGGAGCCTAACGATAACTGTTGCAAGGCCAGGGAATCTTGAAAATCACCTAACGTCAAAAAAGAAGCAGGATCTCCGCCAGGTTGCCACTGTTGAGTTAATCGGTTAATGGCTTGATTAATTTGTCCGATGTAATTTTTGGCGGTTTTTTCGGGAAACATCTGATATAACTGTTGGGTAACTTCTGGAGATGTTTCCATTTGGGCCAAGCCTTCAAAGGGGGGTAAACTCTTAAAAGTTAATGCCTTTTCGGATGGTTGAGGAACGCCCCAGGCTTGATGATGTCCCGTCATCATCAAGATAAACGTCAAAACCCAGAATAATCCCCACCCCGTTAAAAACCAGTAGGGATATTTGAGTTTTTGCCAGACTTGTTTAGTGTTTACTTCCATTACTTTGTTCCTTCCCCAATTGAATTAGTAGTGTGAGGGTATCGATATCTAACTGAGCTTGCTCAAGGGCGACTAAAATATCAGAACCATTTTTCAGAGAATCTCTAAATTGAAGTAGTTTTGGCGTTAATTCAGCTTTAATTTGTCCTCTTATGGCTAGATTATTGGAGGATAAAGCTTGCTCAAGACCTCGCAATAAGAGTTCTCGCATTTGATCGTTCTGCATGAATTCTGCTGTTACAGGTGGTGATGATGGCATGATTTCGTAGACCAATGCTCCAGGCGTATTAGCTTTGATAATGCGAAAAACATAAACCCCATTGCCTTTTGTCCCATGAGTAACCAGCGTTAATAGACTAAAGTTGGTTTTGGGTAGACCGTTAATCGGTAAATCCTGAATGCGTTTTAGATGTAGCACTGACGATCCAGAAGTTTGACAATTCTTTGCTGATAACCCGACTAAACAACCATCGGCATCAAGAACAACAAAAGCGGGATTATTCAGCCAGGCCTTGATGATCTTCTGCCCTGACTGAAAAAAGGTAATGGTAACACCATAGCCATTGGCCAACTTTACCTCTATTGGTTGCATTTGATTGATTCCGCCTCCTTCTGATACCTTAACGATACGCACCAAGTCGGAAGCGGTTACGGGGAGAGCGATTAGTCCGATACTAAATAAGCCACTAAAAAGTCCCTTCATCTGATTCCCCTAGCGAAAATGAACGATCAATCTGGATTTCTAATTCGGCTCCTAAGCCAACCCACCATAAAGCAGGTTGATTTTGTAACGCTTGAATAGCCGCTTGATTGCGCTGTTGGATTTGCTGCACTAACGGCGAAAAGCCCCCTTCTAAAACGGCTCCTAAATAATTAGGATTGCCATAATTAACCGATGTCGATGAGCCAGTAAAGCTGGAATAAGATGAACTTGAGGTTGGGCGGTTACTGATTTCTCCGACTTTACCTAATGCTCCAAAGAAAAAAGACATAGCGTCGCGTCCAGCGATTTGTCCCTGGTTGTTTTTCGCTAACTGAGCCAGCAACGGTTCTCCCTTTTTTCGTCTCAATTTAAGTCCATCCGACGGAACTTTATACTCTTGTCCTTCGACAATAACGGACACAGCTTGAGCGATGACCATGCCACTGCTATGAACTTGTTGTACTGAGAAAATCACTTCAGTTCCTTCTGGCAGAATTTTTTCTCCACTTCTATCGTTTAAAGGTTCAGTCAGTTGAACGACAAAGCGATCGCTCGGTAAGCCATCCGCCCAAATAATCGGAGTAAGTAAGCGAGCCGATACAGTTTGTCCCGCCTGTAATTGAGGTTGCATTGCTGTTGAATAATCAGCAACTTTTGGACTTTTTGCAACTTTTGGGGGAGCTAGTGGAATTAGTTCTGACACTGGGACTGAGCTATTTTCTGTTTTACCGACTCCATTTCCATAGCTTCCTAATGTCGCTAAGGTTTGCCATTGGGCGATTGGATCGCTTTTTTGAGTTGAAGAAATTGATGAAACTTTAGTCAGCCGTTGACTCGGCACTCGTGGCTGAAATCTAGGTTGAGGAGTAGTTACAGGAGGGGGTAAAGCAACGGGTTTAGCCGAATAAACGACTGAACGACTGACGGGTTCAGATGAAACAATCTTTGGTGGAGATGGGCTAGGGGCAACAATCACAGGACTCGGAACGGTCACTGGTTTTTCAACCTTCACTTGCGGCACTTTTTCGATTTGTTGTTGATCGACTTTGGCTTTAATCGCTTTTAATTGCTCTTTTTGTTGAGCAATGGCTACTTCGCCTGTGAGTTTAGCGTTACGCTGTTGTAAAGTGTCTTCTTTTGAGGCAGCAGGATTACCAGAGCTTGAATTTGGATCGACTCCAGTTGTCACTGTTGGTTGGAGTTTGATAGCAATTTTTAATTGAGTAGACAAACGTGAGACAATGAGAAAAGTCAAAA